>ERZ651768.85-NODE-85-length-66824-cov-5.682263_pt1 | contig 66824 bp, 63 predicted proteins | sample MGYA00514754_ERZ651768 | MGnify/ENA metagenome assembly ERZ651768
AAGTACGAGACGATCCATGGGAAGGGGAAGGTCCTCAAGGAGCTCAAGAGCAAGTCGAAGAATACAGAGGGTATCATCCTCGCTACCGACCCTGATCGGGAAGGCGAAGCGATCGCGTATCACGTTGCTCACCACTTGGGCTTCGAGGATGACCGGAGCCGCTTTGAACGGGTAACCTTTCGCGAAATCACCAAGAATGCCGTGGAAAGTGCTCTTGCATCACCGGAGGCTTTGGACCTGAACAAGGTCGAAGCGCAACAGGCTCGTAGAATCCTGGACCGTTTGGTGGGATATCAAGTGAGTCCGTTCCTGTGGAAGCCGATTAGGCCCGGGCTCTCGGCTGGCCGGGTTCAGACGGTGACGCTCAGACTGATCTGTGAGCGAGAGGACGAGATCCAGGCCTTCAATTCGGTCGAGTACTGGTCCATCACGGCCCGCCTAGAGAAGGAAGAGCAGCCGTTCGAGGCCCGGCTCCACAAGATCGACGGCAAGGCGTTCACGCTGGACAACGAGGAGCAGGCCGGGGCTGTCGTGGCGGCGGTTCGAAACGCCGACTTCACAGCATCGGAAGTGAAGCGCCGGGAGCGGCGAAGGAATCCGCTGCCGCCCTTTACGACTTCCACACTTCAGCAGGCTGCGTCCAAACGGCTTCGGTTCTCCGCCAAGCGGACGATGTCCAACGCACAAAGGCTGTATGAGGGGATTGATCTCGGCGGCCGTGGAGCCGTCGGGCTCATTACGTATATGCGAACCGATTCCACTCGGGTCGCCCCGGGCGCGGTAGAAGCCGCCCGAAAATGGGTCAACGGGGAATTCGGTGAGGACTATGTCAATCCGTCACCCCGGCTCTGGGCTGGCGGGAACCAATTGGCAGCCCAGGACGCCCACGAAGCGATTCGGCCTACGGATCCGACGCTCCATCCAGATGACGTACGCCCGTTCCTCGAGGAAGACACGGCGCGGCTCTACGAACTCATTTGGCTTCGCTTCGTTTCCGGCCAGATGTCGCCGGCCCTGTATGACACGACCACGATCGATTTTAATCTGACCGCCGAAAATAAACCGGATGGGTCGGAATATCGTTTCCGTTCCACCGGGTCGATCATGAAGTTCCAGGGATTCAGGCGACTATACGTCGAGGCCACCGAGGTGGGTGATCACCGTCCTCTCGATGACGTCGAGGCGCTTCCCGATATGGCTGTGGGGGACACAGCGCTTGTGAAGGGCATCGACCCAGCCCAGCACTTCACGCAGCCGCCTCCGCGCTTCAGTGAAGCTTCCCTCGTGAAGGAACTGGAGGCCCTGGGAATCGGCCGTCCGTCCACCTACGCTCAGATCATCTCGACGATTCAGGACCGCGGTTATGTCGACTACGAGGATCGTCGGTTCAACCCAACTCCACTCGGCGACACGGTATCAAAGCTGCTCGTCCGGGTTTTTCCTGACATCTTCGACGTAGCGTTCACCAGTCGGATGGAGAGTGAATTGGATCGGGTGGAGGAGGGCGAAATCGGGTGGCGGGCCCTCCTGGCCGAGTTCTATCCGCCCTTCCAGGGCCAACTCGAAAACGGCGAGGCCCGGTCCGAGGAAATCATCAAGGAGATTCTGGCCGCCGAGGGGGAAACGTGCGACACGTGCGGCGAGCCGATGCAGGTCCGGTGGAATCGCTTCGGCCGATTCCTGGGCTGTTCGGCCTACCCGGACTGTAAGGGGACGCGGCCGATCGACGGCGCATCCGAGGACCACGTAGTCGGGGTCGACGAGGTGACCGGCCTGACCGTGTACGCGAGGGTCGGGCCTTACGGGCCCTACGTTCAACTCGGCGAGGTACAGGACGACTCGAAGCCCAAGAGGGTCAGTCTACCCAAAGGTACCGAGCCGGAGACGGTGGACCTCGCTCATGCGTTACTCCTGCTCTCCTTGCCACGGACGGTGGGTACCGATGCGGAGACCGGCGAAGAAGTCGTGGCCGGGCTGGGCCGCTACGGTCCCTTCGTGCGGCGAGGCAAGAAATTCGCGAGCTTGGCGAACGAAGACCAAATGTTCACGGTCTCCATCGACGAAGCGGTCGTGCTCCTCAACCAGAAAAAGGGTGGGCGGACCGTCCTGAAAGAACTCGGTCCCCATCCGAAGACCGGGGTTGATGTACAGGTTCTCTCAGGACGTTATGGTCCCTATGTGACTGACGGGACGGCGAACGCGAGTCTACCCAAGGGCATGGAGCCCGGCGAATTCACGATGGAAGAGGCGGTGCCGATGCTCCTCGACGCGGCGAAGAGGAAGAAATCGAGGAGCAAGAGTAAAGCCAAGCCCAAGAGCAAAGCCAAGAAATAAAGGGAACGAATGAGTCGATGAGCGATCGCGTTGTTGTGGTCGGGGGTGGCCTCGCCGGATGCGAGGCGGCGCTCCAACTCGCGAACGCCGGGCACGATGTCACCCTGATTGAAATGCGTCCGGTGCGTGGCACCGAGGCGCATCAGAGTGAGAACCTGGGCGAATTAGTCTGCACGAACTCTTTCAAGAGCGTCCATCCCAAGAACGCACACGGCCAACTGAAGAGAGAAATGCGGGCTCTAGGCTCCATCCTTCTCGACTGCGCCGATGAGACTTCGGTGCCCGCCGGTTCGGCGCTGGCGGTCGACCGGCAGCTCTTTTCCGGAGCGATGACCCGTGCCGTCGATTCTCACCCGCGGATCGAGGTCGTACGGGACGAGAGCGAAGAGCTTCCCGAGGGTCCGGCGATCGTCGCGACGGGCCCGCTGACCTCCGACGCGCTGAGTTCTGCCATCCAACGCGCTCTGGGCGACGAGGGCCTCGCGTTCTACGACGCCATCGCGCCGATCGTACATCGTGACTCTCTGGATGAGAGCGTTGTTTTTTCGGCCGGGCGCTTTGAGGAAGACAGCGACTACCTCAATTGCCCCATGGACGAGGCGGAGTACCTCGCCTTCATCGAAGCTCTTCTCGCAGGAGACGTGCGCGAGGGTCCCGACTGGGACGCCGTGCCGTATTTCGAGGGCTGCCTTCCGATCGAGGTCATGGCCTCACGAGGGGAGGACACCCCACGGTTCGGCCCCATGAAGCCGATCGGGCTCATCGACCCGCGGAGCGGGGAGAGGCCCTATGCGGTCGTGCAGCTCAGGCGGGAGGATCGCGCTGGGCAAATGTGGAATCTCGTGGGTTTCCAGACGAGGCTACGTACCGGAGCGCAGAAGAGTGTCTTCCAGTTGATCCCCGGCCTCGAGCACTGCGAATTTCTCCGGTTGGGCTCCATCCATCGCAACGCCTATCTGAATTTTCCCGCCTGCTTGACAGCTCACGGATCGCTCGAGGACCGGCCGGATCTGATCTTTGCCGGTCAGCTCACGGGGGTGGAGGGGTACACCGAATCGGCGGCCAGTGGCATTCTGGCAGGCATCAACTTGGGACGGGTCCTGCGGGGAGAGCGCCCCGTTGTGCCTCCGCCCACCACGATGCTCGGCGGGCTGTTCCGGTACCTCAAGGAGAGTGCCCCCGGCCATTTCCAGCCCATGAACTCGAACTGGGGGCTCGTCGACCCGCTGAACCGGCGCGTGAAGGACAAGGTCAAGAAGCGGGAGATGCTAGCCGAGCGCGCCGAGACGGGCTTCAGGGCCTGGATGGAGGCGAGTGGGATTACGGGGCCGGTGGGCGGCCCGGTGGGCCGGACGTAGACGCAGTGGACATGGACGCTGACGTCTCCCGTTTTTTCGAGCATCTCGAGTCGGAGCGACGGCTGTCCCCTCGGACCGTGGTGGCCTATCGCAAGGATCTCGCGGACCTGCGGATCTTTCTCGACGACCACTACGGGGCAGGGGAATGGGCCTGGGGGACCGTAGAGCGGATCGATTTTCGGGCCTTCATGGGATGGTGCGACAGAAAGGGGCTGGGCCGCCGAACCGTCGTTCGGAAACTGTCGGCCATACGTACGTTTTACCGGTTTCTCCATCTCGAGGACCGGGTGCCGAGTGATCCGGCGAGGAGACTGAGGTCCCCTAAGGTGGAGAAGCGCCTTCCGGGGCACGTGACCGCGGCAGATATCGCGGGAATCTTCTCGGGGGCTGAACTCCGAGCGGCGGAGAATACGTTTCGAGGGACAAGAAACCTGGTCATCCTCGAGCTCCTGTACGGGAGTGGTCTCCGGCTGTCAGAACTGCACGGCCTCGACCTCCGAGCACTCGATCTCCAACGAGGACAGACCAAGGTGTTCGGTAAGGGAAGCAAGGAGCGACTCGTACCCGTCACCGGATCGGCAAGGAGGGCCATCGGCCGGTACCTGCCTCGTCGCCTCGAACTCCAGGCGGCGTCGATGACGCCGGATCGTGAGGCGCTCCTCCTCAATCCGGCGGGAAAAAGGCTTTCCAGGCGGTCCATCCAGACCGTTGTGCGGCGCTTCCTGGATGACGCCGCCCCAGGCTTGGGACTCAGTGCGCACTCTTTGCGGCACAGCTTCGCTACGCACCTGCTCGACGCGGGGGCGGACCTGATGGCGGTCAAGGAGCTTCTGGGGCACGTGTCGCTCTCGACGACTCAGGTGTATACGCACACGTCCAAGGAGAGGCTCAGGCGGGTGTACCGGCGATCACATCCGCGGTCGTAGAAAGCGAACCCGCGAGCCCAGTACTTGTTTTTACGGCAGACTCGTCGCTCATCGTTCTCGATCCACTGCTCAAGAATGGCCGGGTCCCGCTGCCTGCCGGGGCTTCAATGGGATCCTGCGGAAAGGAAAAAAACGAGGCTCGGAGTAGGAATAGCTCTGCGTAGAATCCGCCCCTATTGGACCCTAGTCCTACGGGCGCTTGGTGCGGTCAGGGTGTTGCTGTATCGTACGAGCCCTTGGGAGGAAGCAGAATGACTGACGAAGCTGGAAAACTGGACCTTCGCGCCACGACCATCGTGGCCGTACGGCGTGACGGCCAGGTAGCACTTGCTGGTGACGGTCAGGTGACCATGGGCGACGCGGTCGTGAAGAATACCGCCCAGAAGGTGAGGACCCTCCGGGATGGGGACGTGCTCGTCGGTTTCGCGGGCGCCGTTGCTGATGCTTTCACCCTCTTCGAGAAGCTGGAGGAGAAGCTGGAGCGGTTTCCGAAGAACCTCACCAAGGCCGTGGTGGAGCTCGCCAAGGACTGGCGCATGGACCGCTATTTGAGGAGACTCAACGCGCTGCTTCTCGTGGCCGACCGGGAACACCTCTTTCTAGTCAGCGGAGAGGGCGAGGTCATCGAACCCGACGACGATGTCCTGGCCATAGGCTCGGGTGGCTCATACGCGATGGCCGCTGCTCGTGCGCTGCTTACACATTCAGAGTTGTCGGCGAAGGAGACAGTGCGCCGGTCCCTTGAGATCGCCGGTGAGATCTGCATCTATACGAACCAGGAGATCACGGTTCTGGAGTTGGAATAGAGTGGAAAATTCAAGCGAACAGAGGCTTTCCGTATCCGCCGACACTGAGACGCCCGACGAGCGCCAAGATGAGTCCCATGAGGAATGGCTGGATCAACTCACACCGCGCCAGATCGTTGCCGAGCTGGATAAGTACATCGTGGGTCAGGACGAAGCCAAGAAGTCCGTCGCCATCGCCCTCCGAAACCGCTGGCGCCGGCAGCGAGTGGAGGAAGAGCTTCGGGAAGAGATCCTCCCGAACAACCTCATCCTGATCGGTCCCACGGGGGTCGGGAAGACCGAGATCTCGCGTCGCCTTGCCCGTCTGGCGGGTGCCCCTTTCGTGAAGGTGGAGGCGTCGAAGTACACTGAGGTCGGTTACGTGGGGCGGGACGTGGAGTCGATGATTCGAGACTTGGTCGATGTGGCCGTCAACATGGTTCGCGCCGAGCGGGAGGACGACGTCGAGGAGTTGGCGGACGAGAGGACGGCCGAGCGACTCCTGGACCTTCTTCTCCCTAAGCCGGCGCCAGGCCCAAGCGTCAACGTTGGGCCGGCCGCACCTCCGGGGGCCGACGAGGGTCGGCCACACGTCTTCGTGGTGGGCGCTGGGGGGGCCGAGGCGAGGGATGCGGGGGCGGTAGTGGACGAGGACATCGAGGCGCGCCGTGAGCGAACGAGGGAGAAACTCCGGACCCTCCTCAAGGATGGAAAGCTGGAAGAACGGGAGGTCGAAATCGAGGTGTCCCAGACGCCGTCGATCGAGGGGATGGTGTTGCCGATGGGTGGCGGGGGCATGGAGGGGATGGATCACAACTTCACGGAAATGCTCCAGGACATGCTTCCAAAGCGGAAAAAGCGGCGCACTGTATCCGTCGCAGAAGCCCGAAGAATTCTGGTTCAGGACGAGATGGACCGCCTAATCGACATGGACGAGGTCGTCAATGAGGCCCTCATTCGGGCCGAGGACATGGGCATCGTTTTTCTGGATGAGATCGACAAGGTCGTCGGAGAGCGGAGTGGGAGCGGGCCCGGTCCGGATGTGAGTCGAGAGGGTGTCCAGCGCGACATTCTGCCGATCGTGGAGGGCTCGACGGTCCAGACCAAGTACGGGCTCGTGCGGACCGATCACATGCTCTTTGTCGCGGCGGGAGCGTTCCATGTGGCAAAACCCGCGGACATGATTCCCGAGCTACAGGGACGTTTCCCGATTCGGGTCGAACTCAAGAGCCTCGGCGAGGAAGACTTCGTCCGCATTCTTCAGGAACCGAAGAACGCATTGGTTCATCAGTACACGGCGTTGGTCGAGACCGAGGGCGCGACCCTTGAGTTCACCGAAGAAGGGATCGCGGAAGTGGCGAGACTCGCCGCCGTGTTGAACGACCAGATGGAGAATATTGGGGCTCGCCGGTTGCAGACGGTGCTGACGACGCTGCTTGAGTCTGTGCTCTACGGACTTCCTGAGGACGACCTTCGCAAGATCCTCGTGGATCGTGACTTCGTCCGCGACAACCTCTCAGCGATCGTGGACGACGCTGACCTGAGGCGCTACATCCTCTAACACCCGGCGCCTTCCCGCCGTGAAATCTGCCATAATGGCGGAATCCCCTACCAATGAAGCATGTGGGGTGGTAGTTTTTCACTCCCATGAACGACACCCTCAAGAAGACCCCCCTCTATGATGTACATCTCGGTCTTGGGGCCAAGATGGTGCCGTTCGCCGAATATGAGATGCCGGTCCAGTACCCGACCGGGATCACAGAGGAGCACCGTGCCGTACGTCGTGCGGCTGGCCTCTTCGACGTATCTCACATGGGCGAATTCGTGATTTCTGGCCCTCAGGCGCTCGATCTGGTGCAGTTCGTGAGCGTGAATGACGCGGCGGGCCTGGCTGTGGGCCAGTGCCAGTACTCGGTCATGTGCGCGGAAGACGGAGGTGTCCGTGACGATGTCATCGTGTATCACATGGACGATCACTACATGCTGGTGGTGAACGCCTCCCGGAGGGCCCAGGATTGGGCGTGGCTCGTAGAGCGTGCGGGGGGTTTCCAGGTAACCCTGGAGGACCCTTCGGATGACATCGGCCTCCTGGCTCTCCAAGGGCCCCGTGCCCAGGAGATTCTCGATCCCGTCACAGACCTGATCTTGGATGACGTCGCGTACTACAATTTCGCGGAAGGTACGGTCGCCGGGTGTCCGGCGACGATCAGCCGTACCGGATATACGGGGGAGGACGGTTTCGAACTCTATGTGACCGAGGAAGATACTGTTGCGGTCTGGGACGCGGTTGTCGAGCAGGGTGAGGGGTCGGGCCTACTTCCGTGCGGACTCGGATCCCGGGACTCCCTACGTCTCGAGATGGGCTTCGCCCTGTACGGCAACGAGCTCGACGAGGAGCACACTCCCTTGGCGGGCCGGCTTGGGTGGGTGGTGAAGTTGGACAAGGGAGACTTTTCTGGGCGGGATGCGCTGGTTCGGCAGCGGGAAGAAGGTTCACACCACAAACTCGTCGGAATCCGGCTCACGGAGCGGGGCTTTCCGCGGCCTGGATACCCGATCGTTCATGACGGGAACGTGGCTGGATCAGTTACCAGCGGAACCGTGAGCCCGAGTCTCGGCTACGGCATCGTGTTGGGCTATCTGCCTCCCGAACTGGTCGGCCCGGATACCGAAGTCGGTGTTCGCATCCGTGACAAGGTGGTTCCGGGTGTGGTCGTCCGGCTGCCCTTCTATACCCAAGGGTCGGCTCGACGATGATTCCGGCCGCTTCTTCAACCGGCCTTCCGGCCACTTCCTCAACCGGCCTCTAGTATGCGTGTAGCGGTTCTAACGGTGAGCGACGGGTGCTTTTCCGGTGAGCGGGAGGATAGGAGTGGTGAGCTGATCGTGCAGTGGTGCGCACGTTCGGAGTACGAACTGGCGCACCGAAGCGTCGTGCCCGATGAGACTGATCAGATCATCGCGCAGCTGCTGAACTGGGCCGATTCCGGGGACGTCGACGTCGTATTGACGACCGGGGGTACGGGTTTTTCTCCGCGGGACGTGACACCGGAAGCCACAAGAAGCGTGCTGGATAAAGAGGCGCCCGGGTTGGCGGATGCCATTCGGCGGCAGGGGTTGCCCGCCCCTCCGACCGCGGTGTTGTCGAGAGGACTCGTCGGGTCACGGGGCCGTACGTTTGTGGCCAATTTTCCGGGGAGCCCCGGCGGCGTACGCGATGGCCTCGAGGCGATCGAGGAGCTTCTTCCACACGTCGTGGAATTGTTACGCGGTGAGGCCACGGGACATCCGGCCCCCGCGCCGCCGCCGGATTCCTCATGAGCGCTAGCGACGAAGGCAGGGTGCTTGTCTCGACCCATCATTTGGAGCGGGCGGGCGAGCTCCGGGAGGCGTTCAAGGGCGCCGGATACGAGGTGGAGCTGGTCACCCCCGATGAAGACGTGAGCGGCGGAGCGCCTATCGAGTTGCTGGTGGTGACCGGGTCCCCGGCCTCCGTCTCAGCCCAGACTCTGGTCCGGAGCGCACACGCCGATTCCAAGGCCCCGGCCTTCGCGATCGTGGAAAACGCTGATGCGATCCCCAGCCTTGCTGCCGATTACGTGGAAGTATTTTCAGACGCTGCTCACGCGGACGACGTCGTTTTCGTGGCGCGTTCGCTCATCGAGCGCCGCCGGTTGCAAGCTTTGGCGGGCATCGTCGGCGAAACCGACGCGATCAAAGAGGCCTTGGAGCGTGTGGTGCAGTTTGCGCCGGTAGGGTCCACGGTGCTGATTACCGGTGAATCGGGAACCGGCAAGGAGTTGGTCGCAAGAGGAATCCATCACCTCTCGTCGAGGCGCCATCGACCGTTCATCGCAGTGAACGTTGCCGCCCTCTCCGAGACACTCCTGGAAAGCGAGCTTTTCGGACACGAAAAGGGAGCGTTCACGGGTGCAATCGATTCTCGACGTGGGCTCTTCGAGCTGGCGGATAAGGGGACCATCTTTCTCGACGAGATCGGGGAGATGCCGCTGGACACCCAGACCAAACTCCTTCGGGTCCTCGAGCAACGCGAGTTCCGTCGTGTAGGTGGCGAGGACGTGATCCGTGTCGATATTCGCATCGTCACGGCCACCAACCAGGACCTGAAACAACTCGTGGCGGGCGGTAGGTTTCGGAAGGATCTCTTCTATCGATTGAACGTGTTACATATCGAACTGCCTCCCCTCCGCTCGAGGCGAGAGGACATTCCCCTGCTGATCGATGCCTTCATTCGGGATGCCAGTAGGCGCCAAGACCATCGGTTTGAGGGGATTTCTCCCGAAGCCATGGAAATCCTCCAAGACTACCATTGGCCCGGTAACGTGCGTGAGTTGGAGAACTTGGTGGAGAGCATGGTGGTGCTCGCCCCCGGCAGGAAGGTCTTGCCGGAGGATATCCCCTCGGACGTCCGCGGGATTGCTCCGGCTACGGCTGCTCTTGTTCCCTTGGGAGAGGGGAGCTCCCTGGCGTTGGAAGATCCGAGCTCCCAGAGGATCAGGCCCGAACTGCAGTTCATCTTCCGGACACTGGTCGATTTGCGAATGGACATGGATGACCTCCGTAAGGAGTTCGACGCCTACCGGCCCCCACAGCCGGGCACTCCCGGTGCTGTGGAGACGTATCCGGTCGGCGAAGGGAGAGTCGAGATCAGTGTCCGACCACCTGCGGGCGTCTCGGAAGAGCCGTGGGAAGTGGAGGAACCGCCCGAGGCCGCACCGGGGGACGGGGCGGTCGTGTATCGGTCGGGGATGACCATGGACGATCTCGAGCGGGCGGCGATCGCTGCGGTCCTGGTGGAGGTCCGAGGGAACCGCCGGAAAGCGGCCCAGATGCTCGCCATTGGCGAGCGCACACTCTACCGCAAGATCAAGGCGTACCAAATCGACGAGGACGAAGAGGAATCAAGCTAGTCAGGCCTCGTCCGCGCCGATCAGATCGTCGAGTGCGGCCAGCAACTCCTCGCGTCCCTCGCCGGTTTTCGATGAGCAACTGAGCACCTGATCTTCATCGATTTTCAGCTGCCCCACGGCCGTTGCTACGGTTCTCTCTCGGGCCCTGTGCTTGAGCTTGTCCATCTTCGTGAGCACCACCAAAGTCGGCAGGCCTTTCTCTGCGAGGAACTCCACCATCTCGAGGTCGGTGACGGTGGGGTCGTGCCGGGCGTCTACTAGATGCACGACGCCCCGGAGCTTGGGTTCGCCCACGAGATAGTTTTCGACGAGTGCCTTCCAGGACTTCCTCACACGGGAGGAGGCCTTTGCGAAGCCGAACCCAGGGAGGTCGACCAGGAAAAACCGGTCGTTGACCAGATAAAAATTGAGGGACCGCGTCTTTCCCGGTGTCGCGGATACGTGTGCGAGCTTCTTCCGCGTGCGCCTCAGGAGCACGTTGATGAGGGACGACTTGCCGACGTTCGAGCGACCGGAGAACGCGACCTGTGGAAGATCGCCAGGGAGGGGCGCGCTTGATTCGAACAAGCTCCCGGCGAACTCGACGGTCCGGACCTTCACGCTACTGAGAAACGTGGGTTCCGATTGCACCCCCACCCTCGTGGAGGCTTCTCCGGGCTTCTGGCATCGATGTGAGGGCCTCGGTCAGGACCTCGTCCATGGTGTGGACCGGCACGAACTCCAAGCCGGCGATCACCTCCTCGGGCAAGAGCTCCAACTCGGGGGCGTTGGCCGCCGGCAACAGAACCTTGTTCAACCCCTCCCGGAGAGCGGCCACAGCCTTCTCCTTGACCCCACCGACGGCCAGAACTCGCCCTCTCAATGTGATCTCCCCGGTCATGGCCACATCGGCCCGGGACGACGTCCCGGTCAGCGCCGAAATCAGGGCGGTGGCGATGGTGATTCCGGCGGACGGGCCATCCTTCGGGGTTGCCCCCTCCGGGATATGGATGTGGATGTCCACCTTCTCGTGGAACTGAGGATCAAGGCCGAGCCGAGCGGCACGGGAACGGGCGTACGTTACCGCCGCAAAGGCGGACTCCTTCATCACGTCTCCGAGTGTACCCGTGAGTTGCACCTGGCCCGAACCCGGTACCACCGCAACCTCGACGTCGAGTACCTCACCTCCCGCCTCAGTCCACGCCAGCCCGTTGGCCATTCCGAACCGCTCGCCCTCGTCTTGGTTGCGTTCTAGGTAGCGCGGCGGGCCCAAAAGAGCCTTCAGGTCGGCCTCTCCGACAGTGAGCGGCTCCATCGCTCGATCGTCCACGGGCGCTCCGACCCCTTCGTCGGTCGCTGGGCTCTTCTCGGCCCGCCCCCGGGCGAGCTTGCGAGCGACACGGGAGATACGGCGGTCCAACTCCCGGACCCCCGCTTCCCGCGTGTACCGCCGGATGATCGCTTTGGCCGCATCTTCGGTCAGGTTGGCGTCCGTCGGGAGGCCGTGGCGTTGGGCCTGGTGCGGCCAAAGGAAACGCAGGGCGATCGCGAGCTTCTCGGTGTCCAGGTATCCCGGGAGGCGGATGATTTCCATGCGATCCCGAAGCGGCTCCGGAATCCCAGCGAGCGTGTTCGCGGTGGCCACGAAAAGGACGTCGGAGAGGTCGTACTCCAACTCCAGATAATGGTCCGTGAATGTCTTGTTCTGTTCCGGGTCCAGAACCTCCAGGAGGGCGGCGCCGGGATCGCCATGGAAATCGCGCGCCAGTTTGTCGATCTCATCGAGCAGGAACACGGGGTTGGTGGTCCCGCAACGGCGCATCCCCTGGAGCACCCGCCCGGGTAAGGCACCGACGTAGGTGCGCCGATGACCCCGGATCTCGGCTTCGTCTCGGATGCCCCCCAAACTGACACGCACGAATTCGCGGCCGAGCGCCGTGGAGATACTGCGGCCGAGAGAAGTCTTGCCGACGCCGGGTGCCCCGGCCAGGCAAAGGATGGGTCCCTTCAGTTCACCGACCAGCGACAGCACAGCGATATGGTCGAGGATACGATCCTTCACCTCGTCGAGCCCGTAGTGGGCCTCATCGAGAGCAGCGGACGCATGTTCGACTCGCAAATTGTCCTTTCTGCGTTCGGTCCACGGTAGGCTCAGGATCCAGTCGAGGTAGGTTCGAATCACTGCGGCTTCGGGGGCGACCGTGTTCAACTTTTCGAGACGATTGAGTTCGCGCTCCGCCCGCTCACGGGCGTGCGGGGGGAGGGAAGCGGACACCACCGCGGCAGCGAGGTCCGACCACTCGTCCCCGGGGTCGGTCCCGAGCTCGTGATGAATGGCCTTCAGCTGCTCTTGGAGGTAGCTCTGGCGCTGATCCGAGTCCAATTGCATGCGGATCTGAGCATCCAGCTTCTCTTCGATCCGCAGAATTTCCAGTTCCCTCACGAGGATTTCGCGGAGGAGGCCGTAGTAGTGCGCGAGGTCGGAGGACTCGAGAAGCTCTTGCTTCTCGCTGGGGAACACCAACAGATGTCCTGAAACCAGATGGGCGGAGCGAACTCGATCGCTTTCGAGGGAAACGGAGCTCAACACATCGTCGGGGACACGATCACAAAGGTGGACGTACTCGTGAAAGAGCCGCAGGACGCCTCGCGCGAGGGCCTCGTCTTCCTTCGGCTCCTGTTGCTCGGCGGCGCGTTCCTCCGCGACGAACGGCTCGATCGATGCGGAGAAACCTACTTCGGACTTCAGGAAGCGACGAACCCGGCAGCGTCCCATGCCCTCGAGTACGACGCGTGCGTTCCCATCCGGGAGGCGCGACACCTGCAGGACCTTCGCAACGACCCCGACGCGGTGCAGGTCGTCCTTGGACGGATCCTCCACCTGCACGTTCTTTTGCGCCAGGAGGAGGATATATCCTGCGCCTTTCTCGGCGGCCTCCAGCGCTGCGAGCGACGGAGGTCGACCGATCAACAGGGGCAAGACCATGTAGGGGAAGTAGACCAGGTCCCGAAGGGCAACGACGGGCAGTCGGTCTGGGATCTCGCAGGTCTCGTCGACCCGAATCAGTGTTGCCATTCGGGGCATCCTACGCCGGGAAACCACCGTGGGGAAGGGCTGGGCCGGATCAGGCCTCTTTCTTCTGCGTCTCCGGATGGAGTACCAGCAGCGGTGGCACGTCCTTGTCGACACAGTCGGCCGTGACGACCACCTCTCGGACGTCCGTTCGAGACGGTATCTCGAACACGACGTCGCGCATGAAATCTTCGATCACGGAACGTAGGCCTCGCGCGCCGGTGCCGCGGTCCAGCGTTTTTTTGGCGATCGTGCGCAGCGCTTCCTTATCGAAGGTAAGGCCAATACCCTCGAGTTCGAACATCTTCCGGTACTGTTTGACTAGCGCGTTTTTCGGCTCCTTGAGGATCCTCACCAAAGCATTTTCGTCCAGATCGCTCAAATGGACCGCGACTGGGAGACGCCCCACGAGTTCGGGGATGAGCCCGAATTGCTTGAGATCCGCTGGTTCGACGAACGGCAAGAGCTCGTCTCGTTCCTCTCCACTCGCTTTCTCACCAAAACCGATACGCCGCCTGCCGAGGCGGGTCTCGATGATCTGTTCCAGGCCGTCGAAAGCGCCTCCGCAAATGAACAGGATGTTGCGGGTGTCGAGCTGGATGTACTCCTGTTGCGGGTGTTTTCGGCCGCCCTGGGGTGGAACAGAAGCCACGGTTCCCTCTAGGATCTTGAGGAGAGCCTGTTGGACACCCTCACCCGAGACGTCTCGCGTGATCGACGGGTTCTCGGACTTCCGCGCGACCTTGTCCATCTCGTCGATGTAGACGATTCCGCGTTCGCACTCGGCCACGTTGAAATCGGCGGCCTGGAGCAGCCGAACCAAGATGTTCTCAACGTCTTCGCCGACGTAACCCGCTTCGGTGAGCGTGGTCGCGTCGGCGATGGTGAACGGAACATGGAGGATCCGCGCCAACGTCTGTGCGAGCAGCGTCTTACCGACCCCGGTGGGCCCGATCAGGAGAATGTTGGCTTTGTCGATTTCGACGTCGTCGAGCACTCCCTGATTGTTGACCCGCTTGTAGTGGTTGTAGACCGCAACGGCGAGCGCCCGTTTCGCGCCCTCCTGCCCGATGACGTATTGATCCAAGGCTTCGTTGATTTCCTGTGGTGTCGGACTCTCGACTGTGGACTCTGATGCCTCGCGGTCCTCTTCCTCGGCGAGGATCTCATTACAGAGGGAAATACATTCGTTGCAGATGTACACGGAGGGGCCGGAAATGAATTTCTTGACCGTTTCCTTAGACTTTCCGCAAAAACTGCAACGTAGGTGTTTGTCACTGGACATGTAGCGGCTCCTCTAGCGACTCCTCTGCTCGTTCGCGGATCGTCACTCCTCTTCCCCTGACGGCTCGAGTTTGGCGTGTGAGTCTTTTGGGCTCAGGCCGTTCGCGACGGGACCTTCAAGTACCCGATCAATGAGGCCGTAGTCGACTGCTTCGTCCGGACTCATAAAACGGTCGCGGTCCACGTCGTCTTGGATCTGCTCCATCGTCTGACCTGTATGCTTAGCCAAAATCTCGTTCAGCCGCTTGCGTGTGTACAGGATCTCTTTGGCGGCGATCTCGATGTCGGCCGCCGTGCCCTGCGATCCTCCGGAGGGCTGATGGATCATGATCCGCGAGTTGGGAAGGGCGCCTCGTTTGCCTTTTTCCCCTGCAGCGACGAGCACAGCGGCCATGGAGGCCGCGATGCCGACCGCGAAGGTGGCGACTGGAGCCCTCATGTGCTGGATCGTGTCATAGATGGCGAGGCCCGCATAGACCCCACCGCCCGGCGAATTCACGTAGAGATAGACGTCGCGTTCCGGATCCTCGGCGTCGAGGAACAGAAGCTGGGCCACGATGATGTTGGCAACGTTATCGTCGATTCCGGTGCCGAGGAAGATGATCCGGTCCATGAGGAGCCGGCTGAAAATGTCGTAACTCCGCTCTCCACGGCTCGTCCGCTCGATAACGTATGGGGGGTAGATCGGCATAGTCTGCAGGTTGCTCCCTTATGGTCAGGCTTCAGTGATTTCCGATTGTTCCTTGAGAAAGTCGAACACCTTTCTTTCAGTGATCTCTCGCTCCAGCGCTTCGAGCCTCTCGCCCTTCTGGAGGCTGGCGTAAATTCTTGCAGGCGTGTCCCCACTCTTTTCGGCGATTTCTTCGATCCTGTCGTCGAGTTCCTCCTCGGTTGCCCCAAGTTCTTGTATTTCGGACAGGCGGTCGATGGCCAAGATCCGCTTTACCGCGTGCTCGGCCTGAGGCGACAGCTGTTCCTTGGCTTCGGTCAATTTCTCGGGGGGCACTCCTTCGGGATTGCCCAACACCGATTCGACGTAACGGTCCACCATTGAAACTGGCACCGTAAAGGGATTCGCGTCCAGAATCGCGTCCAAGAGCTTACCCCGAACGACGGATTCGGCCTGTTCCTCCGCTTCCTTCTCCAAGTCAGCCTGGATTTTCTCGTTCAGGTCTTCGACGCCCTCGAACTCTCCGAGGCTCTTGGCGAACTCGGCGTCCAACTCCGGCAGCACGAGGTGTTGCCGAGAGTCCAACCGGATGTGGAGATGCTCTTCCTGGCCCCGGCGTTCCTCATTGGGGAAGTCGTCCGGAAAACGAACCACGAAGTCGCCGGATCCATCGATCTCGAGCGACTTGATCGCCTCCTCGATGTTTGGGATCGCGTCTCCCTGTCCGAGAACCAACTGGTACGGTTGTGCCTCTCCGACCTCACCGTCGTTCATCCGCTGGATCTCCACCTCGACCAGATTGCCGTCTTCTGGCTTGCCTTCCTCCAACGGGTGCCAGGTCCCTTTCTCCTCCCGGAGCCGTCCCAGAACCTGCTCGAGTTTGTCCTCCAGGCCGTTGACCGCGGGCCGTTCAACCCTGAACCCGCCGAGCCGCGAGAGCTCGATTTCCGGACGTACGTCGAAGGAAATCGAGAACGTGAGATCATGGTCCGGCTCGTACTGCACGTTGTCCACTTCACCTTCGGAAATCGGGTTGAGTTCCTGCTGGCTGAGTGCCTCCCTGTATGCGGCCCCGATGAGCTTGTCGAGTGCTTCCCGGCTCAAGGATTGACCGAAGCGTTTCTCGACTACCGAAGACGGGACGTGGCCTTTCCGGAATCCCGGAAGCTTTACGCGCGCAGCGAGTTCACCGGTGAGCCGGCGTCGCTCCGAATTCACTACGCCGGAGGGCACAATGACGTTCATGGTCCGGCGCCACCGTTCGCCCTCTTCGACGGAGATCTGGAGTTCGGCTCCCTCTATCGCCATTTAAACTCGTTCGCCATTTGCGCCCGTTTTCAGGAAGGCTGCTAAAGGAGTACAGTAGGTCTTGAATGCGAAAGGGGGGACTCGAACCCCCACGGCACGAAGCCACAGGATCCTAAATCCTGCGCGTCTACCAATTCCGCCACTTTCGCAAATGTGGGGCATGGAATCGGGAGGGCACCCAGCCTAAGAAAGATAACCGAGCCCCAAAACGCCATCAACAAGGAGTGCTACCTAAACGCCGAGGGCGCGCCACCCGGAGGCAACGCGCCCTAAAGCCCTACTCGACCCGTCTTTCTTGTTATCTCGAACTTGTTATCTCGAAACTGGTACGTGCACGATCTGCTGTCTGCCGTCGTACAAGGCAAGTTGCAGCGTCACGATTTCCCCCTCTTGCACGCGGTTCATGATCCGCTCTACGTCCGATCGGTCATCGACGGACTCCCGGTTGACCGCGAGGATCTTCCAGCCGGGGGTAACTCTTCGACGTGCCGCCGGTCCGTTGATCTGAACGTCCGTGATCACCACTCCGTCCGCTTCATCGAAGCCGTACTCCTGGGCGCTCATCCGGTCCATGTCTTCGTATCGGAGTCCGAGCTTGTCGTCCATTCGGACTTCATCGCGTACGGATGGTGCGGCGGCCACGACCGGAGCGGGTGCCTGAAGGTTGGCTTCGTCGAGTTGGACCTCCACCGTTACGAATCTGCCGTCCCTGTACACACCGACGCTGACGTCGTCACCCGGTCGTTTCATCGCGATCACTTGCTGCAGCTGTCCCGAGCGTTCGATCGGCTCGCCATCGAGTTCGACGATCACATCGTAGATGCGAAGGCCTTGGGCTTCCGCCGGCCCCCCTTCGGTGAGCGTGGTCAATTCGACACCGGCAACCGTGGGCAGGCCGTACTTCTCGGCCGAGATGTCGTCGATCGCGGTCATCCCGACGCCGAGCCGGGCCCTACGCACTCGTCCGTACTCGACCAAGTCCTCCATGACGCGGTGCGCCAGGTCGATCGGGATCGCGAATCCGTACCCTTGGTAGAATCCCGTTTCGCTGGCGATCGCGGAGTTGATGCCGACGACCTGTCCTCTGAGGTTGACCATCGGCCCTCCCGAGTTTCCGGGGTTGATCACGGCGTCGGTCTGGATGAAGTCCTCGATGGCGTAAGCGCTGATTCTGGAGGATACCCCGTCTTGCTGGAGCCCACGCTGAAGCAAATCGAGGGGGCGTCCAAGCGCGCTGACGATCCCGACGGTCACTGTGTAGTCCAGGGGACCGCTACCGCCGCTAAAGCCCGGGTTGCCGATGGCGACGATCCACTCTCCTACACGGAGGTCGGCGGAGGTCCCGAAGTTGAGCTTGGTCAGACCGGGGGCGTCGATCCTGATCACCGCCACGTCCGTAAACGGATCGCGTCCCACGACCTGCGCCGGAAACGAGCGCCGATCTTGGAGAAATACCGTGAGCTGATCGGCGTCATCGACCACATGGTTGTTGGTAAGGATGTAACCATCATCGGAGACGATGAACCCGCTTCCTCCGGACACGCGGTCAGGTCGATCCTGCGGACCCTGGTCCTGACGGAGGGGGTCTGTCCGCCGCGGGGCGCTCGCCGGAGATCTCCGGCGAGCCTCGATCCGTACCACCGCGGGTGTGACGGTTCCGGCGACGTTGACAAACGCGTCGCTGAGGTCGAGCGCTGGCTGCACGGCCTCGATCGGGATTTGCGGCTCGGTCCCAATCTCGGGCATGACGTATGATACGCCCCCCCACCCAAGGGCGGACGCGATTCCGAGCCCCATGAGAGAGGCAGTTGCCGTAAGGAAGGCTATTTTCACTTTGGCGCGAAACGGATCGTAAATGGACATGTTCCTCAGCTTCCGTTGGAACGAATAGGCGGGCGAACCCACGACGCGGCACCTACTACACAAACGAGAACCTCGTGGTCCACTCTAAACATCCACCCCTCTCGGATCAACTTCAAGTCGAGCAGGGTTGTCTCTCAGGAGGGTGAGCCCTCCTCGTCGACGATCTCGTAGTCGGCCTCGATGACCTCTTCGTCCGCGGCTTCGTCCTCCGCGTCCGTTTCGGCGTCGGCGTCGGCTTCCCCTTCCGCGCCTTCGTCGCCTTCTCCCTCGGCGGCTTGTGATTGATACATTTCCTGGCCGGCGGCGCTGAACGCCTGCATGAGTTCGTCCCGGGCGGTGTTGAACGCCTCCGTATCTTCTCCCTTGAGGGCTTCCTTGGCGCTTTCCACGGTTTCGTCGAGCCGTTCCTTCGTGCTCTCGGAGACTTGGTCACTCCATTCGGCCGAATCCTTCTCGACCTGATAGACGAGCGAGTCGAGTTGGTTACGTGCGTCGACGTTCGCCCGGCGCTCTTCGTCCTCTCCGGCGTGCGCCTCGGCGTCCTTGACCATCTTCTCGACCTCGCTGTCGCTCAAGCCGCTCGACGACTCGATACGGATCTTCTGCTCCTTGCCCGTGGTGTTGTCCTTGGCCTTCACGTGCAGGATCCCGTTGGCGTCGATGTCGAAGGTGACCTCGACCTGCGGCATACCACGTTGTGCCGGCGGGATGCCCGTGAGTTGGAATTTGCCGATGGTCTTGTTGTCGAGCGCCATCTTCCGCTCGCCCTGGAGCACGTGGATTTCGACCGTAGTCTGGTTGTCTTCGGCCGTCGAGAAAATTTCGGATTTTTCGGTCGGGATCGTGGTGTTTCTTTGGATCAGCGGGGTCATCACGCCGCCGAGCGTCTCGATGCCCAGTGACAGCGGGGTGACGTCCAGGAGCAACACGTCGGTCACGTCTCCGGACAGAACACCGGCTTGGATGGACGCACCTACGCCGACGACTTCGTCGGGGTTCACACCCTTGTGGGGCTCCTTACCGAAGAACTCCTCGACCACTTCTTGGATCTTGGGGATCCTCGTCGAACCTCCGACCAAAATCACCTCGTCGATGGCCGACGGCTCGATCCCGGCGTCCTTGAGCGCCTGCTTCATCGGCGGCAGCGTGCGCTGGATCAGGTCATCGACCAACTGCTCGAACTTCGCCCTCGTGAGCGAATAGTTGAGGTGCTTTGGCCCTTCCTGGGTCGCAGTGATGAAGGGCAGGTTGATGTCGGTCTGCTGGGTCGAAGAAAGCTCCATCTTGGCCTTTTCCGACGCCTCTTTCAGGCGCTGAAGCGCCATCGGGTCTTTGGAGAGGTCGATCCCCTGGTCCTTCTTGAACTCAGTGACCAGCCAGTCGATGACCTTCTGGTCGAGGTCATCACCACCCAGGTGCGTGTCTCCGTTGGTCGATTTCACCTCGAAAACGCCGTCGCCCAGCTCAAGGACGGATATGTCGTACGTGCCACCTCCGAGGTCGAATACGGCGATCTTCTCGTCGGCTTTCTTGTCGAGGCCGTAAGCCAGCGCGGCGGCGGTGGGCTCGTTGATAATACGAAGTACTTCGAGGCCCGCGACTTTACCCGCGTCCTTGGTGGCCTGGCGCTGGGCGTCGTTGAAGTAGGCCGGCACCGTGATGACCGCCTGTTGGACCGTCTGACCCAAGTAGTCTTCGGCGGTCTGCTTCATCTTCTGAAGGATCATCGCCGAGATCTCGGGGGGCGTGAACGTATTGTCCGCGTTCGGGACCTTGATCTCCACACGTCCCTTGGAGTCGGTCTTGACCTGGTAGGGCACGAGTTTCTGTTCCGCGGTAACCTCGTCGCCCTTGCGGCCCATGAACCGTTTGATCGAGAAAATGGTGTTCTCGGGATTGGTGATCGCCTGGCGGCGAGCTACTTGGCCCACGAGCCGTTCACCGTCCTTAGTGAACGCTACCACGGAAGGTGTGGTCCGGCCGCCCTCCGAGTTGGGGATCACAACAGGCTCTCCGCCCTCCATGACCGCTACGACCGAATTGGTGGTTCCCAGATCGATCCCGATAACCTTTCCCATGTCTGCTCCTCGAATGCGCCAAGGCCGCTACGGCCAGATGGTTAGAAGACGGGCGACGGGTCCGCTTGGCGGTCCTGGGCGTCGTCAATACGTTGCGGTCCGTGAGTTTGCAATCATCATGCCGGACCAAAATGCCTGAAAGCCGTCAAACTGGCGGCCTTTCGGGGGATGCATGTCAAAACGGCAGGCCCTTGGGCCGGCGCCCCGGATTAGGGGATCGAGTCCATCACTCCGAGCCCTCACGGGAATCTGGACGAGCTTGCACGAAGTGGTTGATCGGCCCCCGCCCCGCACCCAATCCCGGTGCGCTAGCCAGCGCCCGGGCAACGAAGTCCACGGCCGCATCGGCCGCATCAAGGAGCGGCCGTCCCGCCGCCAGGCCCGCCGCCAGCGCTGCGGAGAGCGTACAGCCTGTGCCGTGCCCGGCGGACGTGTGCAGACGGGGCCGGGACCAGGTATGCTCGCCCTCCTGGGTCAGTAGCAGATCGACGGCCTCATGCCCCTCGAAGTGCCCGCCTTTCACGAGGGCGGCACGAGCACCGAGGTCAAGGAGCGCCTGGGCCGCGTCCGCGAGATCGCTCGGAGCTTCGATTGGCAAACCGGTCAGGATGCGCGCTTCATCCAGGTTTGGGGTCACGACGGTGGCCAGCGGCACGAGTTTGCGCCGGATGGTGTCCTCAGCCTCGCTATCGAGGAGACGGTGTCCGCTCGTAGAGATCATCACCGGGTCGAGCACGTAGTTGGGTAGCCCATGTTCATCGATCGCGTGGGCCACACACTCCACCAACGCAGTGCTGGCGAGCATGCCAGTCTTGAACGCATCAGGCGGAATGTCCGTGGCCACCGCCAAGATCTGCTCGTAGACGATTTCTGCGGGGAGAGGGTACACGGCAGCGACCTCTGTTGTGTTTTGAGCGGTCACCGCAGTGAGTGCGCTACAGCCGAAAACGCCGAACGCATGGAACGTCTTGAGGTCGGCCTGGATACCGGCCCCGCCTCCGCTGTCGCTTCCTGCGATTGTGAGGGCTATGGGAGATGGGTTATCCATGGAGTCCATATTGATCGGAACGCGAAAGCCGAGTGAGACGGATGTTGAGCAAGAATAGACGACAACTCATCGAGCGGCTCAAGACGCGCAAGGGTCGGCCGCGCGAAGGACTCGTGCTGGTCGAGGGCGTGCGTGCGTCGGCCGAGGCGTTGGCAGCTGGGGCCGACATCCGGTTTGTGGTCCGGTCGCCTCGACTGCTCGATACCGAGGCCGGTCGGACCCTCGCCTCCGCGCTGACGGGGCGGGAGCTGCAGACGGACGGCGTGGCCGTGACCGAATTGACCGATGTCGAACTGGCCGATGCCGAGCTGGCCGACCTCTCGGATACCGAGCACCCGCAGGGTGTCCTGTGCGTATGCAGCGAGCCGAGCCTCGATCTCGCCCAGCTCCGGATCGGCACCCCGGCCACGGTATTGCTCCTAGATGGGTTGCAGGACCCCGGTAACCTGGGCACACTCATCCGGGCTGCCAGGGCCTTTGGTGTGGACGCGGTGATCGTCCTGGATGGGTCCGTCGACCCGTGGAATCCGAAAGCCGTTCGTGCTGCCGCTGGGGCCAGCTTCCGTACACAGATCACCCGGGCGGTGTGGGCCGAGGCACGGCTGTGGATGGAAGAACAGAGCATCGAGATTCTGGCCGCCGATCCGTCCGGCGACGATGTTCGTTCGTTCCAAACCGCCGGATCCTGGGCTCTGGCGGTGGGCAACGAGGGTGCCGGACTGCGGCCCGACATCGTGGCGGCATCCACGAAACGCTTCGCGATCCCGATGCCGGGTAACGCGGAATCCTTGAATGCTGGGGTCGCTGGTTCAATCCTCCTTTATAGCCTGCTTACGCGATAGTTGGCTTACCCGTGCTTCATAGTCTGATTACCCGTGGGAGTGTAGCGCTTTGATCGACGTCTTCTCGGACGCCTGGATCGTCTCTGCTCTGGCCGGCTTGGTCGGATTGATGATCGGTTCTTTCTTGAACGTCTGTACGCTCCGCTGGCCAGAAGACGAATCCGTGGTGTTCCCCGGCTCCCACTGTCCGAAATGCGGAGAGCCAATCCGTTGGTATGACAACGTTCCCGTATTGGGCTACGTGCTGTTGCGCGGGCGTTGCCGGGCATGCCGTGAGCCGATCTCCCTGCAGTACCCCCTCGTCGAGTTGGCGACGGGGCTCGTATGGGCGGGCATGTTCAGCTACGCGGGACTCTCGTTCGAGGCGCTGAGGGGCACCCTCCTTCTCACGATCCTCTTCGGAATCGCCCTCACCGACGCACGTTTCTACATCATCCCCGACCAGTTCTCTCTGGGCGGGCTGGTCCTCGGACTCGGGCTCGCCTTCCTGCCCGGTGGAATCGATGCACTCGATGCGCTCATTGGGGCCATCGTCGGATTCGGCCTTCTGGGGTCGGTCGCGGTCGTCGGAAAATGGATGTTAAAGAAGGATGCGATGGGGCTCGGGGACATCAAGATGATGGCCATGGTTGGAGCGTTCTTGGGATGGGCGGGTGTGCTCTTGACGGTCTTCCTGGGAGCCCTACTGGGGGCCGTGATCTTCGGGCCCATCTCCTACAAGACGAAGAAGCTGGTGCCTTTCGGGATCTTCCTCGCGGCCGCCGCGGCCATAACCTATGGCTTTGGATCCGAGATCATCGACTGGTATTTGACGAACATTCTGCATTTGCCCCCAGCCGCGTAGGGCGCCCCCGTGGGAGCACCCACGTTGGTGCTGTGGAAGCACCTGCATCGGTATTGTTAGGGATCTGAACAGTCTCGCTGGAAGCCGCACGAAAGGCAGACGACCTTGCAATGGCGCTCCACGATTGGGCCGCCGCAAAGCTCGCACACGGGAGCGCTCGGCTCTCCGATGTCTTGCTCGCGGTAGGTCCTGGCGAGCTCGATGTAATGTCGTCCACCTCGGGCGACCCACTCTGCGGCGGAGCCGTCCAACTGCTTCTTCACCTCGCCGGGCACGCCCGCGACCAGGCTACGGTCGGGGATCTGCGCACGCTCCAGCACGACGGTACCGGCCGCGACTACGCACTCCGAGCCGATTCGGGCGTTCTGCAGGATTACGGCATTCATGCCGATCACCGTGCCGTCGCCGATCGTGCAACTCTCGCACTTGGCTCCGTGGCCTACCGTGACATGCTGGCCGATGATGGTAGGCGCCCAATCGCCGACGTGTACAACACAGTTGTCCTGCACGCTCGAGCCTGCGCCCACCACGATGCCGTTCTCGGCGTCGTCCCCTCGCACCACAGCACCGAACCACACGCTCGCGTTCTCCTCGACTGTAACGTCACCGATGAGCACGGCAGTGGGCGCGATGAACGCGGATTCGGCCACTCGTGGCCGCTTGCCGTGGAGGGGAAGGAGGATCGCCATGTGCGGAAGTCGGCTGGGTTATTCCGGCTCTTCCCGGTCCGCTAGGCCGAGCTTGGTGAGGCGGGTGGTCAGGACCTGCGTGTCCGAAGCGGTCAGAATTTCGATCTTTACGCCCGCCCGCTCCACGGTCTCACCTTGCTCGGGCACGTACCCCAACTCCTCGAGGATGAATCCATTGAGCGAGCGCTGCCCGAGTTGCGGTAGCGCGACGTTGAACGCGTAGTTGATTTCACGTACGTCGATCCCTCCGGGTGCCAAAACCTGTGTCTTGGAAATCCGAATCAGCATCTCTTCGTCGACGTCGGTTTCGTCGACGATCTCCCCCACCAGTTCCTCAAGGATGTCTTCGAGCGTGGCGAGGCCGTCTGTGCCTCCGAACTCATCGGCGATGATCCCCATATGCATGCGTCGGGCCTGAAACTGATGGAGCAGCTGGTTGAGCGGGAGCGATCCAGGGACGAACAGGGGATCCCGGGCCAATTGCGACAGCATCATCGTAGTCCGGCCATCGACGTAATGTGCGTAGGCTTCCCGCACATACAAAATGCCTGAGATGTCGTCGGTCGTATCCTTATATACGGGAACCCGTGAGTACGGAACCGACTTGAGTTCCCCGATGATCTCTTCGAGCGTGAGCGAGTCCTTCCACGCGAAAATGTCCACGCGTGGTGTCATGACGTCCCACGCGGTCAATTCGTCCAGGCGGAAGGCTCGCTCGATCAGGAGGTGCTCGTCTTCTCCGACCAGCCCCTCTTCTTGCCCCAATTGCGCGAGTTCACGGACGTCGCGCTCTTCCTGAGTCGGCACGTCCGGCCCATTGGCCCGCCCCACCCCAACGAGCTTACGGACGGGCTTGGTGACAGCCGCGAGCCCCTTTACACCCGTAAGGACAGCCGGTGCGGCCGCCAGGGCAAAACGAGTCGGGTGTCGTGACGCCAGAAGGCGGGGGATTCCTTGGCCCAAGATCAGGACGGCGAGGGAGCCGGTGAGCAGTCCCCACCACCCGCCCGATGTGTCCCATATCCCGTATCCCAAGAGAACCATGATGCCGACGGCCAGCGTATTAGAGAGTGTGTTCAAGAAGACCACGGCCGCACGGGTCTGATTGCCCCGGGTCGTCAACTCGGCGAGGGCGTTGGCCCCGCGGAACCCCTCCTCCTCCATGGTGCGAAGCTGCGACGTACCGATCGCGAACGTGGCGGTCTCCGACGCCGAACACAGGGCGGAGGTCAGGATCGACACCACGGCGACTCCCGATAACAGCCAGATCATGCGGGCCTCGGTGGTTCGGGCAGGCCCAGGCTGTGGCGATGCCCCGGTCTGCCCGGAACGCCTGGTGTACTCGGCGGGCGTTCGCCCGCCTCGGTACTAGGGCCTACGTCCATCCAGCCGACTCCTGAAGGAGTTCAGCGATCACGTCCCGTGTGACCCGCCCGTCCGCCTCGGCTTCGAAATTGAGAACGATTCGGTGCGCGAGCACTGCGGGGGCCACAGCCCGCACGTCATCGTACGAGGGGATCGGGTCGCCACGGAGGGCGGCCCTCGCCTTGGCACCGAGCACCAGGTACTGCGACGCCCGGGGGCCGGCACCCCAACTGACGTACTTATCGGCCACCTGGGCAGTCTCCTCCCAATCGGGGCGGGTGGCCCTGGCCAGGTGGACGGCGAAGGAAACCAGCGAAGGGGACGCAGGGACGCGGCGTACCAGGTGCTGGAGCTCGATCAACTCCGCCGCCGCCACAATGGGGTGGACCTGCGGGTCCTCCTCGCCGGTGGTGCGCATCGCTACCTCCTCTTCCTCCGTCTTGGAGGGATATCCGATCGGCAACTCCAGCATGAACCGATCCAGTTGGGCCTCGGGAAGTGGGTACGTGCCTTCCTGCTCGATAGGGTTTTGCGTCGCTAGTACGAAGAACGGGGGATCGAGGGTAAAGGTTTCGCCCCCGGCAGTGACTTCACGCTCCTGCATTGCCTGGAGCAGAGCGGCCTGGGTCTTCGGCGGCGTACGGTTGATCTCATCGGCGAGCACGACGTTCGCGAAGATGGGTCCACGGACGAAGCGGAACACGCGCCTACCCGTCGAGCGGTCTTCTTCGATCACCTCCGTGCCTGTGATGTCCGTGGGCATGAGGTCGGGCGTGAACTGAATGCGACTGAACTCGAGGTCGAGTGCCTCGGCGAGCGTACTGATCAAAAGCGTCTTGGCCAGGCCGGGCACACCTACCAGCAGCGCGTGCCCGTTGGCCAGGAGCGACGTCAGAAGACCCTCTACGACGTCGTGTTGGCCTACGATCCGTTTTTCGATTTCGTTTCGAAGCTCCTCGGCGACCTGGGCCACACGCTGGAGTAATTCGATGTCCCGATCCTGAACAACCGTCTCTGTTGATGACGTCATCAATTGCTTCCGGCGTCTTTGAAGGAATGCCATGGCCGCTCTGGGCGACAAATCTGGCACGGCCGACGACCACGCACCCTACCAGCTACATAGCGCCTGGGTCCAAGTGTGGAGGTCTCCCAAAGGACCTCATCGTACGCCGCGAAGTTGACTCCGGGCCGCCCTTGCGTCAAGCGTGGGCGGGTCCTGAAATCCCCTTTTCTTACCCCATAAACTGGCGCTTGCGCTTTTTTTCACAAGCATTAAATTTTTTGTAGGGTTTGGGTTTACACCGGAGTTCCAACCGATGCCTGAGGAAGGAAAACCGGCCGAAGAGTCTCGCCGCGACGTCATACGTGTTTCTTCCCAATTCTTGGGTTTCGGCATGACGTTTGCCGCTTCGGTGGCTCTCTTTGGATGGATCGGATTTAAGGTCGGTACGTTTATTGGGGCCGAGTCGCCACTCACGATTCTCGGGGCACTTTTTGGGGGAACGGTCGGCTTCTACAGCCTCTATGCCCATGTCGTGATAAGGTCCCGCCAAGAGGAGGGTGACAAGGATTGAGAGCCCTGGGTCGGTACGCGTTGACCGGACTCTTGATGATTGCAGTGGCGGTCGCGGCGCTGTTCCCGTTTCTGGACGATGATGGGAGAACGGGGATCTTAATTGCGGCCGCGGTCGCTTACCCGGTGCAGGTCGTGGCCTTCGGGTTGCTGTTGCGGGTCCGGGGAGCCCCCTCGCGCTTCTTTGTTTGGTGGGGAGCGGGGGTGGCCGTCAGGGTCGGAGCGGTCATCATTATCGGGCTCATCGCCTTACGCATCGAGTCCCTTGGAGCTGAAGTCCTACTGCTGTCCGTGGCCGGATTTTTCTTCGGTCTGTTGCTGATCGAGCCGGCGTTTCTCAAGGGCGCAGATAGGGACGTGATAGATTGACAGAAGAGACAATGAGTCTACTCAGGGTGCTTCGGGGGCGGGGCCAGGAAGTGGCAGAGGCCGCCGGCGAGCATGGTGCCGAGTCGTCGGGCGCCATGCCCATGAGCGAGCTTGCGGATTTTGCCTCGCATCACATTGCCGATGCGAAGGAGATCGAGTTCTTGTGGTGGCATTGGAACCTCGACTTCTTGAGCATCCCCGCGTTCGACCTTGGGCCACTGACGATCGACCTGTCACCGACACGTCACATGGTGATCATGGTGACGGTCGCCGTTCTTCTAATGCTGGCTTTCATTCCGCTGGCTGGAGCGCTCCGAAAGAGGTACAAGGAGAAGGCTCCGAGCGGCTTAGCCAATGCCATGGAAGCGCTGATCATCTACTTCCGGGATGATGTGGTGCGGGCGAACATCGGGCATGGCGCCGACGCCTTCACGCCGTTCATTCTCACGCTCTTCTTCTTCATCTTGGGCATGAACCTGATCGGACTCACGCCTCTTGGGATCACGCCTACGGCGAACGTCTCCGTGACCGCGGCGCTGGCCGTCGTCACGCTTGTTGTCATCGAGGGTGCCGGGTTCAGGGCACTGGGGCCGGCCGGGTACGCTCGTACAATATTTTTCCTCCCTCGTGGTGTGCCGGGCTTCATGAAACTGCCAATGCTCTCCATTCTGACGGTCGTTGAGGCCATGGGGAAGATCGCGAAGCCTTTCGCACTGACGATCCGTCTCATGGCCAACATGACGGCCGGCCATACACTCATTCTGCTTCTCATGGGAATGATTTTTGTGCTCCAGAGCTACTACATGGGCGCCGCGGCGGTTGTGATGGGCAGCGTGCTCATGATTCTGGAGTTGTTCGTGGCCTGTTTGCAGGCCTACATCTTCGCGATGCTCGCGTCCGTCTTCATCGGACTGATACGTCACGCTCATTAGTCACCGTCACCTAACAAAGGACACACGATGCTGCACGCACTCGTTACCGTAGTTCAGGAAGTTGCCGCGGATGGGGCAACCCAGGGCATTGGTCTCATCGGCGCGGGACTCGCGATCGGGGGCGCCGCGCTCGGTGCGGGGCTGGGAATCGGCCCCATCGGATCGGCCGCGGCCTCAGGGATCGCGAGGCAGCCAGAAGCCACCGCGCAGATTCAGACGGCGGCCATCATCTTCGCGGCTCTCATCGAGGGCACCGCACTCTTCGGTCTCGTCCTCGCGTTTCTGCTGATGGGTCGATGAAGCTCAGGCGAAACCTTGTGGGCTTCGGGACGCACGCGCTGATCCTCCACCTGAGCGCGATTCTGCGCGTGAGGAGGTTGGAATGCTCGACGTAAGTCCGGGTCTGTCGCTCTGGACCACGTTAATCTTTCTTGGGCTGCTCGCCATTCTGTGGAAGTTCGCGTGGGGGCCGATCCTCAAAGCCGTTCAGGATCGTGAGGACGGCATACAGAGCACGCTCGACCAGGCCTCCAACGAGAGGGGCGAGGCGGCCAAGCTGCTAGCGGAGCACCGAGAGCAGATGGCCGACGCCCGGCGACAGGCCCAGCAGATGATCGCGGAGGGCAAGGAGGCGGGCGACCGGGTCCGGCAAGACATCGAAGAAAAGGCCCGAGCCGAGGGCGACGCGATGATCGAACGGGCACGGGAGTCGATCGAGCGCGAGAAGGATGCCGCGCTCCAGGAGCTCCGCAAGGAATCCGTGGATTTGGCGCTCGCCGCGGCGGCCAAGTTGGTTCACGAGAGTCTCGACGAGAAGAAGGACCGTGAGCTCGTGATGGGCTTCATCGAGGAACTGAGTGGCGGGAGTGAGATCGAGGCATGAGGGACGAAACCGTCGCCCGTAACTACGCCGAAGCGCTCTTCGAGTTGGCCGAACGCCACGAAGGCGTCGAGGCCTACGGCACGGGCATCGAGGGCGTGGCGGTCCTCATTGACGAGAATGAAGATTTCCGTCGGTTTTTGGGAACGCCCAGGATCGCCGTGGAGCAGAAGAAGGAAATGGTGCGTAAGGTGTTCGGTGAGACGTTACCTGCGAAACTCGTCAATTTCATACTGATCACCCTCGATAAGAGGCGACAGCGCCTTCTGAGGGTGATCGCGCGGGAGTACAACGGCCTCCTGGACCAACACTTCAACCGGGTGCACGTAGAAGTGACCTTGGCCCGCAAGTTGGACGACGATTCGGTCGAGGAAATGCAGAAGCGGCTGACGGCGGCGCTGGGGCAGACCGCGATCCCACACGTCCGAATCAAGCCGGGCATCCTGGGGGGAGCGATCTTCCGGACCGGCGACACGATCTACGATGGATCACTGAGGTGCAAGCTCGACGGCATGCGCCGAAAGTTACTGAAGGCCGACCTCCCGACACTGGGTGAGGTCTGACGATACAGATCCGGCCGGCCCACACCGGCCTTCCTGACGGAATAACAGGACTAGGCAATGGCTAACGATTCAGGACTCCGGGCGAGCGAGATCAAGGGCGTCCTCCTTTCGGAAATCGAGAATTACGGGGAAGCTCTCCAAGCTGAAGAAGTAGGTGAGGTACTTGAAGTAAAGGATGGAATAGCAAGGATTTACGGACTGACCAAGGCGATGGCCAGTGAGATGCTGGAGATCATACCGTCAGATTCCGACGAGCCGGTGACTGCGCTCGCGCTGAACCTCGAAGAGGACAATATCGGCGCCGTCATCATGGGCGATTGGACTGCCCTACACGAGGGTGATCAGGTCCGGCGGACGGGCCGCGTGCTCGATATTCCCGCCGGACCGGGGTACATCGGCCGGGTGGTGGACGCGTTGGGCGAGGCCATTGACGGAAAGGGGGTGATCGAGCCCATCGAGGAAAACCGGCAGATCGACGTGGTCGCTCCCGGGATCGTGATGCGCCAACCGGTCCACGAGCCGCTCCAGACCGGCCTCAAGGCGGTTGACTCGATGATCCCGATTGGCCGCGGCCAGCGTGAGCTCATTATTGGTGACAGGGGTTCAGGTAAGACGGCGATTGCGCTCGATGCGATCATCAACCAAAAGGGCACCGGCGTGATCTGTGTGTATTGCGCCATCGGGCAGCGAGCCGGAAAGGTGGCGAGTGTCGTCCAGACGCTCAAGGAACATGGCGCCATGGACTACACGGTGGTGGTCGCCGCAAACGCGTCCGATCCGGCCCCGATGCAGTACATCGCACCCTATTCCGCGTCGGCCATCGCCGAGCACTTCATGTGGAAGGGCCAACATACGCTGGTCGTCTTCGACGATCTCTCCAAGCAAGCCACGGCGTATAGGCAGTTGTCACTGATTCTTCGCCGGCCGCCGGGACGCGAGGCGTTTCCGGGAGACGTGTTCTATCTACACTCGCGGCTGCTCGAGCGGGCGGCCAAGCTGTCCAACGCCCACGGCGGGGGATCGATGACCGCACTTCCGATCATCGAGACCCAGGACGGCGACGTCTCCGCCTATATTCCGACCAACGTGATATCCATCACGGATGGACAGATCTATTTGGAGCCGGACTTGTTCAACTCCGGTGTCCGCCCAGCGGTCAACGTTGAGATTTCGGTGTCTCGCGTGGGCGGAGACGCACAGATCAAGGCCATGAAGAAGGTGGCCGGTCGGCTCCGGCTCGACCTCGCGCAGTACCGTGAACTCGAGGCGTTCGCTCAGTTCGGCTCCGACCTCGACGCCGCGACACAGGCCCAACTCGCTCGGGGCGAACGCACCGTGGAAGTGCTCAAGCAGGGTCAGTACCAGCCTATGCCTGCCGAGAATCAGGTCTGCGTCATCTTCGCGGCCACTGAGGGCCATCTGGACGAAGTCGAGGTTGCACACCTGAGGCGGTGGGAGCGCGGTTTCCACGATTTCCTCGGAACCCAGCACGAAGGGGTGTTGTCGGGAATCCGGGATGGGGGAGTGCTCACGGACGAAATCACCGCCGACCTGGTCGCTGCGATCGCGGAATACAACAAGATCTTCGCAACCGAAGTGGAGGCGGAGGATCCCGCTGAGGCCAGCCCCGAGGCTACGACCTGATTCCAATGAGTGCTGAGAGAGAGAGAGACTAGACGATGGCGGGCCAGAGCGACGTTAAACGGCGGATCAAGTCGGTGGAGAACACCCGGCAGATCACGCGGACCATGGAGTTGGTGGCGACTTCGAAGTTGAAGAAGGCCATCGATCGGGTTCGTGCTGTCGCGCCGTATAGCGACGCGTTGGCGTCCATCGTCGGGAGCTTGTATGCGCCGGAACTCTCGGAAAAATTTCCGTTGCTGCGACTCCCCGAGAAAGTGGAACGGGCGGCCGTGCTGCTTCTCACGGCGGACCGGGGGTTGGCGGGTGGCTTCAACGCGAACCTGATCAAGGAGACACGCCTTCTCCTGGAACGTTTCGCCCAAGAGAGCGTTGAGACTGACTTCCACATCGTGGGCAAGAAGGGCATCGCGTACTTCCGCTTTCGCGGTCAAGCTATCGCATCGACACGGATCGATATCGGGGACAACCCTTCGATGGAGGATGCGGAGTCGGTTATCGCGGGCCTGAGGGAGGACTTCGCTGTGGGCCGCGTCGACGCGGTGCACATCGTGAGTTCGGAGTTCATCTCGGCCATGTCGACACCCCCGAGGGTCACGGATTTGTTGCCCATCCAGGAAGGGAGTGAGTCGCGTGGACTCGACAACTTCATCCTGACCCCGAAAGCCGAGATTTTGTTGGAGAGGCTGCTTCCGGCCTACCTCCGTAATGCAACATACCGGGCGCTGGTCGAGAACGTGGCCGCCGAGCAGGGGGCCAGACGCAGTGCCATGAAGAGTGCAACCGATAACGCGGGCGACGTGCTGGACTACCTCACGCGTTCGTATAACCGAGCCCGTCAGGGTCAAATCACCCAGGAGATCGCCGAGATCGTCGGTGGAGCAGCCGCCCTCGAGTAGGGGGGCGCGCTGAACACCGACGGGGGATAAGAATCCATGGCAGAAACGAATATTGGTAAAGTCGTACAGGTCATCGGGCCGGTATTGGACGTCGCGTTCGATCCAGAGCACTTGCCTGACATCTACAACGCCCTCTCCGTGGAATCCTCCGAGGGCAACGTCAGGCTCATCGTCGAAGTGCAGCAGCACATTGGCCGAGGCATGGTGCGCGCGGTGTCAATGACCTCGACCGACGGTGTGACTCGCGGAATGGATGTGGTCGACACGGGGAGTGCGATCACTGTTCCTGTCGGCCCGCCCGCGCTTGGGCGGATTCTGAACGTGCTCGGTGAGCCGGTCGACGAGCAGGGCCCGATCGTGGCCGAGGACGGTGAGGTCGAACGCTGGCCCATCCACCGGTCACCCCCCGCGTTCCACGAACTCGAGCCGAAGACCGAAGTCTTCGAGACGGGCATTAAGGTCATCGACCTGTTGGCTCCGTACGTCAAAGGTGGCAAGACCGGTCTCTTCGGCGGTGCTGGTGTCGGCAAGACCGTCATCATCATGGAGCTTATCAACAACATCGCGATGGAGCACGGCGGGCGATCCGTTTTCTGCGGCGTGGGTGAACGGACTCGTGAGGGGAACGACCTCTGGATGGAGATGAAGGAGTCGGGTGTGCTCGAGTCCACCGCGCTCTGTTATGGCCAGATGAACGAGCCTCCGGGAGCCCGCCTCCGCGTGGGCTTGAGTGGACTGACGATTGCCGAGTACTTCCGTGACGTGGAGAAGCAGGACGTGCTGCTCTTCATCGACAACATCTTCCGGTTTACTCAGGCGGGCTCCGAAGTTTCGGCGCTCCTGGGCCGGATGCCCTCCGCCGTGGGCTACCAGCCCACGCTGGGCACCGAAATGGGTGAGCTTCAAGAGCGGATCACCTCGACCCGTGAAGGATCGATCACGTCGGTCCAGGCGATCTACGTTCCGGCCGATGACCTGACCGACCCCGCGCCGGCTGCGGCGTTCACGCACTTGGACGCTCAGACGGTGCTCTCGAGGGCGATTTCGGAGAAGGGGATCTACCCGGCGGTGGACCCGCTGGACTCGAGTTCGCGGATCCTCGACGCCCAGTTCCTCGGGGAGCGTCACTATGAGGTCGCGGCCGAGGTGCAGCGTATCCTTCAGAGGTATAAAGACCTGCAGGATATCATCGCCATCCTCGGCATGGATGAGCTCACCGAAGAGGACAAGGTGCTGGTGAACCGTGCCCGTAGGATCGAGCGCTTCCTCTCGCAGCCGTTCCACGTTGCCGAAACCTTCACCAATATCCCCGGGAAGTATGTGAAACTGGACGAAACCGTGGAGTCCTTCGAGCGCGTGGCGGCGGGTGAGTTCGACCACTTGCCCGAGCAGGCGTTCTACATGAAAGGCGGGATCGAGGAGGTCGTTGCGGCTGCTGAGGAGCTTGCGGGCTGATGTCGCAACTTCAGGTCCGTGTAGTCTCGCCCGATTCGGTGCTTCATGACGGTCCGGCGGCGTCCGTTGTTGCGCCGGCTTGGGACGGCAGGATCGGCATCTTGCCCGGGCACGCGCCGATGATGGCTCTTTTGGGTTCCGGGGAATTGTCCATCGATCAGGAGGGGGGTGGCAGCGAGCGCTTGTTCGTAGCAGGCGGGGTGCTCAAGGTCGAGGGCGATGATCTGATCATCCTCGTCGAGTACGGTGGCACTGAGGTGCCTGAGGAGCTTCCTTCCGGTGCGGAGGTCGACGTGGGCGAGATTCTGGAGGCGATCCAGAGCACCTAGGTTCTGGCTGAAGGTTCTATATGAGGCTCGACCTCCACGTGCATACGACGGCCTCGGACGGTTCGTCGAGTCCTGCGGAAGTCGTCCGCCTCGCCGCCAACGGCGGCCTCGATGTTTTGGCCATCACCGACCACGATACAGTGGCGGGGATCCCCGCCGCTCTAGAGGCTGCGGCCAATACCTCCCTCCAGCTCATCCCGGGCATCGAAGTGAGCAGTACCCATGAGGGTGCGGAATACCACATCCTCGGGTACTTCGTCGACCCACAGTCGGATGCAATCCAGGCGCACGGTCGGCACGCTGTGGGAGGCCGTGAGAGCCGGATGGACCAGATGGTGGATCGCCTCCGCCGCCAGGGCCTTCTCATCGAGATGTCCGACGTCCTCGATGCGGCCGGCCCCGATCGATCGGCCATCGCCCGTCCCCACCTCGCTCGGGCGCTCGTGGTGAAGGGGTACGCCAGTTCGGTGGTCGACGCTTTCGACCGGCTCATCGGAGACGGTCACCCGGCGTACGTGCCAACAGGGCTGGCAACACCCGAAGAGGCGATCGGGTTGATCCTCGAGGCGGGCGGGACTCCGGTGTGGGCCCATCCGCCCATGCATGTGCTGACCCGGCTCTTGTCCACGTTCATCGGGGCTGGGCTCAAGGGTCTGGAGGTGTATCGGCCTCGTGCGACTGCGGGTCACATCAGGAAACTGGAGCGAGCCGCCAAGGCGGCGGGCATTCTCATGACCGGTGGTTCCGATTGGCATGACGGTGAGCGTGGGCATGCCCTCGGCAGTTTTTTTGTCACAGAGGAGGACGTAGGAGAGCTGCTCGAGGCAGGAGGGATGTCAGGGCGTTCCTCCGAACGGCAGGAGTAGCTCCCGCACCGCTTCGGCTGGCTCTGCTGCACTCATGACCGCGCCGATGGTCGCAGATCCACACGCCCCGGTTTTGGCGACGGCTGGCGCTCGTTCCGGCGTGATGCCGCCGATCGCCACGACCGGGATGGAGACCGCCTTCACAACGTGCCTGAGGCCCTTGAGGCCGATGACGTCTCCAGCGTCGGACTTGTTGGCCGTCGCGTATACGGCGCCGACCCCGAGATAATCCGCTCCCTCCGCTTCTGCCCGGGCGGCCTCGTCCGTGGTGTCCGTCGAGTATCCGACGATGAATGTGTCTGCCACACCGGAGCGCGCGTCCGCCACTCTCCGAACGTCCTTGACGGGGAGGTCGTCGGGGCCGAGGTGCACACCATCTGCGCCGGCAGCCAGCGCGACATCAAGGCGGTCGTTCACGATAAAAAGCGCTCCCGCCGATCGGACGACGGGCATGAGCGTCTGGGCCGCCTCGAGTAGCTCACGGGCGCTGGCTGATTTGAGCCGAAGCTGAATGGTGGGAGCGCCGCCGGCGAGTGCCTCTCGGACGACACCGGAGAGTGCACGAGGCCGTGCCAACACCTCGTCGGTGATGACGGTCAAGCGTAGCCGGTCGGCGAGCTTGATACAGCCTTCCTAAGGCCTGGCGGCGGCGTTCCGCTCGCTGCGGGCGATCTCCCGAGCGAGATTGTGCTCTTCAAGACTGTGGGTGAAGATATGGCGGCCGTCCGGGCGCGCCACGAAGTAGAGGTAACCCTCCTCTGTCGGGTAGAGGGCCGCATGGATCGCCGCTTCACCAGGCGCGGCGATCGGTCCGGGAGGGAGACCTCGTTGTATGTAGGTGTTGTATGGATTGTCGGCCACCGAGTCGATCGCCGCGTAGAGGAGCCGCTCTCTGCGCCCCCCAAGTGCATATAGGACCGTCGGGTCGGCCTGGAGCCTCATACCGCGTCGGAGACGGTTGTGGTACACCGCGGAGATCGTCTGCATCTCCTCGACACGGCGCGCTTCGGCTTGGATGATGGACGCCAGCGTGACCAATTCGTTCTCGGACATGTCCAGCTCTTCAAGCCGGGTGATGCGCGCGGCAGTCCAGGCAGCATGATACCGCTCAACCATCGTTTCGATCACGACATCCAAGGCGACCCCGGGGGCGAACCGATATGTATCGGGGAACAGGTATCCTTCGAGTCCGGGTCCAGGCAGGTCCCACCGGAGGTGGGCATCGGGATCGGTCAGTCGAGCCCTGACCGTATCGGCGGGGCGTTCGACGGTCTCGGCCACGCGCGCGACCATGTCGGCGATCGTGAAGCCTTCCGGGATCGTCATCTCGGACGTGACCACCCGCCCCGTGGTCAGCGTCTCGAGGATCTCTCCCCAGGACGTCCCGGTGACCAGCTCGTAGTTACCCGACCGGATTTGCCGGTCGGCGCCGGTCAAGCGGGCATACAACCGAAACCTGCGCCTTCCGTTCACCACTCCGCGCGTGACAAGCGTATCCAAAATCGAGTCGAAGGTACTGCCCGCTGGCACGGTCACCTCGATCGTTCGTTGAGGTTCGTCCGTGCCGCAAGACGCGACGCCCAGTATGACGCAGCCCGTGGCGATGAGGCCAAGAGCAGTGAGACGTCCAGTCGGCCGTGGCTGAAGGTCTCTCATACGCGCGCTCTAGCGTCGAGCCAGCTCTGCAGAATGAGGACGGCCGCCGCAGCGTCCACGCGTCCCTTTTCCTCTCTTTTCTTCTTCGGAAGCCCAATATGACGGACGGCGCGCTCCGCGGCCTTTGATGTGAACCGTTCGTCCACCAAGTGAACCGGTAGGCCCGAACGCTCCTCGAGTTTACTCGCGGTTTCGCGAACGGTTCGGGTCCACTCGGTGTCACCCCCGGAAGGTGCCAACGGAAGACCTATCACGATTTCCTGGACTTCATACTGTTCCGCAAGGTTCTGAAGTGTGGAGAGGGGCATACGTCTTCGGGCTCGCCGTCGGAGCGTGGGCAGCGGCTGGGCGATGGAACCCGTGGGGTCACTGACCGCGACGCCCACGCGTCGTTCCCCGAGGTCGATTCCCAGAACGCGCATATCCCTCTATGTGCTGGTTCAGGTAGATTATTATTCAACGTCCAAGAGCCTGGCTGAATATATACCCGAATGGGCCCCGGACGCCTTAGCGAAATTCGGGCGTGCCCAGTCGGGGTTATCGCGCATACCGAAGCGGGCCATGTGGAACGGTTAGACCGTGAAGAGGGGTCGATAATGGATGAGGATCGTGCAGCGCACCCCATGGCGTTTGTGTCGGGCTTCATGGTGGGCGCGATGGTGGGCGCGGGTATCGCTTTGCTTGCGGCCCCGGAGGCCGGCACCAGGACGCGCAAGAGGATCCGAAGGGTCGCGGGAGAGTTGAGGGATTCCGCTGGCGATCATTGGGACGATCTGGCCGAGGACGTCAAGGATAAGGTAGACGACGCCGTGCGCGGTGCCCGCAAGCGTTTTGTGGTGAGACGGGACTGAGCCTCAGTTCGGCGGAGCTCGGAACAGGCCAAAGTCGTCGCGGTCGCAGTACTCCATGGGTTCGGTGCCCGGCAGGAACATCTCCAGCCTCTGCTCGTCTTGAGGGCACCACTGCGAGGCGAGTTTCCCCGTGGAAGCGTCGATGAGTCGCGTCACGAGGCCGTCCGAGATCGCCCACGGCTCGGGAATGGGAATCACAGGCTCCCGCAATTCCGGGTCTAGAGCGTCTGGGTCCCCGTAGTAGACGCGCTTCAAGAAGTTGCCCCAGACCGGTGCCGGGGCGCCGGCGCCGGTGGCGTTCGGCCAGATCTCCTGGGGAAGATCCATCCCGAACCAGACTGTCGCGAGCAGGTTCGGCGTAAAGCCATTAAACCAAATGTCCGTGCCGTCGTTGGTCGTACCCGTCTTGCCACCCGCAGCCACTTCGTATGGGAGTGCTACGGGGCCGTACTCGTATCTGATAGCATTGTATCCGGTGCCGCCTGCCACCACCCCCTCAAGCATGGAGATCATGATACGGGCCACGAGAGGGTCGAGGACCTCCGTACGTTCCGGTTGTGGGTCCCACAGTATTCGTCCCGCGGCGTCCTCCACCCGTAGGATCGGGAAAGGCTTCACCTTGGTGCCCTGGTTCGCGAACGTCGAATAGGCCTCGGCCATCTGCAGGGGTATCACCTCCACGGCTCCGATGGCGGTGGAGTGGTAACGTTCGATCTCGCTTCGGATCCCCATTCGTCGTGCTGTTTGAGCCACGCTTTCGAGTCCGATCTCGTCAGCCAGCTTGATGGCGATCATATTCTGAGATTTCATCAGGCCCGTGCGAATGGTCATCGGACCCAGAAACTCTCTGTCGTAATTCGAGGGCCTCCACTCGGTTCCGTCGAGCTGCGGGACCATAAACGGGCCGTCCAAGACGACGTAGGTCGGGGGTATTCGACTGTTGATGGCCGCGGTGTATACGAAAGGTTTGAAGCCCGATCCGGCTTGGCGCAGCGCCTGTGTCGCGCGGTTGAACTTCGAGATGCCGAAGTCCCGGCCACCGATCATGGCGCGGATCGATCCGGTCCAGGGGTCCAGCGCGACGAAGAGTCCCTCCACATACTTGACCGAGTCGGGCAACACTACCCCCGCGGCGAGGGAATCCTGGTACGCCTGATATGTAATGTGCCTGAAGCCGGGCCGGGCCTCGATCCCGTCCCAGCCGTCCTCCATGGATTTCTCCGCCGCCCGTTGCATGCGTAGGTCGAGCGTTGTGTAGATGTTGTATCCCGCTGTGTAGAGCTGGCTTCCGAAGCGGTCCTGCAAGATCTGACGGACATGTTCCACGAAGTAGGGTGCGATGGTCCCGCCATCGACCGCACGTTCGGTGGGAATCGGTGCGTTCGCGTAACGTTCGAAGTCCGCGGAGGGAATGATGCCCTGGTCGACCATCCGCCGGAGCACGAGGCGCCTCCTCCGTTCGGCGTTTTCAGGGTTCCGAATCGGACTGTAGTACTCCGGAAGGTTGATGATACCGGCCAGAAGCGCGGCCTCCGCCGGGTTGAGGCCCGTGGCGTTCTTCCCGAAGTAGTTTCTCGATGCGGTCTGGATTCCGTACCACCCGTGGGCGTAGTTGATCTCGTTGATGTAGGCTTCGAGGATCTGATCCTTTGTGTAGGCACGCTCGAGGGCGAAGGCCACTTGCAACTCTTTGATCTTGCGGACGACGACCCCCCACCCGGACCGGATTCGAGCGTCGACGGATGTCTCGAACATGTTGCGAGCGAGTTGCTGCGTGATCGTGCTTCCTCCGCCCGTCCCGCTTTGGCCGGTCAGAACGCCTACGACCGCGCGCGTGAACCCGCGCAGATCGATGCCGCTGTGACTGTAGAAGCGCTTGTCCTCCACGGCCACGAACGCTTGTGACACGTACTCGGGGAGTGCGTTGATGGACACGGGCGTCCGGCTTTCGATCCCGAGCTCAGCGAGCAGGCGTCCATCGTGACTGTAGAGCTTGCTGGCCTGTTGGGGTTCAAACGTTCGGATTTCCGCGATGGACGGGCAGTCTGCGCAGACGTTCTGCCAGGTACCCCAGGCCGCCCCGGCGCCGAGCCCCAGGAAAAGAACCGTACTGAGCACCAATACGCGGGGATCCACCAGGATCTTGATCACGGACATCGATCCTCCGGTTGTTTTGCGGTCGCCCCCGATTTCATGCTACCGAGAGAGCCCACTCGCCCGACGCTGTGACACCGTCCACGTACCGATCAGAGGCCCCCTGGGTCCATCCACGCGAACCGCGGTCATTCGAACGCTCCACCGTTGGTGTCGTCACGTCGTACCCATTCCGTCTCAATACCAAGCTAACGCACTTTTCGTGCCAGCCCCACGTCGGTTGTTGACCCTTGACCCTGGTAGCGCGGTTCGTCAACGTCATTTCCTCGGGGCGCTCCGAACGCTCCCCTTCGGCCGGCCCTCGGTACCCTCCACCAACGGAATCTGAACTTGAAGCATATTCCTCGACGCGTCGAAAAACCGTGGGGCTACGAACTCATCTGGGCCGAGACAAACGAATACGCAGGCAAATTCCTGCACATTCAGGCGGGTGAGTCCCTTTCACTGCAGTACCACGGGCAGAAGGACGAAACGATTCACCTCCTCTCGGGTGAGATGCGCTTTTCCGCGGGAAGTTCGGTGAGCGACCTCGAAGACATCAACTTGCGGGCCGGTGAGAGCTTTCACATTTCAACGGGCACCGTGCACCGTATGATCGCGATCACGGACTGTGACGTTCTCGAGGCGTCGACCCCCCACCTGGACGACGTCGTTCGGTTGGAGGATCGGTATGGAAGAACGCCCACCGATGGGTGACGTCCCGGCAGGTGCGGTCCGGGGTCCGGTTCGCTGCATGACGGCGTCGCTTGCTCTGCCGCTTCTTCTCAGCAATTTGGCGTGCGGCGGTTCTGAAGGCAGCGCGCTTGTGACATCCTCCGATCCGAGGCTCGAAAACATTGCGGTTCGGATTCTACCCGACCTCGCGTCCCGCTCGGGAATGGAACTACGAGATCCGGTCCGTGTCGAACGCCGCTCCCGGGCGGAGCTCGAACGGTACCTGGAGTTCAAGATCGAAGAGGAGTTTCCGGAGGGGCGCGCAGAGTTGGTCTCCGAGGCTTACGGGCTGCTGGGCCTCGTTCCCAGTGACATGGACTTGAAGAGCACGCTCAAGACCCTCTATCTGGAACAGGTCGCCGGCTTCTACGATCCCGACTCCACGACGCTGTTCGTACTGGACGACCAGCCAGACGAGGCCATCGAGTCTCTCCTGGTCCACGAATTGGTTCATGCCATCCAGGACCAGAATACGGATCTGAATGCGATCACGGCTCTCGACCTGGACAACGACCGTCGTGTGGCCGCGCAGGCGGCGATCGAGGGGCATGCGACGCTGGTGATGTTCGAATTTCTGATGTTGCAGGGGCAGGGGGCGTCGGACGTTGCGGACGTACCGGACTTCTCCGCACGCTTGGGCCCGGCTTTGGCCGCCGCCAGGATGGAGTCTCCGGCTCTTGCTGGGGTGCCCCTCGTCTTGCAGGAGTCCGTGTTGTTCCCATACCAAGGCGGAGTCACGTTTGTGGAGGCTCTCTGGAGAGAGCGAGGGGCCCGGCCGCCACCATTCGGTTCCGACCTCCCGGGCTCGACGGAGCAGATCCTCCACCCCGAGGATTTCGCGCGCGGACAGCAGGATGTCCCTCGAAGGATCGAGGTGTCGGTGGGCGAGGGGTGGACCCGTCTATACGAGGACACCTTGGGAGAGCTGGAGCTCGGCATTCTGTTGGAGACGGTAGGCGCCTCTCGGACGTCGGCCTTCGGTTGGGGAGGTGATCGTTGGGTCCTCCTTGATGACGGAGACGGGCATCGCTCGCTCGCCTGGTTTGGCGTTTGGGACACATCGGCTCAGCGCGAGAAATTTGTCCGTGCGCTGGAGCCGCGCTTGTCGGCTTTCCCTCATCAGGCATCGCTGACGGCGTTGGAGATGGATGGTCTTCCCGGAACACGGCTGCTGGTCGGGGACGTGCCCGATGTAACCGCGTCCGTCGAGGATTGGACGCAGAATGACCGATAAAGCAGCCCCGATCGCTGTCACGACACGCGGAGCCACGGAGCCCTATCAGGTGCTTGTGGGCCGTGGGCTGCTGGGCTCGTTGGCTGTGCTTCTGAAGGAACACGCGCCGGCCCATCGTTACGCTCTGGTCTCCGACTCCAACGTGGCCTTGTTGTACGGGGAGTCGACGATCCTTCAGCTGAAGGACGCCGGCTTGAATGCCGAACTCTTCACGTTCCAGGCCGGTGAACAGAATAAGAACCGCGCCGTGTGGTCCGATCTGACCGATCGCCTCCTCCATGCCGGATTTGGCCGGGACTCATGCCTGATCGCGATGGGCGGAGGTGTAACGGGTGACCTCGGCGGCTTCGTTGCGGCGACGTACATGAGAGGCATCCCGGTCGTGCAGGTACCCACCAGCCTGGTGGCCATGATCGATGCGTCTATCGGTGGGAAGACCGGAGTCGACGTCGAAGTCGGAAAGAATCTGGTGGGAGCGTTCCACGCTCCGAATCTCGTCGTCGCGGATCCGAACGTGGTGGCGACTCTCCCGAGGAGCGAGCGGGCCCAGGGGATGATCGAGGCCGTCAAGCACGGAGCGATCTTGGATGACGCCTACTTCGATGAACTCGACCGAGAGATGCCGGCGCTTCTGGACGGAGACGCCGCCTCGCTCGAACGGGCGGTAGCGCGGTCGGTAGAGCTGAAATCCGCGGTGGTATCGGAGGACGAACGGGAGGCAGGCCGGCGGGAGATCCTAAATTTCGGCCATACGCTTGGCCACGCGATCGAAGCGGCCTGTTCCTTTCTTCTGCCCCACGGGACCGCAGTCGCGTGCGGAATGATCCTGGAGGCTCGCCTTGGAGTTTCGTTGGGGGTGACCGACCCGGCCGTCGTCGAGCGCCTTGCAGAAGTCCTGGGGCGCGTTGGACTTCCAACCGATGTTCCGGATGGGGCCACGCCAGAGGACATCATGACGTATCTTTTCTCGGACAAGAAGGTCCGTTCCGGACTTATCCGGTTCGTATTTCTCTCCAAGATTGGAGCCGTCCACGTTGCCGATGGGTCGTGGAGTCAGCCTGTCGATGAGGACGCCGTGTTCGGCCTCGTCAAGCCTGAAGCAACAGCCTAGAGCGTGAACGCCTCGGATTCGGTCCCGGTACCTCCAAGTTCGAAGGAGGGCGAGCCTGGACGATCCGCCGGTGGAGAGTGTGGGGGAGATCGTGGTCCGGGGTCCGGGGGTCATGCGGGGGTATTACCGACAGCCACCCAAGACATCCGATTCGCTCGACCTGGACGGGCACTTTCGTACCGGCGATCTGGGGATGGAGGACGAAGAAGGCTACATCCATTTGGTTGGCCGCAAGAAAGAGGTTATCATTCCAAGTGGTTCAAACGTATACCCTCGGGAGGTTGAGGATCGACTTCAATCGCACCCGGCGATACGTGAGACCATGGTGGCAGGAGTCCCGGACGAGCTTCTGGGAGAGGCCATCTGCGCGTGCGTCCTCCTTGAGGAGGGGGCCATCGTGACCGGCCAAGAGATACAAGATTGGTGCTCGGTTACACTCGCCGATTACAAGGTACCCGACGTCGTTCGGTTCATGGACGAATTCCCGCTGACGGGGACCGGAAAGGTCCAGCGGGGCGAGTTGTCGCGCCTCATTCGAGCGGCGCACGCAGAATCAAAGACATGAAGGATCGCCGGGCACTCGAATCAGTGACCCCCCCGACTCCTTCCAGGCCCGAGACGCCGCGCCGCGGCGCCAAAGACTGGAACGAGTGGGGAGGTCTCGCGAGTGGGGCCGGCAACAACTATCGCGAGAAGAAAAAAAATGAATCAGTACACCCAGGCCCCCCATGTAGAGGGGGCCAGTAGAGTACCGGCCGATGCTCCGAACGCGGCCCTCCTCATCGACTTCGACAACGTCACGATGGGGATGCGTAGTGACCTCTCCAAAGAACTGAAGAGCCTACTACAATCCGACGTCATCCGCGGAAAGGTGACCGTCCAGCGGGCTTATGCCGACTGGCGGCGTTATCCGCAGTATATCGTCCCGCTCTCCGAGGCGTCCGTCGATTTGATCTTCGCTCCCGCCTACGGGAGTTCGAAGAAGAACGCGACCGACATCCGGATGGCGATCGACGGGGTGGAGTTGGTCTTCATCCGACCTGAAATCGGTACGTATATTCTGCTCACCGGTGACTCGGACTTTTCGAGCTTGGTCCTCAAGCTCAAGGAGTACGGAAAGTATGTGATCGGTGTAGGAATCCAGGAATCCAGCTCGGACATCCTGGTTCAAAACTGTGACGAGTACTACTCGTACACGAGTCTCACCGGGCTTCGAAAGACGACCGAGATCTCCGGTAAGACTAACGACCCATGGGATCTCGTGGAGAGGGCGGTGAGCCGCATGACCACGCGGGGCGACGTCATGCGGTCTGACCGCCTCAAACAGGTGATGTTGGAGCTCGACGCTAGGTTCAGTGAAGGGAATTTCGGCTTCAGCAAGTTTTCGAAATTCGTCGGCGAAGCTGCGCACCGAGGTCTTGTCCGGCTCCACAAGCTCGAAAATGGGCAGTACGAGATTCGCCCTGGCTCCGAGCGGAAAGGGACCGACGATTCGGCTTCCACCAAAGAACCAAAGGAGCGGAGCCGGCCGGCCGCGCGAAGAGGGAGGCTGGCGCGGACGCCGAGAGGCCGGAAGGCGCGTGGTGACGACGGCGCCGAGAGTAGGGATGCAGGACTGGAGGAGGCCAAAGCAGCACCTGAAGCTTCGGGCCCGACTGGAAAACCCGAGGGGGGACCGGCGGGTGAGCCGCTCCGTTCGGCGTACGATCTCATGGCGCGGTGCCTGCAGAATCTCCAGGAAATGGGAAAGAGTTCGGCTCGTGACTCGGACGTCAAACGAAAAATGTTGGCCGCCGACGCGAGCTTCGATGAAGGCGAACTCGGCTTCGGTAAGTTCAGCCGGTTCCTCCTCCAAGCGGAGGAGCATGGTGTGATCTCCCTCGAACAGACTGAGAGGGGCAACTATCGTGTCTCCCTGGCGGGCTCCGTGGGCGGGGGTTCGCAGTCCGTTGCCGCGGATCGGGCAAGTGAATCCGGGGAGCGGCCATCAACGTCAGGGACGCCAGCCAGAGAGAGTGCATCGAGGGGTGGAGGGACTAGCTCTGGCGGGCGATTGGGGCCTCGAGGAGGTTCCGGAGGTCGAAGAGAAGTCGACGACGGACCGGTGCTTCTTGAGGGGCAGATCGTGGGCGACAGAGGTGAAACGCCGGATCGTTCTTCGGCCGGAAACGATATCGATATCGGTGGGCTAGGCTTACCAACGAACGAGCGGGCGATCGTCAGCTATCTGACCAACTCTTACGGCGGTGTAGGTAAGAAGACCGCTGAATCACTGGTGGAGGCCTTCGGAGCGGACATTTTTGTCGTGTTCGATACGGAGCCCGGGCGGGTAGCTGAGATCGTTCCTCGCCGGGCCCCTCAAGTGTTGGCCGGGTGGCGGGCCGATTTTGCCCGACGGTCCGGAAAGTCAGGGAATGAGCAAGCGGCTGCGCCCGAGCTTGATGGAGCGTCGGAGCCCGATAGGGCGTCAGAGCCTGAAAGAGGGCCAGCAGAAGTCCCAGAGACGGGATCATTGGACGTGATTTCCGGATTGGGTGTGGAGAGTGTGGAGCCCAGATCCGGCGGGGCTCGGCGCAGGACACGACGGAGTCCAAGGCGTCCGTCTTCTTCCGGTTCAGACGAATAGAAGGCTGGCGAAGCGGCACGCCCGGGCCGGGCACGTTCGACCGCTCTTTCTTCGATCGACCCGCGGAGAGTGTAGCCCTCGATTTACTGGGGGCACGACTCGTGTCGACCGTGGACGGGCGACGAGCGACGGGTGCCGTCGTTGAAGTCGAGGCATACACGGGTCCGGGTGATCCTGCTTCCCACGCGGCGGCCCGCATCGGTCGGACACGACGCAACGCGTCAATGTTCGGGCCCGCGGGAACCGCCTACGTATACCTCAGCTATGGCCTCCATTGGTGCCTGAACGTGGTTACAGGACCGGTAGGTGACCCCTGTGCAGTGCTCCTGCGGGCCGTCGATCCGATCGAGGGCCTGGGCATCATGGCCGCCCGAAGGGGCCGTGAGCAGGATCTGGCGTCGGGCCCGGGGCGAGTGGGACAGGCGTTCGGGGTCACCGATGCCTTGGATATGCACGACTTCTCGTCGGCTCCACTGAGGCTCCTTCCCGGCTGGTCGATCCCACCCGGGTCGGTTGACGTGTCTCCCCGCGTCGGGGTCAGCGCGGCGCAGGACTGGCCGCTCCGCTTTTTCGTTCGAGGTAACACATCGGTGTCCCGGAGCCGCCGGTCGATTGCGGCTCGAGCGGTCCCTTTGAGTTGTGCAGGTGTCGTTGCCTAGAAGGCTGTTGAGGGAGTCCCCCAACCGATCGGAGTGAGTGAGTTTTGGATATCATCGTCTGCCTGAAACGGGTTCCGGATACTGAGACGCGCGTTCGCTTCTCTGATGGGTCCACGGTGATTGAACCGGAAGGGGTCAAGTACATCGTGAGTCCTTACGACGAGTTCGCGCTCGAAGCCGCTTTCCGCACCACCGAAATGACAGAAGAGGGCCAGGTCACCGTAATGACACTCGGCAATGAGGATTCCCAGGAGACGCTGCGAGCGGCCCTTGCGGCCGGGGCCGATGCGGCTGTGCTGCTGCGGGCGCAGGGGGCCGTGACCATGGACGGACTCGCCACGGCCAAGGCTTTGGCGGCGGAGCTGGAAACCCGAGAGGAGCAACTCGTGCTCTTCGGCGTGAAAGCCGGAGACGACGATCAGCAGCAGGTCGGTCCGATGGTGGCGACGCTGCTCGGTCGCCCATGCGCATCGAACGTTACGAGCTTCGAGGTGGGAGAGGGCGTGCTACGGTGTCATCGAGACGTGGAGGGGGGCACAGAGGTAGTCGAGCTGGACCTTCCGGCGGTAGTGACGCTCACAAAAGGAGCCTTCGAGCTACGCTTCGCCTCGCTAAAGGGGATTATGGCGGCAAAGCGAAAACCACTGGATGTGAAGGACGTTGATCTGCCGGAAAGCCGGCTCTCAGTCGAGCGGCTCGATTATCCGCCGGAGCGCGCCGAAGGGTGGATCCTCGGTGAAGGGGCTGACGCAGTGCCCGAGTTGGTTCAGCTCCTTCGTGACGAAGCGAACGTCCTCTGACACCACACATAGGAGAGGGTGACATGGGCGACGTGCTCGCCATCGCAGAGCAGAGAGATGGGAAGATCCGTCCGGTAGCCAACGAGGTGGTCACGGTGGCCGCCACGGTGGCTGAGGGGCTCGGAGGCTCGGCTCATGCGCTGGTCCTGGGTGGTACCGCGGTTGGAGAGAGTGCCGGCGACCTGGGGAACTTCGGGGCAGAGGTCGTACGCGTTACTGAGGACCCCGCTCTGGAAAGCTGTGTGCCCGAGACCCATGCGGCAATCATCGCCGACGCAGTCGGTTCACATGGCTACGCGGCAGTCCTCTTTTCGGCGACGGCTCTTGGAAAGGACCTAGCGCCACGCGTGGCGGCTCTGGTCGATGCGCCCCTGGCTTCCGACGTCACACGTCTGGAGATAGAGGGTGGCAGGCTCGTAACCATGCGGCCCATCTACGGTGGGAAACTGATTGCCCGGGTAGCGTTCGAAGCATCCCCAGCGGTCCTATCTTTGAGGCCGAACGCCTTCGGCACGAACGAATCTCGAGCGGAGGGCCGGATCGAACCCTTCACTGCTGCCATTCCCGACGCGGTTCGGACACGGATCGTGGAATTCCAGGCAGCTGAAACCGGGTCGGTCGACGTTGCAGAGGCGAGCGTTATCGTGTCCGGTGGACGAGGCATGAAGGGTCCGGAGCATTGGCACCTCTTAGAGGCATTGCGAGATGCCCTGGGTGCGGGTACAGCGTTGGGCGCTTCGAGGGCCGTCGTGGATGCGGGATGGCGGCCGCATGGCGAACAGGTGGGGCAGACTGGCAAGACTGTCGCGCCGAAACTCTACTTCGCCGTGGGTATATCGGGCGCCGTCCAACACCTCGCTGGAATGAGAACGTCTCAAACAATCGTGGCCATCAACAAGGATCCGGACGCACCGATCTTTGCGCTGGCGGACTACGGTATCGTGGGCGACGCTTCCGAAGTCCTTCCGAGGCTGACCACAGCAATCACGGCGCTACGTTCTGAGGGGTAGCGGGCCACGGGCTTCAGGATCGGGGCGGACCTCCAAGCATGGCCACCGGGTCGACCTGGTGGCCGCGACCCCGGATCTCGAAGTGCAGATGCGGTCCCGTTGCGTTCCCCGAAGCTCCGCTGAGACCCAATGACGCACCTTTTCCGACGCTCTGGCCCTCGACAACGAGGATTTGAGAAAGGTGCGCGTAGATGGTGAGAATGGCGTCGTCGTGATCGACCCAGACAACGAGTCCGAAGTCGGTCATCTCGCCTGCGAAGCGTATCTCTCCACCGGACATGGCGTACACGGGTGTGCCGGTGGGCACGACGATGTCGACGCCTCTATGGATGTTCGGGCCATTGGACCCCCATCGGAGTCCGAACGGTGCGATGAGCGGTCCCTCGACAGGCCATTGGGGGAGTCCGCATCCAACCATTGAGATTACTACCGTCGTGGCCAGCATTCGCCCGGAGAGCCGGATCCTGGAGGACCGGATCATCCAGGAATCCGCTGGCTCCCGTCCACCGGTGTGTGGGACCAGCTGCGAGGATCGTCAAGGAGCATCACCTCGACCGGCGCTCCCCGGGGAATCACCTCCACACCTTCCGGGATGACTGCCAGCCCGTCGGCCGCTCCTAGACTGCCCACGAGCCCAGAGCCTTGAGGACCTGTGAGTGAGGCTTCGAGCTCTGCGCCTGAACGGACCAGGCACACACGCAGAAATCCGGTGACATCCCCGGCCGTTGTGAGATCTCCGGCCGCCAGTGCCGTGACGATCTGCCGGTGGAGCTTGATGTGGCCTGCTAGCGCCAGCAGGAAAGGTCGGACGAAGAGCTCGAAGGTCACGAACGCGGAGGCCGGGTTACCCGGAAGTCCGAAGACCATTTGGCTACCGCCGCCCTCCAAAGGCAAGCGCCCGAAGCTCATCGGGCTTCCGGGCCGGATCTTGACGCGCCAGAAATCCAACTCGAAGCCAAGGTCTTCGAGGACAGCCTTGAAGAGGTCTCCCTCTCCCATGGAGGCCCCACCAAGCGTCACGAGCACATCGGCGTCTGCGGCTCTGGCGAGATGGTGCCGTATGTCGGCCTGGTCGTCTCTCGCGATGCCCAGGCGCATGGGGATTCCGCCGGCCGCGCGGACACCCGCGGATACAAGGTGACTGTTGCTTTCAGGGATCCCGTGGGGGTCGAGAGCCTGGCTCTCGATGTCGACGAGTTCATCACCGCTCGCCAGGATGGCGACTTTGGGTCGGTGGTGGACCGAGACCGAGGATACGTGTGATGCCGCGAGTACGGCGGCTTGCCCGGGACCAATTCCGGTACCGGACTCCAGAGTGACAGCGCCCTCGGGCCAATCCTGACCTGCTGGTCGAACATGGCGCCCCCGATCCCGTTCAGAGTAGATCCGGAGATTTCCGGACTCGGTCTCCTCACGATCGGTATCCTCGACACGGATTACGGTGTCGGCGCCCCCCGGGACCTCCGCCCCTGTCATGATTCTCACGGCGTCGCCCGGGCCGACGGTGCCCTCGAAGCGTGATCCCGCATGGATCACTCCCGTGACCACTAGGACCACCGGTTGGTCCTTCGTCGCTCCGGCTACGTCGTCGCCTCGGACCGCATATCCGTCCATGGCGCTGTTGTCCCATGGCGGAAGTGGTCCGGGCGCCAGAACGTCGAGGGCCAGCGCGCGACCGAGCGCCTCCTCGAGCGGTACGGTCTCCGGAGGGAGGGCCGAGACGTGGCTGAGGATACGTGCGAGGGCCCGGTCGAATGGGAGCCAATCCCCGGTTCTAGACTCGAAGTCCGGCATTTGTCTCAAAAGCGCCAACTCGTCCCGAGCATGATGGATTGGGCAGTCACCCACTCGCTCTCGGAAAATAGATGGAGGGGGTCGTTGTCGAACGAGAACCATCCCATTGGCGTTTTGATCTGCCAGAGGTTCAGCATGCCCTCGACACGCAGAGAGAGCCTTCTCGAAACGTGGAACGTGGTGCCTCCCGAAGTTGTTCCGGTGAAGCGCACACCAAAAAAGTACCGGTCCGCCGCGTCCATGAACGCGACCTCCTCCGCACCGTTGTCCACCAAGTAGGGGAAGGCGGCCCCCGCGCCGAACGTTAGGAAGGGTTGGAAGCCGTGCCACATCCGCCGGCCCGTCAGGTTGAGGCGAATCCGTACGTCGAACAGGAGAAGGTCGATGTCGCCCCGATCGATGGTGCGGTCATCAATGGGCCTCCGCACATCTTGAATCAACCGCGTCGAGTTGAACAATGTTCCGGAGACGTCGACACTTATCGCGCCACCGAGACCGACCGAATAGCGTGCACCGAACGTGTCGGAGTCTCGTGGTCCCAGCTCGAGTTTGCCGGCATCGACGTTGCTCTTCCCCACAAAGAAAGCCAATTCCTGGTGGTTTTCGATGTACGTGTATGGTGACGGGATGGTCTGGGCGGATGCTGGGGAACGGACCATCCCGATGGAAAACAAAATCGATAGGGCGAGTAATTTAGCGTGGGGCATGGAAGCGAGTTCAAAATCCGGTTGTTGGGAATTGACGACCGGCACTTCCCCGAACACATTCGTCAGGGCAAGTCGCCGCGTATTGAGGCCGCCAAGTTCGTCCTTTCAACACCGTCTGTCGAGGATCGTTTCAGTAAGATGATTGTCCGCTCCCGGCAAATTCGGGTTCTTTGGCTCCTGTGCGTTCTCTGCTCCCTATTCGCGTTCGGCGAGTTCGTGGAGGGCCAGTCGGGAACGTTGACGAAAGAGGAAAACTTCCGGGCTCAGCAAAACGGGACGCTGCTCGGGCAACTCCGCGCCGGCATGAGCCTGGAAGTGCTCGAGGCGACGGATGACTGGCTGCAATTCGATTTCGACGGATGGATCTGGACCCGATCCCTTCAAGCGGTCAATCGAGGAGCGTTCGACCTAGTGGTGTCCGTTGAGGGTGGCGAGAACATCCGAGGCGGCCCTGGGGGAGAGATCCTCGGCCACGTGGAGCAAGGAACGCTTCTCGAGACCGTGGAGCGGGTTGCCGGTTGGGCTCGCGTGCATAGACGGGCCTGGATATGGCGAAGCTCAGTGGCTTTGTTCGGGACGGATCCATCTGGCGATTCCGCGGGGCGATCCGACCTCACAACGCCGTCCAGTTCGGTCGGTGTCGGGGAGTGGGCTCAAGGCTTCTCGGCCAACGCACCAGTTCTCAGCACCCCCGATGGAGACACGCTGGCTACCTTGGCGTCGAGCACGAACCTCCAGGTCCTCGCCAGGGAAGGGAACTGGACCCGGGTTCGTTTGGAGGGATGGATTTGGCTGCCAGAGGGTGCGGATGAGGGCGCCGGTGTGTCCGATGCGACTCTCGCGAGCGTGGCGGCGGCACCGGACGACTACCGGGGCGAGGTCGTTCAGTGGGATCTTCAGTTCATTTCGCTGGAGAGAGCTGAAGAGATCCGAACGGACTTCTACGAAACGGAGCCGTTTCTGCTGACCAGGATGGGAGACGGAAACCAGTCGTTCGTTTATGTGGCCATACCGCCAGAGCGGCTCGGAGAGGCTCAGCGGCTCGACCCTCTCGAGCGCATTCGGGTCCTCGGGCGTGTACGGACCGGGTCGGCCCGCCTGACGGGCAGTCCGATTCTCGAATTGCTTTCCTTCGAACGAATCCCCTAGAGAGGGTGATCGTCTTTTCGGCCCGATGGAGGCTCTCGCGCCGAGTGGAGGGGTGAATCTTCTCCGGAACGAACGCGTAGTATGGAGTGTCTACTTCGGGAGGACCCATTTCGTTGAGGCCAAATGCGCTGTTCCACGTGCGGTGAAGATCTGAGGGAGCACGAAACCGCCTGTCCCACTTGTGGGGCGGCGGTTTTAGTAAGGCCCCCGGTGAGGGCCGTGGGCCTCGAGGTGCGCAGTTGCCCACGATGCGGCCACGTGGGGACCGGCGTAAAGCATTTTCAGCGAATTGGTAACGTAGGGGTACTCCTCGGGTTTGCCGTGGCCAGTTGGTTCATGGCCGGGTTGGGTGGCCTTGCGTATTACCTCCTTCGACGGAGGCGCATGATCTGTGCGCAGTGTGGCTTGGGCTGGCAGCACGCCCGGATACCCGGCCCGGGCGCCACCGATCGTCCGGCACTTGCGGATCCGGTGCACACGCATTCGGTCGGTGGCGGCAGCGTTGCCGGGGAAAGTCTCCCGGGGGGAGGACTGGGGCGCCGTGTATTGGGGGGCGCAATGGTGCTTCTTGCGGCCCTCATGGTATCGATCGGATTCCCTGAGCCGCAGCTTGGGTTGGTCGTGTTTGGGAGTGTGGTAGGGGCCGCGGGCACTTCGACGGCCTGGTGGGGGCTCCAGGCCCGTGAGATCAGAAGGCGCGCGATCATGGACCGGCTTCAGCGGCGCGTGCTTCTTCACGCCACCGAACAGGGTGGAACGTTGACGGTGACGGAGGTCGCCGCCTCGTTGGACGTGTCGCTTGCGGCAGCTGAAGGGGTGTTGGACTCCATGGACGACGGTCTGCGCGTCCGTTCGGAGGTTACGAACGAGGGCATCATCGTGTACGAATTTCCCGAGCTCCGTCACCGCCCCAGCCTGGAGTCGGGTTCAGCCGGATAGATCCTTCCCCCCGGCCACACGAGTGATCCACACCCCTCCGATGATGATGATTGCGCCCATGATCTGTGTGGGACCGGGATCCTCACCGAGCCAGATGGCCGCGGCAATGAGCGCCACGACCGGTGTCAGGTTCGAGAACGCGGCGGTCCGTGGTCCACCGATACGCTCCAGGCCATGGTTCCAGATAAGGTACGCGACGGCGATCGCCAGGACTCCCGCGTATACGACGCCGAACCAGCCAACCCGAGAAATAGTCCCCAAATCCGTAGACCAGAGAGAGGCGGCTCCAAGTGCGAACAGGACGATGGTGCCCACCCAGAGTGTCCACGAGGTCACGGCCAGGGCTCCGTACCGCCGAGTGAGATCCTGCGTGCCGACTGTGTAGGCGGCCCACGCGATGGCGGACAAAACGAGCAGAAGATCACCGATCAACTGGCCTTCACCCACTCCCAAGTCGCTTTCCCCGCCGACAACAACGAGCACCATCCCCCCCAGGGTGGCCAGTACGCCGCCCCAGACGGGCAACCCGTGGTGCTCTTGCCCAGAAACGGACGCGAGGATCAGGGTCCACACCGGCGTCGTGGCGATGACCAATCCTGCGTTACCGGCAAGGGTCCGGTCGACCCCGTAAATGAATAGCAGTTGGAAGACGACGTTCGCGAGCAAACCCATGAGAACGATACGGCCCCAGTGTCGCCGTTCGGGCAACGGTATCGGGCCACTGAGACGCAGAAAGACGAAGAGCGTCATCGACGCCAGCACGAATCGTATCGCGTTGAATGCCAGCGGATCGAATTCTCTCAGGCCGACCTTGATCACGGAGAAATTGACACCCCAGATCACGCTCAACACGATGAGCGCCAGGTCGGTTCGCAGGTGTGGCGGCCTCGAGGCGGCCACTCGAGCCTCGACCTTCACCAAGTGCTCCTTCCAACTCGGAGATGGCCAAGCGACTGTAGATGATTTGTTGTATTTCCGATGAGGCAAACCTAGCTTTAGCCGACCCCGCGTGACACCGTTCAGCCGATTTAACCCGAGTTGATGTTTCCCATAAAGAATTGCATATGAGGGATTTCCTGGATTTGGATGGTGATGCCTGGGTGGCTACGGTGCGCTCGCGGGAGGGTCTCGATTTTAAGGGACGGCACCATCTCTATTTCTACCCGGAAGGCGCAGCAGACCAGGGCGTGGAGCTTCTCGACGTGAAATGGAACAGTCACCAAGCTGCCGAGAGCACGCTGGCCACGATGTCCGGCGTGGAGCTTCGAAAGAGACTTCGGTCCGCACGTGGGAGGGTGGACGGCTGACGAGGCGCTCTTAAGATATGGGAGCCCCATTTCGGAGAAAATCAGCTAAACGAGCACCGATCCGGTCTTCGACGCGCTTCGCCGCACCAGTGGATCGGAGCTCATTCGAGAGAATGCTGAAGAGTAGAGTCTCACCATCCCGGGTCGTGACGATTCCCGTGAGAGCGGAGACACCGTCGATGGTCCCGGTCTTGGCTCGAAGATTACGGGCAGCACGAGTCCCGTACATTCTGCGGAGGTCTCGGCGCCCGGCTTCAGGTAGAGTAGAGACGAACGAGTCCCAATTGTCGGATATGGCCACGTGCTGTAAGAGTCCGACCAGAGCCCCGGCACTTGTCCGGTTGCTTTCTGACAAGCCCGAACCGTCAACCGCCATGATCTGATCCTCCTCGATCCCGGCTTCGCTCGTGGCGAACACCTGAACCGCGCGGACGCCACCTTCGAAGGATCCCTCTCCCGTCACGATTTTGCCCATGGTCTTGATGATCGACTCGGCGAACAAATTGTGGCTTTCATGGTTTAGGACCGTCAGATACTGGAGTAGCTCCGGCGAGGTGTGGTGGGCGAGGAGGCTGGGTTCATCACCGTCGATGAGGCGGGAGGCCCAGGACTCGCGCCCCGTGATCTTGGATTCGGCCGCGTCATGGACGGCTCTTTCGGGGGCCCTGACTGCGATGCCGTTGGAGATCAGCACCTCTCTGAGAGCCCGGGCCGCGAAAACCGCCGGATCCGGCACGGTAAGGCGGCGCCAAATATCGGACCCTCCCTGCCGAATTTCCCCATCGACGCGAATTCTCGCCGTGGGTTCTACACGGTCCAACCAGAGGTTGGGACGGGGACGGCCCGATACCGTCTCGGCCTGATTACTCACATCGAGCGGAAATCCGAACGGGATCGTCTCAATCCGGGGCGGGAAGCCAAGGCGAGCCGACGGAAGAATCTGGAGCGTGACGATGTTTTCGTTGAAGGAGAGCGCGGACACGGACGCGGCGAACCACTCGTTCAAGTCTCGCGGATCCCACTCCGGTCCCAACTCAGGCCCCGAGAAATACGTCGCGTCTCCGACGACGGTGCCCTCGATCCGGGTGATACCGGCGTCGGCTATCTGCTTGGAAAACGATTCGAACACCTCCGTGCCATCACGGTAGAAGCGATCGGAAATGCCCGGATCCCCCGTGCCGTAGAGGATCAGGTCCCCTCGCAGGACCCCGTTCTCGATGGGCCCGTCTGCGAAGACAAACGTCTGGTACCTGAACTCCGGCCCAAGAAAGTGGAGGGCCGCCGCGGTCGTGGCGATCTTCATGTTCGACGCCGGGGCCAGGAAGCGATTCTCATCTCGTGCGAACAACGTGTCCTTTTCGTCGAGGGAGACGACGAGGACGCTCCACTCGGCGCTACGCAGCGCAGGTGTATCCAAGAGGGCCGAGAGATCCTCGCGTAGCCTGAGCACGTCTCGACTCGGTGGCGGCGTTGGTACGGGGCGAACGGTTGTTTCAGAGACCACGACAGGCAGTGGGGGCACGGGCTCGTCGTTCCGGGCTCCCGTCGTCCAGAGCGACAGGACGAGCACCGTGATCAAGCTTGGGAAAACCGCCTTGGCACCGGCCAACTGGAGGAGGGCTTGGGAATTCGGGATCTTGGTGAAGCGGATCTCCGGGAAACGGATCTTCGGAAAGCGGCTCATGACACACCGCCACACTGAGACCAAAGCCCTTCCTGATCCGAGCACGGGATGATCACACGCGGATCGAAGACTGCACGTGGGGGTTGAAGTGGCGCGCCCAGGGTGATGCCGTCAGTTTGCGGAGGCGCCGGCCCCGTTACCCGTCGCCGGCGCACAGTCCGAGCAGTACCCCGTCAACTCGAGCTCGTATCCTACCAAGTGGAATCCGCCGGCCTGCGATCGGAGCGCGGCGACTTCCAAGTCACCGAGTTCACCGGGAACGTCCGAGACCCCACCGCACGCCAGGCACCGAGCGTGATGGTGGGGCTCCGTCCGCCCACAAAACCGGGCCGAGCCGTCGTCGAGGTTGAGTTTTTTCGCCAGTCCACAACTGACCAACGTTTCGAGGCTCTTGTAGATAGTCGCGAGCGATATTCCGGGCACTTCGGTACGTACACCCAGGAACACGTCCTCTGCGGTGGGGTGGACCCTGCTGCGGGCGACGAGCCGGAAGACGGCGGCGCGTTGATCGGTATAGCGGTGGCCGTTCTCCTGAAGCGTCCGGCGCAACACCAAATCATTGAGCTTCGCATCTGATGATTTCATAATCTTACAATATACCCCTCGACCCCGGCCTTTGCCATGACCGATGACGCCCAGCCACTGCTGACTTTGGAACCGTTCATCGAAGCGGTTCAGGACGGCGTCACACGTGCCGGTTGGGTGCTCTCCGGCCTCCAAAAGACGACCAGCCACCAGTTCGAGGGCCGGTGGCAGGGGGAGAGCTTACGGAGCGCCTACCTCTTTTTTCATCACGATGAGAGTCCGGATTTCGTGAGTATCGATGTGTTCCTGGACGAGACCACGAAGGGCCTCAAGGGGAACCTCGCCTTGGTTGTGGCCGGCCCGGACATGGGGCTCCTGGAACCTATGCCCGACCTTCTCGCGGCCCTCGCCGAGGTCACTGCCGACTGTCTCCCCGATCGATATCGCACTCCGTTTGTGGTGCGTCTGCGGATGGATGGTCCGGAGGACGATCCATCCGCCGCACAGACGGAGGTCCGCATCAAGCTCACCATCCCGTCGGAAGCCTTGGAGGTTGGGGCGAGCGCAGTGTCTGCGTTGGCGTCGGCGACAACTACGGCCTTCGAGCAATCCTTGGCGCACGAGGGCCTCAGATCTTTGCTGACAGAGACGGGCTAGAAGGCTGTCCAGGGTTGCCGTCCGCTCCACCACCGCCCTACTCTGGCGGGAGCACGCCGGCTGTCTAGATAAGTTCTGAGGTGGGTTCTGCGCTCGGACAATTCACTTGAAGGCTGCGGGAATTCAACACACGCATGGAGAACATCACATGGCGGAGGAGATCGAAAACGGGGGACTCGAATGAGTGAAAAGGGTCAGGGTCTGGATGTTCTCCTCACCGAGACTCGTCGCTTTCCACCCCCCGAACACTTCACGGAAGGGGCTATCGTACGGGACCGCGGCCCCTACGAGAGTGCCTCAGCGGACCGCCTGGCCTTTTGGGAATCGTGGGCGGAGAAACTGGACTGGTTCGAACGCTGGCATACGGTGCTCGAATGGGAACCCCCTCACGCCAAGTGGTTCGTCGGGGGAAAGCTCAACGTCTCCCACAATTGTCTGGATCGGCACCTGGACGGCCCTCGCCGGAACAAGACGGCGTTGATCTGGGAGGGAGAGCCCGGTGATGTCCGAGAGTACACATACGAGAGCCTCCATCGCGAGGTGTGCCAGTTCGCCAATGCGCTGAAGGACTTGGGCGTAGGGAAGGGGGATCGCGTGGCCATCTACCTGCCCATGATTCCGGAAGCCGCGATCACGATGCTCGCTTGCACGCGCGTCGGCGCTCCCCATTCGGTTGTTTTCGGTGGATTCAGTCCGGAATCGCTCGCTGATCGTATCAACGATGTCGGTGCGAAGGTGTTGATCACAGCGGACGGCGGATACAGGCGAGGGGGGATCGTCCCCCTCAAGGGGAACGCCGATGAGGCGCTGCAGTCCTGCACGACGGTCGAGAACGTGGTGGTGGTGGCGAGAGGGGCGGACCTCACCGCCAAGGTCGACGCGAAGATGCGAGAAGGCCGTGATCACTGGTATCACGAGCTCCTTGCCGACGCTAGCGCTGATTGTGCTCCGGAGGTCATGGATGCCGAAGATTTGCTGTACATCCTTTACACGTCCGGGACGACCGGAAAGCCCAAGGGTGTGGTGCACACGACCGGTGGGTATTTGACTCAGGTTGCCGCGACGACGCAGTGCGTCTTCGATCTGAGGGACGACGACGTCTATTGGTGCACCGCCGACGTTGGATGGGTCACGGGACACAGCTACATCGTTTACGGGCCCCTGGCCAACGGTGCCACGGTCCTCATGTACGAGGGCGGACCCGACTGGCCCGAGAAGGACCGATTCTGGGACCTGTGCGAGAAGTATGGTGTGACTATTTTTTACACCGCGCCCACGGCGATCCGGGCCTTCATGAAGTGGGGTGAGGAATGGCCGGATAAGCATGACCTGTCAAAGCTCCGACTTCTCGGGAGCGTTGGTGAGCCGATCAATCCCGAGGCGTGGATGTGGTACCATCGTGTTCTCGGCAAGGAGCGGTGCCCGATTGTGGACACGTGGTGGCAGACCGAGACAGGCGCCATCATGATCACCCCGCTTCCAGCGGTTACCGAGACTCGTCCGGGGAGCGCAACACATCCGTTTCCCGGGATCTCGGTCACGCTTCTCGACGACGTCGGAACTGAAGTGAAGGCGGGTTTCTTGGCGATCACCGAGCCGTGGCCTTCGATGCTGCGTACGATTTACGGAGATGACGAGCGGTATCAAGAGACTTATTGGTCCAAGTGGGATGGAATCTACTTCCCCGGCGATGGCGCGAAACTGGACGACGACGGGTACTTATGGCTTTTGGGCCGGGTGGATGACGTGCTCAGTGTGGCTGGGCACCGCATCGGAACGATGGAAGTGGAGAGCGCATTGGTGGACCACCCCGCTGTAGTCGAGGCGGCCGTGGTCGGCCAGTCACACGACGTGAAGGGTGAAGTCGTGGCAGCGTTCGTAACACTGAAGGGAGGACAGGAGGGGAGCGACGACCTCGTGGTGGAGTTGAAGAAACACGTCGTCGAGAAGATCGGAGCGATCGCACGTCCCCAAATGGTGATCTTCGCGGCCGACCTCCCCAAGACCCGCTCGGGCAAGATCATGCGGCGGCTCCTGAAGGATGTTGCAGAGGGGAAGGCCCTGGGCGACATGACGACCCTGGCCGATCCGACCGTGGTGGACCAGCTGAAAGCTCAGTACGAGGCGGAGGAGGGGTAGGTCCTAGTCCGCCAACGGGTCGGGCGTAGAGGGCCGGCGTGACTCATCGGGCTTGTCCTTGATCTTCTTCGCTGGAATACCTGCGTAGATGGCGTGGGGCTCGGTGTCTTTCGTGGCGACGCCGAATGCCCCGAGCATGGTCCCTTCGGCGAGATGTACCCCAGACATGACCGTGGCGTGGTACGTGATTCGCACACCGGCGCCGATGGCCGTCACCGGGGTCGCGATGTCCCGCCCCTCTACGACACCGTGGGAATGGCTGTACACGTTCGCGAAGTCCGAGACCGAGACGCCATCCCCCAGGCGTATGCCCCCTCGATCATCCAGGAGCACGTGCCGATGGACCACCACGTTGTCTCCGACTTCCAGATTATAGCCGAACGAGATCTTCACATGGTGGAATGCTTTGAAGTTCCGGCCGCACTGCCCAAAAATCCGCTTGGCCAGGAGCCTTCGGAACTTCACACCGAGATGCACGTTTTCGGCCAAAGGACTCCGGTCGAACATCTCCCAGAGCCAGATGAGCGGCTTGACGTGTTCGTACCGCTCCAGGTCGATCTCCGCGTAGTACTCGGGTTCGAGTGTCACATTTCTGGCGTCCATCTGTGCTAGCGCGACTTGCCTCGAGACGGGAAGCGTCTCCGGGTCTACGTCGCTGAGCTGCGGGAAATAAATCTCCGTCAAAACCGTACGGCAGAGCTCGTAGCGGTCACAATCCGGGTCATCGAGGCGTTCATCGATGGCGCCGAGCCAGCGGTCATAGAGGCGTTCAGCGTCCTCCGAGATCGCAACAACTCGATTTGGCAGAAACGTCATGGGTGTCGAGGCCGTGCAGTGGAATGAAGAGTCCTAGATGACACCAAACGTTAGGGGCTTTCTGCGGTCGGGCAAGCCGTGCACCCACACCCCGAGCGGTGTTAACTTGCGGTTAGTGGTCGAACTGAGCAGAAACCCGATCCGGATCTACGTTTCATGCACGACATACTTCGTGAACGTCTCATACGGAAAATCGAAACTCTGCCCGAGGACCAGGTCTACCAAACACTGGACTACATCGAGTTTCTCGAGGGCAAGTATGGCGCGGAAGACGGCGAGGAGGCGTCGGGGCTCCGGCGTTTCGCCGAGGCGGTGGAGGACAAGCTCAGAAAGCGGTCGATGAGCCCTGCGAAGCTTCGCGAGGCGTTTCAACTGCTCTCCGCTGCGGACCGGGTTCTGTCGAACGTCTCTTCCGCCGGGCGAAAGCTCGTGGAAGAACTCACGCCGGCTGGTGACGAGGATTCTGCCAAGGGCGACGTGCCCGCGGTGGATGAGGATTCCGACTCCCCGCTGGTGGATGCGGATTCCGTTGAGGGTGACCTCCCTGCGGTTGATGAGGTGTCCGTGGAGGAGGCGTTCCCCCTGGAGGATTAACCGCCCGCCGAGGGTTGACTTCGAGACGGGCCTCAGTATGATCGTCCATGGTAGTAGAAAACGCGCCTGTTCATCGAGGGTCCCGAGAGGGGATTCTGGGTGGGCGGGCGCCTCGTATATGGGGGATCGGATAACTACATGGTGGTGATTCTCAAGGAATCCCTCACGTTCGACGATGTATTGCTCGTGCCGGGGCATTCGACTGTGCATCCGAAGGATACGGTGGTCACGTCATCCCTTACGGCCAAGATCGATTTGCAGATCCCGTTCCTCACCGCCGCTATGGACACGGTCACCGAGTCGGGAATGGCCATCGCGATGGCGCGGCAAGGCGGGCTCGGCGTCATCCACAAAAACCTTTCCATCGAGACGCAGGCGGGGGAGGTGGACCGGGTCAAGCGTTCCGAGAGTGGAATGATTCTGGATCCCATCACGTTGTCGCCGGACAAGACTCTCCGGGACGCCCACGAGCTCATGGCCAAGTTCTCCATCTCAGGCGTTCCGATCGTCGAAAGTGACGGCCGCCTGGTGGGGATCGTCACCAACCGGGACTTGCAATTCGAGACTAGTCTTGATCGAACGATCCGTGAGGTGATGACCTCGGAGGGATTGGTTACGGCTCCCGAGGGGACGACGCTTGAGGCCGCCGAGAGAATTCTTCACGAACATCGGATCGAAAAACTGCCCGTTGTGGACGCGGGCGGTAACCTGCTGGGATTGATTACCGTCAAGGACATCTTCAAGCGGCGGCTCTTTCCCAGAGCGTGTAAGGATGAGCATGGGAGGCTGCGCGTGGGTGCGGCGATTGGTGCATCGAAGGACGCGCTCGCCCGAGCCGAGGCGCTCGTAGACGCCGCCGTGGACGTGCTCGTGGTGGACACCGCGCATGGTCACTCCGAGGGTGTGCTCGAGGCAGTGGATCGCACTAGGGCGAAGTTCCCTGACGCGCAGATTGTTGCGGGCAATGTCGGCACAAAGGAAGGAGCCGTCGCCCTCATGGAGCGGGGGGCGGATGCCGTCAAAGTCGGTGTGGGACCGGGCTCGATCTGCACGACCCGGGTCGTAACGGGTGTCGGGCTCCCCCAGTTGACGGCCATCATGGACGCTGTGGAAGGTGTTCAGGATCGGATTCCAGTCATTGCGGACGGGGGGATCCGCTACTCAGGCGATGTGGTGAAAGCGCTCGCCGCCGGTGCCCAAGCTGTCATGATGGGATCCATGTTTGCCGGTACCGAGGAGTCACCCGGGGAAAGCTTCCTCATGGAAGGCCGCCGCTTCAAGACGGTGCGTGGGATGGGCTCCCTTTCGGCGATGCAGGAGGGTTCGGCGGATCGTTACTTTCAGGACCCGGAGGCGGAATTGCGGAAGTTGGTTCCGGAAGGAATCGAAGCGCGGGTTCCCTACAAGGGGGCGATGGCCGACTCGGTCTTCCAACTCGTGGGTGGCCTTCAGAGTGGCATGGGGTACTGCGGGGCCGGAGACCTGGAGGAATTACGCGAGAAGGCGACGTTCGTGCGGATCACATCAGGTGGTTTGCGCGAATCCCACCCCCATGACGTCACGATCACTCGCGAGGCACCCAACTACCACATGTAGGGAAACAGGCTACCCCGTACTTCCTCGCCTTTCCCTATATAAAGACGAGGTGTGAATCTCGTGAATCGCAAAATCCCCTAATCAAACCAACCGAATAATGATAAGGATGCCGAGTGCGCGCTTTTCAGTCGGTGACGTGGTGCAACACAAACTGTTCGACTACCGAGGTGTAATCGTCGATGTCGATACGCACTTTCAGGGAACCGAGGAATGGTACGAAGTCGTAGCCCGTTCGAGACCGCCCAAGCACCGTCCTTGGTATCAAGTACTGCCACACGGAGCCCAACATCAAACGTATGTAGCTGAACAAAACCTAGAACTAGATCACAGTGGCCTCTCCATTCAACATCCCCTAGTGGAGCACTACTTCACCGATTTCAGCAACGGGCGGTACATCAAAGATGTTCAGAGCCACTAGTAATTTTGAAATTGCGAGATCGTTTGAGCAAAACAGTGCTGGATAGCTGGGTGTGGTTGGGTGCCACGGAGGGGGGCTAGTTGCCGGCCGGGGGAATGCCGGAGCGAGCGGGATGCAGGCCTACGGCGATGGGGATAGGCGATTCAAAGGCCCTTGTCCAAGTACTGAGAATTGGCGGAATCCGGCCCTGCTTCAATGAGCGAGAGCGTCACGTGCCCACCCCTTTTGCTGGCCGATTTTCTGAAGTTGTTTTGGCTTCGTTGTGTGTGGTATTATGTGTGGTATCCTAGGGGGGATATCCGGGTGGCAACTTTGACCGAAGCGAAGATAGCGAAGCTGAAGTGGGATGATTCTAAACGCACCCGTTCAGGGAACGTCCCGAAGCATCAGATCCATAATGATCCCGATGTGTCAGGGCACCATATCAAGCTCTATCCGCCCAGGGTCACCGGAAGGTCCGGTAAGGTCTTCTATCTAGGATATGGGCCATCTACGAACAGGAAGTTCTACAAGATCGGCCGGTGGGGTGACGTGACTCTTGAGCAAGCCAGAGCCGAGGCCAGAAAAATCCGAAGAGAGTTGCACCGCTTTGGGATTGACCCCAACAAGGCCCGACGAGCGAGGATTCGGGTAGCTAAGCGCCGCCTGACTGGCAAACAGCTTGTTGGCGAAGACTTCAAGGAAAGATCACCCGTGTCGAGCAATAGCTACACCGACGGGAATCGGGGTTTGGCGAAGGGTGAGCCGGAGGATGTGACACACCCGCCGGCCCAAGGGGACCTGTGGGAGAAAATCGTTCGAGAGGTAATCCCCAAACCGAATGAGGAGAGCATGCCTGTCTTCTTCGTGAAGGATCTGGCCGAACTCCCGGACCCTCAGGATGTCGGCGACTCCGGCGATGGGGAGACCGCCTCCGTCCAAGAAGAGTCAGGGGAACACGACGATTCTGAGGTGGCATCCGGCCCGGACGGGCAGGCCGTCGAAGAGAAACCATTCGACCCGTCCGTCCCCTACGCGGACGAGCGGCTTGCGATCGCTGTCCGCACCGCTCGGGAAGGCCGTATGGAGGAGGCGGCACGGCTGTATATCGAAATCCTGAGTGAGACACCGGCGTACCCCGAGGCGCAATTTCGCCTCGGCACCTTGTACGATGATCTCGGTCGTCCCGAGTTGGCCATCGAGCAGTTTCGCGCGGCCAGTGCATTGGATCCCAACAACGCTCGGGTGCGTGCCAGCCTCGGGGCTGCCTACGGAGCGGTAGGCCGGTTCAAGGCTGCCGACACCGAGGTGCAGTTAGCTCTGAGCCTCGATCCCACGAGTCTGGAGGTTCGCGCCGAACAGGGTCTGCTCGCATTCCGGAAGGGACTCAATGCCGACGCTGAGGAAATCCTCCGAGGGGTCTGCAAGCAGGATCCTCGGCACGCTGCTGCCCATTTCTACCTGGGCGAGGCCCTCAACCGGCTCGGTCGCATAGCCGAGGCGGTTGAGGCCATGGAGAGGGTCATCGAGCTGCAGCCACACAACTGGCGTGCGTACCACACCTTGGGCATGCTCTTCGACAGAATGTACGAGCCTGATAGAGCGGCCGAAATGCATCGACGCGCGGGCGAACTGACGTGTGTGGATAGCGCCCGAGGCTAACCCTCAGTCTCAGCCGGGCGGGCCAAGGCGTCGGCTGGGATTCCCAGCCAATCTGAAATCGTGGAATCCTCTGAGCAAAGCCGTGCTTGATAGCTAGGTGTGGTTGGGTTCCGTCCCTGTGGGCATCTTTCTTAGGTGGGTTTGGCTTTGTTATGTGTGGTATTATGTGTGGTATTTAGGGGCTGCCCAGATGGTAACTTTGACCGAAGCAGGGGGAGACCTAGGGCCTCCCCTGTGATAGCTCTCGCGTATGCGTGTGTAGAGACTGATGAGTGCTCGCTAGCACCAGCACCGCCGCCTCCGACGTGGGGGGGTGTGATCCTTGGGAAGAATCGCCATGTACCGTGGGGTGAAATCCCCGTGTACATCGACCACCGTATGTTGCGCGTGAGTGAGGCCCTACCGGACAAAAGAGGATAAATGGTCGGTAGCCAATAAAAACTGAGCCCTGTGTTGCCGTCTAACGGGCTTGGGGGCATCCCGTACCCATAGGGGTACCCCTGGGCTTTTGCTTAACGGAGCCCGCTCCAAGGGGGGCTTTCCGGTCAATTTGGGTTCGCGTTTTCGGCGATGGTCCTCCGGACCTCAGCGAGGCCCTCCTCGGTCCATTCGGGGTCCACAGTGCCACCCGCGATCAGTGCACCCAGATGGAAAACCGTGCGGCCCACCCGCGCCGCCTTGTCCGTATCGATGAGGTCGAATTCATCGGACGGCTTGTGGTAATCCTCGTGATCAAACCCCGCCGAGAAGAAAATCGCGGGAATGTCTTTGGTCACGAAATTGAGATGGTCACTTCGGAAGAACCCCTGCTCCTCCGGCACCGGATCTTCGATCAACACGAATCCGAGGTCCGGGTACTCCTGGAGGATGCGATCGGTGAGGGGCCCGAGGTTGGTGTATTGCCGGCCGATTCCGATCACCGTGTCCGGGTGGCTCCGCCCGACCATGTCCAGGTTGATGTTCATGATGATCTGGTCGATCGGGACGGTGGGGTTGTCCGAGTAATACTCCGAGCCCAGCAACCCCTTCTCCTCTCCGCTCACCGCCAGAAAAATGACAGACCGGGCCGGTGGGACGTCGAGCGCGGCGAACGCGGCCGCGGTCTCCATGAGAGCTGCGGTACCGGATGCGTTGTCGTCAGCTCCGTTGTAGATCGAATCTCCGGTCGCATCGGGAATCCCGACACCGACATGGTCGAAATGGGCCGTATACACGATGTACTGCTCCTGCAGCACGGGATCACTCCCCCGTATCATTCCTGCCACGTTAGGCGGCGTGTGCTCGGACACCTCATAGGGGGCGGAGAGGTTCATCGTGACACCGGCGACGGGTATTACGTTCGCCGGTGGCGACGCCTTGAGTGCGGCAAGATCCAAGTCGGCCCCGGCCAAGAGCTCGGCTCCCCTCTCGGACGACAGGGCAACGACGGGGAGCGGGAGTATCAGCCCGGCTCCCTGAAGCGCGCTGGCCATGTCCAGGATCGAGTCTGCTGTTTGCGTCTCATCGAGGAGGAGAATCACGCCGGCGGCCCGCCCTTGGGCAGCGGCTTGGAACGCGCCGAGCAGGTCCTCACCGGTTCCTATCATGGGGTTACCCGTGGCGGTGAAGAGTGCCACCTTCCCCTGGCCCACTCCAGCCAATCCGGCCGAGGGCCGAGCGGCTACACCTGCGAAAACGACTTCGGCGTTTGTCGCCGAAAGGTCCGCCGGTACTACGTAGTAGTCCCGCGCATATTCCAACGCCCGCGTCGAGCCGGCCGACCGGTAGTTTACCTGCCGGGACGCTGCGATCATGGCCGAACGGGTGTAAGGGAAGCGTTGAATGAACGTCCCGTTTTCTCCAGCGGGTTCGAGCCCGGCCTCTTCCATGAATCCCACCAAGTACGCGGCCGCGGTTTCGAGCCCCGCGCTCGGCGTGTCCCTTCCTGCTAAATCGTCGCTCGCCAGAAACGTGATATGTCGCCGGATATCGTCGGGGCGGATCGTGGCCGCCGCTCGGACCGTGGCGCTCTCATACTCACTCCCGCTCGATACGGGGGAGGGAGGGGCTCCGGGACCTCCGGAACCACTCGAACAGGCACTGATGCCGGCGGTCGATAAGATCAGGACTTTGAATCTCACAAGAAATCTCCGATAAGAAGGATGACGCACCTGCAGCGGTTGGCTCAATCGGCGGTCCACGTGCCCGACTTTCCACCGTCTTTACGGAGCAGACGGATCCCCTCGATCACCATTCCGCGGTCGAGGGATTTTGCCATGTCGTATACCGTGAGAAGCCCTACGGAAACAGCTGTGAGGGCCTCCATCTCGACTCCCGTCTGGCCGGTGATACGGGCTTCTGCTCGAAGGACGATCCCGGGGAGGGCCTCATCCAAGTCTAGGTCCACGGTAATGGAGGCACCGGGGAGCATGTGGCAAAGGGGGATCAGGTCGGCCGTGCGTTTTCCAGCCATGATTCCGGCAAGTCGAGCTACCTGGAGCACGTCTCCCTTATGCACCTCCCCCCCTTGAATGGCATCAAGCGTGTCCGAAGACATGCGGATACGGCCCTCGGCCATCGCGGTGCGCGCCGAGGTGGCCTTACCCGACACGTTTACCATGCGCGGATTTCCCTCGCCGTCCATGTGGGTAAGGCCTTGCCCGCCCGAGTCGTGGTCTTTAGGGGTTGCCAACGAGTTCCTCCCGGATGCGGGTCAAGAGTCCAGCCACGATGAGCTGGGGGTTCACGTTGCCGGCCACCAGTTCCTTGGCCTCTTCCAAATGCCGAAATGCCTTCGCGACCGCCACCGGATGAATATCCCGGGTCGCTTGAATCCGTTCCAGAAGATCTTCCCGATCACTGTTGATGAGGCCTTCGGAAGCCCTCGCGGCCGTTGCGGAGAGGTCGCGCAGGGCGTCCTCGAGAAGTTCAAGAAGGGGCATCAGACCACGGCTGCGTGTGGTGCCGAGCTCCAGCGATTTTCGATACACAGCTCCCGGGTCCGTATCTGAGGCTGCGAGGAGAAGCTCGAAAGCCTGCGTTCGGAGGGTTTCGAGGGGGCCCGGGTCACCTTCTATCGGTAGGAAGCCCAGGGCTCGGCCGATCGACCCCCGGCCGAGGTGGGAGGCCCTGCGCGCGTCTTCCGGAGAGACCCCGCCGACCTCGACCAGAAACTGTTCG
>ERZ651768.86-NODE-86-length-66644-cov-6.244626_pt1 | contig 66644 bp, 55 predicted proteins | sample MGYA00514754_ERZ651768 | MGnify/ENA metagenome assembly ERZ651768
ACGAAGTGATATGGCCATCAGATCAGCATGAGGGAACGATTCGTTAAATGACACCATATCTGATTCAATAGAAGTGTCTTTTAAACCAGTGTTAACGCCTTTCCGCAACCGATACGCACCCCGAAACCAGAGTGTCATCAAGCTGAAATGAAATTTGAACTCAGCTGGATTATGGCCAGCTAATTTTCCATATGTTTGGGTAAATGTCCGCCATTTATCAGGACTCTGATAAACTACTGTTTGAACCAAAGAACGTACTTGACCAATAGTTTCTTCCACTGGGTGTGAAGATAAATTTCGGGCTTGATGGATATTACCCCGGCTTAGTCCAACAATAAAGTCTGCGGTATCAGCATCGAGATCATTCTCAATAAGCCATTCAAGTATAAAGTTATCCGGTAGGCGTGGTATCTGAATATTTTGGCAACGGGATAAAATCGTTTTGAGCATCAATTCTTTATGATCTGTAACCAGAACCAGAGTTGTGTTTTCCGGCGGTTCTTCAAGTATTTTCAGTAAAGCGTTGGCCGCTTCAGCCTGACCAGATGACAGGAGATGAGCATCAAAAAAGAGGACAATATTCCTTCCTACAGAATCATGTTTCAAGAGTAAGGATCGTCGTAATTCCCTAATAGATTGAATTAGAATACGGTTAGCTTTCGGAATCTGAATTTTATAGAATAAATCTTGGGCTTTTTTTGATATGCTTTTCACATACTCATCTATAACAAGATCCGTTTTACTAACTGAATCATTAGTATTCTTTTTCGGGATCGGTAATGGGACAATTATCTTCAATTTTTCATGTTGCAATTGTTTGAACCTGATACAGGATGGACAAATATCACATGCTTGTTCATCCGCATCATTACAATTCAAAAATTGAGCAAACTTAATAGCGAGGCCTTCTTTACCAGAACCGGGACGACCAGAAAAAAGATAGGCATTACCTATTTTTTCTGATTTAGTTATACGTACCAGTCGTTCCCAGATCGAGTGCTGCGCGGATAATAGGTCCATTTTTATTGTTGTTTGCTTAACCATTTCTCAGGATTGAGTTTTTGCCCTTCCCCCCAAATCTCAAAATGTAGTTTTGAACCATTAATAGATCCTGAATCGCCCATGTATGCAATCACATCTCCGCTACGGGTTTCACTGTCTACATGAGTCTGAATATTGGTCACATGGCTGTATACAGTGTAAAATCCTCCGCCATGGTCAATAATGATTGTTGTTCCATACCCTCTGATATAGGTAATGGTGGTTACCACACCGCTCATGATAGTGCGTATAGCAGACCCGGGCTTGCCTTTAATATCAATCCCTGGATTCTCAGTAGTGGTCTTGAGCTTTGGATTCCATTGTTTCCCGAACTTCGAAATAATCCTTCCACCCGCTGGCCAGGGTAGTTGTCCCTGAAGAGCGTGAAAACTTTTTGTTTTCAATGCTTCTTGTTGCTGTCGTATACGCTCTTCTCTTTCGAATCTTGCCTTGTCTTCCAAAACTTTTTTAATGATTCCTTCTAACTGCTTTATACCAGCGCTTTTCTCTTGGATGTAATTTGCTAAAGCATTCTTATTTTGGCGAATTCTGGTCAATTCCTTCTCGCGTTTTATCCTCATTTTCCGTAAAGATGACATTTGACCTTCTTTTTCCCTTTTTAGTGCCATATTTTGCCACAATACAGTTTCTAGTTCCAGTTTATCTTTACTAATCTGTAACAGTAGGGACTCGATCTGTTTGGTCATTTCTTGTTCAATTTCAGAAATTATTTTTAGGTACTGAGTGCGGTAAACTGCCTGTCGCCAAGATGTTGAAGATAATACTTTTTCAAGCTGTGATAACCTGCCTTTCATGTACGTATTTATAACACGCTGTTCATACCTTAATCGAAGCAATTCTAATTCTTCTTCCTTGGACCTGATATTTTTTTCTATAACTAGTACCTGATCCTTGGTTCTTTTCTCTTCATTTTTCAGAGACTGGACAAACCTATTCACTAATGCGATCTCTTCATCCAAATTTGTAATTCGTTTGGCTGTTGTGATTTCGGTTGTGTTAGCTTTTTGTATCTTTGAGCGTAATTCTTCCATCTCTTTTTTCATAGAATTTATAGCATCATTCTGATACCTAAGTTCATCATTATAATCACGTTGTGTTGTTTGCGTGAATACCACTGAAAAACTGAAAAAAAGAAAAAGGATGTAATGCAGATTTGTCATAATCTTGAAGCTACCCAGCTTCCTCTCCGTAATACAATGGAGATTTGGATGGTGTGGACTGAAAAATCAAATTTATCGGATACTATATCTCTTCTATTTTAAATAATTGATAATCCTGAAATGATAATTGCAGTGTACCATCCTTGATATAGTATATCCATAGTTCTTCAGCATGGTCAATATCGTTTCCTCTTGAAATCTTTTCATGAGGCTCACCCAGTAATTCTTGAATTTGAGGAACGGTCATCCCAATTTTCAAACGTGGCGATCGCGCTACTGCCTGAATAGCTCTAGCCTCTTCCATGCGCTCATCAATCCCTATTCTGGCTTTGTGCTTATCAAGATCACTTAATTTTGACCTTAGATCAATTATTAGTTGTTCGTTCCTATTACCAATACCTCCAGCAAACTCTCGGGCTCGCTCTAATGATTGTACGGCCATTTGAATCTCTTCGAACTCATCTGCTTTGTTCGCAAGGTCCGCAAGTTGGATACCAGCCTGATATTGCAAGGCTTTGACCTCAAATTCTAGTTCTCCATTCATTTCTAAAGCTTCTGTGTATTTATTCATGGCTTTACCTAAAATAACTATGGATTGTAGTTTTTTACCTTCACCCAGTATAACGTAGGATTGAAAACGTTTCAATGCCCTGGTCCCAATATCAGAGAACTGGGCTACTTTCTTTACCAGTTGATAAGCCTCTATGTATTGTTCATTACCAAGTATTATTTCAGCTTGGTTCATCCATTTCCTGGCAATTTCATCAATCCGAAAACCTAAAGCATTTATAATAAGAGTATCATTTGTTACTACCTTTGATTTAGCACTAAGATATTTTCCGAGTGCTCTTTCGGTTTCTCCTTTATCATCAAATAGTAATCCCTCATCCATGATTTGGTATGGGATTTTCTTATTGCATTCCTTTACATACATCTCAGCTCGATATCGATTGGCATGAGCAGGAAATTGTTTGAGAAAATGAACAAATTTTTTCTTTGCAGAAATATAATCTTTACGAAAATAGATTCCCTTGGCCTCATCTCCGATAGTATTCTTTCCACCGTAAAATGCAGAAAGCGTAAAATAGATTCCATAATTAGCAAGATCAAACCGGTTCATAGGGGTAAGGTCACTGGGATCAATAATATTATTGATCTTAGTATAAGAATGTCGCAGATCCACACCGATTGAAAAACGGTTCACTTTGCCAGGATCGATAATAAAACGAATACCAAGAGCAGCAGCCATTGATGTACCTGTACCGTTAGGCTCAGGTTCAATTTGTTCTGTGTCAGGATTTAAATAGAACGTAGATGATGCCCATCCATATCCATAGCGAAAATTCATATACCACCAACTGAAGGGTTGCCACTGCAGAGTATTAGTAATAAGATACTCAGTGACAGATGGAGAGAATTTCCTATTAAGATTCCAGGTTTCATTATTAGTCCCCCATTCTTCATAGGGAATCGATTTTGGATTTAGCAATGTACTAGACCGATAGTTCAGCCCCGTAAGTACATTCATCCAGCTAGTGTTCGTAACAAAATGAGGAATATTAATCATCATCAGATCCATATCTAAGGATGTCCCAAAAATATTGATCATCTCCTGGTTAAAAGGTTCTATCTCTTCACTGTCATACCAGATCCAGTTATCCATATCTCCTGCTGAAGGGCTTGCAAATGAACCAGAAATTTTCCCATTGAATCCACCACCAAAACGTATTTCGATCGGCATAAAAGTAATAGGGGTTGAAAATTCTCGTGCCCGAAACCATTTATCGACCCAATACCCTTCTTCATATGGTGAACTGGTATCAAGTTTTATTAGACCAAAAAGAAAGGTCTTAGGTTCTTCTTCATCTTGAGATTGCCCAGCTATAGTACCAATAAACAATAATATTAGTAAAAACTGATTGGTTTTGAATAAATACATATATCTTTGAAATTCAGGGATCCCAACTTCTTTTGCAAGGGTAGACTATGTTTTTTCGTCCTAATTTTTCTTTTGGATAATAGGGAACAAATGCTATCAATAAAACATTGTCTAAAAGTGCTTAGAAAATACTTTATTCCTATACTTATTACATCGTTGGGATTATCTCAACATTTTACTATCGCTCGAATCCATTATAGTGGTGGAGGGGACTGGTATAGCGATCCCAGTAGTATCCCAAATCTTCTGCAATACCTTAGTGCCAATACACCTATATCGAAGACTGGAAACGAGACACGTATAAGGTTAACCGATGGTGATGCTGGTCATTATCCTTATCTATATTTAACTGGTCATGGCAATATTCGATTTACTGAAGATGAAATTATATCACTCCGGTCTTTATTATTAAATGGAGCGTTCTTACACGCGGATGATAATTATGGAATGGATAAATCCTTTCGGCGTGAAATGAAACGGGTATTCCCGAACAAGGAGTTTGTGGAGTTACCTTATGATCATCCGGTTTTTTCTTCATATTACAAGTTTGAAAATGGGTTACCTAAGGTTCATGAACATAATAACAGACCACCACAAGCACTGGGATTGTTCCATAATGAACGCTTAATCCTTCTTTACACCTATGAGAGCGATCTGGGTGATGGATGGGAAGATGAATCCGTACATGATAACCCATTACTTATTCGAGAAGCTGCGCTTAAAATGGGTGTTAATATTATTTATTTTGCCTTAACACAATAATGAAGATCAAAAAACATTTAGTAGAAATAAGGAATATCAGGATCTTTCATGATCTAACTATTTTTTTCTTATACTTTCTAATAACAACAATATTTATTTTACTTTTAGGGCTTCTACTGGAATCCATTTTTTATTTCTCTCCAGAAATAAAAAATGGAATTCTATGGCTATTAGTGGGAACAATAATTATTATGTTTTTATGGTTCACCATAACTGCAATCAGAGTTCAAACAAATAGTTACAACAGATACAGTTGGGAAACCTTGGCCCATCTAATAGGTCAATCTGGTTTTCTTAAAAAATCAGACACGGTCATTAATGCCTTTCAACTGGAAAAAGACCCGGATAATAATCAATCTAAGGATCTTGCAAACTCCTTTATCAGCAAGGTCTCAAACACATTAAATAATGTAAACATAAGTGAGATCTTGGATTCCAATCATTTATTCCGAGTAAAAAAATGGACAGTTGGTATAATGTTTTTATCAATCATGGTTTTCTTTGTTTATCGCCAGCAAAATGCTGACGCATTTTATCGGTGGAAGCATTACGAAAAACAATTTTCCGCACCAAAACCTTTTAAGCTTCTTAGTTTAAGCGGTAATCAACACATTTTAGGAGGAGAAAAAACATCTGTGACTTTTCAGGCAAAATTGGCAGAGCCAGATTCAGTTTTTCTCCGCTTAAGACCTACACAAACTGCAATTCAGAAGCGAGATTCTTTGACACTAATATTCTCAGAAAAAAGAAATCCAAGAGGACTCTATAATTTTGAATTACCAGAGTTATTCCAAGATTACGCGTATGAGGCAGTAGTAAAAGCTGAATATTTCTGGGAAGCCTGGGGAGAAGTAAAATCTTACCCTGACACAATTTATGTGACCGACAGGCCCGCCTTAGGGTCATTTAGAATAACAGTGATTCCTCCTTTATATTCTAACCTTAATGCAGAATCACAAGATGGAAGTGTTGCAGCGGTTCAAGGATTGAAGGGTTCTGTCATTCAAATAAACCTGGAGAGTAATCGGGTGTTAAAATCTAGTTTTCTTACTATAAATGATAGTTTGAAAGTGCTTTCAACTTTTGGAAAAAAGGCATCCGGGAATTTTATATTAAATGAAATGGGTAAATTTTCAGTACATCTAGTTGATACGCGCGGAATTACAAATCGCGATCCGGTCTCTTACCATCTGCATGTTATTCCTGATCACAAACCAATCCTCAATATTCTGGAACCGCCGCCGATAATTGTACTTGGCAGTAACCAAATCATCCCATTTAATCTTGAAATCGAGGATGACTATGGTTTTACCAGTCTTCAAGTTGCCTATGAGGTTAGGCGCCCTGAATTCTTGCAGATAGAACCCTATATAGCCATGTTTTCCATACCAGAACTCGACACTGAAAAAAGAACCCAAACCATAAACTCTCATTGGAATCTATCTAATTTAATGCTCATGCCAGAAGATGAGGTGCATTATCATTTTGAGATAGATGATAATGATGTGGTATCAGGACCTAAGAAAACAGTATCAGGTATATTTATTGCCAGATTGCCTTCACTAGGGGACCTATACCAAACACTGGAGAATGACGAACAAAAGGTGGATAAAGAATTCATTACAAGTATAGAAAACATTAAATCATTAAAGAATCGAATTGAGGATATGAAATTGGACGTATTAAAGACCGAGGAATTGGAATGGGAAGACCAACAGGAAATCAACCAGATAATCAATAAAGCAAAAGAAGAATTAGAAACTCTCGAAAAAATTTCAGAGTCCTTTGAGCGTATGACCAAGGATGGTGAAAAACATGAACTTTTCCTTCCAGAACTAATGAAAAAATTCAAAGAATTATCAAAATTAATTCAAAAATTAATTCCAGAAGACTTACTAAAAAATATGACATCAGCTCAGAATGCCATAGACAATATGGATATGAAATCCTTACAGGAGGCCTTAGATAACATGACCCAAAATATGGACCAGATCGAGGATGAGCTCGATAGGTATCTTGATATTTTTAGGCGGCTCCAAGCAGAACAAAAATTGGATGAGATAAAAACCCGTTTAGAACAATTGGTTCAACATCAGGATGGGTTGGACAGGGAAATATCAGATATAAATAATGAAACTGATAAATCTACTTTATCGAGATTATCTCAAGAAGAGCAACGTAATCTTGAAGAGTTCAATACCTTGAAAGAAATAATGAATGATGCAGCTGCTCTGGTAAAACCTTTTAGTGAAAGCACATCTCGGAATCTGCAAGAACTTAAAAACAGCCCTGTGACTGAAAACACTGGTGAAGATTTAGAAGAAACTGTTAATAACCTTCAGCAGACAAATTCCGATCTTGCTATAGAATCTAGCGGCCGCTCTCTTAACAACCTACTAACCCTACAACAAAAAATGATGGAAATACAACAACAGTTTCAACAGGAAACAGTTGCAGAAATGACAGAAAAATTTGAAAAACTCATGCGGGATATATTATTTTTATCTAAGCAGGAAGAAGAACTACGCTCAGATGTAAAATCAGCATCCAGAACTTCTCCTCGATTGAGGAATATGGCTGCGAAACAACAACTGCTACAAGATCAATTAAAACAAATTATGAATCAAATGATGGACCTTTCACGAAAAACATTTGCTATTACGCCTATGATGGGCAAAGCTATGGGAGGAGCCAACGCATCCATGGATGAAGCTAAAACAAACTTAACGAATAGGCAGATTACTCAGGCTACCCGAAATCAAGCTACGGCAATGCAGGGTCTCAATCAAGCAGCACTAACACTCTTTCAAAGTATCCAGCAAATGCAGTCTTCTGGATCAGCGAGTGGTTATGAGCAATTCTTGCAAATGATGCAACAAATGGCTGGTCAACAACAAGGGCTTAATCAACAAGGTATGCAAATAGCCTTTGGTCAATTAGCTGCTTCAGCACATCAACAACTGATGCAACAAATGCTCCAAGGGCAAGAACAAGTTCATAAATCTCTACAGCAGCTGATACAGGAAATGAAACAATCAGGGAAACAAGGACTGGGGGATCTAAGTGGTATAGAAAAAGATATAGAAGACGTCATTACTGACTTACAGCAAAATCGTTTTACAAGAAAAACACAGAACCGTCAGCAAAGAATTCTTTCCAGAATGTTGGACAGCCAAACATCGCTTACACAAAGAGGCTTTAAGGATGAACGTACATCCACCACTGCTGATATAACCATGCGATTTATTGGCCCAGGAGGATTACCTGCTGATCGGGGGCAGCGCAAAAATCTTGCTTTGGATGCAATGAACCGTTCTCTAAATGCTGGTTATTCTCGTGAATATCAAACAATGATCAAACGTTATTTCAACACTATGAGCCAGCTGGAAGTGAAAACATCAGAACAAACCGATGAATTACCTACGCCATAGATTCCTGATTTTCGTACTACTTTGTTCTGGTTATAATATTTCAGCTCAGACACAGGTCATGGCATCCATGAAAACTGCCCAAATGTTAGAGCAGCGTGGGTCATGGGACAGTGCTATTTCCATTTACCTTGATATACTAAATAAGAATCCGGAAACCTATCGCGCTATACGTTCACTAAAAAATATTTATCGGAAAACACAAAGGTACCAGGATGGCATTCAATTTCTAAGGTCCCGTTTGCAGGATCATCCCAACGATATTCAGTCATATGTAGAATTAGGTGAATTTTATTTTCTTAATGATCAGGCTGGTAAGGCCAAAGCTGTTTGGAGGGAAGGTTTAACATCCTTCCAGACAACTCAGTCCTATTATCGATTCTTACTTCCAATCTATGGGCAATATGGATTTAACGATGAAATCAAATTTTTAATAAATAAAGGGCGACAACATTTTGGGCCAGCGTTCCTTTCGCAAGATTTGGGTTACTTTTATCAAGCAAGGCGTGTATATGATCGAGCGCTTGATGAATACATACTGGAATTGGTACATAACCCCCAGCACAGTAATTCTATAGCTCGCCGTGTTTTAACCATGAGTGATGAGCCTGAAGCAAAAAAATTAATTGAAACCAAAATGTCTGAAGCCGGTGAAAAACACCCTGATATAATGTTAACAATCCTAGCTGATCATTATTTTAAACATCGCCAATATTCTGATGCCTACAGCACCTATATCACGTGGACTAGTGCTGGCTTTTTTAATGGCCAAAAGTGGCTCAATTTTGCAAATAATCTTCGCAAGGAAGGGTCATTTTCTCTTGCAACTGATGCATATAAATTTGTTTTAAAAAAAAAATTGAACCAAAAGGCATCTGGGCAAGCATTATTGGGGCTTGCTAAAACGTTCGAGGACCAAATCATTCCAATCGAAACCAAGGATATTATACCCTATTTTTTCGATAACAATCTTTTTTTTAAGACTCCCTTTCAGCTTTATTCCAACATTTCATCTGAACATCTTGAGTCAAGCCTTAATCTTTATGATTCAATATTAGTATCCCTTCCAAAATCATCTTTAATTGCCGAAGCTCATTTTAGACTAGCTGAAATTCAATATCGTATTGTTCAAGATTTTGACAGGGCATTAAAGACTTATAAAACTGCGATTCGTCAAAAACCAAAGCCAGATTTATATAAAAGCATTATACTGCGAATTGGCGATGTGTTGTTGGCGAAGGGAGATATACCTGGGTCAATAGCATTTCTTGATTCAATGTATCATCTGGAAAATTTTGAGCCAATTCTACATAAATTAATCCAAGTTCATCTTTTTTCTGGTAATCCAGATACAGCAATTACAATACTCGATGGAATTTTTTCTACTATTTCTCCTATAGATAAATCGTTCAATGATATTATGGAACTCCGAGATATCTTGAGTCAACATTACCAGCAGTCTGACCAGCAGGGGAAAAATGCTTTTAAAGTATTCTTAACAGCTGAACTATATCTTCGACAACAAAAAATATCTGAAGCTGGTGAACAGCTAAGCTATTTTATCGATACATATCCAGATGTAGACCTAATACCACTAATAACACTGAGGCGAGCACTGATTCTTTTAAGACTCGACCAACCAGAATTAGCATTGAAAACAGCTCAAGCTATTGAACAGACATCCCTATCAGATAGAAGCATTATTCTTTCTGGACAAATATATGAACAGGTTTATAATGATAAAGAAAGGGCACTGGAATATTTTCTCCGTATCATAAATGAATATCCGCTGTCTATATTTTTCGAGCCAATTCGTTACCATATACGTCAGCTTAAACATATAGAAAGTTAAATGACTGTATTTGTTCTAACGTTTATACTGATAATATCTGGATTAAGCAGCCAAAAATTATTAATTCCAATGGACCAAGAACAGAACGACCATTTAAAAGCTTACGGTATCGCTTATTATATTTTAACTCGAAATGTAAATGTAGAATGGCTTCTTAATTACCGTGGGGGTTCATTTTTAGTTGACGATCATCCTTTCATCCAAGCAGAGTGTCGAATCCGAGGTGTCTCTATCTTACAGATTTCAGATGAAATCATTGATATTTATGCTACTATCGAAGAAAACAACATGGATATCGCTTTACTTGAAAAAGCGCCAAAAATCGCCATATATACTCCTCCAAGTAAACAACCATGGGATGATGCAGTTACACTTGCATTGACTTACGCAGAAGTTCGTTATGAGACACTATGGGACGAAGAAGTACTTAATGGTGAACTTCCGGAATATGATTGGTTACATCTACATCACGAGGATTTTACTGGACAATATGGGAAATTCTACCGCAATTATCACAATGCGCAGTGGTATATAGATCAAAAACGTCAATTTGAGAACATGGCACGACAATTTAGATTTCCCTCTGTTCATGAAGAAAAAAAGACAGTTTCCCGTGCAATCAAGGCTTTTGTGGGTAATGGTGGATTTCTTTTTGCTATGTGTTCCGCTACTGATTCGTATGATATTTCTCTTACACTTGAAAACATAGATGGTGTTCACCAAGTTTTTGATGGGTCACCAATAGACCCCAATGTTCAACAGAAACTGGATTTCTCTAAGTCACTAACATTTACGGATTTCAAATTGTACACGGACCCTATGATCTATGAATTTTCAGATATTGATTTTCCGCCCAGTCATAATCCTGTGACCCGGGGTGCAGAAGCAGATTATTTTTCTCTGTTCGAATTTTCGGCAAAATATGATCCAGTACCAACTATGCTAACTCAAAATCATGTAGCAGTTGTAAAAGGGTTCATGGGCCAGACAACTGGGTTTCACCGGCAACGAATAAAAAAACATGTAGTAATTATGGGTGAAGACCCTGCATCAGAACAGATAAAATATCTTCATGGAAATTTTGGGAAGGGGACTTTCACCTTTTACGGTGGGCATGATCCTGAAGATTATCAGCATTTTGTGGGGGATCCACCCACAGATTTATCATTACATCGAAATTCTCCTGGTTATCGGCTGATTCTTAATAACATTTTATTCCCGGCCGCCAGAAAAAAAGAAAGGAAGACATGATCTCTATTAGAGAAAACGAATTGGTACAAGCCTTCAAAATTTCTAATAGAATTCCTGAGTTTGATAATCCCTACAAATTGAACGAATACGGACACAGAACAATTGGAGTAATGCATTTGATTTTAACTATCATATATAATAATGAAACCGTGGGTTTTAAAATAGGATATGATCGATTTCAGGATGATTGTTTTTACAGTTGGATGGGCGGTATTTTACCAGAATATAGACGAAAAGGACTCGCTAATTCCCTTGCAGATTTTCAAGAAGAATGGGCAAGGGGAAATGGCTACCATAAAATAAAAATGAAAACTAGAAGTAAGCATAAGGCCATGATCTCGTTTTCTCTTAACCGAGGGTTTAAGATTACGAGTAAAATTGCTAAGAAGTCTTTGGATGGATCAAGAATTTGGATGGAGAAAATATTGTAAATGTGGATTCAGAGAGAAATAATATTACCATCAAAGTCTAGGGGCTTTCATCTTATTACAAATGAGATCATGGAGAATATCCCCGAAATAAAAACAATTGAGATAGGAATATTACATGTTTTCATCAAGCATACTTCTGCTTCACTAACAATCAATGAAAATGCAGACCATAGTGTGAGAACAGATTTTGAATCTCATTTCAATTATTTAGTTCCAGAAAACCAACCATACTATATACACACTATGGAAGGTCCAGATGATATGCCTGCACATCTAAAATCTTCTATATTGGGATCATCAGTGAGCATTCCTATTACTGATAAAAAGTTGAATTTTGGAAGATGGCAGGGAATATATTTTTGTGAACACCGTATTAGTAGCGGTAGACGAAAACTAATAATAACGGTTCATGGTCAGGAAATTGCTGTTCATTAACCAAATCAAGGATTATTACCAGTTATATTTAAAAATATCAATTATTCCGAGTAATAAAACAAAGAATAATAAATCACCCAGTTAATAAAACTATTGGTTGGTAGACAAAGAGATTAAATCATCTTTCTTAATAGTATCCCAAATTTCGTTCATTTCTTCCAATGATGAGTCGTCTATTGTTTTCCCCCTAAGTTTAAGTTCTTCCTCTATTGCCTGAAATCGATGAATAAATTTTCGGTTGGCCCTTCTAAGAGCATCCTCACCAGAAACACCAAGAAACCGAGAAACATTGATAATAGTAAACAATACATCTCCAATCTCTTCTCTGACGTGGTCTATATTCTCTGATTCACGTGCTTTTCTAAGTTCATCTATTTCTTCATGCATTTTATTCCAGACATCATCTATGTTTTCCCAATCAAAACCAACATAAGACGCTTTTTCTTGTAAACGCTGGGACTGAAGTAGTGCGGGGAGGGTTGAAGGTACTCCGTCTAAACGAGATGATCGACCTTTTTCTTTGTGTTTGGCAGCCTCCCAATTCTGTTTAGCATGGAACGATGCTTCAGCCTTTTTATCTCCAAAAACATGTGGGTGTCTTCTTATTAGTTTTTTGTTCACATTGTTTAAAGAATCATAAATATTGAATCTTTCATTTTCCTTGGAAATTTGAGCTTGCATTACAACATGCAACAAAATATCACCTAATTCTTCCTCTAAAGTATCCCAATCCCTTCCATCAATACTTTCCATTACTTCGTAAGCTTCTTCTAAAAAATAGGGTAATAAAGTTTCGTGAGTTTGTTCTTGATCCCAGGGACAACCATCTGGACCACGTAGTTTTTCTACTATTTCGAGTAGGTCAATGAATTTTTTTGAAGTGGTTTTCTTATCCATCTACACTCCGAATAAATTTTTCCATTTAGTTTTGTTCAAATAATGTTCTTCCATCTTAGTCATTTTATATTTATCTATTTCCAGTGTGTCTTTATACCCAAGAAGATGTAATGTGCCATGAATTATAAGTCTAGCTAATTCTCGTTCGTATGGTTCATTATACTTCTTGGCATTTTCTCGGGTCATGGGAAGACTGATATAAATTTCCCCTTCCAAATTAGACTGGTCATAATCATTAAGACGAAAAGAAATGACGTCAGTCCATTGGTTCAGTTGGAAATAACGCTTTTTCAAATCACTGATCAATGTATCAGACCCAAAAATAATAGTTACATCTGCATTCGTTACTTCATGAGACTTCAATATATTAGTGATTAGAAACCGACAGTATTTTATATCCGGAGAATCAAATAAAGGATCACATTCTATTTGAATCTGTTTCATTCAGATAAATGTTCTTGTCATACTATTCATTATCATCTGGATATTCTATTCGGATATGATAAATCCCGCGGAGTACGGGTAACATGCCTGTATTACCATCCATGGTGCCTTTAATTTTCTTTAATTCATCTAAAGTTAATGGACACTCATCCAACTGACTGTCATCAATTCTTTGTTTGATAATTTTGTCAATCATTGCTTCAATTTTCATTATATCAGGATTGTTAATTGATCGCACAGCTGCTTCAACAGCCTCGCAAATCATCAGGATACCTGTTTCTTTCGTATTAGGCTTAGGACCAGGATATCGAAATTGGCTTTCATCAACCTTAGATCTATCACCTTTTGCTTCTTCAATGGCTTTCCTATAAAAGTATTCTACGCGGGTATTCCCATGATGCATGGGAATAAAGTCTGATACTATTTTGGGTAAACCATACTCATTGGCTAATTTTAATCCATCATTGACATGGTTACGTATAATGCGGGCACTCATTGTTGGTTTTAATGTATAATGTTTATTTTCACCAGCATATTGATTCTCAATAAAATAATCAGGCTTTACCATTTTACCGATATCATGATAATACGCACCTACTCGGCACAATAAAGAATGTGCCCCAATTGCACCGGCACAAGCTTCAGCTAGGTTCCCAACTACAACACTATGATTGAATGTTCCATTCGTTTCCTGCTGGGCACGCTTCAAAAGAGGATGATCATAATCCAATAACTCAATAAGGGTAAGATCGGTCGTAATCTCAAATGCTATTTCTAATAAACCGATTAATCCATAGGTAATAATCGGTGCTAAAAAACTGTTTAACGCTAACAATTGCAAATCAAAGAACATATTACCCCAAGTATGTTCTTTGAATAATCCAAGGGCAATGACAACGATAATACTGGACCCCATTAGTGCAAACATGGTTGTGAATAACTGGCTACGTTTTCTGAGTTCACGGATATTATAAACAGCTATGGTAGATGTGAATAGCGAAATAATAACAAAATCAATATTCTGGCCCATCATCAATCCCATTAAAATGGCTATTACTACTGTTGCCATAAATCCTATTCTGGCATCAAACAGAATGGTAAGTGCCATAGCACCAACTGTAACAGGAATTAGATATTCTGACCATTCAAGTCGGATAACAATAATATGTGCAAGACCTATTTGAAGGAAAAATACTAGGGTTATTAGAATAATCATTTTCCAATCACGGAAGATACCCGCACGGTAAATGATTAAAAATGTGAAGAACAATGAAACAACAACGGATAATAATATTATTCGACCAATGTAATTTCCTATCCAGGTTAATTCACGCCCTATATCTTTGGCTTCAACTGCAGCAGCTAATGAATTAAGTTTCTGGAGTACATCCTGTGTAATCCTAATATTTGCATCAACAATCAGTTCATCCTCTAATACTACTCCTTGACTTCGAGGTACTTTACTAAGATTTGCTTGTTGTCTTGATTTTGTGACTACATTATCGAACAATAGATTGGGTTTCATAAACTCCACAATTAGGTCATATCCTAAATCATTAAAATTATTTTCATTAGTGGATTGATCCAGAAATTCTTCCCGAGCTTTCGTCCAAGCAGTTTCTAAGCTATTAAAGGCAACTGGAGCAGAAAGAATCGGTACATCACCCTGATTAATAGTAACCTGATCACTAATAATGCTGTCTATTGGAATATCATAAATGCCCTCTGCCCATCTATTTCTACAAATTTGCTTAACTATTTCTTTATGCGAACGCCAATCTTTTAAATTGCGCGGGTTTTTGTTGGTAGAAAGATATTTGTTCCATGAAGAATCCTTTAGCACCGTAAATGGATATATTTTCTTGAATTTTGCTGTCAGTATAGATAGGTTGGTACTATCTGCAACATAATCGGATCGTGCTTTTTCTCCGCTAGGCTTATATTTATACTCGTATACGAGCTGTTTAGATTCATCAAATCTCCACTTCGCATAACGAAGTTCATTAAAATCAGTAAAGAATTGGTCTAAGGCACTCATACGTGATTCAATAATTTTTTCATCTCTGTTAAATACAAACGGGATTGATTTTTTACGCTCATTTAAATCCTGTTGATATTTTTTATCTGTTTTTAATATTGAAAAAGTGAAGGGGGCAATAATAGGCTCTCGAGTAATGTCATTCAGTTGATAGGTATATTTCAATGATTGTCCACTTGGAAAAAGCAATGAAATAAATAAAATCAATCCAAATATAATCAAGTATTGAATCCAGAATTCACTTAGAGAGGTAAGTATATTAGAAACAGCGGGCTGTGATTTATTGTTTCTAATCATAGTATTTAAAAAATTTTCAAAATTTCACGAACGATAATAATTCGTTGAATTTCACTGGTTCCCTCACCAATCTCGAGTATTTTAGCATCACGGAAAAACCTCTCTACATCGTTTTCTTTAACATATCCGTATCCACCAAATACTTGTATTGCTTCTATGGTTGATTTCATAGCTACTTCACTAGCAAACAGCTTAGCCATAGCTGCTTGTTTGGTAAAGTCTTCCCCTTGATCTTTTAACCATGCAGCATGATATACCATCAGTTTTGCTGCCTCAATTTCTGTTGCCATATCAGCCAGTTTAAATCCAATGGATTGGAATTTATATATTGATTTACCAAAAGCTTCTCTCTCTGTTGCATATTGCAATGCCTTCTTATAGGCCCCTAAAGCAGTACCAACTGCTAAGGCTCCAATTGATATTCTGCCAGATATTAATGTTTTTAAAAATATTTTTAAACCATCGGTAATTTTCCCTAACATAGTTCCGGGTGCTATTTTCATATCATTAAAAAACAGCTGACGGGTATCGCTTGCTCTCCAACCCATTTTTTTTTCCTTTGGACCTATTTCTAAGCCTGGAGTATTGGTTGGTATGACAAATGCTGCAATTCCTTTTAATTCATTATTGATTTCAATTTGTGATGTAAAAGATAAAAGATCAGCCTGTCCTGCATTTGTAATAAATATTTTACCACCATTTACAATGTAATTGCTTCCATCCCAAATTGCCTTGGTTTTTGTCGCGCCGGCATCGCTACCTGCATCGGGTTCTGTTAATCCAAAAGCTCCAATCATTTCCCCGCTCGCTAACTTGGGTAAATATGTAGTCTTTTGCTCTTCGCTACCTAAAAGGAGAATTGGAACGGATCCCAAAGATGTATGGGCAGCCATAGTTATCGCTACAGATGCATCAACCTTAGCTAATTCAATAATGGCCGTTACAAAGGAAACCATATCCAATCCAGCACCACCATATTTGCTTGGAATGATTATTCCCATCAGACCCAATTCACCCATTTTTGAAACTATTTCTTTTGGAAATTTCTCTTTTTCATCAAGTTCCTGGGCAATTGGTCTAATCTCAGATTCAGAAAATTCCTGAACCATATTTTGAACCATTAAATGTTCATCATTAAAAAATAGCTTATCCATTATTTATATTTTCGAAGCTTATAGGTATAAAGTCGAAATTTAATCATGTTATGAATCTCTGCTGCACAATTGATTAAAAAAAAGTAGCGCTACAAAAACCGTATTAAATCACAAGATTTATACTATTCCGGGTTATAATATTTATTCTTATTTCGAAAAGGATATGCTCGTTATTAGCTTGGTTTTTTATATACTTGTTTATTTTTAATGAATTATTTTAAACCAAGTTAAAAAACGTGTTGGTTCTTTTGAATCGTCCCCATAATGATATTAACTAACCGCAGAACGGATAAATGATACAAATCAATGGACCAAACATTTTTAAAATTCTTAGTCCGGACCATAATTTTTTGAGCCAATCTGTAAGCCGAGTCTTGTCCACCCTGGAATCAAGGATAGATGATTATTTGTCTGGTCTCAATGTTACCATCGAGATCAAGCGACCTACCCGTTCATCAAACGATGCGAATCACATCTCTGAATCTATTCGGTCTTGCATCAGGGGGGGTTTACAGATTCTTTATGTTTCCAAAAAGATTTGTGGTCTCTTACACCACTTTTTCACCCTTACCTTGATATACTTGCCAAGGCGGTTTTTTTTCTGTTGCACTTTCCATATCCTCACGGATTCCCTGTGTTACAGGGCACCATATTCTGCGATGCTCGGACTTTCCTCTCTCAAATTACAAAAGTTCACCCAAGAGCAACCATCCGATTGACTCAATTTATAATAATCTACTGAAATTAATTAATTGAATTTTGATTGCTATATACGAACCTACTACAAATATCACACCGATATATAATATTGTTAGAACGAATTTCGGAAATAGTTTGCATTGTTATAGCTGCCCCACAACCACCACAAGAATTGCCAGATAAATGAATAACAGCTAATCCATCTCTCGCTGCGCTTACCTGATTATATAATGCAATGGTATTAGAATCAATCTGTTGTACTTTTTCTTGTCTTTTTTGTTCCAGCACGGATTTCTCATCCGCAGATTTTGATAACATCGTTTCCAATTTCTTCTTTCGATTGACTAATTCATCTGCCAATGATTTTAGTTGTATTTCTTCGTTTTCAATATTGTTCTTAAGTTCATCTTTTTCTCCCAAAAAAATCAATATCTCAGATTCTATTCGTGACTTTTCTTCCTTCAAATAATCAATCTCATGCATTAAGGCATCATATTGTTTATTGTTGGTTACTAAAAAAAGTTGGTCTTTAATTTTATCGATTTTATTATCGATTTCTTCTACCTTAACCTCTGACTTGTGAAATTCCACCCGAATTTCTTTTAAATGAATTTTATTCTTTTCGAGATTAGTACTTAATACGTCCTCTTCCTGATTCATTTCATTGACTCTTTTTGGCAAATCACCAAGTAGACTGTTTAAGTCTTGTAATTGATTGTCAATTTCCTGTAACTCAATCAAATGCTGCATAGACATCCTTTATAATCTCTTATCAAAAAAAAGCACCACAAAGGGTGCAATAAATAATTTAGGTGTTAGTAACAAACTCAGTAACCGATGAAAAATAATCATCAAAATATATTTCCTTTATATAATTCTACCATAAAAAATATAAACAATAAGATTACACTAATTTATCCCATTCCCTGATGAAAACGTAATCGAAATATTAGTATGTTTCGGTGAGGTTATTACTTCATTCTGTTTGATGTCTTCTATTTCTCAATCTATAACATCTAAGGAAAACTCGATTATCTGTTTTGAACTTTTTTTCTCGTGTTGTTATTATCTTCTATTGATCATTTATTTTCGTCAAAGTTTCTTTCTGATCTTCATCGTATTGTAAGGTAAAATTCTCATAAATTTGTATATGAGTGTTTAACATTTTTTCACTCTATTCTAAAATATTTTGCATTAGATATGAATAATACCCCGTACAATTTTTTATCAAGGCATGTAGGCCCTCAGAATAAAGATATTGAATCTATGTTAGATTATTTAGCGTTTGATTCATTGCATGATTTAGTTCAATCAGTGGTCCCAAATAATGTACTATCTAAATATCAATCAAAGATTCCACATGCTTTATCAGAAAGTGAAACTTTATCTAAATTAGATAAATATGCTAAAAAAAATAACGTGTTCAAATCCCTGATAGGGATGGGGTATTATGGTACTATTACACCGAGTGTTATACGAAGAAATATTCTTGAAAATCCAGGTTGGTATACTCAGTATACGCCTTACCAGGCAGAAATCAGCCAAGGGCGCTTGGAAGCATTGCTTAATTTCCAAACCATGATTTCAGATCTCACCGGACTTCCATTAGCAAATGCATCTTTGTTGGATGAAGGAACGGCTGCAGCAGAAGCAATGCTAATGTTCTTTAATGCAACGCAAGATCCCAATAAAAACATATTTTTGGTTTCGGATAAATGTCATCCCCAAACAATAGATATTCTGCAAACACGATCAAAACCACTAGGAATACATCTTGCAATCACTGATTATGTGAATTTTGATTTTAAAGAGTCAATATTTGGGGCATTGGTTCAATATCCAGACACAGAAGGTTCTGTTCAGAATTTTTCTTCAATGTGTGATGCCGCACATAAAAATAATTCTTATGTTTGTATGGCAACTGATCTTTTAGCTCTTATATTATTAAAATCTCCTGGAGAAATGAACGCTGATGCTACTGTTGGGAATGCCCAGAGATTTGGTGTTCCCATGGGATATGGTGGGCCTCATGCTGCATTTTTTTCTACTACAGAATATTTTAAACGGAAGATACCAGGACGTATTATTGGTGTTTCGAAGGATACTCATGGACACTCAGCACTTCGTATGGCTATCCAAACGCGAGAACAACATATTCGTCGAGAAAAAGCCACATCCAACATATGTACGGCTCAGGTTCTATTGGCAATAGTGTCCGGAATATATGCAGTGTACCATGGACCTAATGGACTAAAACAAATCGCTTTACGAATAAACCAATTAACAGCAAAATTGTTTGGGTCGTTGAGAGATTCTGGTTTTGAATTAGCCCATGAATACTTCTTTGATACAATCAAGTTCAAAACAAACCCTGGGTGGCATGAAAAAGCTGAATCATTGGAATTTAATTTTAGGGATTTTGGGAATGATACCATCGGAATATCCATTGATGAAACAACAACAGAGTCTCATATCGATGAAATTCTATCGATATTCGGAGCGGATAAAATAAATGCCGCGATATCAACAATTCCTGTTGATTTGATTCGGACATCGTCATACTTGAACCATCCGGTATTTAATTCTTATCAATCTGAAACAGAAATACTTCGATATCTCCATCGATTAGAATCAAAGGACATCTCCTTAAACACAAGTATGATACCACTTGGGTCTTGCACCATGAAACTGAACGCAACCACTGAAATGGAGGCCCTCACCTGGCCAGAATTTGGTAATATCCACCCTTTTGCACCAAATAGCCAAACAGAAGGTTATCAAAAAATCATCGCTGAGTTGGGTGGCTGGTTAGTGGACATCACTGGTTTTGATGATATTTCGATGCAACCAAATTCAGGTGCCCAAGGAGAATATGCTGGTTTACTTTTGATAAGGGCTTTCCATATTCATAACGGAAATAACCACAGAAACATTTGTTTGATTCCTTCATCGGCACACGGTACGAATCCTGCATCGGCAGTTATGGCAGGGATGAAAGTGGTTGTTATACAATGTGATAAACATGGGAATATTGACAAGAATGATATTAGAGAAAAAGCAAAACTATACTCAGATAATCTCGCTGCTATAATGATAACCTATCCATCTACTCATGGTGTTTTTGAACACACAATCAAAGAGATTTGTAAAATTGTTCATAAAAATAATGGACAGGTATACATTGATGGTGCCAATCTTAATGCCATGATCGGTCTTTGTAGACCAGGTGACTTTGGGGGCGATGTGATGCACATTAATCTCCACAAAACTTTTTGTATTCCTCATGGTGGCGGTGGGCCAGGAATGGGGCCAATTGTTTGTAAAAATCATTTAGCCCCCTTTCTTCCTGGACACTCCCAAATTAGAACTGGAGGAGAAAATGCCATTCATGCAGTTTCTGCCGCACCTTTTGGAAGCAGTAGTATATTACCTATTTCCTGGTCATACATAAATATGATGGGTGGTGATGGTCTTAAAAAAGGCACTCAAGTTGCAATCTTGAATGCTAACTATATGGCAAAAAAGTTGCAAAACCATTACCCAATTCTTTACCGTGGAATCAGTGGCATGAATGCTCACGAATTCATTATTGATGCCCGGGATTTAAAGAAAAATTCTTTTATCACCGATGAGGACATTGCCAAGCGTCTTATGGATTATGGATTTCATGCACCTACCATGTCCTTTCCTGTACCTGGAACGCTCATGATCGAACCAACCGAGAGTGAATCCAAACAAGAATTGGACCGATTTTGTGATGCAATGCTTTCTATCAGACAAGAGATTCAGGATGTGATCGATGGGAAATTGGATCTAGTAGATAATCCATTGAAAAATGCCCCTCACACTGCATTTCATACTACATCAGATGATTGGGACCATGAGTATTCTCGCCAAAAAGCAGCATATCCTGCACCTTGGCTTAAAGAATATAAATACTGGCCAACTGTTGGACGGGTAGATAATGCTTTTGGAGATCGCAACCTAATCTGCACATGCCCACCAATCAATGAGTATGAAGACTAAAGGGCTATTCCAATTTCTCACTTGAAACGACCTATCTGAAGGGGAAAATTAGTGAGGTTATTTCATTAATTATGATTTAAGGAAAACATTTCAGTCCGCTTTCTAATCAAAAAGGGCCCCATACATGTTATCACCGTGATTAATTGTTAAACGCACAGTTTGAATTGTATTAATAAGATTTGGGCAGTAATCAACCTTAACTTTAATATAATTATCCGTGTGCCCTATGATTTTACCATTTTTCATATGTTCGAAAAGGACGGGGCGTTCCCTCTTAATAAACTGATTTTGGAAATAACGTCGTTTTTTTTCAGAAAGGATATGAAGCATCCTACTTCTTTCCAAACGAATTTCTCGAGACACATCTTTATGCATTTTATTGGCTATTGTGTCATACCGTTCAGAATAGGTGAAAACATGAAGATAAGAAACGTCTATTTCATTCAAGAAATTATAAGTATCTAAAAAATCATCGTGTGTCTCGCCAGGAAAACCAACAATTACATCCACACCAATACAGGCATCAGGGATAGCTGATTTGATTTTTGTAACTCGGTCTTCATAAAGTGACCGTTTATACCTTCGGCGCATGGCACTTAGTATTTTATCAGAACCAGATTGAAGTGGAACATGAAAATGAGGCATGAACTTTTGAGATCCTGCACAAAATTCTATGATATCATTGGTGAGTAGGTTTGGTTCTATGGAAGAAATCCTAATGCGGTCCAATTCATCCAAAGTATCCAATTGTTGAATCAAATCAATAAACGTTTCATTACTCCCTTTACCGAAGTCTCCGATATTGACACCGGTTAATACAATCTCGCGAGTATTTGTTTCCGCCACTTTCATTGCTATCTTCATAGTGTTTTCAATGTTATCGCTTCGGCTCTCGCCCCGAGCTAACGGAATCGTGCAAAAAGAGCAAGTGTAATCACAACCATCCTGAATTTTCAAAAAGGAGCGTGTTCGTTCCCCCGATGAATAGGATGGTACAAATTTGTGGACATGTTCTATCTCAGATCGAATCACCTTCGGGTAACCATCCAAAGAAATTGAATCCAAGTATGTTAAAAGATTAAATTTTTCTTCAGCACCCAGAACCAGGTCTACACCTTCAATTAATGCAATATCATATGGTTTGAGTTGAGCATAACACCCGATGACAGCAATAGATGATTGGGGATTTCTGCGTTTGAAACGGCGTATTATTTTACGCGCTTCTTTGTCCGCATTTTCTGTGACGGAGCACGTGTTCAAGACGTAAATATCTGCTCTTTCCCGATAGTCTACTTTTTCAAATCCATGACGAATAAATTCATGGGAGATGGTAGATGTTTCTGAGAAATTCAGTTTACACCCAAGAGTGTGAAATGCAACTCGTTTAGTAGGAGAACCCATTTAACAGTATATATTCATATAAAGATACTCTTTTTACATTATTCATCCTGAAATAATTGTTGTTTCATTTTTGGTTATTTTTTATTCATTGATAATGAAATAAAAACTATAAATTTTACTTTACGGTTTTCTTTTTTAAAATGAATCATATACTGAAAAACAATGAGTAACGAATTAAAAAGTATTATAACATGTGACCTAGATGGAAAAGTTGAGACCTTCAGTGAAGGAGCTGAAGAACTATTTGGATATGATGCATCTGAAATCATCAACAAGGGCAGGGTCAGTGATTTCAGCCCTGGACAGGTAGTTTTAGGACATGTGGTTAATTGGTTGAAAGAGTCTGTAGAAAAAGGTATCTGGGAAGGCGATACTGTATTTTTACATAAAGACGGTCACGAGTTTCCCTGTCACATTAAGATTACTCCAACCAAAGGGAAAAATGGAGAACATATAGGATATTGTGGAATCACAACTCCATTGAAAAATAAAACTCCCGATGACGTGCGCCCCAAAATAAGTGTATGGACCAAGATTTTCTGCTGGATGGTTATTATGCGTTTACCATTTCTAACAGCAACCATCGTACCTATATTGCTTGGTGCGGCCGTAGCAAGCTCATCTGGATTCACTGTGAGTTGGGGATGGTTGGGGTTAACTATTTTGGGCGGTTGCTTTTTACACATCGGTACAAATACAGCCAATGATTATTTTGACCATACCAGTGGGACTGACGAAGCAAATTATAACTATATGGTTCCTTTTTCAGGTGGAAGCAGAAGCATCCAAATGGGCCTCATATCTGCTAAGGGGATGTTAATAGTTTCACTTTTATCCTTTTTATCAAGCGCTCTTGTGGGAATTCCATTAATCATAAGAGCTGGAAATATGATTCTATGGCTTGGTATTATCGGCGCTGTCTCAGGATTTTTCTATACCGCACCACCATTCAGATTTGCTTCCCGAAGAGGTCTGGGGGAATTCCTAATTGGAATGAATTTTGGACCTCTTATGGTTGTCGGGAGTACGCTTGTTCAAACAGGTCAAATCTTACCGGAGGCTTTACTCGCTGGTATACCAATAGGTTTCTTAGTGGCTGCAATCGTTTATGTAAATGAATTTCCTGATCATGATGGTGATAAAGCAACAGGTAAGAACACATTAATTGTTGTTTTCGGCCCAGAAAAGGCCAGATTAGGTTATGTACTACTAGTCGGGTGCGCTTTTATCAGCATTATTGCTATGGTTGCAAGTGGAATATTCCCATTACTATCTCTAATTGCTATGCCGGCGGCATGGTTTGGGATAAAAGCCATTCAAACCCTTTACAAATATTATAATGACCGGCTACTGCAGCCAGCCAATGCAGGAACTATCAACATGCATTTCACAACCGGATTACTTTTCTGCGTTGGAATATGGCTGGGTTAATTCCAGTATCTATTATTATATAACTAATAACAGGGGATATAAAATGAACAAAAGAAAATTTTTAAATCAGATTGATGAAAAAATCAATAAAAACCACCTATTAAATCATTCATTCTACAAAGCCTGGAACGCTGGGGAACTTGATATAACCACTATACAGGAATATGCGGCACAATATTATAAACATGTTTCTGCTTTTCCACGGTATTTGTCTGCTATACACTCAAACTGTGATAACATATCCATAAGACAAGTATTATTAGAGAATTTAATGGATGAAGAGCTAGGAAATGAAAATCATCCTGAACTATGGTTACGCTTCGGCGAGGGGATAGGAAAAACCCGGGTATCAATGAAGCAAACAATAGCCATGGATGAAACTCGCGAGCTTGTAGAAACATTTATGGAGCTATCAAAAAACAATAAATATCACATTGGACTTAGTGCGCTTTATTGTTATGAGTCCATGATACCTGAAATTTCAGAGAATAAAATTGATGGTTTAAAACAATTTTATAATATAAAAGACGACAAAACTTTAAAATTCTTTATGGTGCATCTTCACGCAGATAAATGGCACCGGGAGGTAATTAAGAATCTACTTGGGAAGATCTGTGTATCAGACATCGAAAAGAGCGCGGCTTTAAGTGCAACCAATCAAGCTTTAAACGCATTGAATAATTTTCTAACAGGAATGGAACGGGTCTACTGCTAATTATAAATAATCTTATTTACTTATTTCTTCTATCATGCGATTCGCGACGATCATCGGTTCTTTGATCATTCTTCCTCCGCTCATTCCCGATTCGATTCTCTGACTGAATATCAATTTGTTCTTTCCGGCGCTGGAGGCCGTCCCGTCTTTCAGAATCCCGTCGTTCTGTCTGCCGACGGGGAGTTTCTCTGTGCTCATCAACCATCTATACCCAATAAAAATGAATCGCCTTAGAATTATGAGAGAGCAATAATTTCTATATAATTAATCCAGATTAAGAATAATCCTTAGCCTTTGAAATCAACAAATAGTGTTGATTCTGTTTTGACTAAGTTCACCTTATCTGTCATATCCAATGAACTGACCGCTTGTTCAACCATTTTCATTTCATTCTCATGGATGAATTTGTCGGCACGGGCGATATATGCTAGATTTTTTACAAGCTTGAAACGTTCTTCATCAGATGAGAACATATCCTTTAGGGCTCCGAGCGAAGAACTATAATGAGCCATGCGAGCACTTTCATCACCAAGTTCAATAAATTTATCAATGACCTCAGCTTCTACCTTGGTGTAATCATCATCAGTCATATCCGGCAACATAACTTTCACGTTTCCCCGCATTGCCTCCTTTTCTGATTCATCAACTTCACCATCAGCTAAAAAAGACACACAGATAAACGCATACACTAAATCATGATTTTGGTTCCAATCTGACATAATTTCCTCTTCAATATTAAAAGATTATCTATTCGCAATTAAGTTCAATCAACCTTCCGTTCGGGTCTGCGAAGTTGTACCATAAACGGAAGTGGCGGAAAGTTATCATGAGTTGATGTGAAGGTCAAGAATTCTCGAGAAATAAGATTGCAATTATTAACCAATAAAATTTTAGTTTTCAACCACTAAATTTATAAGGTTTGTTTTATTGAAAATTAATTTTCATAATCGTAGCTTTATTTTTATTATGCAGAATCAACATCAGAAACATGGTTGAATCCTTTACGATAATTCTTGCTCGAATAGAAGGGCTCATTAATCGCCAACGATCCTTTACAGCATTATTTATTGTGATTACTGGGGTTTTACTAACAGATATACTTTTTAATCACATTTATCCTTCAATAACAATCTATTTTGATCAACAATTCGGGATCAGCATCAATGACCACCAAAAAGTAGATCTTACTTTCGCACCGGAAATTTGGGGGGGAGTACTGGCAACTGTGCTTGGAACTCTCATAATTGTTATAGCGATCGCAGCAGAATCCACGCCTAAGCTCATGGATCTATTCGTTAAAGACTGGCTCAGTCTGATATTCATATGGTTTTTGATCTTTGCTTCTATTCATGCCATAATTATAATGTATTATTTTGAACCATTAGATAGAATATCAAGTGTTATTCTGAATACCTATGTTTATTTACCTTTATCAACTATTCTTTCCTTACCTTATATATTTTATATCCTGCTTTATTCCAAAACCGATAACGTTATAAAAAAACTTTATTCATTAAATGTAAATAATATCAAACGACTCCAGAAAAAGTCTATACATATATCTATGCAAAATACTGATGTTGTTGAACATTATCAGTATTCACTGATGGCCACCATAGACCAGTTTGATGACCTGCTTGAGTATATTTCTTTCAAGGAAGCACAAACAGAAATCATTCGTCGTGTTGGTGATACGATTCGCGTTTATATGGAGAATAAGGATGAAATAAGCCAAAACTTTTTTTCGGCCACTCAAACCGTTAGGTTTAATCCCACATTTCGAACATATGTAGAGAACCAATATAAAGAATTAGAAGAACGCAAAACATTTTATGAGGTGAAATCATTTCGCATGATGGGGAACGCCTATATTCGGAAAATGGATAATGGGGAATACGAATTGGCCTCGCTGATTGTCAGTGAAGTAGTGGAAATTGGTCTATTGGCTTTAAAGCTTAATCATGAAGACCTGATCACTGATATAAACATCAGGTTCAATACATTTATGCGCTTTGCGATCAAACATGCAATCCGGAATAACGAACCAAGAAATCTATATAATCTTGCTTTTCATTATTCTTTGCTGCTTCAGGGTTATGTAAATCACAAAAAACAAGATCTCCTGAAACAGGGGTATTTCTATTTTAAGTATTATGGAAACGAGATTTACAAACATGCTGCAAACAATCCTTCGTTATATTTTATTGTTGATACACTGACATCAGAACTGAAAAAAATATCCATTATTATTTCCGAAAGAGAATGGGATAATGAAATTCAAGAATATCTTTTAGGGGAAATATTACAGTTGGATAACCCTCCTGATTATCCAAAAGAAAATCTCGACCAGAATGTGAACAATGGGGTTCGTGTTCTACAAATAGGGCTGGCATTGCACTACATTAAGATTGAAAAACCCAAGTTTGCAGAAATAATCATATCTGATGTTCTTGATGATTTAGCCTACTTCGATAATAAAACTTATCTCGACCTGATGGATGGTTTATATAACAGGATCCGATTTAGCGGTCCAACTTTCTGGGAAGATACAGATCGTGGGAACACAAATATTTATTTCTCTCCAGATAGTGATATCATTGACGATTTCAAAAAAATATTATCTAAACAGATGAAAGAACGATTAAAGGAGTTGGATCGAGATGCCCAGTTCCTCAGGTTGGAACTTGATCAATTACAAGCAAAAGATAAAGATGGGAAGCTTACCCAAACCGAAAAAACTAGGATGATAGAGCTCGCAGAGCAAATTTCCACGCGCAGAAAAACATTTTTTATCGGATAGAAATTTAACGCGTTAGTATAAAAAAGAAAGCCTGGGTTAAATTAGAAATATCCTTACTTGCTGTAGCCAAATTAGTGACCGCCGCTTTCGCTACCTCAAAGTATACTGGACTCCCGATAGATGGATTCTCATCCACAATCGTAGAAAAATCATCCAGTTTTAATATGCCATATCCCACATCTGTAGTCGAATCTACATGAGCAGTACGGATTGCATCATCAAGAACTAATGAGAATTCACCGATCCCAAATGCGGGTGCTTGAACCACCGCAACATTTGGTTCGGTTATTGGCTCCGTTGAAGGAGGCGGGTCTGTTGTTTCCAAACGAATTATTGATTTTCGGGACATGGTAAAACCACTGGCAGCCTTGACCATCATATTCTTGGAAACTTCTACTTGCCCCTGAAATACAAGAATCATCGTATCGCCAGTATCTCCTTCTTTAAGAAGTCTTGTTTTGGGACCACATGTTTTTTGCTCCACGACCTTTGCAATCTTAGCACACATATCTTCTGGGAGCTTACTAAAATAATTGATCTTTTTTATTTGTTTGGCATCGACACTCATAAATCTACCTCAGGACCAGTGCTCTATGTTTATTATCTACAACATAATTATCAGACGGATTTATTTCAACTATAACATGCTCATCGCTGGAAAGTTTTATCCCAGCACTGTCAAGCTGTTCTGTGATCATATCCCTGATGAAGGGGCTCCCACTATCACCCATTTGATCTTCCAGACTGAAACCTGCTTTTCGAATCGCATATCCAACTAACAGCCATTGGTGTTTAAACTTATAATATGCTGATATTTTATTATGGGTTAGCCCCATCAATCCCTTAGGTATGGACACAACCTGAATCCCTTTATCCTGCTCTTCTTGGGTAATCAATTCATCAAATAATTGTGGGACACCCGGATCAGTGACATGTTTGGCAAGCATATGAGGTATATGTTCATCGGGGAAAACAATTTCGTTGACATTCGCACGTTTTAAGTGTGATATATATTCATCATCTAAAATATAAGCAACCACTTGGATTCCATCGGAAATAGATTTCGCTGTAAGGGCTGTTAGAACTGTTTTATCTTCATCTGGATGTTCATTAGGAAGCAACCCTGAATAATCTGGCATAATCATGAACGTACCACACTCTTCAATAAACGCATCTTTTAAAACCATTTCTTGTGTATAATTTTCAGACAAATGAGTAACATCTAATCGCTCAAAACCTGAGACCGATCTCTTTATGATCTCACCTTCTGTTTCATTAATTAATATCACTATCGGATTAGCATCCTTATTTGCTTCAATCAATCTTAGTGTTGATTGTATGGCAGGATGCCATCCAGCAATTATTATATGCCCATGAAATTTATTCTCATCCAATTTATCATCTCCTTTCAGCCGCTCGGCCACTAATACAGATGCTACGGCACCGCCAAGCAGAGTAACGATGCCAAAATTGAGTAACATTATTATAATTGTAAGAAGCTTCCCTAGGTGTGTCACCGGGCTCACATCCCCATAACCAACCGTTGTAAATGTTACAACAGACCACCAAAAAGTATGAAAAAACGTATCAACCCAATTTGGGTCACCATCTCCGAATTGGAAACCATCTCCAATATCACTAATAACATCCCCATAGAACAAATCATACTCAACAATCGTCAGTATTGCGGTTGATATTAGCATTAAGCCAAAGGACCATATGGCATATCTGAATAAGTCATTTAATTGATATAATTGCTTAAGTCTTATTAGATACTCTACGACAGGATTTTTTTTGTAATCCTTATAATGTTGAACATTGGCGTCATCTTCAACTGTAGTCACAGCTTCATCAACCAAAGATTCATGAAGATGATCATAGAGTGACTGGTTGACCTGTATCGACTCCTCTATTTTACCAAAAGATGTGGTTTCTTCCTGCGGCTGCTTATCAGTTTGCATATGTTTGAATCTATTTGTTTTTAAAGCTATTTATCAGATAAATATCCAAAAATACTATCGAAATATTCATGAATAAGCAAACACGAACTTAAATGTGGTATTCTTGAAGTGACTTGACATTTAGCGGTCCTGATAACCTTATAGCGCGAACAATTGCTTCGGCTCCAGAGAGTGTTGTAATCACCATAATATTTTTTTGAATGCATGCTTGCCCAATAGATTCCTCATCATACCTTGCTTGAGCCCCCAAAGGTGTATTAATGACTATATCGATCTCATCATTTTTTATCCCATCAACCACATTAGGCCTTCCTTCTCCAACTTTGAATATAGATCTTACCGGGATACCATTTTGAATTAATGCTTTTGTAGTACCGGTGGTTGCAATAATATTAAATCCCATTTCATACAAATCCCTCGCTATAGGAATAATATTCAGTTTATCTTGATTATTCACTGAAATAAATATTGTTCCTTTTTCGGGGATATTATTGTTGGCACTTATTGACGCTTTACGGAAAGACTCCCCAAACGTTTTTGAGATTCCCATAACTTCTCCGGTTGATTTCATTTCAGGGCTTAAAAAAACGGATTCTTGAGGGAATTTATTGAACGGTAATACAGCTTCTTTTACCGCAATGTGTTTCCCTCTATCCCATTTTTTTAAATCATAATCAATCAGTTTTTTACCAGTTGCTATCTGTGCAGCAATTTTCGCCATAGGAACATTCGTTGCTTTACTGACAAATGGGATTGTCCTACTAGCCCTTGGATTCACTTCCAGGATATATACTTTTTCATCTTTATATGCAAACTGAAGATTAATCAATCCTTTTACATTTAGCTCTAATGCCAATACTTTGGTAATCCTTATGATCTCTTCCAGGGCCACACCCGTAATACGATACGGAGGCAAAACACATGCCGAGTCACCAGAATGGATTCCTGCCTCTTCTATGTGCTGCATGATCCCTCCAATATGTACTGATTCACCATCACACAGGGCATCCACATCAAACTCGAAAGCATCTTCCAGAAATTCATCAATCAGAATGGGATGTCCTTCGGTCACATCTGCAGATCGTACAACATAATCAATCAATTGTTTTTTAGAATAAACGATTTCCATGGCCCTACCTCCAAGCACATAACTGGGTCGTGCAAGCACTGGAAAACCTATCCGGTCTGCTATTAAGACAACCTCATCCAATGTACAACCAGTATCATACTGCGGGCATACTATATTCAGTTCTTCAAGGATTTGACCAAATTTTTCCCTGTTTTCTGCTAAATCAATATTTTTTGGAGATGTACCAATAATTTTTACACCCGCATCGAATAAAGCATTACAAATCTTCAGGGGTGTTTGTCCACCGAACTGGACCAGTACACCATCCGGTTTTTCGAACTCTGCGATATTCAGTACATCTTCATAGGTAACTGGTTCAAAGTATAAACGATCTACTATATCGAAATCTGTGCTTACAGTCTCTGGGTTACAATTGACCATAATTGTCTTGTAGCCTAATTCCTTTAGTCCGAACACAGCCTGAACACAGCAGTAATCAAACTCAATCCCCTGACCAATACGATTGGGGCCACTTCCTAAAATCATTATTTTCTTACCTTTCAACGGACTGATTTCGTTCTCTTCATCATAGGTAGAATAACAGTATGGTGTTTTAGCCGCAAATTCACCGGCACAGGTATCCACGATTTTAAATGAGGGGTAAATTAACTTTTCATAGCGCATTTCCCGAACTTCTTCCTCAGAATTTCCACGCATTCGGCCAATCTGTTTATCTGAAAAACCATTATGTTTTAATATTCTTAAGGTGGTTGACCCTTTAAACTTTGAAAGGTATTCTATCTGATGTAGAAACCAGGGGTCAATCTTTGTTATTTTAAAAACGTCTTCAACTGTTTTACCATCAAGAAAGGCTTGACGAACTTTCAATAGACGAAAAGCGGTTGCAAATCGTAGAGCGGTCAAGTCTAGGGGGCGAGCACGACTCAAATTCGAATCTATTTCGGTTAGCTTTTTTGGCTCCAGCCCATCTAATCCCACTTCCAAGGATCGAAAAGCTTTTTGTAATGATTCTCTAAATGTCCGACCAATCGCCATTACCTCACCAACACTTTGCATCTGAACCCCAAGATGCCCCGATGCTGAAGGGAATTTCTCAAAATCAAAACGTGGTACTTTTGTGACTATATAATCAATTGTGGGTTCAAAGGCTGCAAGTGTTTTCCCTGTAACATCATTTGACAGCTCATCAAGTGTATAACCTACAGCTAGTTTGGCTGCAACCTTTGCAATTGGATAACCAGTGGCTTTTGAGGCAAGAGCAGATGAACGGCTAACTCTTGGGTTCATTTCGATAATGATCATTCGTCCATTTTCAGGGTTCAAAGCAAACTGGACATTGGAACCACCTGTTTCTACTCCGATTATTCTTAAGCATTTGATAGCCCAGTTACGCATTTTTTGGTATTCTTTGTCTGTAAGAGTCATTGCTGGTGCAACAGTTATGGAATCACCGGTATGTATACCCATTGGGTCGATATTTTCTATTGAGCAAATCACAATAATATTATTTGCATTATCTCGAATTACTTCCAGTTCGAATTCTTTCCAACCTAGTAAAGATTCCTCAATCAAAATTTCGGTTATTGGGCTTGCAATTAAACCATTTTTTACCAATTCTTTGAATTCATCAATATTATACGCCACTGACCCACCCGTACCACCAAGGGTAAATGAAGGTCGAATAATTACTGGAAATTCCATCGTGCCTATCAATGTTAAAGCTTCTTTCCAATCGTGGACAAACCCACCTCTTGCAGTTTCAATTCCAACCTCTTCCATAACTGTTTTAAAACGCTCGCGATTTTCAGCCTTTTCAATTGCTTCCACTTGGGCTCCAATAAGCTGGACATTGAATTTTTTCAATATCTTTTCTCTATGGAGATCCATTGTCAGGTTTAAGGCAGTCTGTCCACCAACAGTTGGTAAAATCGCATCTGGTTTTTCCTTTTCAATTATTGCTATAACATATTCTAATGTTATGGGCTCGATATAAGTACAATCCGCAATATTAGGGTCGGTCATAATCGTTGCTGGATTAGAATTCAAAAGAAGGATTCGATATCCTTCTTCCTTTAGGGCACGTGCAGCCTGTGTTCCAGAATAATCAAACTCACAAGCTTGTCCAATAACGATTGGACCTGCACCAATTATCAATATGGATTCTATATCAGTTCGTTTGGGCATGCATCATATCAATGAACTGCTGGAATAGATAGCGGCTATCATGTGGACCAGGACTGGATTCGGGGTGATATTGAACAGAAAATGCAGGAACATCCTTACAGCGTAACCCCTCTAACGTTCTGTCATTGAGGTTTATATGTGTGGGAATAACATTTTCTGGAAGGCTGTCAAGGTCAACCCCAAATCCATGGTTTTGACTGGTGATTTCTACAATACTTGTTTCCTCATTTCGCACTGGATGGTTAATCCCTCTGTGTCCGAATTTAAGTTTGTAGGTCTTAGCTCCCAAAGCTATGGCCAAAATCTGATGACCCAGACAAATACCAAAAATTGGTTTTAGACCTAAAATATTTCTCACCATATCAATTCCATAGGTCACGGCAGCGGGATCACCAGGCCCATTAGATAAAAAAACACCATCAGGGCCAAATTCTAATAATTCGTCCGTTGTACATGTTGCTGGAAATACGGTTATATTGCAGTCGTGACTTTCTAACAACCGCAAAATATTATATTTTATACCATAATCAATTGCTGCTACCTGATATTTACCCTTATCATTTGTTGACCATTTATAAGTGGCTTTTGTTGTCACTTTCTTTGCTAGGTCCAAACCAACCATGTCCGGAGCATTATTCAATTTCACCTTTAAATTCTTAACATCAATATCTACAGAAGAAATGATACCATTCATAGCACCTTTATCACGAATATGTCGGGTTATTGCCCGAGTATCAATATTTTGGATACCCACTATTGAATGGTCATATAGATAACTGCCTATGGATTGAGTGGCCCTCCAATTAGATGGAATAGTTGTTTCTTCTTTTATAACAAATCCAGCGACTTGAATCCGATTTGATTCAATATCATCTGGATTGACACCATAATTGCCAATATGTGGTGATGTCATTGTTACAATTTGACGGCAGTAGGATGGGTCAGTGATAATTTCTTGATACCCTGTCATACCAGTATTGAAACAGACCTCTCCAGTAGTTTCCCCAATGGCTCCAAATGACTCTCCATGAAAAGTCCTGCCATCAGCTAATATAAGAACGGCTGGTTTATTACTACTCATTCTGATATTTTTCCAAATGCTGACCTTAAGCGACTTGTTTTATTTTAATATATAGCTTGCGTAAAAAATTGGAGAAACATGACCCTGTATAATCCTGCTTAATTAATTCAGCAGTGAACGGAACCATTGAATAAAATATGTCATAGCAATTGTGCAAACTGGAATTATTGCCAAAAAAAATATCCAATCATTTGGTCAGGCTAAATTCTTAGTTCCTCTTGATATCAAATTATACCAACCATTATTAAAGTCTATATAAAAAAAGGCCAACCTGACTAAAGGATGACCTTTTGATCAAAATATCTAATAGATACTGAAACATCTGGTTTAAGCTCACATTTTTCTTTCACCCTTGCATTTCTTTTATTGCATTAAAAACATGACCCGGCAGTTGGAAAGAACACCAAAATTCTTTTCAGCATCCCGGACCTTTTCAGCATCCATACTTGTTATATATACATCATCATCTAAAAACCCAACAGCTTCAACAACAAGAGGATTTCCACCCACTCGCTGACCCACATTTTTATCATCCATAGAATATGCGTATCCAACGGGCCCGGTATTAACAGATTTTGATCTCGTATAATGAAGAATACCGTAAACTAGATTCCCCTGCATATCTATAATTTCGGGACTCATAGATGGGTCAACAGAATGTTCACGGGCATCTATGACCACACCTGATATTCGTTCACTCTTTGGAACAATTGCACGGGTCATGAGATACGAGGGAATTGAACCGTCCTCCGAGCGATATCCTTCAACATCAACGAGTATTTCTGCTATTCCAGACATACGCACAGCTAAAGCAATAGCAACCTTATTTTTTTCGAGGTATTCAATTTCCCCCTGTTGGTAGGCGCTCCCTATCAAACTTTCAACTCGATTCTTTATTAGTGGTTCATTGGTCATTAAATCCTCAACCAATCGCCCATCAAAATTGACCTTTTTTACTATCTCTACCAGATTCTTCCTTGCTTGAGTTCTCGCCTGTCCTTTTGCCAACCTCAAGTTCTTTTCAATTAGGTTAAATGTATCATCGACCGGTTGTTTTTCTATTATATTTGCTGTTCCGCGACAGATAATAATTCTATTGGAATAATCAATAAAACCATGCTCAGTCCGTACTATAAAAGAGCGTGATGAATTTTCTTGGGAAACAAGACCACTACTTATCAATAAAAAATAGACATAATACCTACTGGTCATTGCTTGTTTAAGCATAGGCGAAAATAATATGATTCAGATGCTCTACGCAACTCCCCTAAAGCAGAATTACATAGTAAATTCAGTTATAATGAACCGAAAAGTATCAATTTTATTTATCTTATTAATGATCTTGACCGTAGCTTGCGTTGAAAACCTTATTTTTATTCAGCTACATCCTGATGGTCAATCCTATCTGAAGTTTTACAGTCGGGGTGATTCTACAGACATAATGAACGGTGATTTTCAACATCCATTTCCAGGACAAAACTGGGCTTCAAAAACATCGCAACAAATTAGAGATGATGATTCAAGCTGGGTTCAAACCACTGAGGGTTTAATCCGGGATTCAGTCTTCGTACATACACCTACTAATTCATCTGGTTTAACATTCGAACTAAAAAGATGGAAAACAAGTAGCCGATTCTCATCATATCATCACTTCAAAATGATATTTCATGGTCGAAAAATAAAATCCAACTTCCCACTGTTACACCAAGCAATACTAACTGAAAAAAAAGATAGTCTTCATTGGTTACCTGAAGCTCTCACTATTATAATAGATAAATCATTGAAAAATTTGACCCCTGAACCGCTGACCATTAATGATCAGCTATGGAATCAGAGATTAGTTAACCATTTTCGAAATACGTTCGCCCGGATTCAAAGTTTAGATGATTTGGAGGGAATGCAGAATGATAGGGTTAAATATATTAGGAATAATCTCAAACCTTTTTCAGTGAGTGATTCTCTCGCTGAGAAACTTGCTGACAAAATGTCGATACATGAGGAATATCTTCAAACATCGCTAGACCTGGATGATGATACGTTTGAAATCAAGGTATTAATGCCTGGACAGGTAGTGTCTACTAATTCATCTTCTTTCAATCGGGATACACTTGTGTGGTCCTTCGGTCTAGATTCACTATTGAATGACAAATTTACTCTCCAAGCCGTTTCCGTGATCTATGCTATAGAAAACATAGAAAAAATGATAATTTTAGGTGTTTGTATTCTGTTAATCTTTTTCGGTTTTTTATTAATAAGATGGTTTGAATAACATGAGAAGAATCATTCTATTTTTAATGATTTTTAGTATTGGTTCTACATCCAATCCACGATATGGTGATGCACAGATCAAATCCATGATAGAAGAATATTTCGCTGGTGAAAATGATTCACCTAATCTTCTTGGAATACAAATATTCAAAGGTAAAAAGGGTAGGGTCTGCCAAGTGGATATTGAAACAAATTTATTCGGTCGGGAGACAGATATGATTTTATCATTTCGAGCCTTGGCCCGTGTCGGGCCCTATGCAAAGAAACCTTTTCGAAAATTCATTGTAATCTGCCATCTTCCTAAACCCTATGTGCCTTCTGTGGCGGAAAGTCAGGCTAACTGCGCAGTAAAATATTTCGTACGGGGAAAAATCACTGAACAGACATGGCGCCAGAACTGCCTTATTGAAAAGAAACTTTAATATGTCAAGATACCTAAATAAAATGCACCAATCTTCGGCTATTAATTTGAATCAAGAAACATGGGCCTTACTCGAAAGGAAAGACAGAACAGATAGCGATAATCAGCGCATGATAACATTCGCAAAAGATTCCCTCTATCATTGGCAGAAATCATCTAATTACAAGCCGGTCAACCATCAACGAGGAGAATGGCTAATCTCAAATGTATACGCTGTATTAAACCATGGGAAAGAAGCACTTTCCCATGCTGAAATATGCATGGATATAACTATGAATGAATCTCTAAAGGATTTTGACCTCGCCTATGCGTATGAGTGCATGGCAAGAGCATACGCGGCTTTAGGTTTTCCACAGAAAATGAATAAATGTTATTCAAATGCTAAAGCAAATTGGAAAACAATAAAAAAGATTGAAGATAAAAAATTGTTCTTCTCAGACCTTTACAGTGAGCCCTGGTACGATGGTAAAAAGAACCAAGGAATAATATGATCATTGGTAAAAGAATTAAAAATATCTGTGAATAACGTTACCTATTTATGGTAGGATGTTTCTTTCTAAAAATATTTATCATGTGCTAAAAGATAATATATAGCATTTCAGGAAATTTTTAAGACCATGTTAAACCGTATATTCTATTTTTCAATCTTTATGGTAGCTACATCTTTATCACAACAACTCGATATCGGGATCAAGGAGCTATTAAGTAAACGATTATTATCTGAACCTAAACTATATCACTATCCCCCGGATCCATTGTTCATAAATCGTCCATTCAGTCTTGATATGGTGACGGACATCCCAGATGCTTTAATCCAATCGGTATCATTGTTATTTAAGACGGATCAGATGGAAAACTATCGTGAGATCAGTTTAAAAGGTAGTCATGGGTTATATAGGTTCAAGGTAAAAACAGATGAATTTCCTGGAAAGTCAATAAACTATTTTTTTGTGGTCTATACAAATGAAGGGGAAATTTATGGAGCACCACTTGATAGCAAGGGGATCATAATCCCAGTAAAGCGAAAATTTTTGGACCCGATCCAATATTATGATAGAAAGAAACGTCTTAATCAATGAAAGCTATAGAAAATCGTTTAAAAAAACTCCGGGATATCATAGAACAGCATAATTACAATTATTATATTTTGGATGCCCCTACTATTTCTGATGGTGAGTATGATGCAATCTTTAGGGATTTATATGCTCTTGAAACGAAACATCCTGAACTCATAATACCAACCTCTCCCACTCAGCGTGTTGGCGCTGAACCGCTAATTGAATTCGGAACCATCGAGCACCGAGTACCTATGCTCTCTCTATCCAATGCTATGGATACTGAGGAGCTTATTGTATTCGATGAACGAATGAAAAAAGAACTCTGTATCAAGGAAAATATTTTGTACATAGCAGAACCCAAGTTAGATGGTTTAGGGATAGAACTGATATACGAACAGGGAATTTTTATTAAAGGTTCCACCAGGGGTAATGGTTTTACAGGAGAAGATATAACCCGAAATCTAAAAACAATTCGTTCTCTTCCCCTAAAACTTATAGGGGGGAATGCTCCTACTCTGTTGGAAGTACGAGCCGAAGTATTTATCAAAAAGCATGATTTTTTCAAATTGAATAAATCCCGTGAATCAGAGAAAATACCAGTATTTGCCAATCCCAGGAATGCCGCTGCGGGTAGCATGCGACAGCTGGACACTAGAATCACTATAAAACGCCCTTTGTCTTTTTTTTGCTATGGTGCGGGCAAGATTGAAGGTATCAACTTTGAAACGCACCATGAATATCTTCTGGCGCTGAAAAGAATGGGATTACCTGTCAATCCATTGATAAAAACGGTAAATGGAGCTAAAGGAATAAAAGCTTATTATCATGAGCTTGAAAAAATACGTAATGAGCTCCCCTATGAGATTGATGGAACCGTTTTTAAAGTCAATGATTATCAACTACAAAATAAGCTGGGGACCCGTAGTCGCTCGCCTCGCTGGGCCATCGCAGGCAAATTTAAGCCCCAACAGGCTACCACTATTATCCATGATATTGTTGTTCAGGTTGGACGTACTGGTGCATTAACACCCGTGGCCAGATTAGCACCAGTTAATGTAGCAGGGGTAACAATAACCAATGCGACCCTTCATAATCAGGATGAGATAGACCGGAAAGATATCCGGATTGGAGACACGATTTTAATTGAGAGAGCAGGAGATGTTATCCCCAGAATAGTACAGGTAATTCTTGAAAAACGTCCTAAAGAATCAACCCCCTACAGGATCAATACACACTGTCCTATCTGTAACCAAAAATCGTTTAAGCCAAACGATGAAGTAGTGGCACGTTGCCTCAATATTTCCTGCCCAGCACAGGTAAAGGGTCGAATTCAACATTTTGTATCCAAACCAGCTATGAATATTGATGGGCTCGGGGAGAGGATCATAGACCAGCTTGTGGAGACCGGACTGTTAAAAACCGTCGATGATATTTTTACTCTTGAACAGCAGGCCCTATCTGAACTGGATGGATTAGGTAAAAAGTCAGCTGAAAAACTTATTCAATCTATAAATAAATCGAAAAGGACGGTTTTTTCTCGTTTTGTCTACGCTTTAGGAATACGCAACGTAGGAGAACATATTGCTCAGGTATTAGAGAAGCATTACAATGGACGGCTCAAAGAATTCAAGAATGCAAAACCAGAAGAGTTAAAGAATATTGATGAGATTGGACCTATTGTAGCCCAATCAGTAGTCCAATTCTGGCAGAATAATAACAACAGAAAGATTGTCAATAACTGCATAGAACGAGGAGTTTTTCTTAAAGAAATGACAAAACATATTAACCAGCCTTTTTCTGGACAGATTTTTGTCTTTACTGGTTCTTTAAAAAATTTTACACGGCAGGAAATCAAGGAAAGAGTAGAACATCTCGGCGGAAAAACAGCTGTTTCCATAAGTAAGAAAACAAGTTATTTAGTAGTGGGACCTGGGGCTGGTTCTAAGCTTAAAAAAGCAGAAGACCTAGCAGTCTCAATAATATCAGAAGATGAGTTTTTAGATATTGCTCATTAAATATCTTCTAATAAGTTCTTTGTTTTTTACAAAATAAAATTATTAGTCAGTAATTTCGCCTATGGACATGATGAAAATCGAAGAAGTAGTTAATGATATCATTCTTATTATTCTGGACAATCATGAACCTCTGAAAAAGATTGGTATTGAAAATGATAAGTTCTTCGCTCGTGTCAAGGGATACGATGAGTATGGATTATGGATCTATCAGCTGGAATTCAGGGTCCCCGACCTAGATAAAAAACCGAAAGAAAAATATCGAACCGTAGAAGCATCTATACTAATCCCCTGGGGTTTTATCGTATCGATTGCTCATTTTCCTGATGCAGAAGGTTTTGACTTCCCAAGCCCATTCGACTATCATATCGGTTTCGAATAATTAGTTATGTCTGCCCCCGCTATTTGTATCTCAGGGCTAACCAAGTCCTACGGAGATGTTCATGCACTCCGTGGTGTGAATATATCCATTGCACAAGGAGAATTTTTTGGTCTTTTGGGCCCTAACGGCGCCGGCAAAACAACCACAATCAATATTCTTACCGGTCTAGTTTTCAAAGATAACGGCCTAACAACTGTATTTGGCAGAGATACGGTCAGAGATTATCGTTTTACTCGTTCCAAAATTGGAATCGCAGCGCAGGAACTCTCCGTAGATTGGTTCTTCCCCATTGAAAAACTATTGTATTTCCAGGCTGGGTATTATGGAATCGCACCCAAAGATGCCAAGAAAAATATAGATGATCTATTAGATAGATTGGGACTGGAAAATAAACGGGGATCTCGCCTTCGACAATTATCCGGGGGAATGAAACGTCGGTTTCAATTGGCCAAGGCCTTGGTCCACGACCCAGATATCATTATTCTGGATGAACCGACCGCTGGAGTGGATGTTGAATTACGGAGAAATCTCTGGCAATATCTCCGCGATATGCACACTAAAGGCAAAACGATACTATTGACCACGCACTATATTGAAGAAGCTGAAATGCTGTGCGAAAACGTGGCTATCATTGATGAAGGGAAAATATTGAAGGAAGGATCCCCAAAGGCCCTGACACAGGAACTAGGGGAAGCCGGTATTACCGTACAGCTAAACCACGTCCCAAGTGATATTGCGCAATACCTAAGAAATTTTACATATACACAAGAAAAGAATCGGTTGCATTTTGTGGTAAAAGACCCTGACTCGTCCATGCCAAAAATCATTCATGAACTATCCAGATCTGAGGTACATATCCAAAATATATCTACAGACTCATCATCGCTTGAGAATGTTTTCTTAGAACTCACTGGTAAGGGTATTAATGAATAATTACTATGGTCGTAAAACCATGTTTAACAATTAAAAAAGTGTTTACATCGCCAACTTTATCAAAACATTTTCAAACTTCACTCACAAAACTCTTTCAACGGGGAAAATGAAATGAACTGGATTGGCCTCTGGACCCTTATCAAACGAGAGGTTGGGCGGTTCTTCTCGGTCTATCGCCAGACGGTCCTGCCAGGATTGATCTCATCGGCGCTTTACATTCTAATCTTTGGTTTTACCCTAGAACAACGAATTTCCGAGATACAAGGAGTACCCTATACATTGTTCATCCTACCAGGACTGATTATGATGAACACTCTCACCAATGCCACATCCAACACGGCATCTTCTATGCTACAGATGAAATTGCTGCAACAATTGCCAGACCTATTAACAGCACCCTTATCAGGTCTTGAAATTGCATTGGCCTATATTTTGGGTGGGGCCGTGAGAGGTCTGGTAAATGGTGTTCTGGTTTTGCTCTTAGGGGTTCTATTGATTGACCTACCAATAGCTGACCCAATTGGAACACTTTCCTTTATTTTCCTTGTTTCATGGGCCTTTTCCAGCATGGGTCTTGTACTGGGACAGTTGGCTGAAAGCTGGGACCAGTTGGCAATGATGCAGAATTTTTTTCTCACACCTCTTAGTTTTCTAGGGGGCATATTCTACTCTATCCACATGTTACCAAGCTGGGCCCAGAGTCTGAGCTTTATCAACCCAATATATTATATGATCAATGGCATCCGGTTCACAATACTAGGGATAAGTGACTCATCGGTCATATTCAGCTTTTGGATGGCTTTGAGTTTAACTCTTATCTTCACTGTAATCGCGATTTTACTGATGCAAAGCGGGAGAAAGATAAAGCAATGACCCAAAAATATTTTTTATTATTTACCTTTACTGTTCTATGGGCACATGATTCAAAAGAAGATCCTTCTAAGTGGAAAATATATTTACGCGGTGGAATAGTTAGTATGGATGACAATAACCTTGGGGGTGCCACATATTCCCGCTTGAAACGAACCACTGGCCACACCTTCCAAGATGTTCGTTTTTTCGGTCATATATTCAAAGAAGACCAAGATATTCGTGTACGCTATAAATTCAGTGAAATCTCTATGAGTCTACCGCAATTCTATAACTTCACCACAGTGTCCTTCCAAAGAAATAGTCTGGTGAACGTAGATCTACGATACCACTACAACCAGGGATTAGGGCTATTCTTATCCAATACCGATAGCGGAAATATGACAGCGGAAATGGGCATTGCCTATGACATGTCCGATTATTTGGAAGACACACGAAAAACATCTTACTTGAAAACAGCTTTTTCATATGATCAGAACACACAGAATATCAGTACCAAACTGGAATTGGAGCATTTTCACCAGATCAGTGATATTGTTAATGAAAACAACTTGTCCCGTTTCCAAATCCTAGGAGAACTACATTGGAGCTTCTACAAAAATCTAAAATTGATAGGGGGTATATATCAGGAACTTCCTGGCGACAAATCATATAATGACAAACAGGCATTACTTTACCTTACGCTAGCATTTAATAAACCCCTCAAATGGCACCACTAAAACAGATACTATTAGTCCTAATCATTACTGAATTCTCACTCGTGATGGCTCAGGAACTGGACCATGATCTGACATTAGAAAAAAAATCGGTAGTTATTCTTTCAGGCCGGAATGACAAAGACCCCGAATCTGTCACAAGAAGGATTACCAACATTGTATCATCGAAAGCTGTTGAGCTAGGCCGGTTCAATATTATTGATCGTTCCCAAATTGAATCTATTCTGTCCGAACAAAAGCTACAATTATCTGGAATAGTGGATGAGGACCAAATTGTTGAGATCGGTAATATAGCTGCGGCGGATGAAGCAATATTAGTAAAAATCATAACCTTTGGCCAACGGGGTGTCCCCCCCAAGAAAAAACCCCCTGAAAAAGACGAAGAAGAAAATGAATATGATGATAATTTGTTGGAATGGATAATCAAAGAAAGTGTGAACGCTGTGATTGATAAAAAACTGGAAGATGTTGAACGTCATCCAAATAATATTCAAACCATTATTCAGGCAGAAGTGCGCTTGCTAAATATTGAAAGCGGTTCATCAAAAAATAGTTTTCGTATCTCTGCAACACATACTGGCGGGAACAAAACATCATCCCTGAATAGAGCACTTAACAAGTTCGATTGGCAGATCGGGAGAAATCTACGTGAGTTTTATATGATCGCTAGTGAAGTGATAGAAAAAAACGGGAATAACATAACAATTCTAGCGGGTAATGATATGGGACTGGAAGAAGGCACGATCTTTGAGGTGAATTCCCCAGGCCGGGAGAAAAAATATATGGACCGATTGGTCACATTACCCGGTAAGCCTAGGGCTCTGGCCATATTGACAAAAATTGGAAAGAACACAAGTAGAGCAAGAATCGTTCGGCAATGGAAAAAAGTGAAAGAAGGGCACCGGGCGAATGAAATGATATATGATCCTACCACAACAGATCTTGCAATCAAAATCAATGGTCATCCTGTCCTTAACCTAACAGGAAAACTCTGGCTAAATCCTTTCAAGAAAATCGCGGGGTCACTGACAGGTCAATTGGGGCTCCTAAAAGATACACGGGAAGAAAATAATATATTCTATGGTCTTGGATGGGAAGCAAAAATGAATGTAATAGACCGAGGTAAGTTCCAATTATCGATCGGAACGCACTTGCCTCTTAATTTTACTACGAGAACTGATGATGAGAATAATTTAGTATCAATGATATTTTTTAATCCGTCAATTAATCTAACCGGTTCAATAATTTTACAAAGAAAGAGTGATGTCTTTATTGGACTCCACTATGTTACAAATGATAATATTATTACTGATTGGAATTACTCAGAAACGGAAGAAAAAGAAGACGGCACAGAAGAAACCGGATACTATGAAGCAATCTGGGATCTTGCCAAGGGCCCTCCTCAGTTAAACACTGCCGGGTTCTATATATCCTTCGGTTTGCGATTCTTTGATTATTAACACTGTAGAATGACTCTTCATACATCAGAAAGGACTTATTAAGCTCATCCTAAAATATGGTTTAGGACCGATACCATTAACCCAGTCTTCAGGTGTTTGTGCCCATCCAAAACCGTAAATGAAAAATGGAACATCGCCAACCAGGAGTGAGAATCGTATTTCAGCACCAGTTGTGGTTACCCAGTTTTCATCATTGCCTCCCCAGACCTTCCCAAAGTCAGATATAAAAGCACCGGATAAGCGACCATACTTAACGATTTTTGCAATCTCGAAAAAATCAAAATTCAGGGATGGTGTACGCAGTTCCGCTGTGCCAAAAAATGCTTTGTCTCCTAATTGGACCCCGGTCCATCCTCGGGGATTCATATGTTCTTTCCCAAGAACCAGCTGTCCAAATATATATTCATTGGGAATATCCACCAGCCCGACGGTCTCCTGAAGAGGTATATTCCCCCCCCATACTGCTTCATACCGGCCCCTGGTGTAAACAATCAAAGGCCCAACCTTTTTATTTATAAATCCATCCACATTGATATGGGTATAGGTGAAATCGCCCCAGATCTTTTGGTCAATTAGATTCATACTGATCTGAAAACCATGCCCATGGGGTGGTGCAAATAAATTTTGTTGGTGAGGCCGACGGCCCAAATAGTTATATAAAAGAGAAATGGATCCTTCTTTCCCGCTTTCAGGTGGTGGGAATACATCTAAACTATCTGGTTCATAGGCTACCTGTCTATCAAGATAATTCAGACCATATTTCAGAGTATGGTTTGCAAAAAGATCTTTCCCAAAATTAAAGGACCGGCTTCCAAACATACTGAGCCCATTATAGAACTCTATCAAATAATTATTATTTCGATTATAATAGCGACCCTCAAAAAGAAGGTTCTTATAGTAGGAGACCCCCCAAAAACCTCCTACGGGTTTCCCTGTTGCATTCGTGTATTCAAAACCACTGCTTACATTTTCCCAATCAGTGATAGCGAGTAGACCTATTGCATGACGCCCGGTCGCGTCTGTAAAAACCCCATTATAGAATAATCCTTCCACATCAGGGAAGAGTATGGTAGCAAGATGTTTAAAATGATCATAGAATTGATATTTCTCAACGGAGACTGCCCCGATAACATTTAGTTCAGGGTCCAGGCCAACCAAGGGATGATCAGGTTGTTTATCTCTCCAGGTACTGTATGCGTTATTAATGGTGGGTTCAGTTACATTTGCAATACGTGTTGGGTCAATATCCACTACTCTTGCTGAATCAACATCATTCAATGTTAGTCCGGTAATTGCAGATTTGTCATGGTTCCAACCAACTGTCCAGACCGCATCACCTATATCAGTGTTCTGTGTAGATAATTTCGTTGAAACATCTACAGTGTGAAAGTTTGGGATCATGCCCGCATGGGATGTATAAGTTATTTTTTGTCCGTCTGGGTGCCATACTGGTTTGTAATCCACTTCCTTTCGAGTGGTCAAGCGAGTGGCTTCCTGACCGAGAATATCGAAAACAACAATATCCATATTCCCATCAGATTTTGAGACCGCGTAAGCGATCTTTGATCCATCAGGGCTATAATCAGGGGTCACTATCTGGGCATCACCAGAATAATTCGTGATTCGGGTCTGTGTACCAATACTGTCCAATGGTGCAATGAATAAATTTGATGTGCTGTTCTTGTGGGAAACAAAGGCTAAATGGGTCCCATCCGGAGACCAACAAGGATTATTGGCCCGTTGGCTATTGGTTATGCGAACTTTTTTCTTTGTATCCACATCCACAACATACACATCCCAGATCATGGCTTGATGTTTTCCATACCTATATTTCGAGTATGCAATCCTTGACTGGTCGGGCGAGACTTTAATATCGGACCCGATCTTTCCATGGTCTAATTCCTTCAATTTCCAGATAGGTTTGATACGTATGGGTTTATCATCTTTTCTTCTCTTTAACGCACGGCGGAATTTTTTATTTTCCTTAACAATATCCCTTATTGCCAGTACCAAAGAAATATCATTCTGGTTTTTATCCTTTCGACCTACCATGGCCACCTTCAAAGTGTCTGAAAATCTATCGAACCCACTTACATATCTCATAGGTAGCTGATAGACTCGACCAATATCCTTATAGGTCTCTTTCTGGGACCGCACACCAAAAAAATAGGTGTTCATATGGCGCCGCCAATCCTCTTCAAACTGTTTAAGTTTGATTCCGGTATATTTCTTAAAAGAGCGCTTAAAATTGAATAATCCTATTTTATCACGGTGGTTTAAGATCTTGACCATGGTGGAATCACCAAATCGGTCCGCGAAATATAGACACTTTGAGAATCCATCATTGTGGGGGTCCTTTATCTTATCAACGGTATTTTTAAGTACGTGATACTTATGGGATAGATCAAAGCGGGCTGGGCGCCATCGCTCTGTATAATATTCAGCCAAGCCTTCAATAATCCATCCTGGTGTTCCACTATACAAATCATTCATGGGAAAGGGTAGCCATGTTTTGGTCACGCTGAAAAAGACCAGATGCTGCAGTTCATGAGCAAGAACTGTGCGCAACCATTTTTCATCTTCAAGCCAAACGGCAACATCATTCTGATCCACCCATATCACTGTATAGTTCGCAGGGGTCGCAAAACCATTCATGACCTCATCCTCAGTCGTGAAAACAATATCAAGGCGTGGAATCGTATCCAGGCCTACCTGTTCCAATAATATAGAGCGCATCTGTTCAGCCATATTTGCCCCTCGAATGGCTATTTGCTGAATATCCTCGTGATAATGAATATTGAAATTAGTCGTTTGAAATGTTTTCCATTTCAGTTCCGGGTGGGTCCGGTTACTCATCATCCAGGCACCCTGCGATTTTAAAAGACCAATAAAGAAAAAATAGACTATTAGTGATTTTTTCATTTTATTCAGATAACACCGAGGTATCCTAAATCCCGTTCAAGCCGTTGTGTATCAATATAATGTAAACCTAAGAATCCGGCAGACTTAGCACTGGTCACGTTTTCTTTTTTATCATCTATAAATAGACAGGTATTCAAATCCGCACCGATCTTTTCAGCGGCAATGTTAAAAATCTCTTTCTCAGGTTTACGGGCCCCCTCTTCAAATGAATATATGGTCCCATCCGCTAATTGTGAAAAGACATACTTCTTTTCAATTTCATTACGAACATGTCTTTGGTTTGTATTTGATAGAAGCCAGACCGAGTAAGTATTCTTTAATCTCATCATTATGTCCACTACATTTGTTTCTTGTCCTAATAATCGGTTCCAGGCTTCCCAAAAATCAGCCTCTTTTAGACAGTTCGGTTGTAGCAATGCTTTTTTGTACGAAACGAACCACTCGTAATCTGAGATTTGACCACGCTCATATTCTTCATGAATATCTTCCGGGAAACAATCTCTAATGATCTTAGGAGATATTTCAGTAACATCACTGATATATTGAACCATTCTATCTGGATAAATATCGAGAAGGACGCCGCCAATATCAAAAACGATGAAATTTATCTTCGATCTAAATAAATCTACCACTCGAACGGACCTTCAACAGCATACCAAAGATATAATGTGACAACTGATCTATATGGACGCCATTGTTTTGCCTTTTCGATCATGTCATACGGTTTGGGTAAGGTTTCTAATCTGTAATAACGTTGATACCCCTTTTGAATCCCAAGATCGGTCGCAGGAAAAATATCCGGCCGGTTAAGGGTAAAGATCAAGAACATCTCAACCGTCCAGGGCCCTATTCCTTTGATTTTGATTAGCTGATCTTTGATATCACTATCGCTAATATATGAAAAATGATCGAACTGGATAACATCATCAACAAATGCCCTAGCGATATTATGGATATAACCAGCTTTTGCTCCTGATAGCCCAATGCTTCTTAATGCCTTCACATCTGTGTTCAGTACTTCCTGCGGGTTAGGGTATTCATTGTTCTTATATAGTCCTATGAATCTATCCGCAATGCTTTTCGCAGCCTTACCGCTTAATTGCTGATAAATAATTGAACGGCAGAGTGACCAGAAATAATTCTGTCCTATGGATAATACAGGTGTTTCATAAGTATCAAACAACGGTTTTAAACCAGGGTCATTTTCCTCCAAGGTACTAATTGCCGATTTCATATTAAACCCATTTAAATCTTGGGTAGAAATCATTTATTATAGCTCAAACACTTGTATAGCCCCTTGTTTCGAATCGTATTATATATTAGTTAATGGCTATTTCTACAAGATATACAGCAAGTCGTCAATCTAAAACAACCAACTCCTTAGTGGTATTATTCAAGATCTCACATCCGTCCTCATTTATGATAACATCATCTTCTATCCGTACTCCACCCCAGCCAGCTAAATAGATCCCAGGTTCGATGGTCATAACATTATTCACACTCAGAACATCCTCACTTTGAGGCGAGAATCGTGGAGATGTATGAATCTCCAGACCGAGCCCATGTCCGGTTCCATGGGTATAGTATTCACCATAACCCATTTCTTTGATATAATCACGTGTTGCTGAATCCACTACCTTGCAAGGGACTCCTGCTTTTGCTGTATCACAACCACGCTGCTGAGCTTCCTTGACAATACCATAGATCTCATGGTGTTTTTCTGTGGCTTGTCCTATCACAGGTGTTCGGGTCATATCAGCGTGATAGCCTGCATATTTTGCCGCAGCATCTATCACTATAAAATCACCTTTCTTGAATTCCCTATCTGTAGGAATAGCATGGGGCAGAGCACCATTTGGACCGGTTGCAACGATGGGAGAATAGGCTTCCCCTTCTGCATATTCTCTGTATTTAGTCACCATTGCATTAGCGACCTGTTTCTCTGTGTATCCCGGCCTAACCATAGAAAGAGTTTCTTCGTAAACCTGATCCGTTATTTCAACAGCAGTACGGATAGCATCAATTTCCATTTTATCTTTGACAGCAGCTAAATCTTCAAGGATCATGCTTGTATTTTCCCAGAATATTTCCGGGAAAATACTTGTCATATTTTCATATTGTGAAAAGGTCACATTCTCGCCTTCGAAAGCAAGTTTTAGTCCATCAGGGTTTAAATTATTTTTTTTAATTATAGAAAGGTGAGAATCCATATCAATATAACGCTTGAAACCCTTTACCTGGGCTTTTGACTGTTCGATATAACGGCCATCAGTAATAAAATACTGTCCGCCAGGTGTTATTAAACATGAAGCAGCAGACCCCGTAAACCCGGATATATAGCGAATATTCGTCAAATTCGTGATTAAGATCCCATCTAAATCCTGATCTGCTAAAACATTTTTTAATGTTTTTTGCCGCTTTTCATAAATTTTTTCAGTCATTATTCTGTCCCTTTTCTAATGATTCAATCAGGGTCTTAACAGCATCTCTTTCAAGCCGGATCATGTCCGGGTCCTCACCTTTTTCTTCTAATAGATCAAGAACTTCCAAGGCCTGATAAAATAGACCCTGATTCTTAAGAACATTGACCAGGGTAAAGGTTGCCAGACGTACACTGACATTCAATGGTTCGGCGATTTTTTTTATTGGTGCTGATTTAGGAGATGGCTCAACTGAGTTTTTCTTACTTGTGCGTTGTTTTTTAGATTTTTTACCACTATCAGCTTCTATTTTCTCTATAAACTCAGCAGCAATTTGGTTGCTTGGGTCAAGGACAAGAACCCTTTTCCATGATTTAAGCAACCTAGATGGCGCACGCCCTAGAACAGTTTGAATCTCACAGAGCATGATTGAAGCACCTGCATGGTCAGGACTATATTTTAGCACATGGTGGAGCTCTTTTTCGGCATTTTTCAGATTTCCTTCGGCTTTCTCAACTTGAGCAAGCACAAATCTTCCTGCTGAATCATTCTCATGATATCCTAATCCAATATTGCATACCTTACGAGCGCGACGAAAATCGTTCTGCCGCAAATATATATCTGCTAATACCGGGAAAAGTACTGTTTCAAAATGATCGGCGAAATATAGCTCGAGTTCTATTTGGTTCTTTAAATCCATATCAGCGTCTGTTCTTGTTCACCCAATCATTAATGTATTCAATCGTGGTTTGCACCGGTGTACCTGGACCGAACAATTTACCAACACCTAATTTCTCCAAAGTATTTATATCTTTCTTAGGGATAATACCACCTCCTACCAATAATACATTATTGAGTCCTTTTTCTTCCATTAGATCCAATACTGATGGGAATATCGTGTTATGGGCATTATTAAGGCTAGATAACGCAATAACATCTGCATCTTCCTGCAAGGCTGCAGATACAATCATCTCTGGTGTCTGGCGCAGGCCTAAATAGATAACTTCCATTCCAGCATCTCGATAAGCCGCTGCTAGTACTTTAATCCCACGATCATGCCCATCAAGACCTGGTTTAGCCATGACAATACGTGTTTTTCGATCCATGATCCCAAAAATTAATTACCTTCTCTGGCAGTTCATAACCAATAAATCTAATATAGCTTTGGTTTTATCTATCATCACTATCCAACACAAACGTTACTGGGCCGTTGTTTACCAGCTCTACATTCATCATAGCTCCAAATTCCCCCGATTTTACATTCACCTCATTCAATTCTAATTTATCCATAAAACATTCATAAAGTCGGTTTCCCTCATCCGGTAAGGCGGCTTGCATAAAACTTGGCCGTCGACCCTTTCGTGTATCACCGCACAATGTAAACTGACTAACCACCAGTGCCGATCCTTTTACATTTTGGATAGATAGATTCATTCTATCGTTCTGATCATTAAAAATGCGCAGGTTGGATATCTTGTGTGCTAGAAATTCAGCATCATTATCTGTATCATTTTGTTTCACACCTAATAATATAACCAGTCCATTTTTTATTTTTCCCAGTGTTCTATCACCTACCATTACTCTTGCATGGGTACATCTTTGAATTACTGCAATCATTCTACCCGGATATTATCCTTACCGTATTGCTCACGTAGACGGCGAATAAAGCCCTTATCCGTTGATACCCTAATATTATGAGCCAGAACACGAATCGGTCGGTTAGAGCTATTCTTATTTGGAAGATGAAAGACCAAACGACAATCTCCTGGATATTGTCGTACAAGTTCAAACAATTCATCAATGTCTTGAGACGCTATTTCACTAGAATTAAAACGTATGATTAAACGACCAGACAATCTCTGGCGCGCTTGTTCCACGGGAACTATCATATCGGCCTTTAATTTTAAATCTGAGAAACTTGAATTGTCAGATGGTTTCCCACGTACAAAAACAACTCTTTCATCCTCAATTAAGGTACCGTACTGTTCATAGCAATCCGAGAAAGAGATAACATCTACATGCCCACCTATGCAATCCATCCCAAAGAATGCCATAGGTCGGTTTCTTCGATCATATTTATGTGTAATTCGAGTGATCATCCCACCTATGGTAACAGTTTTATTTTTAGAAAGATCAAATTTATCTGAGAAATCAATTGTTGTGAACTCTTCAAGGTCTTCTGAATGCTCCAGAAGGGGATGTCCGGTTACATACAGTCCAAGAACCTCTTTTTCAAACCCTAATGCAATTTTCTCGGTCCAATCCTCGACAGATGGTAAATCCGGGATTTTTATTAGTTCGCTATCACCCTCAGAATTTCCAAACAAATCTACCTGATCTTTATTAACGCCATTATGAAACTGCTGACCATAATGGATGGCACTATCAATAGCTTCGTAATTTTGAGCACGGGAACCAGATAAACTATCCGCTGCTCCTGACTTTACAAAGCTCTCTAAAACACGTTTATTTACTTTCTGCTGGTCAATTCTTGAACAGAGGTCAAAGAGCGATATAAACGCGCCCTCTTGATCTCTGTTCTCAAGAATATTTTCAAGTGCTTTTTCTCCTACATTTTTTATTGCGTTCAGACCATAGGAAATTGTTTTTTCATCGATTGGTGAAAAATATATGTGGGATATATTAATATCTGGTGGTTTTACTGCAATATCCAATTTTTTACATTCATTGATGAGTGTGACAATTCTCTCTATGTTGGACATTTCACTGGTTAGATTAGCAGACATGAATTCCACCGGGAAAAACGTTTTCAACCAAGCTGTTTGATAAGCTATATATGCATAAGCGGTAGAGTGACTTTTATTAAAACCATACTGGGCAAACTTCTCGATCAAAGAATATATCTTTTCAGCTTTTCCCTTGCTGAGTCCGTTATTTTGTGCCCCTGCGATAAATTTTACCGATAATTCATCCATCAAGTTTTTATCTTTCTTACCCATAGCACGTCGCATAATGTCCGCCTCTGATAGTGTAAAACCAGCAATATCATGGGCAATCTGCATTACCTGTTCCTGATAAACAATAATTCCATAGGTTTCTTCTAGAACTGGCACCAAAGACGGGTGGATATAGTCTATTCGTTTTTTGCCGTGCTTGCGGGAAATAAAATTATCAATATTGCTCATAGGACCAGGACGATATAGAGCGTTCATAGCTATCAAATCACCGATAACGGTTGGTTTTAACTTCTTTAGGAATTCACGCATGCCAGCAGATTCGAATTGAAATACACCAGTGGTCCGGCCACTGGCAAAGAGTTCATATACTTTTGGTTCATCAAATGAGATTTTTTCTATATTGATTTCCTTCTGTTTTAGTCCAATCAATTTTACTGTCTTATCTATAACGGTCAAATTTCGAAGACCAAGAAAATCCATTTTCAGTAGCCCCAAATCCTCCAACCCTTTCATGTCATACTGCGTGGTAATATCATCGGCAGATGATTTATACAGCGGCACATAATCTGTTAGATCTCCGGGCGCAATTACGACACCTGCTGCATGAATAGAGGCGTGGCGGTGCATACCTTCCAAAACTCTGGAATGATCAATTAGTTCTTTATACTCATTTTCTGCCAAGGATCGGAATTCTGGACTCTTGATTAGGGCATCATCCAGTGTAATATTTAATTCGTCTGGAATTGCTTTAGCAATACGGTCAACTTCACCAAATGAGTATCCCATTACTCTCCCTACATCCCGAACTACCTGTTTTGCTTTCATAGTCCCAAAAGTGATAATCTGAGTAACTGATTTTTCTCCATATTGGTTTTTTATATAATCAATAACCTCTCCACGACGTTCAATACAAAAGTCTATATCAATATCCGGCATGCTAATTCGGTCAGGATTTAAAAATCGTTCGAACAACAAATTATGTTTCAGTGGATCAATGTTAGTGATTCCCAAAGAATAAGATACCATACTGCCTGCAGCAGATCCGCGGCCAGGACCTACTGGAATCTTTTTTCTCTTAGCATATTTAACAAAGTCCGCTGTGATAAGAAAGTACCCTGCAAACCCCATGTTCTTTATAACCTGCAGTTCATGGGCAAGTTTTTCCTCTATTTCCGGTGTTAAATCACCGTAAACTTTTTCTGCCCCTAAATGTGCTAAGGTCTTAAGGTATTGGTCGGGATCTTGATCGGATGCGTCCTCAGGAATAGGGAAATTAGGTAAATGATAATTCCCCATTTCCAAAGTCAAATCAATACTTTCCGCAATCCTGACAGTGTTTTCAATCGCATGGGGAAATTCTTCAAAAAGTCGGAACATTTCATCTTGACTTTTAAAATAAAACTCTGGTGTGGCATATCGGAGGCGGTTAGGATCGTTTCGTTCTTTTCCCGTACCAAGACAAATGTGTATATCATGAGCTTCTGAGTGTTCTTTTCGAGCATAGTGGGCGTCATTTGTACAAACGAGTGGTAGAGACAAATCATGGGCAAGTTTTTTCATATTTTTAATATTAGCGATCTCCTCGGGGATTCCATGGTTCTGAATCTCTAAATAATATCTTTCAGGAAAAATCTCAGCAAATCGCAGTGCTGAATTTTGCGCTCCTTTATAATCTCCATTAAGCATGCGTTCGGGGACTTCCCCTTTTAAGCATGCTGAAAGACAAATCAAACCATCACTATATTTTTCTAGTAACTCCAAATCAATGCGAGGACGATAATAGAAACCTTCCAAGTATCCGGCCGTTACTAGTTTCATCAAATTCTGGTAGCCTTTTAAGTTTTGAGCAAGAAGAATAAGATGATTGTTCCCCCAACCACCATCAGGCCTGGTTTTTTTATCAAATCTATTTCCCACCGCTACATATATTTCACAACCAATGATAGGTTTTATACCTACTTTTTTCACCTGCTTATAAAATGGTATAACGCTAAACATATTACCGTGTTCTGTGAGGGCAACTGTGTTCATCTTCAAATCATCGATCGTATTGACCAACTGATCAACACGCTGTGCTCCATCTAATAGGCTATAATCAGAATGATTGTGAAGGTGTACAAATTCAGAAGACATTAAAGTGTTCCAACATATATTGCTATAAGCCCGCCTAACGTACTGAACTTTAATAATCTAGCACTACGAGCTGATATGGAAATTCCGGGGTTATTGAGCACTGAAACTACCACGACCCCTAGAGGAATCTCAACGGTCAGAATTAATAAAACGCCATATCCTATTCCATAGAATCCTGTTAAAAACGGAATAAAAGACCCAACCCCAACTATAACGGACAGTGCTACTAATAGCTTCTTAGTATTATCTAAACCGAAGTGAATAGGATAAGTTCTCAACCCTACTAATCGGTCACCATCCATATCAGCGACATCTTTAACTACTTCACGAACCATTGTCAACCCAAAGGCAAGTGCTGCCGGTACAATCATAAGATCTATACTGTCAAATGCCGCTCCAGATCCCAGAAACGTCATTCCCAAAATAGTTGAGATAGTCATATTACCGATCAATGGTATTCCTTTTAAAAACCAGCTATAAATAATCATGAGTGGCATGGCATAATAAATAGAGATTATTTGTGCTGTTTTGTTTAGTTCCAAAGCAGTGATACTACCAATACAAAATAAGATGACACTTAAAAATAAAGCAGTTCTCCTATTAACAAATCCAAGACTTATGGGTCGAAAGGGTCGATTAACTTTATCAATCTCATGGTCAATATAGTCATTGAAAGCATTGGCAGCTCCATTATAGCATATTATAACTATGACCGATAGAATGAGAGTGGCACGTGGACCTTGATAGTGCACAATCATAGATGATAAGATAACGGCCAGAGCACCAATAAACAGGTTTAAAGGTCGCAACAAACGAATATGTGCTATCAATCGGTTCATTTTGTTGGGACTATTAATATGCGGTCATCGCCATTATAGTCTTTTATCAATCTCATATTTTTAAAGCCGGATTGAGAAAAGACTTCCTTCGCCATCTGAGGATGTTCATCCGAACCTACCTCTAAAATCAACCATCCACCTGATTTAACAATACTTTTCGCTATTTGGGAGAATTTTCTATAAAAATTAAGTCCATCTTTCCCATCCGTTAATGCGAAGAGTGGCTCATATTCTTGGACATCTCGCATTAATACATTCATATTGTTTTTTGGAATATATGGCGGATTGGATATTAGAATATCTATCGGATGAAGAAAGTTTTCTTCCAAAATATCCAAATGAGAAAAATGAATATTTTTTACATCCATTTGTTTAGCATTATCCATCGCTGTCTTTAATGCTGATTTTGATATATCTATAGCAGAAATATCTGAGTTCACACTTTCTTTAGCTAATGTAATAGCTATACAACCTGAGCCTGTACCAACATCCAGAATTGTTGGCGAATCCATCTGTGTTATTTTTTCAAGAGCAATATCAATGAGCCTTTCTGTTTCAGGGCGTGGAATAAGAACATGCTCGTTAACAATAAACTTTCTTCCATAGAATTCTGTGAACCCGGTTATATACTGAAGTGGTTCATGTTCCAATCTTCTATTGATCCAAGATCTTAATGTTGATAATTGTGATAAAGATAAGATTTCTTCAAATCTGAGATAAATATCCATACGGTTACAATTTAGTAATTCTTGAAGAAACCATTCTATTTCAGCCCTTGGGTGGTCGAACCCTTTCCCACTAAAATATGTTTCAGCCCATTTAATAAGATCAATTACCCGCATAGGTTCTTCTCTATTTGTTATTGGTGAAATCAATGACATGGACTATATCTTAATATATTTAGAATAAAAATTAATTAGGGGTGCGAGCCCCACGGGATAAGCGAATCTTATAAAGATTCTCCTACTAAAGATTGTTCTTCCGCAACTTTTAATTGTTCTATTAATTCATAGATATCACCGTTCATAATATCTGTTAATCTATACGATGTAAAATTTATTCTGTGATCTGTAACTCTGCTCTGGGGGAAATTGTATGTTCTGATTTTTGCAGATCTATCTCCAGTAGAAACTAGGCTCTTACGCTTTGCAGCTCGTTCTGCGTTTACTTTTTCCTGCTCAGCGGCTAATAATCTTGAGCGCAATACTTTTAGAGCGGCCGCTTTATTCTTATGCTGGGAAGATTCATCCTGACAGGTTACAACAAGACCCGTTGGCAAGTGTGTAATGCGTATAGCTGATTCGGTCTTGTTTACATGTTGTCCACCTGCACCGCTGGCACGATAGGTATCAATCTTTAAATCCAAATCATTAATCTCCACATCTACATCCTTTGCTTCTGGCAGTACAGCAACAGTGGCAGCAGATGTGTGGACCCTACCACCAGTTTCGGTCTCAGGAACTCGCTGTACCCTATGAACACCACTTTCATATTTCATCATTCCATAAGCTCCTTTCCCATCAAGTGCTACTATAATCTCCTTAAAACCACCGATGCCAATCTCATTTGATGCTAATAATTTTTTTGTCCAATTGTTTCTTTCGGCAAAATGACAATAAAGACGGAACAAATCCGCTGCAAAAAGAGCTGCCTCGTCACCCCCTGTACCTGCTCTAATTTCCAGAATCAAATTCTTGTTATCATTAGGGTTTTTTGGTAAAAGCAGGATCTTTAGTTTTTCCTCTAATTCTGATTTTTTCCTATCAAGGTCTGTTATTTCTTCTCTGGCAATTTCTATGAGCTCAGCATCATCATCCATCAAAACACTTTTATTATCATCAATCTGATCTACAATATCAATATATTCCTTCCCAAGCTTAGCTACTGGTTCTATCTTGCTATATTCTTTAGCCAAAGCTTTTAATTGATTTGGATCAGAAATTATCTTCGGATCTGCTAATTGGTCAGTGATGGAATTATATTTTTTAATGGTATTCTCTAGTTTATGCTTCAACCGATAGCCTCTGCTATATATTCTTTACCTACCATTTCTTCGTATTTATCCCCAAATGCATCTTTCAACGCAGTAATAGATACTTCAATCATCTCATTATCCGGTGGTCTCGTAGTAATATTTTGTAGCCAGAGACCAGGATTGCGTAATAGGCGGAACACTAAAGAGTCCTTAATTGCAATTAACTTGATGACTTCATACCCTATGCCAGAGACAAGAGGAATCATTGGCAGATGAGATAGTAGGCGAATTGATAAAGATATTGTCCCTAAAACAGACATGATTATTGTATCTACTACAGCAAATACAAAGATTGCTGAAATCAAAACAATAAACAAGAAACTTGTCCCGCAACGTGGATGCTGAGTGGGAAAGGATTGTGCATTATCAATGGTCACATCCATCCCAGATTCAAAATTATAGACCACTCGGTGTTCTGCTCCATGATATTGAAACAAGCGTTTAATATCATCAAGCAATGAAATCAAAAATAAATAAATAACAAAAAAAATGATTCTAAACCCACCAGATATAAGGTTAAACCATACGACTTCTTCCTCAACATTTAAAAATGCTGTGGTTATCCACATCGGGGCAATCATGAATAAGAAAATAGCCAGGCAAATAGAAAACAATGTCGTAATAAAATCTGATATTCTATTGGATTCTTTTTCATTTTCTTTGGGTGGTATAGCAATATCTGCTGACCACTGAAGAGTGGACATACCTATTTTCATTGCTTCAAACAAGGAAGCTATTCCCCGAAACACCGGCCTCTTCCAAAAATTAGAATTTTCAGTTAAAGATGTAAATAATTCCCGATTAAGATGGATTTTCCCTTTTGAATCGCGGACCGCGGTGGAATATGCACCGGGAACACGCATCATCACTCCCTCGATAACTGCTTGACCACCTACCAGAATTGATGGTTTCATAGTTGATAATATGAGAAATCTTTTCACTGTGAAAACAAAAACGGCTCTATTACTATATTAATTAGCAATAGAGCCATATCATAAATAATAGTAGTTATTGGCTTTTTCCGTATTTTTTCTGAAATTTTTCGATTCGACCTGCTGCGTCCACCAAATTTTGTTGACCCGTAAAAAATGGGTGGGATTTATCTGAAATCTCAATTTTAAATAATGGGTACTCATTCCCGTCATCCCATGTGATTGTTTCTTTTGCCTCCACAGTTGACCTGGTCAGAAAAGAATAATCACAGGATGTATCCTTAAAAACAACTAAACGGTAATTATCTGGATGAATTCCTTTTTTCATTAATTATCCTCTAAATGATGTGTGATAGCGCCATTTTAACTCGCGCTATCCCTTTTTTAATTATTTCCATGCTTGTCGCATAAGAAAATCTTATATGCCCTGGCGCCCCAAAACCATCACCCGGAACAGTAGCGACCTGCGTATTATTCAAAATATACTCTGAAATACTGAAAGTATCTTTCAGTATTTCATTATTTACTGTTCGGTCTATATAAGCACTAAAATCCGGGAAAGTATAAAAGGCCCCTCCAGGCATGGTACAATTGACCCCTGGAAGTTCGTTTAACAGTCTAACCATCATGTTACGACGCTTAAGAAATTCATCTCTCATCTCAATAACACAGGATTGATCACCACTTAATGCAGCAATTCCCGCCATTTGTCCAATAGAATTAGCGCACGATGTTGATTGTCCTTGAATTTTGGACATAGCTTTAATAATAGGTATAGGGCCAGCTGCATATCCAATTCGCCAGCCAGTCATGGAATAGGTTTTTGATAAACTAATACACGTAATTACACTAGCCCCTATATTATGATCTCTATTCAATTTTTCTGTACTGATAAAATGGCCATCATAAACTAATCGTTCATAACATTCATCTGAAATGACCACCCAATCTCTCTCTTTTGCTAATCTCAAAAGGCGAATAATTGATTCTTCACCCCATATCCCACCGGTTGGATTTGACGGTGAATTCATTATCACTCCTTTAATTTGGGAAGAATCCTTTAAAGCTAAATCTTTGAAATCTGGTTCATAATTTTTATTTGATAGTGTGTTAATAATAAGAGGTTCAGCATTGGATAACCGTACAAATTCTGGGAAGGAAACCCAATAAGGTGCAAATACAACAACTTTATCATCAGCATCAAATAGAGCTTGGCAAACATTATAAAGACTCTGTTTTTCTCCATTGGAAACAAGAATATTGTCAGGTGTATACTCAATGCCGTTTTCTTGTTTTAATTTATTACAAATGGCTTCCCGAAACTCGAGCATGCCCTGTCCCGAAGTATATTTAGTAAACCCATTATCCATGGCTTCCTTGGCAGCTCTGCGTATATGATCCGGGGTATTAAAATCCGGTTCACCTACAGACAAATTGATCACATTAACGCCTTGTGAACGCATCTCAGCTACTCGGTTTACCATTTGGAGGGTGAAAGAGGGTAGGACCTTATGAACCCGGTCCGCTAATTCATAATTCAATTCTTATGCTGTTTTTTATGATACTTTTCAGTGTTAAATCTCGAATCTTCAGACTTCTCATAAATATGTTCATCATTGCCAGATTTAGTTTTTTCTTCAACATTATAGTTTCCTGAAGAATTATCTTTACTCTTTGGATTATAAGATTCATTATTACGAAATCTCCGTTGATTCTTTTTCCGGTATTTTTTTTGTGATGAGAATCTCTTGCGGCGAGGACGAGGTACATCTCCAGCATTTACAGAATCAATTTTATTATCTTCTTTATCGATCATTTCTGGATGAAATTTCTTCGATTCTTCTTGTAAGCCTGATTTATCAAAGCTAAACGTCTCTGGATTAAACATACCATAGATAGAACCATAACCTCGTGTAATACCATTACCGATACCTATATAATTAGGAAGCATGAAATTTGTTCTGAATTCCCCCATAAATGCACCCCAATGTTTTTCGTCTACAGGTTTTGGAAATAGACTCGATACATTTATTTTCGTGAATATTTTTTCCTTGAAATCAATTCCCACTTCATTTGCAATAAATACTATGTTATGACCCAATAGTTTATTAAGGTATGATGATTTTTCTTGGTTAGTTATAAAACGATAGCGCCCACCTGTCCTTTGGTTCAAAGCTACCCATGGAGTGATAAATCGGTATCTAATCAATCCTTCAGATGGAACAAATTGGTTGGAGTATTTTTCTATATCACTATTTTGAATCTCAAATGTTATATTCCCAAAATCAAGAATATCAAATTTTTCAATCAAAGATATAATTGACTCTACCCCTTCATGAACACCAATTAAGTATATTTGTTCATTAAGTATTTTTACTTGCACCCGTGGATAGAGATATTTATCTCTATAGTCCCCGTTCAAAAAAGGTATAATTGTCGCATTTGGGTACTGACGCATGAAAACTCCTTTTACCTGATAGGGTGTTTTCCTAACCGGTTTATCAGTTACAACACGAGCAATCACAGATTCTATATTAGGATATTGTATGCCCAAAAGAACAAATAAAATTAATAATATTACTGACTCATAGTATCCAAAAACTCATCATTCGTCTTAGTGCGTCTTATTCGTTCCAGCATAAACTGCATGGCCTCTTCTACTTTCATATCATTCAATAGTTTTCTAAGAATCCACATCCTTCCTAATTCTTTGCGAGAAAGCAATAGTTCTTCTTTTCTGGTACCAGATTTTATTATATCAAAAGCGGGGAATATTCGTCGATCGCTTAATCGTCTATCTAAGACCAATTCCATATTCCCTGTACCCTTAAATTCTTCAAAAATCACCTCGTCTGCCCTGCTACCTGTATCAATTAATGCGGTGGCAATAATCGTTAAACTTCCACCTTCTTCGGTATTTCTTGCTGCTCCAAGAAATTGTTTTGGTTTCTTTAACGCATTAAAATCCACACCTCCTGAAAGAATCTTTCCACTATGTGGAATGACTGCATTATGCGCTCTACCTAAGCGAGTAATACTATCGAGTAGAATGACAACATTATCACCATATTCAACCATCCGTTTAGCCTTTTTGAGTACCATATCTGATACTGATACGTGTCTTTCAGGTGGTTCATCAAAAGTGGAGCTTACCACTTCCGCATCCACATTACGTTTCATATCTGTTACTTCTTCTGGTCTTTCATCAATCAGTAAAACGATTCTTTTTGTATTGGGGTGATTTTTACTAATGGCATTCGCTAATTTCTGGAGTAATATAGTTTTCCCAGTTTTTGGCTGTGCCACTATAAGACCTCTCTGACCCATGCCAATTGGACACATAAGATCCATGATACGCATTGATAGATCCTTTTCATCCGTTTCTAGCAGAAACTTTTTATCGGGGTAAAGTGGCGTAAAGTTATCAAAAAGAATACAATCCTTAAGTTTCTCCGGAGGTTGATCATTTATCATTTCAACCTTTAGAAGTGCATAAAATCGTTCCTTAGCTTTTGGGGGACGTATCTGACCTGATACCTTATGTCCAGTTTTTAACCCAAATCGTTTAATTTGAGAAGGACTAACATAAATATCATCAGGACCAGGCATATAATTGAAATCAGGGGATCGCAAGAAACCATAGCCGTCCTGCATAACCTCAAGAACCCCTCTGGCAAATATTGTTCCTTCTTTTTCTGCCTGAGCTTCAAGAATCCTTATAATCAATTCCTGCTTATTTAACCCAGAAATTCCACCGTTAACATTAAGATCCTGCGCTAATTCAGATAATTCCTTAATGCGCAAAACCTGCAACTCATTAAGATTCATTTAATTAATCCCTTTTTACTTGAATAGAATTATTAATATTTAAATAGATAAGCTCCGCCGGGGATAACGGCCTATAAGCGAACTTACATTAAATGTTCCCAGTGTCAAAGGAAATTTCAAACATACGATAAATCTCATTGGCAATATAATGGCTACCAAAAATCAAACCAACACAGTCTTCTTTCCCTGCATTTTTCAAAATAGTTATGCCATTCTCAACACTGGGGACTGGCGTAGGCTCCACTTGATGATTTGATAATAAGGAACATAGTCTGTTCATTGGGAGTAATAGACCTTTTTCATCACTTGTTACTAAGAGTTGAAAAAAATGTCCACGGATTACATCAGCAATAGAATCAATATCCTTATCCCCTTTTAAACAAAAAAGTCCGATTATCGATTTTCCTGGATGGATTGTTTTAATAGTCTCAATAATCGCTGAAATACTAGATGCATTATGTGCAACATCATAATAAATATAATTAATTAGGTATTCTATCCTGCCAGGCCATTTAGTAGAACGACAGGCCTTATTTATTTTATCCTGGTTCACCTCATCACATACTTTTTTTGCTGCTTCAATAGCTATCATACAATTTAATACCTGGTGTTTACCTATTAATGATATATGAAAAATATTCCCATTATAAGAAAACAATGTTCCTTTACAATCGATCCTTATTAAGGTAGCATTATCAGGATGAATTATTGTAACTATGGCATTTTTCATCTTGGCTTTTTCTAATATAATTGATTGAATATATTCATCCTGACCTAAGAGAATTAATGGTACAGAATCTTTTATGATACCTGACTTTTCTTTGGTTATCTGATCTATACCTTTGCCAAGTACATCCATATGATCCATTGATATAGATGTAATAATTGAAACTTCAGGAGTTATAACATTTGTGGAGTCTAATCGACCACCCAGACCAGTTTCTATAATAGCAATATCAACATTATGTTTTGAAAAATGATCAAATGCCATAACAGTAGTTGTTTCAAAAAATGTAGATTGGATATTCTTAATATGTTTCTGATTTTTTCTCATGAAGGTTATGATTTCCTCATTAGAAATCGTTTTGCCATTAACCCTAATACGCTCATTAATATTCAGTAAATGGGGGGATGTGTACAGACCAACCTTTTTCCCCGCTTGTTTAAGTATATTGTAAAGGAATGCACATGTAGACCCCTTACCATTAGTACCAGCAACATGTATGAATTTTAATTGGTAATGTGGGTTGCCAACTGCTTGTAAAAGTTTCCTGGTGTGTTCCAGACCAGTTTTAATCCCCAAACGTTTTAGATTAAATAATTCTTCAAATAATTTTTGATGATCAGAGGTCATTTACTATTTGGACACTGTCTATATATGAGCCCAAAAACCGCTTCCCTAAAGCTTCAAAACGCATAGGAATATCTGTTACAAAACAGATTAAACTTCCATTCTCATTTTTATTATTCAAAAGATTGTAATCAGTAAGTTGCTTTTGTACAGCTCTAGCAACTGCATTAGCTGAATCAATCAATACGACTGCTCGATTAAGTTGTTTGGCAATTGTATTTTTAAGTAAGGGATAGTGTGTACAACCGAGAATCAAAGTATCTATATTTTTCTCTTTTAATGGAGATAAATAGTGAGTAACCACCATATTGACCACATCACCTTCAAGCCATCCTTCTTCAACTAAGGGAACAAATAATGGACACGCTTGAGAAATTGTCTTGATATTATTATCTAACGCTTTTAATGCGATACTGTAAGCATTAGAGTTAACCGTCGCGATAGTTCCAATGATACCAATATATTTATTATTAGTAATTGAAATTGCTTCTGATACGCCTGGTTCAATTACTCCTAAAACAGAGATAGAATTATTCTTTTTAAGAGTATTTAGAACCATTGCGGAAACAGTATTACAGGCTACAATTACCAATTTTACATCTTTTTTCACTAAGAATTCTGTGATTTCAGATGAATGTTCTTTAATCAATTCTTTGCTTTTATTTCCATACGGTACACGAGCGGTATCACCAAAATAAATGATTGATTCGTTGGGCAATAATGCTCTTATTGATTTAACAACAGTTAGACCACCAAGTCCTGAATCAAAAATACCAATAGGTCTACAATCCACTATTTATTCTTCTACTAATAATCTTTCACGAGATGATTTAAATTTTAGAATAGCATTATAGATTGATTTAGCAATCTTTTGTCTATAGCCTGGTTTTTTTAAGTTTCTTTCTTCCGATGGATTTGAAATATAACCTGATTCCACTAAAACATTTGGCATGCTTGCACCAATTAAAACGTAAAACCCCGCTTGTTTTACCCCACGATTTGGACTGTCAAGATTTTTATCTAACTCAATTTGAATCATTGCTGCTAAATCTTCACTTTCTTTCATGAACATACTCTGTGCCATTGTTGCCATAATTAGATTTTCTCCGGTTAATTCCTGATACTGCGACCTAACTTCTTCAAGTTTGATAACTGCATTTTCTCGTGATGCAACTTCAATTGCATCTTCACTTTTACCAGATGAGAGCAAATAGGTTTCAAATCCTTTTATTTTACGATTTGGGTTTGCATTTACATGGATACTCACAAAAATTTTAGCATTGACCTCGTTAGCTATTTTAGTTCGCTCCCACACGTGAACAAACACATCTTCAGTGCGAGTGTAAACCACTTTAATTGCGGTATTTTTTTCCAATAGCCGACCAATCCTTTTTGTAATATCCAGGACAATATCTTTTTCTTTTGTTCCATATTTACCCGTTGTACCTGGATCTTTTCCACCATGACCAGCATCTATAACAATCGTATCCATTCTCCAGCGATTTTTAACATCTTTTATTCGAATTGAACTTTTTTCTAGTGGAGTTCGTAAGGTAACTACAATCTCGTATGGGTCAAGTTTTTGATACCATTCATGACTAATGACATTAGACCTTAATTTTAACGCAATTTGAGCAGTTTCTCCAATTTGATCTGATTCCACACTATGAATGATTCCGCGAGTCAATGCACCATTTAATGTCACAGTATCCACCAACCCTCCAGCAATCGTTAAATAATACCAACCATGTTTATTGATAAATGAGCTAATATTTCGCTCCGAAAAAGCTTTCCTGGTCTTTAATCGAACAATGGTACCATTAGATTTTTCTTCTACATCTATCGCTGTAATCGTGAATTGTACAACATCTACATCGAGGAATTCTCTTTTAGGATCATAGTTAATGCCTGGTAAGGTTGTTGATTTCAATATGTTTAAAAATCCCTGTGCTGGTAAATAAATATCTCCTGCTTCTTCTTTAGCTATTACAGACATCTGAAATGGTTGGTCATCTACCATGATAAAACTAGACCTAGCAGAAATCTTTATTCTTCTATTAGTAATATATAACACGAGTTTTTTCCGCTCCTGATTTTCATACAACCGAGATGATATTGCTCTTGCGAAATCTCTTGCGGACATATATAATTGTTCTGAGTTTGGTAAGGTTTTTATCTTAGACTCAGTTCCCGTGCTTCTATTAAAGACCCGGATATCTGCCTGCGTTAATGAACCCAGATAAAATATAATTATTACCTTTTTCCAAATATTCATAAAAACAAATTTATCTTTTTCTTCAATCAGATGATAATAAAACGATTATTATTAAAAATAAATATTTTAGGATTTAACAAATAAACAAAACAAATTATTCATAACAAGGAAATAACAACCATCTAAACCGAAGATTAATATTAAATATGGTTCAAACAGTGAATAAGAAAGACTGGGTATGGTATCTTAATAAGATAACCAAATAAGCGAGAGACCAGTACTTAAAAAGTCGGTTTATAAAAACACATAAAACAATTACGCCCCAAAATCGGGGCGTAATTGTTGAATCAAATTCATGTCACTTTTTTTCGTACCACATCACGAGTATCATTA
>ERZ651768.87-NODE-87-length-66318-cov-16.482918_pt1 | contig 66318 bp, 56 predicted proteins | sample MGYA00514754_ERZ651768 | MGnify/ENA metagenome assembly ERZ651768
GTCCGATGTTCCCGTCATGCACTGGCTTGAGTTTGTTGCCGAGCAATTGCCCGACTAGATTGCACCAGCCTGCTCATATAGCCACCACAAGAGTCCCTTCTGCGCGTGAAGACGGTTCTCAGCCTGCTGAAAGATAATGGCCCTAGGGTCACGTACCATGCCGGTAGAGATCTCGTAACCATCGTGAATCGGCATATCGTGCATGACTTTGCAGTCGATCCCCTCTAACAGCAATCCATTGATCTGGTAAGGTAGCATTTTCTCGACAGTTGCTGCTGTCTCGTCTGCGAAGTCAGGGTTGCTAAAATACTGCATATCAACCCAGGTATCGGTGTAGACGAAACTCGCGCCTTTAACTGCTGTCGTGGCATCCGTGGTGTGATTGATGCTGGTTGAGGACAGTATGATGTTCTGGACATCAGCGTCCAGGCTATCGTCGTTGTCTACAGGTTCTGGTGTCGCCAGGGTCAAAGGTACCCCGAGCTTGTCACAGATGATCACCAGTGAATTGCTGACGTTGTTCTGCACCCCGACATAAACGATATGGGCAGAGTTCAGATCGCCATCATGATGTTCGCTGACCGTTAACAGATCAGTCAGTGCCTGGCACGGGTGAAACTTTTCATCGCAGCCGTTGATGACAGGTACCTGACTTGCAGCGATGATCTTTTGCAGATCGTCGTGATGCAGCAGGCGCGCCATGATGCAGCTGACGTTTCGAGAAAGGTATTCAGCTTCGTAGTCAATTCCAGACAGGACAAAATTAGACGTAAGCCAATCAACGTAGATGGCATGACCGCCGAGTTCTGTCATAGCGACTTCAAAAGAGACCCTGGTCCTGGAGCTGGTTTTCTGGAATAACATGGCCATCGATTGCGTCGAGAGCATGTAGTGATATTCCTTCGGGTTGCGTTTTATCCGGTCAGCACGTTCCAGGATATCGCGGATTTCGTCAGTCTCAAGACCTTTGAGATTAGGCAGGTGTCTCATGGTCAAATTCCAAAAAAAAAAGCCAGCCACGAATAGCTCGATAGCGTCTTTCTACGACTCGGGCTTCCGTTTAAGTATGTACAGAATCCGGCGCTAACCGGTACCACTTTCACGTGAAATGATTGATTCCGGCGCCGCCTCTTGCTGTATCCGCTGGTAAATTTCTTCCCGATGAACTGCTACTTCTTTTGGCGCATCAACGCCGATGCGAACCTGATTTCCTTTCACTCCCAGAACCGTCACAGTCACTTCATCGCCAATCATCAGCGTCTCACCGACCCGGCGCGTCAGTATTAACATACGTACCTCCCGACCCCATTTTCACCCGCCAAACGACTCGGCAAGCCGGCAATATTGTTGCTCAGTTATAAAGTTAAAGCACGTCCGAATAACGGGGTTTGGCCTAGATTTAGGTCTCGTTTCAACAATCGCGAAATGAGTCAGGAGAATAGGAGAACCCTAGGCAACCGTCACGTTATTTCCCAAGTCGAATACCTTGTGGATCGACCTTACCGCCACGTCCAAATATTGCTCGGCAATCACGACCGATATCTTGATCTCAGACGTAGAAATCATTTGGATGTTGATGTCTTCAGCAGCTAGCGCGTCAAACATTCTAGTCGCCACACCCGCGTGCGAGCGCATGCCCACGCCAACCACAGAAACCTTAACGATCGCATTGTCCCCGATCACGTCTCGGGCACCTATATCCTTGATGATCCCGTCGAGTATTCCCTTTGCAGTATCGTAATCTCGGCGCTTCACAGTAAAGGTGAAGTCGGTGGTGCCGTCCGACCCGATATTCTGCACGATCATATCGACTTCGATGGACGCCCCCGCAATAGGACCCAAGATCGTCGAAGCTACTCCCGGAACATCGGGAACCCCGACCACCGTCAACTTAGCTTCGTCGATCGCGTGGGCAATACCGGACACAACGGGTCGTTCCATATTCGCGTCCTCAAACGTGATGAGGGTGCCTTGCCCCTCAATAAAACTCGAGAGTACGCGCAGCGTAACACCCGAATTGGCCGCATATTCCACGGCACGAGGATGAAGGACCTTTGAGCCGAGGCTCGCCAATTCCAACATTTCTTCAAAAAAGACTACTTCTAATTTCTGCGCGTCATCGACAATCCTCGGATCAGCGGTGTAGACGCCATCAACGTCCGTGTATATCCGGCATTCCTCCGCGTTCAGTGCCGACGCAATGGCCACTGCACTTGTATCCGAACCTCCGCGGCCAATGGTCGTGATATCGCCTCCTCCATCAACACCCTGAAACCCCGCCACGATTGGCGTAATACCCGCGGCCAAGTCATCCTTTAAGCGCTTTGTTTCGATCGACTCGAAACGAGCTCTCGTATGATTGGCGTCGGTAACGATCGGCACCTGCCAGCCCAGATACGAACGCGCTTCGCAACCGCACTGATCAAGCGCCATCGCCGTCAGCGCCGCTGAAACCTGTTCACCCGCCGACAGCAACACATCCATTTCTCGGTTCTTCGGTTTATTCGATAGCTCCTGCCCCAAGCTTTCCAGCCGATTAGTCTCACCGGCCATCGCCGAAACGACGACAATGACATCGTCACCCGCTTCTCGTTGTTTGACTACGTTTTGCGCGACAGCCCGAATCCGATCCAGACTGCCAACCGACGTACCACCGTACTTGTGAATATGAAGCGCCATCGATCCGACTAAAGTTGTTCGGCAACCCAGGCCGCCACGGTTCCAAGCGCATCGTCTAGGGCTTCCGGATTGTCGCCGCCCCCAGCTTTAGCCATATCGTCTCGACCGCCGCCTCGAGCACCCACCTGCGCACCTATATGCATTACCAAGTCACCGGCTTTTAGTCGGTTCGTGAGTTCCTTAGAGACGCCGCAAACCAGGGCTACTTTGCCTCTATCAAGATATCCCAGAACGACCACACACTTGTCCAACCGCTCTCGCAAACCATCGAACAGCGCCATCACGGCCTCCGAATCACCCGTAACTTGCGTGCTTAATACTTTGATCCCTTCGATCTCGATTGCGCTCGCGGCAAGGTCCACGCTTTCTGACTGTGCCGAACGCGATCGCAACGACTGGACTTCTTTTTCAAGCCGACGGTTGCTTTCCGCAAGTAACTTCACTTTATCCGCAAGTTCTTCGCTGGAGCCACGAACCACATCGGCTACAGCATCAAGTTCCCGTTCAATACCGTCGAGGCGAACGAGAGCACCACGACCCGTGACTGCTTCGATGCGTCGAATACCCGCCGCGATACCCGACTCTGAAACAAGTCGCAACAATCCAATATCACCGGTCCGCCGAGTATGCGTACCTCCACAAAGTTCGACCGAAAAATCGCCGCCCATGGAGAGCACCCGAACGTCGTCGCCATACTTTTCACCAAAGAGGGCGAGCGCCCCGCGCGCTACGGCGTCGTCATACCCAAGTTGTTCGGTCATCACTTCCGAATTTTCGCGAATGCGTTCGTTAACGATTCTTTCAATCGCCTTAACTTCTTCTTCCTCGAGCGGATCAACATGAGAAAAATCAAAGCGTAACCGCTCCGAGTCAACGAGGGATCCCTTCTGCTGCACGTGTTCGCCAAGAACCTGCCGTAAAGCAGCGTGCAACAAGTGGGTGGCTGAATGATTTCGCGCAATATCGTTGCGACGGTCCGCCAAAACCTCGGTGTCTACTGCGTCTCCGACCGACAGCTGACCATTTTCGACGGAGCCGTAATGGAGATGTTGGCCACCGCCCCGTGTGGTGTCGGTAACAACAAACGATGCAGCCGACGTTTGGATGGTGCCCGCATCTCCGACCTGCCCACCAGATTCTGCATAGAACGGGGTCCGATTCAGGATGACCACGCCGGTCTCACCCGCCTTCAGTACTTCTACTTCACCGGTTTCATCACCGTTCTGTCGGTACAAGCCGACGATTTCGCTAGCCGCCGCCAACCCCTCATAGCCCAAGAATTCAACATTTCCCTCAATGTCTATCCGTTGTTCCAAGGTGCTGTCGAACCGACTCGCCGCACGACCCCGTTGACGTTGCGCCGTCATTAACTTTTCAAACCCGTCCTCATCAATCCCTAAGCCCCGTTCTCTCGCCACATCGGCAGTCAGGTCGGCCGGAAAACCGAACGTATCGTAGAGCTTAAAAACAACCTCGCCAGGGATCTTTTTTTCCGTCAATTCGTTAATCGCCGATTCAAGTATCGCCATGCCCTGACCCAAGGTACTGGCGAATCGCTCTTCCTCGGAAAGAAGGGTCTTTTCGATACGAACTTTCTCTTCAGAAAGTGTTGGATACGCTTCGCCCATCGAGTCCACAAGCGGTTCAACCAGCTGGTGAAAGAACGGTTCGCGTATGTTTAGTTTGTTGCCGTGGCGCAATGCGCGCCGAATAATCCGACGCAACACATAGTTTCTATCCTCATTTCCTGGGATGACGCCGTCTGCGATAAGGAACGCGGCCGACCTTATGTGATCGGAAATCACTCGCAGCGAAGGATTTTCAAAAACGGTGCGTTCATCCGAAAGACCCGCGAATTCGCCAGCTCTCCGAATCACGTCGTGAAAAAGATCAATCTCGTAATTACTGCCTACGCCTTGTGTGAGGGCGGCTACACGCTCAAGGCCCATACCAGTATCAACGCCTGGTGTTGCCAGTGAAGACAGTGAGCCGTCCACGGCACGATCAAATTGGGGGAAAACGAGATTCCAGAATTCAAGAAATCGATCGCCGTCTTCGTCCGCCGATCCTGGCGGTCCTCCAGCAAGTTCGGGACCTTGATCAAAAAATATTTCGGTGTCTGGTCCGCATGGCCCCGTCTCGCCCATCGCCCAGAAGTTGTCCTCTAGATCGATCACACGACTCTCCGTCAAGCCGATTTTTTCGGTCCATATAGCTCGTGCATCCACGTCGGTTGGGTGGACGGTTACCCAGATTCGATCTTCCGGAAGCGTCAAAACCTCCGTGATGAATTGCCACGCCCAACTAATTGTTTCTTCTTTAAAGTAATCGCCGAAGCTGAAGTTCCCGAGCATTTCAAAAAGGGTGTGATGCCGCGCCGTATACCCTACGTTCTCGAGGTCATTGTGCTTTCCCCCTGCGCGCACGCACCGCTGACACGATACCGCCCGCGAATAGTCCCTCGCTTCCCGCCCTAGCAGCGCGTCTTTAAATTGAACCATCCCGGCGTTGGTGAAGAGCATCGTTGGATCGTTCGTTGGGACGAGCGAGCTCGACGCAACAACGCGATGATTGCGTGCACCAAAAAAGTCCAGGAACGCGGAACGTAGGTCAGCGGTTCGCATGAAAGCGGGAATCCGGTGTAAAACGGCGGGCAAGTATACGCCGATTGCCCTGGAGCTGAAGACCGAACGCCGATGTATGGGCTACCCGTGTTGCGGCCCTAAACTCCGATAGATGATTTCCGCTGCAAAACCCCTTCCCGCGAGAAACCTCGCGCGTTTACCCCAGTCGTCCGAACCCGTCTCCTCGCCAACTTTCAAACGTCCCCCGAACTTCTTATCGAGGGCACGTTCCGCGCGAGAAATCCAAAACGCGTCGTCATAATGGAGGAATTGGTCAATGAGTTCGTCATCGATACCCCGTTCACGTAGCGATGCCAACACTTTCATTGGTCCGTCGCCTCGATTGATCCGACTACGAACGAAGACTTCCGCATAACGAGCGTCCGAAACTAAATTCGATTCTTGAAGAGTGGAAACCACCGCATCGATACTATCGCTCGAGAATTCCTTACGCGCGAGCTTCCGTCGCAGCTCTTGAATCGAATGCTCTCGCTGCGACAGCAGCTTCACGGCAACCTGATAGGCGTCTCGCGTCTCCTCGGCCGGTTTCATACGGGGTGATCGGACTATCCGACGTTTTTTATGCCTGCCAATTCATCGTTATCGTCTATTGCAACATCCGCTACGTCGCGCTCTTCCGATTCAACGTTGTTTTCCGTTTTTTGTGGGAGCAACTGCTCGGTAATCCGCTGTTCAATTTCCCGACGAGCGTCCACGTTCTCGGCGAGCCATTCAGCCGCATTCTTTCGACCTTGACCAATACGATCTCCGTTGTACGAATACCAAGCCCCCGATTTTTCCAAAATCCCCTGTTCGACGCCGATTTCTATGATCTCCCCTTCACGAAAAATGCCTTTACCATAAAGAATCTGAAACTCTGCTTGGCGAAAGGGCGGTGCCACCTTATTTTTAAGCACCTTCACCCGAGTTTCATTACCTATGACTTCGTCGCCGTCCTTAACCGCTCCGATTCGACGAATATCCAGACGCACAGAAGAATAGAATTTAAGCGCATTGCCTCCAGTCGTGGTCTCAGGTGACCCAAACATGACCCCAATTTTCATACGAATTTGGTTGATAAATACCACCAACGTATTGGAATTCTTGATATTCGCTGTCATTTTCCGCAGTGCTTGGCTCATTAGACGTGCCTGGAGGCCAATGTGAGAATCACCCATCTCTCCTTCGATTTCTGCCTTGGGCGTTAACGCTGCGACTGAGTCGATAACCACGACATCGACTGCACCCGACCTGACGACCATGTCGCAAATCTCAAGCGCTTGTTCTCCGGTATCGGGTTGGGAAACCAATAGCTCGTCGGTGTCGACCCCAAGGGCCTCGGCATAAACGGGGTCCAAAGCATGCTCTGCATCGATGAACGCGCAGGTGCCGCCTCCCTTCTGAGCTTCCGCAATGATCTGAAGCGTCAGGGTTGTTTTACCCGACGACTCTGGGCCATATATTTCCACCACTCTGCCCCTAGGCAACCCCCCAACACCCAATGCAATATCCAAACCCAAGGATCCCGTAGATATGGATGGCACTGCCGTTTGTTCGCGATCGCCAAGCCGCATCATGGAGCCTTTGCCGAACTGGCGTTCAATTTGGGACAGAGCTGCCGATAGTGCGCGGTCTTTGTCTGAGTCAGCCATCATTATCTCCAGCGTTTTCAGAGTACTGTATATATAATCAGTACTACGCGCAAGCCGAAATACGTCAATTACAAATGAGATTTCAACGTTTTCGGTATCTGTCGTAGGCTAGACATCAATGAATTTGTCTGACCACACACCAATGATGCAGCAGTATCTAGGGATAAAAGCTGACCATCCCAATGCACTGTTGTTCTACCGCATGGGAGACTTTTACGAGCTCTTTTTCGACGACGCAAAAAAAGCGTCCGAACTCTTAGACATCACTCTTACCGCACGAGGCCAATCCGCCGGGCAGCCTATTCCTATGTGCGGCGTGCCATTTCACGCCGTCGATTCTTATCTCGCAAAGTTGACCGCTGGAGGAAAGTCGGTCGCGATTTGTGAACAAATTGGCGACCCCGCGTCTAGTCGCGGTCCAGTCGAACGAAAAGTACAACGCATCGTTACGCCGGGAACACTGACCGAAGATGCGCTCATTGATGACAACCGTGAAAGCATTCTCATGGCGCTCGTGCCGGCGGTCAGCGATAGCCTGCCCACTGGCGTCGCCTGGCTCAACTTGTCAACCAGTGAATATCGAATTGCGGAACCAAATTCCAACCGCGACCTCAAAACCCTGCTGGAGCGCATCCGACCATCCGAAATTCTTCTTCCTGAAGGACACGATCTCGATATGCCAGGTGTAACACTAACGTCTCTCGAACTAGAGCGTTTCGACAGTAGCCTCGGGCAACGAGCACTGCTCGCTCAGTTTTCCGTGTCCAGTCTCGACGGATTTGGCCTCGGCGGATGCACCGTTGGTCTGGGTGCCGCGGCCGCCGTGCTCCGATACGCTCAGGAAGCCCAGTGTCAGTCGTTACCGTTTCTAACGACCGTCAGCTTTCATGCCGACGATCGCGTCATCGTTATCGATGGACCAACCCGACGCAATCTAGAAATCGATACCCGACTCGATGGTAGCGGAACGAACAACACGCTATTCGGAGTCATTAATCACTGCACGACACCAATGGGAGCCAGGTTATTGCGTGAATGGCTCCACGGACCCCTCACCGACCAAATAGAAATCGGACATCGCCACGACGTAATCGAAGCAATACTGGAAACAAGATCGAGCGAACAATTTACAACGCACCTTCGTCCCATCGGCGATATGCACCGTATCATCACGCGCACGGGGCTTGGCACCGCGAGCCCACGGGATCTGGCACGATTGCGCGACGGGCTTGCGTCTCTCCCCGGCCTCAAGAGTTTGGTAGAAGCACTTCAAGTCCCAGCGATACAAAATACCTTCCAATGCCTACCCGATGAGACTAACTGGCAAACACGTCTCGCAAATACGCTAATCGAAGCGCCTCCAGCGACGATTCGCGATGGCGGCTGTATTGCGCGGGGTTTCGATGAACACCTCGATCAATTGCGAGATCTATCGGAAAATGCAACGGGATACCTCGAAAAACTCGAAACGCGAGAGAGAGAACGCACGGGGATAAATACCCTTAAGGTGGGTTATAACCGCGTCCACGGTTACTACATAGAAACCAGCCGGTCAGTTACCGGGGATTTGCCCGTCGAATATGTACGGCGCCAGACCCTGAAAAACGTCGAGCGGTACATTACCCCGGAACTGAAAACCTTTGAGGACGAGGTGCTTACCAGTAAGGCACGCGCGTTGCGACACGAAAAGCGTCTGTATCAAGAGCTCATCGATTATCTTCAAGGTGACGTTGTAAGCTTGCGTTCAATCGCCGAAACGGTTGCTCGGATCGATGTACTGCAAGCTCTTGCAACCGCTGCCGACATTTTAGGTTTAACTCGCCCTCAATTTAGCGAAGCACCTTGTATCGAAATACGGGACGGCCGCCACCCAGTGCTTTCGGCGAGCACAAACTCTTTCGTTCCCAACTCTATCGAACTCGACGAGAACCGGCACATGCTCATCATCACCGGACCCAATATGGGCGGTAAGTCGACCTATATGCGGCAAACGGCGCTGATTACCCTGATGGCGTATTCAGGCTGTTTCGTACCGTCAAGCTTTACTCGGTTAGGCCCAATCGATCGCATCTTTACTCGTATCGGTGCGTCCGATGACCTGGCTGGCGGTCGTTCGACGTTTATGGTGGAGATGACCGAGGCTGCCAACATACTCCACAACGCAACAAGCCGAAGCTTGGTTTTGCTCGATGAAATCGGACGGGGAACAAGTACGTTCGACGGCCTTGCACTGGCATGGGCGATCGCAGTCGAGATCGGTTCTCAGATTCGATCCTTTGCTCTCTTTGCTACCCATTATTTTGAATTGACAGCGCTACCCGATGAATTGCCAGGTATTGCGAATGTCCACCTTGACGCCGTCGAACACGGTGGGGATGTGGTGTTTCTGCATGCAGTGCGTGAAGGCCCGGCATCTCAGAGTTATGGTTTGCAGGTTGCGAAACTGGCCGGGATTCCAGAAACGGTATTAGCAGATGCTAGGCAACGGCTACATTCTCTCGAAACTGCAGCCGCGACATCAGCCGACGAGCAAGGCGATCTATTCGCTCGAACCGCGAGCCCACCGCCGATAGTCGATCCGATCATTGAGCGTATCCAGTCGATCGATGCTGACAACTACTCACCACTCGCAGCGCTAGAGTTGCTCTACGAGCTTGTAAGGGACGCCAACTCCAAAAAAGATTGATCCATAGCACTTGATCGTTAGAATACGCCGCTCGTCTCAATCAAGCGGCGTCCTGTGGCGCTGAAACGGAACCGAATTTATGACCTTCATCATTGGCGAGGCATGTATTAAGTGCAAACTCACGGATTGTGTAGAGGTATGCCCAGTAGACTGTTTCTACGAAGGGCCTAACATGCTAGTCATTCATCCGGACGAATGCATTGACTGCGCCTTGTGTGAACCGGAATGCCCCATCGACGCAATATTCTCAGAGGACGAAGTACCCGAAGATCAACAAGATTTCATGGAAATCAACGCCGAAATGGCTGAAATTTGGCCGAATATCAGTGAGGCGAAGGATGCTCCCGACGACGAAGCCGAATGGCGCGAGGTCCCCAATAAACGCCAGTACCTCGAGCGCTGACTATCAAGCTCACAACCGACGCTGATGGCAAAACGTTTCCGGCTAACCTATTCGATGCGGTCAACCCCCAATTAGGTCACCTGGTCGATACTAGTTGGTGGGGATTCACGGGCTTGCCTTCGCGGCGTACCTCAAAGTGAAATTTTCCGCCGTTATTCGCCGAACTTAGCACACGTGCTATTCCTTTATCCGGACCAACTGCATCACCTTCCGCAACTACGTAGTCTGTATTGATCCCGTAGGCTGAAAGATAGCTAGCGTCATGCTTGACGATTACCAAATTGCGGTAACCACCCAAGCCCGGGCCGGTATATACCACCAGGCCTTTCGCTGCAGCATGAATCGTCTGACCACGGGCAAGCACGTAATCAATGCCTTTGTTACCCGATCCAAAAGGACGAGTCACGACAGCCTCCACAGGCCAACGCCATGCTCCTGTATACCTTTGAACTACCGGTTTAGGGGAGTCCCTACCCTCCGTTTCGGGCCTACGGACAGATTTCTTGACTTTGTTGTTGTGTTTTTTTTCGCTAAGGCGAGTGTTTTTGGACCAAAGAGAAAGACGCCAACCCGGTTGAATTAAGTACGGCGGATCAATTTCGTTATATTCGGCCAAGAGTTTTGCTTGCGTATCGAAACGCCAAGCTATCGAGTACAAGGAATCGCCTGGCGCCACCACATAGTAGTTCGTGTCCCGCAAGCTGATTGCAGAGCGCTCGACCACGACGGCTCGTGACTCAGTGGTGCAACCACTCAGGAAGACCAGACCATAAGACAGCAGTACGGTTTTAGTCCACACGCCGACTTGCGAACACGAGCATAAAGACCGTCACCATTCCGAGCGCCATCATGCCCGCAACCGCAACCCATGGAGGGCCCATCGCGTAACCCGTCGGCCATAGAAGATCTGTACCGATGCGCCAAGGCCAGAGCACGATGAGGGATCCGGCCATTAGGCCCGTGAGGAAACCCAATATTACGTCGCGGTAATGGCGAAAGAGGTACCGAATAAACCGTGCGAACGCGACCATGCCCGCGACCAAACCCAGTCCAAAGGTCAGTAGCGGGATCAAATCCAGCGACGTAAGAGCCTTCAGCATTGGGCCGTAAAGGCCCAGGATTACCAGCACCAGACTTCCGGAAATCCCGGGCAGCATCCATGCGGCCACCGCGAGTATGCCGCCGACGAACACTAGCGGCAGCCAGAGTTCAGTCGTCTGTGCAGGAAGAAACGCAAATATCCCACCGACAAAAAGCCCACAAATCCCAGCCACCGCGAGAATTCGCGGTTTTACTCTGGACCCAATTTGAATGACGGTTGCGGCCACAAGCCCGAAGAAGAACCCCCACACATAAAGCGGTGTTGTGTCGAGAAGAAACCGAATCACATTAGCGAGTAGCAGATGACTAAGCGCCATGCCCACTAATAAAACACATAAAAACCCGATGTCGTGATGCGCATAAAACACACGCCAACCCTTGCGAAAAAGCATCGTTGCAGACGCTGCTGAAAAGGACGCCAGCGCGTTGATCATCCGATCATAAATTCCAGTGATGAGGGCAATCGTGCTCCCAGAAATCCCCGGAACAATTTCCGCAATACCCATCGCCACGCCGCGTGCCAATATGCCTAGCATTTCAATATCTGGTAGCTTCTTCACCGAACAGTGCCGCCCACCAGCGGAACAAACCGAACGTAGTCGACCGTTTCCTGCTGCCACGCATCCCCCATTCGATCGATCACTTTCAGCTCTTGCACATCGCCATCGCCGATGGGTATGACCATCCGCCCCTCCTCCACAAGTTGGTCGAGCAACGCTTCGGGTAACCCGCGAGACGCCGCAGTCACAAGAATCGCATCGAAAGGTCCTTCATCAAACCAACCCAAATTGCCATCGTCATGTTTTTGGCGGACATTCGTAACGTTCAGCAAGCGGAATGTTTCCCTGGCCCGATCAGCTAGCCCGCTGATCCGTTCAACGGTGTAAACCGTTTCCACAAGTTCCGAAAGAATCGCCGTTTGGTAGCCAGATCCAGTGCCGATTTCAAGTACGCGACGGGGATTGGACCCCAGGAGTAACTGTGTCATTAGGCCCACCACCAGTGGCTGAGAAATCGTCTGATTAAACCCAATCGGAAGCGCAGAGTCCTCGTAAGCTCTATGCGCGAGCGCTTCATCAACAAACACGTGCCGAGGAATACTATCCATCGCGGCTAGTACACGGGTATTTGAGACGCCATTTTTCTCAAGACGGTCGACGAATCGGCGCCGGGTTCGCTCCGACGTCATCCCTATTCCTTGTAAGTTTTTAGCACCCACCCGCTATCACCTCAAGGTCGGGCGCTTCCCTAAGAACGGCAGTCGCGTATGCGTTCTTGGGTAGGAAAAAACGTATGCTCAATCGATCTCCGTTCAACCGAAAAGTCAGATTGGATGGCTGCACTGTCAATGCTCTTCGATGCTGTTTCAAGCCTACCCACTCAAGTTCACCCCGACACAATTTGCAGACATGCCGGGTCGAATTGATAATCGAAAATCCCGGGAAGCCCCACTCGGATAGTCAATCCCTACCTGCCGCTTGTCGGCTCAACAACAAGATAGAACGTCTCTCCTTTCGCGACCATCCCTAGATCCAAACGGGCATGCGCTTCCACAGCTTCTAAACCGTCCCGAAACCCATCAACTTCTGTGCGAAGGATACGATTCCGCTCGTGAAGACGATGATTAAGTTGAGCTTGTTGTTCGATCTGATCGGCAAGTATCTGTACTTCAAAGTACCCACTCTTCCCGAACCAATAATTGTATTGGAGGGCTATAAAGAGAACGACGCTGACAATCGCAAAGAAACGCATCTACGTTTCCATACCCTGGAATTCAGCCAGGCCCAGATAGCGACTGTCATGGAGAGACGACTCGATACGTAACAAGCGGTTATATTTCGCCACGCGTTCGGACCGAGATAAAGATCCCGTTTTGATTTGCCCTGCCCCAGTTGCAACCGCCAAGTCGGCGATGAATGTATCCTCGGTATCGCCTGAACGATGCGAAACGATCACCGAGTATCCGCTGTCATGTGCCATACGGATCGCCGAGAGCGTCTCTGTAAGAGTGCCGATTTGATTCAATTTAATGAGGATCGCGTTGGCAATTCCTTCTCTGATACCACGTGCCAAGATTTCGGTGTTGGTGACAAAAAGGTCATCACCAACTAACTGAATCCGATTTCCAAGAGACTCTGTTAGAAGGTGCCAACCGTGCCAATCATTCTCGTCCATACCGTCTTCAATAGAAGCAATCGGAAATTGATTGGTGAGTTCTTCGAGGTACCTACAGAAATTTTTGCTGGTAAATATGCGATCGTCGCCCGCTAGGTGATAAGACCCATCGTGAAAGAATTCACTCGCGGCGCAATCCACTGCCAGCAACACGTCCTTTCCCACCCGGTACCCAGAGCGCGTGATTGCCTCCTCGATCAATTCGAACCCCGCAATATTTGACTCCAAATCAGGCGCGAATCCGCCCTCGTCTCCAACGCTCGTAGCAAGTCCTTTTTCGGCAAGTAGCATTTTCAATGCATTAAATATTTCGACTCCTGCACAAAGCGCGTCGCGAAACGTTGTCATCGATACCGGTTGGATCATGAACTCTTGTATATCAACGTTGTTATCTGCGTGAGCCCCTCCATTGAGAATGTTCATCATCGGTACCGGCATACGCACGTCCGCGGGGCCATACAATTCCGTAAGGTATTGATGCAATTCAAGATTGCGGGAACAAGCCGCTGCTCGAGCGGCCGCGAGAGACACTCCAAGAATCGCATTCGCTCCAAGCCGCTCTTTATTCTTGGTTCCGTCGAGCTCGATCATTACGCCGTCAATCCGTGTCTGATCATTCACGTCGAGGCCTAGGAGCGCTGTTGAAATTTCCCCTTCAATCCGTTCGATAGCTCGAAGTACGCCCCTACCCCCCAATCGGCCTGCATCACCGTCGCGCAACTCAAGCGCCTCACGGGATCCTGTCGAAGCCCCCGAAGGTACCATTGAGTATCCGGAATCACCGCTGTCGAGTATCACGTCGACAGCGACTGTAGGGCTACCCCGTGAATCAAATACCTCCCAAGCACGGATCGCACGGATCCGGCTCATGAAATCTGCTGTTCTATGTATCCACGCGACTTGATAACCGCGTCTATTTCCCGAAGTTCTTCGAGCAATGGCTTCATGAGGTCTAACGGCCAGGAGTTAGGACCGTCTGAGAGGGCCTCATCCGGTCGAGGATGCGTCTCCATGAACAACCCTGCAACCCCGGCTCCTATTGCAGCGCGGGCTAATACAGGAACCATTTCTCGTTGACCACCCGACTTGTCGCCGAGACCACCGGGCATCTGAGCCGAATGCGTCGCATCGTATACGACGGGACAACCGGTTTGTCTCATCAGGGCGAGCGAACGCATATCGGATACCAGATTGTTATACCCAAAACTCGCACCGCGTTCGCACACCATCACCTGCTCGTTGCCTCCCGCTTTTGCTTTGTTGACCACGTTGCACATATCAAGTGGCGCCAAGAACTGCCCCTTCTTGATATTAACGGGCAAACCCTGGGCACACACACTTTGTATGAAGTTAGTTTGCCTGCAGAGAAATGCCGGTGTCTGAAGAACAGAAACGACGCTGCCGACTTCGTCGAGAGGCGTATCCTCATGTACATCCGTGAGTACCGGAACCTCAATTTCATCCCGCACCCTTTGAAGAATACGCAGTCCTTCTTCGAGGCCCGGGCCCCGATAACTTTCATGGGAGGAACGATTAGCTTTATCGAAAGAGCTTTTATAGATGAAATGTATCCCGAGCGAACGCGCGATCTCCCGAAGTTGCTCGGATGTTTCTAAAGCAGTCGCTTCATTTTCGATGACACATGGGCCAGCGATCAGGAAGAAAGGATCGCTATTGCCTACATCAAATGAACAAAGTTCCATACGCAGATCTTCGTTGTTTTATCCGGTTCCGGACCACAGGTTAACTCCCTGCAGCTTCGATGGAGACTTCATCATTAGTGTGTTCTGCATGTTGATTAGCCGCTTCGATAAATCCGCGAAATAACGGATGGCAATCTCTTGGCGACGAGTTGAATTCTGGGTGAAACTGACACGCGACAAACCAACCGTTCCCCGGAATCTCTATCATTTCCACAAGATCATCTGCGTGACTGCGACCAACTACCGACATTCCAGAAGATTCAAGCCGATCGACATATTCGTTGTTAACCTCGTATCGATGCCGATGACGCTCGTGCACGACACTGTCTCCGTACATCGCGCGCGCGATCGAGCCATCTTTAAGAGCGCAAGCTTGTTCTCCTAAACGCATCGTCCCGCCTAAATCGTCATCCACGTTTCTATGTTCAACGACGCCCTTCTTATCTCGCCATTCCGTTACCAAACCGATAACGGGATCTTTTGTATTCGGGTTAATCTCGGTCGAATGGGCACCCTCTATACCCAACACGTTGCGCGCAAATTCGATGATTGCGGCATGCAACCCATAACAAATCCCAAGGTACGGCACTTTATGTTCGCGCGCATAACCAGCCGCTCGAATCTTGCCTTCGAAGCCGCGCTGTCCAAAACCTCCTGGAACTAATATGGCATGGACACCTTCTAACGCCTGTGTGCCATTAGTCTCTATTTCTTCAGCATCAATGTAACGGATCACCACATCGGTCCGCGTCGCTATGCCCGCATGCGAAATGGCTTCTATCAACGACTTGTATGCATCCAGTAGGTCTAGATATTTTCCTACTATGGCGATTTCGACCGACCGTCGTGGGTGAATAAGTGCATCAACCACATCGTGCCACTCAGCCAAGTTAGCAGACGGACAATCGAGTCCTAGCTTTTCAACCACGATGTCGTCTAGGTGTTGATCGTTCAGAATCAGCGGGACTTGGTAAATGGTCTCCGCATTTTGCAGCGAAATCACCGCTCGTTCTTCAACGTTCGTGAACAGTGCAATCTTACCCCGAGCGGACTTCGGCACAGCCCTGTCCTCACATCGACAAATCAAGACATCAGGTTGTAGACCGATGGAGCGCAACTCTTTAACCGAATGCTGGGTCGGTTTTGTCTTTATTTCGCCAGAAGACACGACATAAGGGACCAGCGTTAGGTGGATAAATAGCGTATGTCGGGCCCCCACTTCGAGGCGCAGTTGCCTTATGGCTTCTAAAAAAGGTTGCGACTCTATGTCGCCTACCGTGCCACCGGTTTCAACAATAATGACGTCGTAACCTTCGGCCACCGAGAGAATTCGGCTTTTAATCTCATCTGTGATGTGCGGAATAACTTGTACGGTGGCGCCTAAATAGTCACCTCGTCGTTCTTTCCTTAGAACTTCTGCGTACACGCTTCCGGTCGTGAAATTATTGCGCTGGCTCATCCGACCGCGAATAAACCTTTCGTAATGCCCAAGATCTAGGTCCGTTTCCGCACCGTCCACAGTAACGTACACCTCGCCATGCTGAAACGGGCTCATGGTTCCTGGATCCACGTTGATGTATGGATCCATCTTGAGAATGTTAACTTTGAGAGATCTCGCCTCGAGGATCGCAGCGAGAGAGGCGGTCACTATGCCCTTGCCTAATGAAGAGACCACACCCCCGGTCACAAAAATGTATCGCGTCATCTAGAGCCCATCGGACGGGTTGGTACTCCCAGAACGCTTCCCCGAGATGGTTGAACACAATAGCAAAAGGGTTACTTGACCTCAATCGAGCAATGCCATTCGGGCCACAATCCGGCCGGAATTTTTGCATTATCAGCTAATGCTATCCCGGGTATCGCAACCAGTTCTTGGCGGTCAAACAACAGCGGCAAACTTTCGCGCACCCAAGGTGCGACGCCGCGAGATCGATATAGCTCCGCTAACGAACGATTTTTTCCGCCGAACGTTATTCGTTCTCCGCCTTGTCGCGGTCGCAAGCAAAGACCATAACCTAGGGCAATTCCAGTTTCTTGCCGAACCCAGGTTAAGGTGCCATTGGAATCACCCCATTCCATTCCAACGGAAATAGCAGCATTGTCTGGACGTTCATAATCGCGAACTATATAGAGCCGTCGTTGATACGCTCGAATCGAGATCTGATCCCTGATTCGAACGCGGACTGAACGCGTCCCTGGGCTCTCAATTTGTCGAAGTACCTCGGTAAGCTGTCCTTTCGTCGGGACGATACCGTATGCCCATAGCCATCCACGCAGCGTCCGTTCGTCTAACCCCACGGAGTCTAGATCTAAGGGCTCGGCTTCTCGTAACGGCAATTCCGGCCAGTCCAACCTACTCAGATGTTGCACAGCATCACTAAAGCGCGACCCCACGAATGGTAAAAGCTTGTGTCGAATCCAATTGCGGTCGTAGGTCTCGTCCAAATTACTGTCGTCCTCAATCCATGAAAGATGGTGCCCTCGTGCAAACAACGCCAACTCTTGCCTTTCTAGATCAAGGAACGGCCGTACTAACATGCCCTCCCCAAGCGGCCTATTGGCAGGGATTCCGATCGGACTACGACCCGAAAATAATTGCCAAAGACGAGTTTCAGCAACATCGTCCGCGTGATGCGCTGTGGCAAGTACATCTCCATCCTTAATCAATTGACTCCAAATTCCATATCGTGAACGACGACCCGCAAGCTCTTCATTACCTACCTCAAGTTCAGCTCGAAAAACTTCGATCTGAAGATCCAATTCAGACGCAATTTTTTGGCAATGAGACTGCCAATCGTCCGCCTTTTCACTCAGCCCATGATTAACGTGAACTGCCTTGCATCTCGTAGAACCAAAAACTTCCAAAGCCGCCTTCAACAATACGGTGGAGTCGAGCCCCCCAGAATATGCGACCCAAAAGCAACTGTCGGACTGCATATTCACCGAGGCAGCCGCTTCGGAGACCGAGGCATATACGGAACGCTTCAGCTTCGACACCAAGAATTAGCGCTCAGCTACGTGCAACATATTGAAACCCATTCGCCTAATACGGGTATGAAGAGGTTAAGTGGAATAACGAAAGTGGACAGCAGATACACCGAATTCCTCCCGCAACGAAGCGAGCAGTTGATCAGACGGTTGAACCCGCCAGCCGTCTCCAAGTACTACGCGTCCGGTCGCTTCTTCATTCCGATACGCAATCGTGACCTCACAACCTTGCGACGAATCAATCTGTGCACGGTAAACCTCGAGTTTCTCACGCAGTCGACCGGGGAAATCGCCACCCATCTCTTGCTCGCATGTCGAGATTTCAATTCGACCACGGAACCGTCGCCGGGCCTCTTCCACCGTGTAAACGGCTACGGCACGGACCTTTAGATCACCAGAATACTCGTCCGGTTGGACTGTTCCTTCGATGATAAGAACCGCGTCCTTCGTTAGCTTTTGATGGTGTTCGGCATACATGTCGCCAAACACGCTTACTTCGACACGACCGCTTTGATCGTCGAGAACCACGAAGGCCATACCTTCCCCACGCTTACTACGTCTCGATCGATTCGAAACGACCAGCCCAGTAATGGTTCGAGCACCCTGTCCCGCCTGCAAATGAGCAATTTTTGTAGGGCAAAACGTACGAATTTCATCGATGTAATCATCCATCGGATGCCCAGTCAGATAGAGTCCCAGCGTCTCTTTTTCACCGTCAAGTCTTGTCTTTGTATCCATCGCCCGAACACGCCGCGATGCTATGTCTGCAGCAGGGGCTTCTATACCGCCAAACATGTCGTGCATACCAAGGGAACGATCCCTAGCGCTTTGTTCCGCCCCTTGTATCGACTCATGAATCCCAGTCAATAGTTCAGCCCGAATTTGATCCAGCCCAGAATTTGACGAGGCGAGGCCATCCATGGAGCCAGACCGGACTAGCGCCTCGATGACTTTCTTATTGGCTCGACGCCCGTCAACACGATTGCAAAAGTCTTGTAAGTCGACAAAGTTACCCCGTGTTCGTTCGGTGGTGATGGCTGTGACTGGAGCCTCCCCTATACCCCTTACCGCGCCCAGTCCGTATACGATCGACCCTTCGACGGCCCTGAACTTGAACTCGCTTTGATTCACGTCCGGCGGACTGACGGGAATTCCCATTCGTGATGCCTCGTCAACAAGCGTTACCACCTTATCGATATTCTGCATATCTGCTGACATAGCGGCCGCCATGAACTCTGAGGGATAGTGAGTTTTGAGCCACGCGGTTTGAAATGAAAGCATGGCGTAGGCTGCAGAGTGGGCTTTGTTGAACGCGTAGCCCGCAAACTTCTCCATTTGATCAAAAATGTTATTTGCCAAAGTTTCATCCACTTCGTTCACCGCAGTGCCTTCCAGGAAAGTAGCCCGCATTTTCGCCATTTCTTCAGGGATCTTTTTACCCATTGCTTTACGCAGCAAATCGGCCTGACCCAGGCTAAAGCCGGCCAGTTCTTGCGAAACGTTCATAACGTCTTCCTGATAAAGCATGACGCCATAGGTGGTACTCAAAACTGATTCCAACCGTGCGTGAGGATAGGTAACGTGGACCTTATTGTGTTTTCGAGAAATGTAGTCATCGACGGCTCCGGACTGCAGCGGCCCTGGACGAAACAACGCCACGAGTGCGATCACGTCATTGATGTTGTCCGGTAAAAGCCGACGAATAAGATCCTTCATCCCCTCCGACTCAAGTTGGAATATCGCCGTCGTTTCCGCCGATCGCAAGAACTCAAAGGTGGGTTCGTCGTCTAGCGGAATCGCTCGAATATCGATGGGTTCGTCACCGCACTGCTGCCGAGAGTGATTAATATCTGTTACCGCCCAATCAATTATCGTCAATGTTTTAAGTCCTAGAAAATCGAACTTGACCAGGCCTGCTGCTTCGACATCGTCTTTATCGAACTGGGAGACCGTCGCCGCTCCCATTGTTTCTGTGTACAGTGGAACGTAGGACTCAAGGGCTGAAGGAGCGATCACGACACCCCCAGCGTGTCTGCCCACGTTACGTACGAGACCTTCTAACCGGTACGCCATGTCCATGATTTCAGCCACGTCATCGCTTTCGTCGATGAATTCACGAAGCTCCTCTTCCTGGGCCACTGCCTTATCAAGCGTCATGCCCACTTCAAATGGGATCATTTTGGACAATCGATCAGCAAGTCCGTAGGGCTTTCCTTGTACCCTGGCGACATCCCTAACCACAGCTTTAGCAGCCATGGTGCCAAAGGTAGCTATTTGACTAACGGCCTCGGCCCCGTACAACTCCGCAACGTGATTGATAACTTCGTCGCGTCGCTCCATACAAAAATCAATGTCCAGATCCGGCATCGAAACACGTTCTGGATTCAACAATCGTTCAAACAGAAGATCGTATTGCAAAGGATCAATATCCGTGATGCCCAGGCAGAACGACACCAACGAAGCCGCACCCGAACCGCGACCAGGACCTACAGGAATTTTGCGTTGTTTCGCCCAGTTGACGAACTCCATTACGATCAAGAAATAGCCCGCGAAACCCATTTCGTTGATAACACCGAGTTCGTAATCTAAGCGATCGATATATTTGGCACGATCCACCTCGTCCGATCCCGAACTTGCCTGCCGAAAATAATCGTCAAGCGCCTCGTGAGCTGTTGAAGTCACTAGTTCCTCAAGCGTTGTGTCCTTGGGTACTGGATAAATCGGCAAGTGATAGGTATCGAGATCAACCAGCAAATTACAACGGCGACTTATTTCATAGGAGTTTTCTAGTGCTTCAGGAATATCGGCAAACAGCGCGGCCATCTCGCGGCCGGAGCGGAGGTATTGTTGATCGGAAAAACGTCGTTCGCGACGCGGATCATCGAGCGTTCGACCTTCTTGTATACATACCCGAGCTTCATGAGCTTCGAAATCGTTAGCATCTAGAAAACGGACGTTATTAGTCGCCACCACGGGAATCCCACTAGATTCCGCCAGCGTAACCGCGGCATCAATGTACTCGTCTTCGTCGGAGTGCCCAGTTCGAGACAACTCGATGTAATAACGGTTGGTGAAGACATTCCTCCATTGCTCTGCTCGTTCGATCGCCTCGGACAATTCACTATTTATCAGCGCCATACCTACGTCGCCGCGACGCCCACCCGATAGGAGAATCAGGCCCTCATTCAACTCTTCGAGCCACTCCTTTTGAAATGTCCCTCGATCCTGAGACCGAATATAGGAACGAGATGCGAGCTTGAGCAGATTCTGGTAACCGCTTTGATTAGTAGCTAAAACGATTAACCGGTACGACCTCGCTTCCTCACGCATCTCCAATTCCAGCCCCACAATGGGTTTGACGCCCTCGGCCCTACACGCCTTATAGAACTTCAACATGCCGAAAAGATTGCCTAGATCAGTGACCGCCACCGCCGGAAAGCCCATTTTCCGGGCGCGTTCTGCGAGAGCGTCAACGCGAACAAGCCCGTCGGTTATCGAGAATTCGGTATGCAAAGAGAGGTGAACAAATGGCATCGTTACGATCGCTTATGAGATGTTTCGTCATTCATCAATAGATCCCGGACGGGGGCAAACGTTTTTCGATGAAATATGCTCGGACCGTGCTGTTTCAGAGCGAACAAATGCTCGCGCGTTCCGTATCCTTTATGTCGATCGAAACCGTATTCCGGAAAATCCTTGGACGCAGATACCATAAGGTTGTCACGAGCGACTTTGGCTAGGATTGATGCAGCACTAATCGCTGCCACCTTGGTATCCCCGCGCACGATAGTGGTTGTCGGGCAGTCGAGGCCCGGATCCACGTTTCCGTCGACCAGGGCCATGTCTATCGATATACCTAGGTTGGATACTGCACGGCGCATCGCTAATAACGTGGCTTGCAATATATTTAATCGGTCGATTTCTTCAACATCGGCGCAGCCCAACGCCCAGCCGATCGATCGTTCTTGGATTTCATCTTTGAGAACTAGTCTAACTTTGTGTTTAAGTGCTTTCGAATCGTCAAGCCCGTTAATGGGTTTGTTGGGGTCCAAAACAACCGCCGCTGCCACCACGGGTCCAGCCAGCGGACCTCGACCTGCCTCATCAATCCCAGCTGTTCTATTTACGATTGGATAAGAACCACTCCGCTCACCTTGGGTATTCATATTTGATCGGACACCAATGACATAACAACATCCGCAGCGCGCTCGGACGCTCCACATCTCAGTTTGCCGTGGATCTCCTTAAAGGTATGTCTAAGACCTTCATCGTTCTCAAATCGTTTGATCTCTTCCACTAGAGCGTTCGCTAGACGACGGGGAGTCGCGTCGTTTTGAAGCAACTCGGGCACTATGCTGTAACCAGCCAAAATATTAGGGAGTGCAACGAATTCTGATCGAATCAATCTTTTAGCGATCCAATAACTGAACCCTCCCAAACGATAGCTCACTACCATAGGTCGACCTAAAAGCAGTGCCTCTAGTGTGCTTGTTCCAGCCTTAGTTAGAACAACGTCGGACGCGGCGATAGCTCGCTCGGAATTGCCTTCGACTAACCGCACCTCGATCTGGGTCTTTTTTGCAACAATTTCTGTCAAAAGAGCTTGTATTTTTTCACTAACACAAGGGATAACTAGGACGGCCGAAGGATAGTGCCGACCGCCAGGGTTGATTCTAGCCACGGCCTGCTCGGCAGCGTCAATGAACAAGTCCCCGAGAAATCGGACTTCGGAAAGACGACTGCCAGGCAACAGCCCCACCACGAGGGCATCAGCTGGGAGCCCCAGATCGGCGCGCGCGCGCGCGCTTCTTTCGCCCGGTTCTACATTCGGATCTATGTCGTCCGCAAGCGGATGTCCAACAAATTCTGCTCGAACACCGGAATCGCGATACAAGGGTGGCTCGAAAGGAAATAGTGCCATCACCACATCAGTGGAGCGGCCGATCTTACGAATCCTACCTCGTCTCCACGCATATACCGCGGGGCTGACATAGTGGGCCGTCGGTACACCCCGACGCTTTAGCAGCCGTTCGAGCAATAGGTTAAACACGTTGAAATCGATTCCCACGACCACATCGGCTTCCCTAAAACATCGATACAAGCGGCGGATGATCCGTACTAACGTGGGTAACCTCTTAAGCGGATCTATAAATCCATTAACCGACAGCTCCTCAATAGGTGCGAGCGATTCAAGACCTTGCTCAACCATTTGATCCCCACCCACGCCTATAAATCGAAGGCTCGTGGCTCGCCTAGCTAACGCGCGCATGAGTCGCGACCCTAGAATATCCCCGGATTCTTCACCGGCGACGATGCCAATCGTCAAGGTTGGTTTAGCCATGTATTAGTGGTCCGATCGCACCATGGCTCACGCCTAACTCATCTCAAGCTTCACGGTCGAATCACCGATCTCTCACGATTCAATCAAAGGCCCTTTTTCGGGATCCCTGCATTAGATTTTGCGTTCCGCGCATAGCAACTCCGTTGTACAAGCAAGTTCGTCGTCGACATAGGCGTTGCAGTCAAATTTCATCATTGAGCGACGATGCGTCAGAATGGTGGCTTCAAGCAACAGTCGATCACCCGGCACGACCGGGCGCTTGAAACGGGTCTTATCGGTCCCGGCCAAGTAGTGCAGGTAACCCTCAGCCGGACTGTTGTCTCGCGTCTTAAATGCAAGGATTCCCGCTATCTGCGCCATGGCTTCAATGAGAAGAACGCCCGGCATAATGGGGTGGTCCGGAAAATGACCCTGGAAAAAAGGATCGCCAATACTTACGTTTTTGTACCCTCGAATATCTTTTCCCGGATGGATTTCTGTCACCCGATCAACGAGAAGGAATGGGTACCGGTGCGGGAGATATTCGAATATCTCGTCTATGTCCATAGCACTGTGAGTCGATTCGACAACGTCCGAACCTTAATCGTTTTGTCGTCCTGGGTCTGTCTTTTTTTCGAGTCGGGCTAGCCGTTTCGCGAGTTGGTCGATTTCGCCGAACCGCAACGCATTACGCTTCCAACGAGCCGACTTGTCGTGCAGTACACCTCCCGAATACAACCCTGGTTCGTCAATGGACCGCGAGACATGGGTCATCGCGCTAACCATTACCCCGTCCGTTAAGCGGATTGGTCCGTCGCCTGCCATTCCGACAGCACCGCCAATCATGCAGTTGCGGCCGATCACCGTGCTCCCTACCATCCCGACGCACCCGCAAATTACAGTGTGGTCTCCGATTTGGCAGTTGTGACCAATCTGCACCTGGTTATCAATCTTCACGCCATCACCCACCACGGTATCTTCGATGGTCCCCCTATCTATCGTCGTGCACGAACCCACGCTGACATCATCTCCAAGACGAACTCCTCCGATTTGTGCGATTGGCTGCAGGTGACCTTTTACGTCCGGCGCGAACCCAAATCCGTCAGCGCCTATTACCGCGCCACTATGGATCATGCAACGAGCCCCGACGCGAACTCCGTGATACAAAACCGCTCGTGGCATAACGACTGTATCGGTCCCGATCACACACCCTTCTCCAACGTATGCACCGGACCCGACCTCTACGCCATCGGCAAGGATTGCCTCTGACTCAATTCTGGCGAAGGCTCCAATTCTGACGCCTTCCCCAAGCGTTGCGGAGCCATCGACCGACGCGGGTTCTTGAATTCCGACCGGCAGCCTAGGACGCTTCTCAAACAACATCGACGCGACGGCGAACGCATGGTATGGATTTTCAACAACGAGTGCATTGGTAGGACAGCTCGCTAAATCGTTTACCTGCAAGATGACGGCGGATGCAGATGTATGAACAAGGTATTTTCGGTACGTGCGGCTCGAAAGATGCGTGAGCTCCCCCCGAGCGGCAGTCTCTATCGGGCCAAGGCCGGTAATTTTCGTACCACCATCGCCGACAAGTTCCGCATCAACAAGCACAGCGATTTCAGCAAGCTTCACAGGCGCTGGCCGGCCTATTCCATCACTGTTTTTCGTTTAACTTCTCAGTGACTTTACGGGTTATGTTGTGTTTCGCGTTCGTGTAGAGGAGCCCTGCTCTCGGCATAACGAGATCGTATCCCTCGACCTCAATTAAATCCTGAAGCACGGCCTGAAGTTTCGGCGTCATTTCCCGCATAAGATCTTGCTGAAGTTCATTGCCCTTCTTTTGGTATTTTTGGAGCTCGAACTGCGCATCGATATTTAAATCCTCGATTTCCTTTTGGAGTTTCTGTTTCTCTCCATCGGAGATAACTTCCGCGTCCTTTGCCAAGCGTTCCTGAAGCGACTTCATTTGATCGCTAAGGGATTGGATCTTGAGTTCATCGGCTTCGACCGCTGTTCGAATAGCTTCAATCTTTGCTTTGCCTTCCTCACTCTGAAGAATCGCCTGCTCTGCATTAATTACTACGATCTTCAATTCAGCTTGAGAACTAAGAGACAAAAGCAAAACCGCCGGTAAAAGCCACTTCTTCGATTTCTTACGCACCATACTTCTCCTTCTTGTTCTTGGGATCCGCAACAACAGCCATGGACGTTCTAGACGCGGAGTATAGGCCTGAAAGCAACTCAATTAGAACGTTTTGCCGAGCTCGAACGAAAATCGTTCGATCTCATCAAACGGACCGGTATTGAGCGGGAACGTCAGCGCAAACGACATCGGTCCCATCGCCGTGAGCCACGTAATCGCGAGTCCAGTGGAATAGCGCAATTCCTCCAACGACAAGTCGAAACAATTTACCGTACCCGAGGGACAATTAGTGTTAAAGACGTTACCAATATCGACAAAAAAGAGAGAACGTATCTGGCCGATCTGCTCGACTAACGGTAACGGAAAAATCAATTCTCCACTTAACTCCACGAGGGCGTTGCCGCCAAACGGGTCACCCCTTGCATCCCGATAATAGAGCCCTTCGATCGGTTGCGTGCGAGGGCCGAGTGTGCTGTTTTCAAAGCCGCGCACCGAGCCAAAGCCACCTGCAAAAAAGTGCTCATAAAACGGATAGGTATTAGTGGCGCCAAATGCCGCACCGTAGCCCAATTTGGCTCTTAACCGCAGTGCCCATAGGTGAGATTGCGGAACAAGCGGTACTGGAAAATAAAAATCGCTTTTGTAAGTCACGCGGTAAAACTCTAGATCACTACTCGGAATCGCGACTTCTAGAGTTCCAATGTGAGACTGACCACGGGTAGGAAACATGCCGCGATTCAAAGTTACACTACGCCACGAACTTTCAAGCTTGTAGTTGAGGAACTCGTTTCCTTCAGCATTGACGAAAGAGGAAATTTCCTGGGCCGCAAGAAATCCCTGCGTAATCTCAGTCTGTTCCACGGTAAGAGAGAACTGCAGGCGTTGGGTCTCACTCAACGGGAAACCAAAATTAACGCCACCCCCAAGGGAGTCGGTGGAAAAGCGAGCCAAATTACGGGCATCGTAATTCGTCTCGCGATAAAACAGGTTATAACCGCGACTAATACCGTCTGCCGTGAAGTAAGGGTCAAAGAAATTGTAGTTGATCGACTTCATGTATTTACTCCAGCTCACGCCGAGGCCGAAGCTGTTGCCGGTTCCACCTACATTTGTCTCCTGAAAACTAGCCCCGAGTATTAAGCCAGAATATTCTGCGTAACCTAACGTTCCCGAGAGACTCCCCGTAGGCTGTTCCTTCACCGAAAACTCAACATCAATCTGATCGTCCCGACCTGGGACCGCCGGGGTTTCCACGTTCACTTCCTGAAAATAGCCTAATCGCTCCAACCGGATTTTAGAGAGGTCAATAGCTCGTGTTGACGCCCACGCGCCCTCCAATTGACGCATCTCACGTCGTAATACTGCATCCTGCGTCGTCGCGTTTCCCGCGTAAGAAATCCGTCGCACATACGCTCGCTGACCCGTATTCACCATGAACTTCACGTCCACACTTCCATCATCGTGAACTTCTGGAATTCCAGTTGCTTCGGCGAAGGTGTATCCCGAGTTGCCGAGTACTCCTATGATCCGCTCTTCAGTTGCAGTAACCAGTGCACGGGAGAATATTTGTCCTGGTTGCACTACAAAAAGTGCCTCCAGCTGTTCGGGTTTTACCTCCCCGAGCTCCCCCACCAGGTCAACCTCGTTAACGGTATATTTCGCGCCTTCCTCGACATTAATCGTTAAATAGACCTGGCGGCGGTCTGGCGCCACGCTAACTTGTGTGGATGCGGCCCGAAATTCGACATAGCCTCGATCTTGGTAATACGACTCAAGCGTTTCCATATCCCCTTGAAGCTTTTCTCTGGAATATTTGTCCTTTCCACGTATAAACCCGAGAAGCGTCGGATGCTTAAGCTCAAGTTCGTCGAGTAATTCGTCTTGGTCGAATACCGTCGCTCCTACAATGTTGATGTGCCGAATGCCCGAACTTTTTCCTTCTACAATATCGATTGAAATGGCGACCCGGTTACGAGGCAATTTGTCGACCTTCGTCTCAATTCCCGATCCGTAACGTCCCTGGGCGACGTATTGGCGCTCGAGTTCGATCGCAACTCGTTCAAGCGTCGACTGTTTAAATATCTCACCTTCCCGCAATCCTTGTTCAGCAAGACCTTCGAACAAAGACTCGTCTTTAATCGCTTTATTGCCTTCGATCTGGATTGCCTCAATCGCAGGCCGCTCCTGCAGAGTGATGATCAAGGCGTCGCCATCACGAGCCATAGTGATGTCATCAAAGTAACCCGTACGAAATAAACCGCGAATGAGTTGACGGATGGTCACGCCATCGATGGAGTCTCCGACGTTCACCGGTAATTCGTTAAAGACCGTACCTGCGGACACACGCTGCAATCCTTGCAATCGGATATCCGAAAGTTCAAAGCTTGCGACCTCGGCCCTCAATGGCAATGCGAGTAGAAAAAGGCTAATGACCAGTACCGTCCGCATTGACTTACCCAAGCAACCTCGCGAAATCGTTATAGAAGGCGAGCGCGATCATACCGGCTACAGCGACAATACCAATCTGGACTCCAAGGGTCTGCACGCGCGTTGGAACCGGTTTTCCGATTACGATCTCAATCCCGTAAAACAGCAGGTGGCCTCCGTCCAGTAGCGGTATTGGAAGTAAGTTGATGACCCCTAAACTGATTGAGAGAAGTGCAAGTACGTTAAAAAAGTTCTGCCAGCCTGCTTGTGCCGAATCACCCGCCACTTTGGCAATCGTGATGGGCCCAGAAAGATTGCGAGTCGACACAAGACCCAGCACCATTTTTTTTAATAGCCCCAATGTTAACGTCGTCTTTGACTGTACTTCCTCGATTCCCCGCCATAGTGCCTCGCCGACAGAAAACTGTACTTTCCGCGTGGGTACGACCGGTGCCACGCCCGCAAAACCAAAAACTGTCCCGTCAATGTCTTGGCGCGTTTCTGGCATAACCGACAAGAAGGCGTCCCCTGTTTGTCGTCGGACCCGCAGCACTAATTCGGTCTCATGCCCCTGCCGTACGTGATCAACAAAATCCGTCCAGCTTGTCACCACGTCATCGTTGATCGATAGGATCCGATCTCCTGACAACAACCCTCCCGCTTCGGCGACACTGCCTACCTCTACTCGTGCAATGACGGGTTCGAAGCTCATCGTCAAACCAAGCGAATCCATCAGGTTTGGGTCATCAACTCCCGCATGCCAACGATCAATGGGCAACCAATAATCGGCACGCTCTCCACGTCGACTCGTGGTTACTTTGATCTTGCCCGAATCTCCCAAGCGCGCCGCTAATTGCATGTTTACTTGCGACCACGACGGCGTAAGCGCATCGTCAACTTGGATAATTTCCTCGCCACCTCGAATACCTGCAACGTGAGCTACCGTATCTGAATCAGGCGATCCCAGAACCGGCACGACCACGGTCGTACCAGCTGCAAAAAGGACCCAGTAGACCATCCATGCAAAAAAGAAATTGGCAGCCGGACCCCCTAACGCAATAGCAATTCGCCAGCCGACTGACAGACTAGGGAATGTTCGGACGGCTTGATCACGGTCCTCCTCATCAGGTTCATCCTCGCGCATTTGGACATAGCCCCCTAAGGGGATCGTTGCTAGTACAAATTCAGTCCCTTTCGAATCGGTGTAGTTCAGAAGCGGGCGACCAAATCCAATCGAAAAACGAACTACGTCCACGCCGGACATTCGCGCGACAAAGAAGTGTCCAAATTCATGGACCGTCACCAGAATGCCCAGCGTCAGCAGCAAGTAAAGTAAGTATTGAAGAAATTCCATACCGTTGGATCTGGAACCTTTTGACCGTCTTCAGGTAGCGCTGTTGCCTATCGGGGATTCCGAAAAAGGCAACCTCAAGCCGGAATCATAACAGCACAGACTCATGACAGCATCGTCAAAAGCGCAAAGACCGGTGCCGCAGCAAGCAAAGAGTCGATTCGATCGAGAATGCCACCGTGCCCCGGAAGCACACCGCCCGAGTCCTTTGTGTCGGAAATTCGTTTTACGACACTCTCAAAGAGATCACCGACGATCGAAACAGCCACAACAAATACGGTCAAAATCAACCAACCAACCGACCCAAATAGGCCAACGAGACCGCCCATTGTTACTACGATCTGGCCTATCAAAATCCCCAAGACTAATCCACCCCATACGCCTTCCCAGGTCTTTCCTGGGCTGACGCTCGGAAGCAGCTTGGCGTTACCAAATCGCCGACCCGCGAAATACGCCCCGGTATCCGCGGCTGCTATGACCACGATTAACCATAGAACCAGCCAACGACCGTTCGGTTGCTGGCGAATTAAGTTCACGGCGAGCCAACCGCCAATGCACACTAACCAACCTAGAGATCCCATCACCACAGGCACTTTGATCCTTGTTGAAAAGCGCGGATAAGTGACAACAACAACGACTGCGGCTACCCAAACGACGCTCACAGCAATCACAACCTGATACCAGATATCAGGTGAGAGCCAGAGAAAAAGCGCCATCAACGCACCAGAAAACACGTAAACGAACCGTAGCAGGGGCGTCGGGATTCCCGATAGTCCAGCCCACTCGTATAAACCAAAGCTAATAAATAGAAGAAAAAATAGCGCTAATTGCCAAGGTTCAGAAAAGACGATCGCGGCGATCACTGTGGGTCCGAGAACGAGACCCGTGATCACGCGGAGCCTGAGCACTACTTGTTGCGCCTACCGTAGCGCCGCTGCCGCCCCTGATAGTCGCTGAATGCAGATTCAAGATGCACTTCGTCGAATTCTGGCCAATAGGCGTCAGTAAAATAAAGCTCTGTGTACGCCAGATCCCATAACAAGAAGTTACTAATACGGTGATCGCCACCGGTGCGGATACACAGATCTGGCTGCGGTAAATCCCGCATCGATAGGTAATTTTCAAACGTATATTCATCGACCGAATCAGGATCGAGCTCACCACGTTTAACCGCCAACGCCATCTCACGCGCAGCACCGGCGATATCCCACCGACCACCGTAGTTAGCTGCAATCGTTAAATACAAACGATCATTTAACCGGGTTATTTGTTCGGCTCGCGCCATGAGCAACTGAATTTTTGCGGAGAATCTGCTCCGATCGCCAATAATGCGTAGTCGTACGCCCTTTGCGTGTAATTCCTCGACATCGTTCTCGAGCATTCCGCCCATTAGGCGCATCAACAGATCAATCTCTTTTTGCGGCCGATTCCAATTTTCTGTGCTGAACGCAAATAATGTGAGGTATTCGACCCCCAAATCGGCGCATAACTCCGCGACATATCTTACGTTCCGAGCGCCTGCTTGATGTCCCGCAGCGCCCGGCAACAGCCTCCGTTTCGCCCAGCGATGATTTCCGTCCATGATGATGGCGACGTGCCTTGGTACGACAGAGGAACTTTGAGTTAAGCTAATTTGAGGTTCGGACATACAACCACAAGTTTATTAAACCAAGTACTCTCGTCGGGTCGCCTACCTTCGTCGGCAGAGCCAGTCGCCACGAAAGGGACTCGTTCGAGGCTTGTATAATACGCCATCAACGGATTTTATATGTGACGCAAATGTGCAACGCGACATCTTCACCATGGACACAACTTTGAACGTCTGCCCTCGCGTATGTCGGAATTGGCACACGTTACAACCGGTAAGACAAGCGAGTGCTTAGTCAAAACCGGACATACGATTGGTCGATGGCGCGCTTAATCTTGATCGGCAGCGTTACCATGATGGCGTACGGCAATACCACAGCTAGCGTCGAGCAACCGCAAGTTGTCATTAATACCTCTGTCGGAACCATGATCGCGACGCTGGACATGGAACGAGCTCCTCACACCGTTGCCAACTTCCTTGAATTAGTCGACGCGGGTTTTTATAACGGCCTGATTTTCCACCGAGTGATAGCTGGATTCGTCATCCAAACCGGAGGTTACGATGTACGAATGCAACGTCGGGAAGGCCCCCGCGAAATCCCCAACGAATCATTTAATGGCCTGAGAAATCAGAAGGGAACGTTGTCGATGGCTCGCCTAGAAGACCCCGATTCGGCCAGCAGTCAATTTTTCATTAATTTAAGCGCGAATACGCACCTGGACGCTCTACCCGGAAAACCAGGTTATACCGTGTTCGGCCACCTGGTCGCCGGTACTGATGTCGCCGAGATCATTGAATTTGCGGAAACTGGGATTCTCCAAGAAATGGCCGGTGTGCCGTTAGAACCGATAGTGATTCTTAGCGCCCGTCGTCGACCCGAAGTGCAGCGTCCAGGCAGCGCCGCATCCGGGCGTCTTTCGGACGATCTCAGGGACCCCTGATCTTCACATTGTTTGTCTAAGTTCCCCACGGCCGCGGCCTTCGGTTACTCAAACTTCCTGAAGGATCCGCGTCCCCTAGGGTATGATCGCCTCTTTTACGGATCAGTCTCATGAAGGTCCTCGTCACCGCGGTCTCCACTTCCCTCCTCTTCATAGGCGTTGCCACCCAAATCTACGATCGACTACTCCCCGAGAATTCGTGGTACCTGTTGGTATCAATGTCAATCGCTTCGGTCTTTGCCTCGTTAATTACCATCCGAGTGAACGCGAGGCTTACCGGTGCACGCCCGAGTTCGCGTAGATCACAAGCATCCCCACGACCACCTCGAAGTGGCCGAGACCAGAGCCAACTCAAATCATCCAACGCGCCACGCGAAGAAGGCCTCGTTAAATGGTTCAATCGCACCAAAGGTTTTGGTTTCATCATTCGCGAAAACGGCGACGAAATATTTGTTCATCACCGTTCCGTCAGCGCTCACGGCGGCCAGCGAGCCAACCTAAGCGACGGTCAGAGGGTGACTTTCACTGTCGTCGAACGGTCCAAGGGCTGGCAGGCTGAAGACGTGGATCCCGCCTGAGTCCATGAACGTACGACAACTTCTCGACGAACGCCTCGGTGAGGCATTCGGACGGGTTACCAAAGAATGGGCACCCGCCCTAGTGTCCCCGGCTAGTCGTCCCGAATACGGGGATTATCAAGCTAACGGGGCCATGGCGGTCGCCAAGCGTTTAAAGACCAATCCGCGGAAGCTGGCAGAAGACGTCGTCGGCGCCTCCGACTTGACCGGGATAGTTGCGGAAACCGAGATTGCTGGCCCAGGATTCATCAATCTCACGTTAAGCCAGGAATTTCTTAAAGGAACCCTCGCGCGCGCCCAACTGGTTACGCCGGCGGCTAAACCCGAGCGCATTGTTATCGATTATTCCTCTCCCAATCTGGCAAAAAGCCTTCACGTGGGACACCTAAGAAGCACGGTGATTGGGGATGCTACTGCTCGGACACTCGAATTACTTGGTCATACTTTATACAGGCAAAACCATATCGGCGATTGGGGAACACCGTTCGGCATGCTCGTGGCCTATTTGGAAGGACAAGATCAATCAAGCAATGACCTAGGAGACTTCGACCATTTCTATGCTCTAGCGAGCGAGCGGTTTGAAAATGACCCAGCTTTCGCAGAAACCGCACGCAAATTCGTCGTCGATTTACAGTCGGGGAAAGAGGCTGCTTTGACCCAATGGAAACAATTCATTGAGCTTTCGTCATCTCACATGCAGCGCATCTACGATCAACTCAACATTTCTCTGAATCCAGACCATACGCGAGGAGAAAGCGCCTACAACAACGACCTTGCTCAGGTCGTGACAGACCTCGATCAAGCAGGGCTTCTAAGTCTCTCGGACGGCGCTAAATGCGTGTTTCTTAAAGAGTTTACTGGTAAGGAAGGCAAGCCGCTGCCCATGCTCGTACAAAAGTCCGACGGCGGGTACCTTTATCACACAACAGACCTAGCAGCCCTGAGGTACCGACACAAGGTACTTAACGCGGATCGGATACTTTATTTCACCGACGGCAGACAAAATCTGCATTTCCGCATGTTATTTGCGGTCGCCCATGCTAGTGAATTCGTTCCTAAATCTACGAAACTAGAACACCATCCGTTCGGCAAATTACTCGATAGCACCGGTCGACCCTTCCGATCACGAGACGGCTCGACTATCCCCCTTGCCCAGCTTGTGGAACAAGCCCACGAGAGGGCACGAGCCGTCGTTCGTTCAAAAAGCTCGAACCTTGACGAAATTGAATTTGATGAGGTAGTACACGCAATAGCTATCGGCGCGATCAAATACGCGGATCTTTCAAAAAACCGTCTTAACGACTACACGTTCGATTGGGACAGCATGCTTGCGTTTGAAGGCAACACGGCCCCTTACCTTCAGTACGCATTCGCGCGTATTCAAAGTTTATTTGCGCGCGGGAATTTCGACCCCGAGTCGTATAGAAAAGACATCACATTGGAAAATCAGAACGAACGGGAGCTAGCCGTCCAAATTTGTCGTTTCCAGGAAACTCTTGAATTGGTCGGGCGGGAAGCGATGCCGCACCATCTTTGCGCGTATCTGTACGAACTTACGTCTCGCTTTATGCGGTTCTACGAAACTTGCCCCGTTCTCGATGCTCCTGAGAAAGATCGCGAGAGCCGACTGGCTCTTTGTGTGCATACAGCGAAAACGCTTGAAACCGGACTCGATTGCCTGGGAATCGCGACGCTTACGAGGATGTAGTGCTTACGAGCCTCGGTACAGAGTAGGACTTGAGCTCTACCACAAAATCCCGCAATGCATGAATCCCAGTAGCTTCTGCCGTACCGCACCACTCCTTGAATGCGATTAGAAGCTCATCACCATTGCCGCCCCTTTTCGACCAAACCGCCTGTAGCTCAACGCGCATTTCATAGATAGTCGCCAACACGGGGATGTTGTCCACAATACGGGAGATGCGCTGTCGTTCTACTTCCTTAATCAGCGTCTCCTCACGACAAAGGATGGACTTTGCTCTTTTCAGCATTTGCCTTGTGGCCTTATCGGCCCGTCGATATTCCTCTTCCACGAGAGGGCCCACCACTTCCTCAGCATAACGAGCCATGACCTCGAAGCGGTCATTTAAAACGGCCCATGTGGTGTCCATATCGATCTGCTTCTTACCATCCACCCTCTCGACCACCGGACCCGTATACAGCGGTTTAGCAAGGCCTAACAACTGAAAACAACGTATCCAAAACCAACCCAAATCAAATTCCCAAGGTCGAACGGATAGCTTGGCTGAATTCGGGTAGGTGTGATGATTATTGTGCAGTTCCTCGCCACCTATAAGGATCCCCCAGGGAACAATGTTCGTCGCTGCGTCCGGACACTCGAAGTTCCGATAACCCCAGACATGGCCAACGCCATTGATTACCCCGGCTGCGAAGAACGGTATCCACAACATTTGCACTCCGAAGACCACAATTCCAATGCTTCCAAAGAGAACGATATCGGCGACGGCAACAATGACAATGCCCGTGAACAAGAATCTCGAATAGACGTTTCTCTCTATCCAATCCTCCGGCGTTCCCTTGCCGTAGCGATCGATGGTGTCGGCCGTTGCTCCCGCTCGATAGAACTCTGTACCGCGGAACAAAATAGCTCGCAACCCATGTATTTGTGGACTATGAGGGTCCTCTTCTGTCTCCGTGGTAACGTGGTGTTTACGGTGAATCGCTGTCCACTCAACAGTCACCATCCCCGTCGTCAACCAGAGCCAGAACCGAAAGAAATGTTGCAAACCAGGATGCAACTCCAACGCTCGATGAGCCGAGAACCGATGCAGATACACGGTTACTGAAACGATGGTAACGTGGGTCACAACGAGGGTGTAAAGAATTGCCACCCAAGGATTCAATCCTACAATCCCATACCACCAATCGGGAAGACTCATTCAGGACTCCTGCGGAAACGATCCGGCAGGTGCATTTTGACAACTTGAACCGCCAATTACTACTGAGTGCAGAATGAGTCACTATCCGGTAACCCTAACAATGTCGCGGTTAGGAACAACGAACAGTCCGCTTTTCTTGCCAGGTATTGTCCATGCGTAAAGGCGAACTACTCATCGAAGTGAACGAACTAACGCGAATAATCGGAATCGAAAACTGTGTGCTCATCGACTGTCGCGCCAAGCTTGATGATCCTTACTGGGGCCAAAAGGAATATTCTCGCGGTCACTTACCTGGCGCCATTTTCGCGGATCTAAACACCGATCTCTCTGCTCCGCCCGGCACGCGCGGTCGGCATCCACTACCTACACGCCAATCATTCGTGGACCTTTTAAGTCGCTGGGGTATCACCCACGACACGTTGCTCGTTCCTTACGACTCAAACGACAACGTCTACGCCTGTCGATTCTGGTGGATGGCTCGTTGGGTGGGGATTAAGCGAATCAAAGTATTAAATGGCGGTTTGGGTAGTTGGCTTAGCTTTGGCAAGAGTTTGTCGACAGACGTTCCGAAGCAAAAGAGATCCCAATTCGTAGCCAAATCTTCGCTCACCCGTACCGTTTCAGCGGAGGACATACAAAATCAAAGCTACACACTGATCGATGCGCGGGCAGCCGAGAGATTTCGCGGTGAAGTCGAGCCTATCGACACCAAAGCCGGACACATTCCCTACGCTCTATGTCGACCCTACGAGGCCAATTTATCAACCGACGGGAAGTTCGACACGCAGAGCTCCCAATTCAACGCGCTTAGCGACGATCTGGATGTCGTTTGTTATTGCGGTTCGGGGGTTTCGGCAACCCAAAACATCATGGCTATCCTACTCGCTGGTTTGCCAGAGCCAGCCTTGTATCCCGGATCATGGAGCGAATGGATTCAAAATCCCGCGCGACCGATATCACCGTAATCGAACCAGCCTTAATTGAAATTCGCGATGGGCGAGTATTTTCGCCGCGCTATGAGGACATCTACTTCTCGACAGGTGGCTCCGTCGACAGCTGCCGCGTTTTCTTGGAACCAGCAAAACTAGTCGAACGGATGGGTCGGGACCCTATTTTTACGGTGGTTGAACTCGGTTTCGGAACGGGCTTGAACTTCGTGGTCACTGCAACGGAGTTCCTTAGACGATGCTGCAAGCCGACCCGACTTCGGTTCGTAAGCTTTGAAAAACACCCATTGACACTACGTGATCTTAAAAAGGTCGGACAAACCTGGAGAAAATCCTTACCGTTCGTCGACCAACTATGGAACCAATATCCTCCCGCTGTTACCGGTTGGCACCGTCGATTCTTCAAGGGCGGGGATATCGAACTCTCGCTATACGTGGGAGAGGTGGCTACTGGTCTTAGAGACTTTTTCGAGCGAGACCAACGAGGTGTAGACGCTTGGTTCTTGGATGGGTTCTCCCCGGACCGCAATCCGGACATGTGGCAAGAATCGCTGCTCTCGAGATTGCACACCCGCACAAATGCAGGCGGGACCGTTACTACTTTCTCTTCCGCAGGAAGCATCCGACGAGTCTTACAAAGGAGTGGTTTCCGTGTAGAGCGCATAAGCAGTTTGCCCGATAAACGCCATACTCTATGCGGCTGGTTAACAACACCCCGGTTCAAACCGCGCTTTCCTCCATCTGAGGCCGTGGTCGCGGGCGCCGGGCTCGCCGGATGCGCGGCAGCAAACGCGCTCGCGAAAAAAGGAATCAATGTCACCATGCTTGATCCTACTGGCAAGGTCGCCCAATCGACGTCGAGCGTTCCATCTGCCATCACTCACGTGCGTCTGTCCGACCCTCGATCTCCAGACGCGAACCGCCGCGTACAGGGATACACTTTCTCAGTACCTTTGATTGCCTCGATCCTAAGCTCCGAGTCCAACGGCTTACTTCAGCTTCAGGGCCCAAACACGACACACGCCCAACTGCTCTCGATGACAGAAACGCTTGGCGATTGGGTCCGATTTGTCCGGGCAGACGAGGCATCAGATATAGCAGGCACCATCTTGCCCGGGCCCGCGGTTTATTTCTTTAAATCAACCGTCGTTAGTGTTCCGGACCTTTGTAGAAAACTAATTAGCCACCCACGGATCGAACTGATCAAGGGCGTACTAAGCCAAGATTTATCTCTACCGACCGTAATTGCAACGGGGACAACAATTCCCCAGCGGTTACGACTACCTCCACTCGAGATCATGGCGGTGCCTGGACAAATCGATCTCTTTAGATCGCTATCTGGGTCCGATCCGTTAAGAACGACCGTTGTCGACGATGGATACGTGATCCCATCAACTCCTTCAATATTGACGTCAGGGTCTACCTACGAACACGGTATATGGGACCCAAGCGCCGCTACTCATATCAATCGCACACGATTAAGGAAGCTGTTCGGACACGCGCTATTTCGGTGGGTGCAACGTTACCGGGGATGGCGTTGCGTTACTTCTGACCGAGCCCCGATCATTGGTCAGGCAGCGGAGACATTGTGGCTCAGCCTCGGTTATGGGAGCTCCGCCACCACAAGTTCATTGCTGGCGGCCGAAACTATCGCCAGTAGTCTCGTTGGAGAACTCCCTCCCATAGATAAGCAGGCGCTAGAAGTAATGGAACCAGGGCGATTTGTGGACCGTCAAAAGAAGCGCTCAAATCCCTTCACTAGACAAGCTCATTTGGCATCGCGCGCACACCAATGACCGTCTCAATGGCTAAAAGGTCGGAAAGCATTGGCTCGCTTGGTGGATCCGCGATGTCGATCAAGTTGTAGGCAATCTCGCCGCGACTTTTATTGATCAAATCAATGACATTAATCTGACGATCAGCGAGCACGGATAACAACTCGCCAAGTGAACCGGCGACATTCTTATTCGAGATTCCGATTCGGTGTCCTTCACTGGGTTCCATAGAAATTGTGGGAAAATTGACCGAGTTCTCGATATTTCCATATCGTAAAAACGTATCGAGTTGACGCGCTGCCATCACCGCACAATTTTCTTCGGCTTCGGTTGTCGACGCGCCTAGGTGCGGCATTGCGTGCGCCCGTTCGTGTCCACTTAGAAGCGAACTTGGAAAATCAGTAAAGTAGTACGACAGAATTCCAGTATCGAGCGCATTGACAACGGCCGGAACGTCGACAATTTCTTCGCGAGCAAAGTTCAATAACGCGGTACCCGGCCGAAAGCTCGCCAACGTCTCGGCATTGATCATTGAGCTTGTCTCTGGATTTGCCGGCACATGCAAAGAAACTAGCTCCGAGCGAGAAAAAAGACTCGATAAATTCTCCATGCGTACCACCGCGCTTGGAAGACGCCAAGCCGCATCGATGGATAGAGCTGGGTCGTAACCGACAACATCCATACCAAGGTCCAGCGCAGCCTTAGCCACTAGAGAACCAACGGACCCAAGACCTACCACTCCTAACGTCCGACCAGTCAGTTCCCTACCTCTGAACCGTCTTTTTTCCAATTCCACTTTGGCGCCGACGTCAATTTCTTCTTTGACATCTTGGAGCGTTCGAACGAATCGCATACCTCCAACGATGTCCCGAACAGAAAGTAACAAAGCAGCAAGAACTATCTCTTTAACCGAATTGGCATTAGCCCCGGGCGTGTTGAAGACAACGATGCCGCGTTCGGTACAAACATCAACGGGGATGTTGTTTACTCCGGCGCCGGCTCTAGCGACTGCGGCGACGTACGTGTCCAATTCGTCAATGGTCAAATTGTGACTTCGCAATAAGATCGCATGAGGGCTCTTTAAATCCTCATCCACCTGAAACTTGTCCGCGGCGAACGCGGCTATGCCTCGCTCAGCGATATTATCGAAGGTGCGTATTCGATACATCGGAAGTTGGGTTTCCTCTCTACCGTGTGGCGCAAACGCGCGATTTGATCACCGTTCCCAACCGAATATCAATCGACATTAGCTATTGCCCTTTCGATTTCGGAAATAATCAACGCCAGCGAATCCTTCGATCTGAATTTCGAGAGACGTTTATGCCAAGAACTACGATCGGAGAAGACCTCGCGAATAGTCCGTGTCAGCATTTCGACATTGAGTTCATCTTCCTGGAGGACAGCACTGTAGCCTAAGGAGCGGGCAACCTCCGCGTTTTCGATTTGGTCTCCGCGACTGGCCGTCGCCGGGAGCGGCACAAGAATATTCGGTTTACTGAGGCTTACTAGTTCAACTACGCTATTAGCTCCTGCTCGAGAAACAACTACATCTGCGCACGCCAGGACGTCACCCCAACCATCATCAACGTATTCGAATTGGCGATAGCGGCTGTCGTTTACGCGCGTTGCGTCGACGTTTCCACGTCCACATACATGTACGACATTAAATTCAACCGTTAGCTGATCCAGCGCTTCACGGATCAACCGATTCAACCGCAACGCGCCAAGACTGCCACCAACCACCAGAATTATGGGTTGTTTCTCTCGGAAACTTAGGCGCTCACGACCACTTTCGGCGTTTCCCTGTAACAGCGCTTGACGGATTGGTGTACCGGTAACAACTAGCCGGCGAACAGATGCCTGAGTTGAATCAAAATTAACACACAAAGAATTGACGAACCAAAAACAAAGACGATTGGCTAATCCCGGTGATACATCGGATTCGTGTGCGACCACAGGAATCCTAAAAAGCCATGCCGCAACAACAATTGGAAATGCAACGTACCCTCCCTTCGAAAAAACGACATCCGGATCTTCTTTGCGCAAGATACGAATAGCTTGAACAACACCAACCGGAACGCGAAAACAATCAAACAGGTTGTCTATCGACCAATAGCGGCGAAGCTTTCCGGTCGTAATCGAGTGAAACGCAACACCAAGGGGTTCTACCAATCGCTCCTCTAAGCCACTCCTCGATCCGATGTACACGACTTGCCAACTCCGAGCAATCAAGTACTCCATGACAGGGAGCGCAGGAACAACGTGTCCCGCACTCCCGCCGCCCGTGCATACCACCTTGCTCAAAGTTTCAAAACCTCACGAACAAATGGAATGGTCAACTTTCGGGATTGAGCTAAAGATTCAAAATCCAACTTTTCGATAACGTCTACGAGATGTGCTTGAGAACGCCCTACCCGCGCAAATAGATATTCAAGAACATCGTCCGGCAACTTAAGTCCTCGTTCATTAACTTCATCGACCAGCCACTGCCTTTTTTCACTGTCCGGTAAAGCCTTGAGCTCCATGCAATGAAACGACCGTACCCTCGACCCCAAATCATCGATTGAGAAACTCAGCTGGTGCGGTGTACCCGAACCGGTCATTAAAAACCCAAGGCCAGCCGCAAGCCTAGTTTCTGTTAGTGCTAAGAGCTGTTCCTCAACATCGCGACGTCCCAACCAACAGTCGATATCGTCGATAACCAGGTGTCGGTACGCACCATATTTGTCTAAATCAACATCATAAGGCGATGTAGTTTTCCCAGGAAGAAATGCGGAGTGCTCGTTCTGCCCACAGATCGCCTGGGCTAAATGCGTCTTCCCGACACGCGCTTCTCCATAAATCCAAACACGTTCATTTGAAGCGGCGGTTTCGATCAATTCTCGATTGAGCCCCACACGAAATCGATCCAAAGTAAATTCTTCGCGAAGAGGAAATTTCAGAGGAAGCTGGTCCGACACTCCACGCTCCTTCCTGTCTTAACTGCCATCGGGGCTTCGCCATTCGCGGATCGCGCGATGACTCCAAGTACTAACGTAGTCAAACCCCGAAACTAGAGAAAAGCCGGCCACCAACCACATGCCCGCTGGCTCAACCAATAGTCCCGCAAGGTTGGCCAGATACTCCATGTCCGAAAGATCGATCAACGTTAGGACCAAGAAAATGACCTGAAGCCCCGTATTGATTTTGCTTATAAGCGTCGGGTCAATTTCTAAAGCGCCAAACAGTTGCCGGAACGTCATTGCGCCGCACACGATCACCAGGTCACGTCCGATCACTATCACGGCAACCCAGAATGGGATATGCCCCTGAATTGCGAGCAAAACAAACACCACCCCCACTAGCAATTTATCCGCTAACGGATCGGCCAGCTCGCCAAACTTACTGGTCCACCGGTACCCCCGAGCCAGCGCACCATCCAGTCCATCCGATAAGCCTGCTATCAACATAAGGATCAAGGCTTCAGCATAGTTCCCGTTCCATATAAACCATGCAGTCGGGAAAATAAGTGCGAACCGTATCAACGTGATGACATTTGGTAAGTGATGGATCACTGTTCACCTCGCCATACGTATTGGTTCAAGCCGAAATCAGAATTCTTGCTGGCGTCTCTGGTAATTACGCCATCAGAGTAGAGCAGTTCAGACAGTCCACGTAATGTAGACCGTGTATGTACAACGATTCGAATTCGATCGATTGAAACCTCAGCTACGTCAACCCGGTCAATGAACTCAAGCGATTGCAAATATCTCAACAACGAGCCGTACTCACTGACCGAAGTTATCCCGGAAACCCAAATACTTATGCCTTCCGTATGCAAGCCAAAAACGACGAAACGTTGCACTAGTTCGTCGGCCACGGCGTCTAGTACCTTTTCGCATACCTCATCCCTTGTTTCGCCCTCATGCGCGAAGTTCGTTTGCCTTCCCTCAAACATCAACCCACCGACACCACGCCAAAGCCCTCCACCATCCATCCATATTCTCGCAGTCAGAACGTATTGAGCACCATATCGTTCGCTCGCTCCTAGTATCTGCTCCGAAAAACCCCCTGAAACAGTCGAACCCGAAATGCGCTCGCGATCTACAAGATCCATGAGGGGCAATTGTACGAGCAGTCCCCGATCACGGCTCCGAGCTTTAATTGTTCGCACCCATGGAGTGGTATCGTCGCTGGCCGCAAGGCTAGGAACGTCTTCCTCTAAAACGATCCAAGCTAAAACGCTGGGTCTATTTGCACTCCAAATAGGCAGCGCCGCACTCCGAACAAGATCCTGAATAGTGCGAGGGTCGAAGCCGACTTCGAGTACGGTTTGCTGATCCATAGCATCCTTTGCTCCGCCCGCTTTCCGCACAAATCGGTACCTTGCGTAAAAGCGCCCTGGATTTCTTAGTGCAGTTGTAACCATTGGGTTGCGCGGTATCACTTTTAGGCCCGTTACCCGGGTCAACACGGTAGCAAGTGCCCTCGCGGCTGCAGCTCGCGTATCCGAAGAGGATTGTGTTGCAACCGGAACTTCGACATCGTAAAGCCAATCGATTACATCAGCTCGTGTCTCAAAACACGAACACATCAAGACCAATAAAGAAGCAAGCCTCTTCACAAATAACTGCTCCATCGGGAGCCAAACGGAAGCAGTGTAGCGAAAATGTTTGGTAAACTCGCCAATCTTTCCGCGCTTGAGCGAGGGGTGACGCGGTGGGTCTCACATACCGAGAAGCTGGCGTTGATATCGACGCTGGAAACGAGCTGGTGCGACGCATTAAGGATGCTGCCAAGCGGACTCATCGACCCGAACTATTAGGCGGCATCGGCGGTTTCGCAGCCCTCGCAAGCCTCCCGGAGAAATATCAGGAACCCCTGCTCGTAACCGGAACAGACGGTGTCGGGACAAAACTTGCTCTCGCAGTAACCCACAATATGCATGACGGTGTAGGTCAGGACTTGGTAGCTATGTGCGTTAACGATGTTCTCGCTGTCGGCGCTGAAGCATTTCTATTTCTTGACTATTTTGCCAGCAGCAAACTAGACGTTGACGTCGCTGAGCGAGTCATCAATGGCATCGCGGCTGGCTGTGAGATCGCAGGATGCGCGTTGGTTGGGGGTGAAACCGCAGAAATGCCAGGTTTCTACCAAGGTCACGATTACGACTTAGCCGGGTTTTGCGTGGGCGTCGTCGAACGAAGCGAAGTCGTTACCGGTGATTCTGTTGCGGCTGAAGACGTTCTCATCGGCGTTGTTTCTTCGGGCCCACACGCTAACGGGTTCTCTCTCATTCGACGCGTTATGGCCGATTTTGGTCCGTTAAACGACGACTTGCTCAATCAATTGATGGCTCCGACTTGTATATACGTACCTTCTGTATTGCCCATCGTGCCCTTAGTTACGGGCCTCTCCCATATAACTGGTGGCGGACTGATCGAGAACATCCCAAGAATGTTTTCGAGCAACCTTGTGGTCGACATCGACCTCGGTGCTTGGGAACGGCCAGGTGTCTTCGACTGGCTACAACAGCAAGGGGGAATTGACGAGCTGGAGATGCTTCGAACTTTTAATTGTGGCATCGGCTTCGTCATCGCTTGCCGCCCTGGGAACGTCGATAAAATACTCGAACAATTAAACGATGACGCTGTTGTTATAGGACGAATCGAATCGTTAGGTGCCCCTGTACAGAAAGGCCATTTAGTCATCGGAGTTGCAAACGTAGAACTTGGATAGCCGGTCAGAGGCTAGTCGCTGAAAGGCATAAATCAAGTTTTCGGCATCGTAACGCCGGTTTGGCCCTGGTATTTACCCGCACGATCTTTGTATGTAGTTTCGCACTGTTCGTCCGACTGGATAAAGAGCATCTGGGCGACCCCTTCGTTGGCGTATATTCTTGCCGGCAACGTCGTCGTATTCGAAAACTCAAGCGTCACGTTCCCTTCCCACTCCGGTTCAAGCGGAGTCACATTGACGATAATTCCGCACCTAGCGTATGTCGATTTTCCGAGGCAAATTGTCAAAACGTCCGACGGTATCCGGAAATATTCCACCGTACTCGCTAACGCAAACGAGTTCGGTGGAATAATGCAGGAATCTTCCCGTACATCAACGAAACTGCGATCGTCAAAAGCCTTTGGATCAACCGTCGCGGAGAAAATGTTCGTAAAAACCTTAAACTCAGGCGCGCACCTAACGTCGTATCCGTAACTCGAAGTACCGAAGGAAATCACCGGTCGGCCGTCGACTCGGCGTACTTGAGTCGCTTCAAACGGCTCGATCATTCCCCGAGACTCTGCCATTTCCCGTATCCATCGATCAGATTTGATTGTCATTGATCGTCCATAGATAGAGTTGGCGTTGGCGCTTTATCTCGACTAATCAGCCATAGTGCGGCGGCGGTTCGCCGCGCGCAGTCCATATAGAGAATCGACATTGGCGAAGCATCGTCAATTGCGACTATCGGCACGCCCGCATCGGTCTGTTCTCGAATCGCCGGATCTAACGGGAATTCTCCGAGTAACGACGTTCCGTACTCCGCCGCTACCCGCTCGCCTCCTCCGTCGCCGAACAATGTGTGTTTACGATCGCAGCCGTCGCACACAAAGTAGCTCAAATTTTCGACCACGCCGATTATCGGTACCGATACTTTACGGAACATCTCGATACCCTTGCGTGCGTCCGCCAACGCGATCTCTTGAGGCGTTGTTACGATAACCGCACCGCCAACCGAAACTTGTTGTGAAAGGGTCAGCTGAATGTCTCCGGTTCCTGGTGGCATGTCGACGATGAGATAGTCCAGATCACTCCACGCAGTTTGTTGCAACAATTGCTGCAGCGCGCCCGATGCCATTGGCCCACGCCAAACCATCGGGGTTTTGTCCGTTACGAGCATGCTCATGGATATCGCTTCAATACCGTGGCATCGAATCGGCACAAACTCGTTCTCATTTCTTATTTCTGGTCGCTGACCTTCTCGAATTCCCAACATGATTCCCTGACTAGGCCCATAAATATCCGCATCCAAAATACCCACCTTTGCGCCGGCTCGATCTAAAGCCACAGCCAAGTTAACGGCCGTAGTTGATTTGCCAACACCACCTTTTCCCGAAGCGACGGCAATTACGTTGCTCGCCCCAGGCAAAGCATGTGAAGGAGGCGCCCTGAATTTTAATTCCAGAACGATTTCGTCTTCCATCCAATTTTCGAGCGTAGCAGCGTACGCCTTCGTCAATCCTTCCACCGGGTATCCAAGCTCAATCAGGACATGCCATTTCCCATCCAATTTCGCGGCACGCTGGATCGCCCCAAGCTCGCGCCAACTGACATTCACGATGGGATCTAGAAAGGTCTCTAGTGGTTTCCCCATACAAGTTACTCGCCCCAATCGACTCAGCATTATATAGTGCGCCACCAACAACCGTGCCTTTGTTCGCACGGAAACGCACACCATAAGAGTCGGATCTTTGAATCATGCGGCGAATTCTTGTAACGAGCGCGCTGCCTAACGCCAACGGCGCAATACATCTCGGTCATTTGCTCGAACACATCCAAACGGACATTTGGGTCCGTTATCAGCGGTTACTAGGCAACGAGTGCCTCTACGTATGTGCCGACGACACCCACGGTACGGGGACGATGCTGAAAGCCGAGGAACTCGGGATCTCTGCTGAGCAACTCATTGACCAAGTTCGGATAGATCACATAGAAGACTTTAAAGATTTTCTCGTACAGCACGACAACTATCATTCCACGCATTCTCCAGAAAACGAACGCTACTCGGGATTGATCTACGAACGGTTAAAGGACGCAGGGTACATCTTTACCAAGGAAGTAGAACAACTCTACGACCCAGAAAAGCAGCTGTTTCTAGCGGACCGGTACGTTAAAGGGACTTGCCCTCACTGCGGCGTTGACGATCAGTACGGTGACAACTGCGAAGCCTGTGGAGCGACTTACGATGCCACGGAACTTGGCGAACCAAGGTCTCTTCTTTCGGGTTCTCAACCGACGTTGGAGTCTTCGACCCACCATTTCTTTGACCTCGCTCAATTTAAGGAATTCCTCAACGGTTGGATCTCAACGGAAACCGTCCAATCGGAAGTGGCTAACAAACTCAAAGAATGGCTGGACGCTGGCTTAAAAGCTTGGGATATAAGCCGCGACGCCCCCTATTTCGGATTTCTTATTCCGGGCACCGATAAATACTTCTATGTCTGGATGGATGCGCCTATCGGGTATATGGCCAGTTTCAGCAACTACTGTGACAAAAACGATCTCAACTTCGAAGAATTCTGGGCCAGCGACAGCGTCACTGAAGTCCACCACTTTATTGGTAAGGATATCGTCAATTTTCATGCTCTCTTTTGGCCGGCGGTATTAAAAGCTTCGGGCTTTCGCTTACCCACACGTATTCATTCGCACGGATTTATAACGGTCGAAGGTAGGAAAATGTCGAAGTCACGCGGAACGTTCATTAACGCACGAACGTATCTCGCTCACCTCGAACCCGAGTATCTACGCTACTACTACGCGGCAAAACTATCCCCCAACAACGATGATATCGATGTCAATTGGGACGATTTCGTGCAGCGTGTGAATTCAGACCTAGTCGGCAAAATCGTAAACATTGCCTCCCGCTGCGCGGGCTTTATCAATCAATCCTCCGAATCCACGCTTGCGCCAACTATTCACGACACCCAACTGCTGCAAGTATTCGTTGACGCACAGGAGTCCATCGGGCAGTTATACGAGGCGGGTGATACCAATCGAGCAGTACGAGAAGTCGCCGCTCTGGCAGACCGAGCGAATCAATACATTGCAAACCACGCCCCGTGGGAGCTCGCTAAAACCGAGGGACAAGAGTCCCAAATTCAGGCCATTTGTTCTCTCGGCATCAACATGTACCGCATCCTGGTGATCTATTTGAAGCCGATTTTGCCTCGCCTGGCCGAACAGTCGGAAAAGTTTCTAGCATGCGGCGAGCTGGATTGGACCGATATTGGCACGCCTCTAGTCAATCATCGGATTAATGTTTTTGAACCTCTTTTCAAACGTATCGACAAACGAGCCGTCGATGCAATGGTCGACGCATCGCGCGAAGATCACGTTGAAACTGTGGATAACCCTATGATTAAGATCGACGACTTCGAGCAAATCGATTTACGAGTAGCAAGAATCGTATCGGCTGAATCCGTCGATGGGGCCGATAAGTTACTTCGCCTAACGCTCGACGTGGGCGACCACCACCGAACCGTGTTTTCCGGCATCAAGTTAGCTTACGCCCCAGAGGACCTAGTGGGGAGGTTAACGGTCGTCGTTGCCAACCTCGAGTCACGTGAGATGCGCTTTGGGACATCAGAAGGCATGGTGCTCGCTGCTGCGAACGGAGACAGCGAAGTCTTTTTGATTTCTGTTGACACAGGGGCCGAACCAGGGACCCGAATAACCTGAGAAATCGTGCCGACTGTTCATTTTATGCGCGATCATGTCGCCGTAGCGTCTTATGATCGAATTTTTCAGCCTGATAAACCACATGGATGGCGCGATATGAACAAGTCGAAGCGCATCGCTATTTTCGAACGGCTTAAAGAAGCGAACCCGAAACCAGAAACTGAGCTGCAATATCAAACGCCCTTCGAACTACTGATTGCGGTGATTCTTTCGGCACAAGCCACGGACGTTAGTGTCAATTTAGCGACTAAAAAACTGTTCGCTTCAGCAAATAATCCCGAAGCGGTAGGTCGTCTCGGGATCCGTCGATTAAAGAGCTTTATCAAGTCGATCGGGTTGTTCAACACGAAGGCCGAGAACATTCTAAAGACTTGTCAAATCCTGATCGACGAACATAGTGGTCTGGTTCCGAAGGATCGCGCGTCACTTGAAGCGCTACCCGGGGTCGGTCGAAAAACGGCCAACGTCATTCTCAATACCGCGTTCGGCGAACCTACGATCGCGGTCGACACCCACATTTTCCGGATTTCCAACCGCATCAATCTCGCGCCGGGAAAAAATGTTCGCGAAGTCGAAGATCGCCTCATGCGCGTCGTGCCGAACGACTACAAACAGGGCGCCCACCACTGGCTAATCTTGCACGGTCGTTACGTTTGTGTCGCTCGCAAACCACGATGTGGTGCGTGCGTTATCGAAGATCTGTGCGAATTCAAAGACAAAACCGAGTACGAGTGACCGCGTACGGTTGTCGGGTCGTCCAACCGACGCCTCATTGAATTCACCCGCCCTATTCCGGGCTGCTATATTCCTTATGCCTTTCTTTACTTCTATCGGTTTCGTCCGCGTCGCGCGGCAAGGCGAAGTCGAAGCGCGTTCAAACGAATAAATCCCGTGGCATCGGATTGCTCGTAAGCGCCCGCATCCTCGTCAAACGTAACGATATCGACGTCATAAAGGCTGTCCGTCGTCGATGAGCGCCCAATGACGTAGACACCGCCCTTGTATAACTTCAGTTTGACAGAACCACTAACAGCATTTTGCGACGCATCAATCAGGGCCTGCATGACGCGGCGCTCAGGCGACCACCAAAAACCGTTGTAGATCATTCGCGCATAACGTGGCATCAATTCATCGCGTAGATGCGTGACCTCGCGATCCATCGTGATCGACTCCATGGCCCGGTGCGCTTTCAACAGGATCGTACCGCCCGGCGTCTCATAACATCCTCTGGATTTCATGCCGACATAACGATTTTCGACAATGTCGCTGCGTCCCACACCATGGCGCCCGCCGATCTCATTGAGCAGCCGAATCACGCCTGCAGGTGTCAGCGTCTCTCCGTTGACTGCAACCGCGTCTCCATTGTGATACTCGATTTCGATAGACTGGGGTTCATCGGGAGCATCCTCTGGCGAAACCGTCCATCGCCACATGTCTTCATTGGGTGCGGTGCCCGGGTCTTCTAAAATCCCTCCTTCGTATGAAATGTGCAAGAGATTCGCGTCCATCGAGTATGGCGATTCACCTGACTGCTCGTAATCGACTGGAATCGCGTGTTTTCTACAATATTCCATCAGTGCTTCACGGGAATTGATTTCCCACTCTCGATGCGGCGCGATGACGCGAATGTCAGGATCTAGTGCATACGCGCCAAACTCGAACCGCACTTGATCGTTCCCTTTACCTGTTGCTCCGTGCGCTACAGCCTCCGCACCCGTTTCGCGCGCGATCTCGACTAATCTTTTTGCAATCAATGGACGGGCAATACTGGTTCCGAGCAAGTATTCCCCCTCATAAATTGCATTTGCTCGGAACATAGGAAAAACGTAATCCCGAGCAAAGGTTTCGGTAAGGTCTTCAACGAAGATCTTGTCTACACCCATAGCCTCCGCCTTGGCGCGCGCGGCTTCTATCTCTTCGCCCTGGCCTATGTCGGCGGTGAACGTGATCACTTCGGCATCGTATGTCTCCTGTAGCCATCGGCAAATGACAGATGTGTCGAGCCCACCGGAATACGAGAGAACTATTTTCGCTTTCATCGTCTCGTCCGCGAAAAAGGACGCGGAGTTTACCTCTCTACGCCCCCATATGTGCAATCAATCAGCAAACACTCGTGTTCACCACTTCTAAAAGATCGCGCGTCAAACGAGCGATGGATGGGATACGCGCCTCGTCAAACTGGTAGTCTTGGCCGATGGAGCTGAATGCGCGTTTTCGCGGCTACCTACCCGTTGTCATTGATATCGAAACCGGTGGATTCGATCGGTCGCGCCATGCTTTGCTCCAAATCGCCATCGTTTTACTTGGCTGGGAGGATGATCAACTTCATCCCGCGAGTACTCACGTCTGGGATCTAATCCCTCATGCCGACATGGAAGTGGAAGAAGCTTCTTTGCAGGTCACGGGAATCGACTTGAACGACCCAGATCGCGACGCGATAAGCGAGGGCGAGGCGCTACAAGAATGTTTTCGCGTCGTACGGCGTGCCGTTCGCAACGCCCATTGCCAGCGGGCCATTGTGACCGCTCACAATGGACACTTCGACCACGGCTTCCTTGCGACAGGCAGCGAACGCAACAACATCAAACGTAATCCGTTCCATCCGTTCAGCGTCATCGACACGGCCTCTCTTGCCGCGGTCGCCTTCGGTCACACCGTCCTCAGTGAAGCATGTGCCCGTGCGGGCATCGACTTTGACGAAGAAAATGCCCACGACGCCGTATACGACGCCGAAGTCACGGCGGCTCTATTTTGCCGTATTGTCAATGCGTCCGGATTTGAACTCCCAATTTAATGGGGTGAGGATTAGGCGTTGGTTGAATCAGATTCCAAGGCAGCAGCCTCTCGAACCAGCGGTTCGAGTTCTCCGGCTTCGTGCATTTCGGTCACAATATCGCAACCGCCGATCAGCTCCCCATTTACGTATAGCTGAGGGAACGTCGGCCAATCCGCGTACTGGGGCAACGTTGCTCTGATCTCCGGATTACTGAGTATGTCGACGTACGCAAAGCGCTCCCCGCACGACATCAAACACTGCACCGTCTGCGCAGAAAAACCACACTGAGGCGCTTGCGGCGAGCCCTTCATATAAAGAAGGATTCGATTGCTATCAATTTGTTCGCGGATCGTTGTTAATACGTCTTCGCTCATTGGACACCCAACTCTGCGCACTCGTGGCTTCGAACGACATTGTAGGGTTAACTCAATTGAACCGCCATGCCCGACTTCAGCATAAGGATTGATCGCGCTAGCAGCGACAGCACAAAATGGAACAAGTACCAAGACCATGACGTGATCCCGTTTTGGGTCGCAGACATGGATTTCGCGGCACCTGATTTCGTATTGGAGGCACTTCACGAACGGATTGATCACGGCATCCTCGGCTACGCGGAGCCCCAGTCGGAACTTGTCGATGCCGCGTGTAAATGGTTTTGGCACCGTTTCAACTGGAAGGTCGATCCTGATTGGTTAATCTGGATTCCTGGCGTAGTGCCTGGTTTGAACATCGCAAGTCGGGCGATCGGCTCCGACGGCGATGCTCTCATCATAATGACGCCCGTCTATCCGCCATTCTTGTCAGTGCCTGAGAACTCGGACAAACAGATGCTTCGTTCCCCATTACTTTACGACGGCGCAAGGTGGATCATGGATTTCGCCGACATCGGGGACAAAGCCCGTTTGGCGAGCGGGCTGCTTCTCTCAAACCCCCAAAACCCAACCGGTCGTGTCTATTCTGAAAACGAGCTCTCGAAGCTCGCGAATATCTGCCTGGCCAACGACGTAGTCGTTGTGAGCGATGAAATTCACTGGGGTATCGTGCTTGATGAACATCGCAGCCACATCCCTATAGCAAGTATCAGCGAAGAATTCGCGCACACGACAATAACGCTCATCGCTTCAACTAAAACGTACAACATAGCCGGCGTTAACTGTGCTCTCGGAGTAATTCCCGATCCCACGTTGCGCGAACGCTTCGTCGACGCGACGACCGGCCTGGTGTCCCACATATCGCCGCTTGCATACACTGCGACTTTCGCGACGTTTCGCGACCAATCGTCGTGGCTTAACGATCTCCTCGCATACCTTCGAGTCAACCGCGACATACTCGAACGTTGTGTGAAGGAAATACCGGGCCTGGCAATGGCTCACGTGGAAGGCACCTACCTCGGTTGGATCGATGCTAGATCACTGCAGATAGACGATCCCGCCACGTTCTTCGAAAACCACGGGCTCGGCTTTTCGAACGGTGTCGATTTCAATGGTGAGGGGTTCGTGCGATTTAATTTTGCCTGTCCCCGCGACTTACTGTTGGAAGGCATCGAGCGACTAAAAAAAGCTGCGTCGTCCTGCAATATGAGGCCTTGACAGGAAAGCCTCCTCGACTAATATCGTTCGCTTCCCGGGCAGCAAACGCTGCCCGCGTTTATTTTGGAGGCAAGATCATGTCGAGTGTACCCACAATAATGCCCACCTATGGGCGCTTACCGGTATCTTTCGAACGTGGCGAGGGCGCATGCCTGTTCGATGCCGAGGGGAACCGTTATCTCGATGCACTCGCCGGTATCGCGGTTTGTGGACTGGGCCACGCTCATCCCGCAGTCACTGATGCGATCCAACGGCAAGCTGAAACCTTATTACATACGTCGAATCTCTACGAGATCCCTCTACAAACACAACTTGCCGCTCGCCTCTGCGAAATTTCTGGCATGGACAACGTTTTCTTCGCCAACTCGGGCGCGGAGGCGAACGAAGCAGCGTTAAAAATTGCTCGTCGCTACGGCAATGAACGCGGGATCGAAAACCCCCAGGTGATCGCGATGGAAGGCAGTTTTCATGGACGCACCATGGCAACGCTCACGGCAACGGGTAATCGAAAGGTCCAAGCGAGTTTCGAACCGTTGCTTGGAGGCTTTCTGCGGGCGCCCTACAACGACATACCAGCGATCACCAATATCGCAGCAAACAATAGTGGCGTTGTCGCCATTTTTGTGGAACCCGTATTGGGAGAGGGGGGAGTACAAATTCCTGCGGACGATTACCTTCCGAAGTTGCGCGAAATCTGTGACGACCAGGACTGGCTGCTAATCCTTGATGAAGTCCAAACGGGAAACGGAAGGACAGGTCGCTACTTCGCGTATCAACATACGAATATATTGCCCGACGTCGTAACGACGGCCAAAGGGCTTGGGAACGGTGTTCCTATCGGGGCTTGTTTAGCACGCGCTACCGCGGCTGAAACACTCGTTGCCGGAACACATGGCTCTACATTTGGTGGTAACCCACTCTCGTGCGCGGCCGCTCTAGCCGTAATCACTGAACTCACGGACGGCGGCGTAATAGAACGTGCGGCCGAACTCGGTGAACGCATTAAAAACGCGCTCGTCAAACAACTCGAAGGACTCAACCACGTTCGCGATATCCGAGGAAAGGGCATGATGATCGCCGTCGAGCTCGATAACCCCTGCACCGATCTAATCCAACAGGCGTTATCAAAAAGACTGCTGTTGAACGTTACCACCGATACTGTTCTGCGGTTACTTCCGCCCTTAAATCTAACGGATGACGAAGCGGATGAAATCGTCGAAATAGTGACGTCGCTCGTTCAGGCTGCCGGTTCGTAAAGAGCCCATCGAACCACGGCTGCATGCAGATGTCGGTTAAGAATTTCTTATCCCTAACGGACTTCTCTCGTGGGGACCTCGAACAAATCATTGAACGCGCCTCCGAACTCAAGCGTTTGCACGAGTCAGGGATTCAACACCGTCCCCTCGAAGGAAAAACCTTGGCCATGATCTTCGAACTCAAATCTACTCGGACACGGGTGGCTTTTGAAGCCGGCATGCATCAACTTGGCGGCCACGCCATTTTTTTGCGACCCGATGAAACTCAATTGGGTCGTGGGGAGCCGATCGGGGACACCGCGCGCGTACTCTCGTCGTTGGTCGATATCGTCATGCTGCGAGTCCAGGATCACGCCGATATCAGCCGTTTTGCAGCGGCGTCTTCAGTACCAGTAATCAATGGGATGAGCGATCGTTTCCATCCGTGTCAACTCCTCGCAGACATGCAAACGTTCGCCGAAAAACGGGGGTCTATTCGGGATCAATCGGTTGCGTTTGTCGGCGACGGTTACAACATGTGCAACTCTTACATTCTTGCGTCAAATCAGTTCGAGTTCGACTTGGCGATTTCGACACCTACGGAATTTCGGCCCGACGAAGATATTATCGACGGCAATAATCGTGCGCGCTGGGTCGCTACCCCCGAAGAAGCAGTATCTGGCGCCAACCTAGTAGTGACGGACGTATGGTCGTCGATGGGTCGAGAAAACGAGCGCTCTGAGCGCCGTGAGGCCTTTCGAGGTTTCCAGGTCAACTCTGATTTACTCGACAACGCGGATGCCAACGCGCTTTTTATGCACTGCCTTCCCGCGCATCGGGGCGAAGAAATCAGTGACGACTTACTCGACGATCCACGTTCCGTTGTTTGGGAGGAGGCGGGCAATAGACTGCACTCTCAAAAAGCCCTACTCGAGTTCATGCTGGGCTAACTTCAACGATTCAAGCATAGATTATCCAAGGGCTAGAAAGATCCTCAGGGATCAATAGCAAGCGCTTGCGACACTGCGCGTCGCCATCCGTCTACGCGTGCGGAACGATCATCGTCTTCCATAGCGGGCGAAAATCGTCGGTCAATGGTCCAGTGGCGGCTCGCGTCCTCTAGATCATTAACGAGCCCCGCTCCTATGGCAGCCAGGAAACCGGCACCCAAGGCCGTAGTCTCCGTGAGCTTAGGTCGTTCCAAGACCAATTCGGTTACGTCGGATAGGAACTGACAAAACCAATCGTTTTGGACCATCCCACCGTCAATCCTCACCCGTTGTGGCTCGACCCCGTCGGATCGAAAAGCGTTAAATAAGTCCATCGTCTGAAATGCTATGCCCGACAGCGTCGCCGTCACAATCTCATCCACACCAGAATCGAGAGTTAATCCCGATATGACTCCCCGTACATCCGGTCGCCAATGTGGGGCGCCAAGGCCCGTAAAGGCTGGCACAACGTAGACACCGTTGGTATTGCCGCCCGTTTTACTTGCGATTTCCGCCGTTTCAGCTGCGTTTTCAATAAAACCTAACTTGTCGCGTAACCATTTGACGGCGACCCCGGCCGAAAAAATGCTGCCTTCCGTCGCAAACGTAGTCCGGCCATTAACCCTATAACCAATGGTGGTCAACAATCCCGTTGTCGAATCCACCCGCTTTGTTCCAGTATTGACCATGACAAAACAACCCGTGCCGTACGTACTTTTCACCATACCCGGCGAAATACAACCCTGGCCGATCAGCGCCGCGTGTTGATCTCCGGCGATACCAAGAATGGGTATTTCAGCGCCAAACCATTGCGCTTCCGCCCTCCCGTAGTCTGCGACACTGTCCTTGACCTCCGGGAGCAAACTGGCCGGAATGCCGAAATAGTCCAACAAGATATCGCTCCAAACGTGACGTGTAATGTCGAATAGCTGGGTACGAGCGGCATTGGTGGCGTCCGTGGCATGGCTTCGCCCTCCCGTAAGTCGCCACACTAGAAACGTGTCGACGGTACCGAATCGCAACCGACCTGACCTGGCCAAGCGCTGCGCTTCGGGGTCACGCAGCAACCATTCAACTTTTGTACTTGAAAAATATGGATCGATGACGAGACCCGTCACGTCGTTGACAGTAGTCGCCATCCCATCTGTTTGCATTTGAACGCACCGTTCTGCCGTGCGGCGATCTTGCCAAACGATCGCGTTGTGGACCGCTTCTCCCGACTCTGCGTCCCAAAGCAACGTTGTCTCCCTTTGGTTCGTAATGCCGATCGCTGCAATTCCCGCCGCCTCCACCGGTGAGGACGCGATGGCATTGCGTGCAGCTTGCAATGTTGTGTTCCAAATAACCTCTGGATCTTGTTCGACCCAGCCATCGCGCGGAAAAATTTGATCAAAGGGGCAACTGCCTTCTCCAACTGGATTGCCAACGTCGTCGAAAACAATTGCTCGTGAACTCGACGTGCCCTGATCTATAGCCAATATGTAGTTCATAGCTAGTTTTTCGCTCCTCTATTCTTCGTTACGCAACTACTACATGTAGTGGTAGTCGCTTTACCTTGCAACTCACAGGCAATCCACAGGTTTTCCCCAAGGAGTTTCTTGCATTCCCGTTATTATCCCTTTATGTTGTGCCGCTCGTATCAAAAAAAACTACATATAGTGTGGTTGTGAAGTTGTCGTCTCGGAACAAACAACGTTTGAAGCCCCCGGATCGGCAACATAAGCTAAAGACGGGCACCACCACATATAGTATATGTCCAAGAAGCCCGATCTTGTCTGGTTAGTGGCGCTCGAAAACGTAGCCGAGAAGTCGAAAAGGGGACCAATCTTTAATGCAAGCAGAGTCGGTCAACCCAAATGACCAATCCCAAGAATCGCCCGAAAACAGTCCCACCAAAGTGACTGCTCCAACCCCAGGTCCAATTAGCCCATCGATCGCAGCGACCGCACCCGGTCAGATTCGAGTCATTAAACGTAATGGCACCGTTGTGCCGTACGCCGAGGACAAAATCGCGGTTGCAATCACCAAAGCGTTCCTAGCGGTCGAGGGAGGTACCGCGGCAGCATCGCCGCGTATTCGCGAACTCGTCGCTCGTCTAGCTGAACAGGTTTCGTCGATATTTAAGCGCCGATTGCCGTCTGGCGGAACGATTCACATCGAGGATGTACAGGATCAGGTAGAGCTGGCGCTGATGCGTTCTGGAGAACATAAAGTTGCGAGAACTTACGTTCTGTACCGTGAAGAACGGGCTCGCGCGCGGGACGCCGAGGACGTCAACCCAACAACAGAAAAACCGATAGTGATTAATGTCGTGCGACGGGACGGCGATCGCGCCGCCCTCGATGTGGGCCGGATCCAAACGCTAGTTAGCGAGGCGTGCGAAGGACTCGAAGACGTCGATGCACATCGCATCCTGACTGAATCGTTATCCAATATGTATGACGGAATATCCGAAGTGGACGTCGCCACGTCCTTGCTAATTACGGCACGAACATTGGTCGAGGAGGAGCCCAACTACACATTTGTTACCGCCCGACTTTTGCTAGATCAACTCCGTACCGAGACACTCGAATTTCTCGACGTACGCACTCAAGGACAAGAAGATTATCAAGCCACCCACTCGCAGATGTTGGACACTTATGGCAAAGCGTTTCAGGCCTTTATCCATCGAGGCATTGAATTAGAGTTACTCGCACCCGAGCTCGAACGGTATGATCTCGTCCGGTTGGGCTCATCACTAATCCCGGAACGCGACCTTCAATTCAATTATCTCGGTTTACAGACCTTATACGACCGATATTTTTTGCATTCGAACGAGGTTCGATTCGAGCTGCCGCAAATCTTCTTCATGCGGGTCGCGATGGGTTTAGCCATGCAGGAAGAGGAACCCGAAGAACGAGCCGTTGAATTTTATGAGCTCCTTTCATCGTTCGATTTTATGAGTTCAACACCTACGTTGTTTAATTCGGGAACACTACGGTCACAATTATCGTCTTGTTTTCTGACGACCGTCTCCGACGATTTGGACGGTATCTATAGCGCTATTCGTGACAACGCTATGTTGTCCAAGTGGGCGGGTGGCCTTGGTAATGACTGGACGCCGGTACGAGCACTCGGTGCATACATCAAGGGAACGAATGGCAAATCGCAGGGAGTCGTACCCTTCCTCAAAGTTGTAAACGATACCGCTGTTGCAGTGAACCAAGGGGGCAAACGTAAAGGCGCCGTATGTTCGTATCTGGAAACCTGGCACCTGGACATCGAAGAATTTTTAGAGCTCCGCAAAAACACTGGCGATGATCGTCGTCGAACGCATGACATGAACACGGCCAATTGGATACCGGATCTGTTCATGAAACGCGTCTTCGAAGACGGTGATTGGACCCTCTTCTCTCCCAACGACGTACCCGATTTACACGATTTACACGGCAGCGCCTTCGAAACTCGTTATCTCAACTATGAAGCGTTGACGCAGACGGGCGAGTTAGAACTCTACAAGCGAGTTAAGGCACAGGATTTGTGGCGAAAGATGCTGTCGATGCTCTACGAGACAGGGCACCCGTGGATCACCTTTAAAGACTCCTGCAACACGCGATCCCCTCAACAGCATATCGGCGTTGTGCACTCGTCGAACTTATGTACCGAAATCACCTTAAATACGTCAGCGGACGAAATCGCGGTTTGTAATCTCGGCTCCATTAATCTCGCGCAACATGTCACCGAATCGGGCCATTTTGATACCGAAAAACTCAAGAAAACGGTGCGTACAGCCATCCGAATGCTCGATAACGTCATCGACATAAACTACTACGCGGTACCAGCAGCTCGAACTTCAAACATGCGCCACCGGCCAGTGGGGTTGGGAATCATGGGATTTCAAGACGCGCTGTACCGAAAACGAATCGGTTATGCATCCGACGCGGCGGTTGAATTCGCCGACGAATCTATGGAAGCGATTTCTTATTACGCTATCGAATCATCCAGCGAACTCGCCGAGGAACGAGGGAGTTACACAAGCTTTGAAGGGTCTCTGTGGAGCCAAGGAATATTGCCTATCGACTCGTTGGAGCGGCTCCAAAACGAAAGAGGCAAGGAATATCTGGATGTTAATTTAGACACGCGATTTGACTGGGACGACTTACGTACAAGGGTCAAGACCCACGGAATGCGCAATTCGAATGTGATGGCGATTGCACCCACGGCAACCATCGCCAACATTACGGGCGTCACTCAATCGATCGAACCGACCTATCAAAACCTGTTCGTTAAATCGAATCTTTCCGGCGAATTTACAGTCGTTAATCCCCACATGGTTCACGACCTAAAACGTCAGGGGCTTTGGGATAGTGTGATGGTCAACGACCTCAAGTATTACGACGGCAGCCTCCAAACCATTGATCGAATACCAGCCGATCTTAAGCAACTTTACGCAACAGCTTTTGAAGTCGAACCAAGGTGGCTCGTGGATGCCGCGAGCCGACGTCAAAAATGGATTGATCAAGCTCAGTCCCTCAATCTTTACATTGCTAATGCGTCGGGTAAAAAACTCGACATCATGTACCGCATGGCTTGGATGCGCGGTTTAAAAACCACGTATTACTTGCGCGCACTCAGTGCCACCAGTACTGAGAAATCAACGGTGATCGGTGATGGCGCGCTTAACGCGGTTGCTTCAGACATCTCTTCTGCTGCCGGAATAAACCAAGGTGCGCACATGGGCGAACCAGCCGAAGTACCGCAAGCGTGCACAATCGATGACCCGGATTGCGAAGCCTGCCAATAGGAGGTCCTTACATGCTCAGTTGGGAAGAATATAGCGAGGAAGGCGTTGCCAACCACAATGTTGGACCATCAGCTGTTCCGCTCGTCGAACAATTCGACAACCCTGAAATATTACGACCAGACCATAACGCTAGCCATTCTGCCGAGGCACTTACCACCGACATCGATGCGACGAAAACAATGCCCGCACCAAACGATTCCCAGTCAAGTGACCTGGCTCGTCCTGACGCATTGAACAACGACATTGCGCCAACGATTCATCAAGAAAATACCGAGCGAGTCACTGTCGATCAGAAGCGGATGATCAACTGCCGCGCCGATCTTAATCAACTCGTACCTTTCAAATACGACTGGGCATGGCAAAAGTATCTCGATGGATGCGCGAATCACTGGATGCCCCAAGAAGTTAATATGACGGCGGATGTCGCACTATGGAAATCTGAAGATGGCCTGAGTGAAGACGAACGAATTGTCGTTAAAAGAAGCTTAGGATTCTTTTCCACGGCAGATTCGCTGGTAGCTAATAATTTAGTACTTGCCATTTATCGACTAATCACCAACCCAGAGTGTCGACAATATCTGCTCCGACAGGCCTTCGAAGAGGCAATACACACCCACGCGTACCAGTACTGCATCGAATCGTTAGGAATGGACGAAGGCGAGATATTCAACATGTACCACGAGGTGCCGTCGGTCGCACGCAAAGCGTCTTGGGCACTTAAATACACCCAAGAGCTTTCCGACCCTCAATTCACAACCGGCACGCAAGAAGACAATCAAGCCTTGCTAAAAAACCTCATTGCTTATTACTGCGTACTCGAAGGCATTTTCTTTTACTGCGGATTCTCACAGATCCTTTCGATGGGGCGACGCAACAAAATGACCGGTACCTCCGAACAGTTCCAATACATTCTTCGTGATGAGTCGATGCACGTTAACTTTGGGATCGACGTGATTAATCAGATCAAACTTGAAAACCCACAATTGTGGGATTCGTCAATGCAAGAGTTAGCGGCTCAGATGATATTGGAGGGGACCGAGCTAGAAACTCAATACGCGCTCGATACGATGCCCCGCGGCATTCTCGGGATGAATGGCAACATGATGGCGGAATACTTACAGTTCATTGCCAACCGTCGGCTCGCTCAAATTGGATTGCCCGAACGCTTTCAGGCTGTGAAAAATCCATTCCCTTGGATGTCCGAAATCATGGACCTGAAAAAGGAAAAAAACTTTTTTGAAACGAGAGTCACCGAATATCAGACTGGTGGGGCTTTGTCATGGGACTAACGAGAAATACCCCCATCAACAAAGAGCTCAACGCATAAGATCAACCACCTCAATGGGCCCGCAGTCGCATGATCATGTCGCCCAATTCATGGGCGAACTCTAGCGGCTGATCCAAAAACACATGGTGCTGTGCGCCTTCGATTGCACACACTTCCACATCAACTCTGATGAGTGAAAGCATGTAATCAAGTGTTTCCTTGGAAAAAAGTTCGCTGTCAGATCCATAAATGATTCCAATGGGGAGCGATAAACCGGCGTACTCCTCTGGATATCGCTCTCCACCTTTCAAAGTGCCGGGTAGATCTTCATCAAATTTCCACGCCCAGCCACCGCCATCAATCCGCATGACCGACTGTTTCGCAATGTACTTCAACACAAACTCATTCGCGCATGGCTGCGGTGGGTAAAGACGAAACCGTGCTTCCGCAGTCTCTCTATCGGGATAGGCTTTCGCCCGATCACCGCCCATCTGTGGCCGATCGGGGATAGGTTCGTCCGGATGGCGAATTCCCGAATCAACCAGGACCAAGGCTCCAAATCGATCTTGGTAAAGGTCCATCGCCTTGGTCGCCATGACACCACCGAAGCTATGGCCAACTACAGTCACGTCCGAGTCAAAACCGATGGCATCACAAACCCCAACAATTTCTTGTGCGTATGTTTCCGCGTCATAACTGTAGCGGTAATCGGAGTCTCCCATTCCGGTCAAATCCATCGCACCAACGTGAAAACGGTCAAGCAACAGAGGTGCAATAAAATCCCACCATCGTGAATGTGCATTCATCCCGTGAATGAGCAACACGCCCGGCTTGGAACTATCTCCCCATTCTTGATAGAACACGTCGCAATCATCGATTTCCACCGTGGCTTGCCGGGATTCAACGTCAATTGCGTCCCAAAACCACTGCGGAATCGTTACCGTATCTTCCCGATCCCAGCGCGCCACTCTTGCCTCTAGCCTTGTTGTGTTAGACCACGATAGCCGTCGATGGTAGTCGGGCGCGTTGGAAAACGCGAGACTGTCAGGCACCATGAACACACTCATTTTTGGCGCGACTACGTATTGGAGAAAACGATGGCGCGCAACCTATCGCAACAAGTCTAGGAATAAGCCATGGCCGAACCGAATATTGCACAAAAAGCACCATTCCCTGTCGACGTGACAGCCGGTAAAAAGTACTTTTGGTGCGCGTGTGGAAAGAGCGAAAATCAACCTTTCTGCGACGGCTCCCATAGCGACACAGAGTTCACGCCCGTCGCATACGAAGCAGATAAAGACCGAACGCTGTACTTTTGTGGCTGCAAACGGACCGCGGGCGCGCCACTTTGTGACGGTACGCATAACTCTTTGTGAGGTATGGCTTGTCAGACGTCCACAGCGATCATCGAAATGTCGAAAACTGTTGGATATTGAGCAACGCGTGTTACGGCGACCGTTTGGACAATGTTGGCCTAGCGACTTTCTGATCGGATCTACTACCAGTGCAGTCGAATCAATTCACGAATGTTGTTAAACGCCTTTTGACGACGTAGGGCCGTCACTCGAGTCGTTTTCGATCAACTGTGGTTCTCGGCAGCGAGAGTCTCAACCTAGCAAAACACCACGGAAGTGACTTCATGGTTTTCACCTAGATGCACGACTAGGTCCGCTCTCGCCGGTAGGTCTTCCATCATCCACAACGTCAATCGTTCGTAATGCGCGACGAATCGATTGATCTCGGCAACGCCTTTTCTCAGGTTAGCAGGCAGCGATTGTTCTTGCGCCAAGCGCCACCTTCGAACGGCGATCATATGAGGTACTTTAATGTACAAGAGCTGATCGAAACGATTCACGAGATCACGATACGTTGTCTCAAGCCCATCGTTGATGCTCCGACGCCAGTCACCTTTGGGATCGTGGTCTCGTTCAAGTTCATTGATAGGCGCGTCCTCGGGGGCACCAAGCATCGGACTGGCGCCAACGCACCAGCCTTCAACAACCACCCGATTAACGGCCCCATCGATGCGGCGGCTACCCACACGTTCGTCTCTAGCCTTATCAAATACGGGAATCTCGGCGGAACCGCCATCTGTCAGCACGTCTATTGTCTTGAGTAATGCCTCAATCTCGTGGGTACCCGGGGGCCCTCGGGTCGCCATCAACGGGTGAACTTCGTTCGCCAACCGGACACGCTCGTTCGCGGGTAAATAAAAGTCGTCAATACCCAGTATGGCAACCTTCTCGCCGGCATACGCGAAAGCGGACGCGATTAGTCGGCATAGCGTGCTCTTGCCCGCGCCCTGGCCTCCACCGATTCCGATTCGCCGAAAATCCATGTCGATCCAATAGTCGACCAACAAAGCAGCAAGTTGACGAAAGTCTTGTGGGGCCCCGGGGTCCAAGTGTCGATAACAGTCGAGACCCCATTGCGTGATCTGGTAACCATCAACTTCTTCCAGCACGTTCAAAGCACCACGCCCCAAATGCAATGAGACTTGAGCCCTCCACCCGAACCGGCCGTAACCTTTGAATGCCGATTATCCATTGAAGACTTTAGGCTACGCATCGACTCGACGATAGGGAGGCAGGGATTCAATGATCGAGCGGCCATAGGCACGGGTTAAGAGTCTCCGGTCCAATATTGTAATCCGCCCACCGTCTTCTTCATGCCTTATGAGCCGGCCACAGGCCTGTATCAACTTAAGAGTCGCATCGGGCACAGACACTTCGACAAAGGGGTTACGCCCTTCGGACACTAGCCATTCGGCAAACGCCTGGTCGATGGGATCGTCAGGCACAGAAAAGGGGAGCTTTGCAATAATCACGTGCCGACAATAGTCGTCGGGAAGATCGACGCCTTCGGCAAAACTCGCGAGGCCGAATAGATAACTGGGGCCACCTTCATCGATCTTCTCTTTGTGCTCGGTCAAGAGTTTCTGTTTGGATCCTTGTCCCTGAATATGACAATTCTTAAGGACAGACGTCCCCAGCCCATCGATAACCGCTTGCATCTGACGCCAAGAGGTAAACAGGACGAGGGCGCTGATTTCTGATTCCAGCAACTGTGGCATCAGTTGCCCCAGCTCTTCCGTATGAAGCACGACATCGCGTGGATCGGAGTCCATGTGGGGAATCGCAAGCGTCGCGATTCGGCCAAATTCGAATGGACTTTCGATACGCCGATTTCGAACGTCGGTACCTAGACCAACTTGCTCAAGAAAACGCTCGAAGCTACCCATCGTACATAAAGTCGCCGAAGTTAAGACGGCAGCGTGGCACTTTTGCCAGAGAATCTCTCTTAATATTCCGCCCGGATCCAATGGCGCCGATAAGCACTCCAAATCTAGCCCTGCATCAGTCTCCTGACGAAACACCCAACGCGCGTGCAACGGATTGCCTAACTCAGCTCCAGCGTAGTCTGAAAACAGGCTGTGTGTTTGCACCGCACGGTTGACATGAAACCCGATGATGGGAAGCCATTCCTCTGCTTGCTCTGTGTTTTTCCAGTTCCGACTCCCGTCCATAACTTCCTGCAAATGCGTATGGCCAGCATCAAGTAGGTCGCCAAGATCAAGAAAGTATCGAGACAGCGGTTCGCTCAATTCAACAATTGATTCGGGTATGCGGCCTAGAGGAAACCGGAACAGTGCTTTCCCATCGTTTTGTGTGGAAAACGAAAGACTCGCAATCAACTGCTCCAATTCAGTCAGCAGGCCCGCTACCACTGGCATATCCACCGCAAGTTTTTGGGCAATCGCGAGCATTTCAGGCGGTCGACCGAAATGCTGTGTCATCGTTCCCAGCGTCGTATTTAACTGTTCGAGCCAACGGCCCGTTGCGCCCACCCGGGCCGACAATGTGAAATGTTGTTGCGTTTTTTGCGGGAGATGATGTGCTTCGTCGAGCACTAGGATGGTCTCGTCGGGCTGCGGAAGAATCACGCCGCCCCCGAGGTTCAAATCGGCCAGCACCAAATCATGGTTGGCCACGATTATGTCCGCGTCGTCAATTTCGCCCCTCGCTCGGAAAAACGGACAACTCTGAAAGTAGTCGCAACGATTGTTCGCACACCCACGGTGATCCGTCGTCAAACGGCCCCAACTCTCCGGATCAATCGGACCCACCCACGACTCCAACTCACCATCCCAGTTTCCCCGTTCAAACTTTGTTGCCATTGCCTCATAGATCTTTACGTCACTCGATCGAGGTTCCTCGAACAATGGAATTACCATACTCACATCCATATCCAACGCTTCGTTAAGCCTTTTCAAGCAAACGTATCGACTTCTCCCCTTAGCGAGGACATAACTGAAATCTAACGTCGTGTGAGCGGCAAGATCCGGTAAATCCTTTAGTAGTACTTGTTCCTGCAACGCAATGGTCGCCGTTGAGATAACAATTTTCTTACCTTCCGCTTGCGCCACCGGGATTACGGCTAGGCAGTACGCTGCGGTTTTACCCGTTCCTGTGCCCGCCTCGATCACGCAAATTCGACCACCGTCGTCGGTGATTCCTGTGGCAACATCGGCAATCATTTGCCGTTGGCCCCGACGCGGATTGAATCCGCGAGCGTCCAGCCAGGATCGATAAGCATCCTGAATCTCATCTTTTAGTGCGTGCACCAACATGCGGCCGTACACTGTTTACATGAAAGTGGTTTTGTACCTTTTCTGGCTCGTGCTCGCGACAGAAATCGCTGCGAATAGCGCCGACTTTACAGTTTCCGTCCTAACGAACGACGTGCCCAATGCTCGCCAAATGGCTGAGACCGCCAGCGGTCTCTTACTTGTTGGAACACGTCGTGCCGGCAAACTTTACGCCGTCGTTCCACCGCCAACGGTCGACGCAGACCCAGAAGTTGTTACGTTTGCAACCGGTCTGACGATGCCCAGCGGAATCGCCCTTCTCGACGGCGATCTCTACGTGGGCGCTCTCAACCGAATCTTACGTTTCCCAAGCATCGAAACGACTTTTCGTGAGAAACCTCAACCCCAGATCATCTCGGACGAATTACCCAAAAAACGCCATCACGGCTGGAAGTACCTCAGCGTAGGTCCAGACCGCCACTTGTATGTTCCCGTTGGCGCACCTTGCAATATTTGCCTGTCTGAGGATGAAAGGCACGCAAGTATTTTACGAGTCGATCCGAGAACGGGTGCGTCGGAACTCTATGCCCGCGGCGTCCGCAATAGTGTCGGCATGGCCTGGCATCCAAAAACGCACCAGTTATGGTTTTCTGATAACGGTCGCGACATGCTGGGAGATGATGTCCCTGATGAAGAAATCAACGTGGTTGAGAAACCGGGTGCGCACTATGGTTATCCTTTCCTACACGCTGGAGTCGTTCTAGACCCCAAATTTGGTAAGGAAATCGGGGGCCGTGTCTTCACCCCGCCTAAGGTTCGAATCCAGGCGCACAGCGCGGTTCTCGGTATGGACTTCTACACCAAGGAAATCTTCCCTCCCAGCTACCGGAACGCACTTTTCATCGCCGAACACGGTTCCTGGAACCGAACCAAAAAGGTCGGCTACCGCGTCAGTGTTATTCGGATCGAAGCGGATCAAACGCTCACGTACGAGCCTTTTCTCGATATCTGGCTCAATGGACAAAAAGCCTCAGGGCGTCCTAACGACGTGCTCGTTTCCAAAGACGGAAGCCTCCTCATATCAGACGACCAGGAAGGCGTTATTTACCGCGTCGTGTATGCAGGAAAATCTAACGACGCCACCAACGCCGCTTCGGCAAACGCGACCGACACGTTTTGAGCTGCGTCTCGTAAATAGCTGCTTTTGCGCTCACCCTCGCCGCTGCGTTTCGGAGCCACTGATTACCTTTCCACCCACCTTGCCGGTACCCCGCCATGCCTTCGTGGTACGCGAGGTACAAGTGCTGGACATTTGTTCGAGGAATCGACAACTCACGAGATGCCCTATTCAGATACCAACCGACGAAATCCACGGCATCGTCAAAATCGTCTCGGTCCGCAAATCGTCGGCCTCGATCCCGAAGATAATCGCTCCAAGTTTCATCCGTCGCTTGCGCATACCCATACGCACTAGAAGGCCGTCTTCCAGGGAAGATCATAAGAAATTTTCGACGTGGCGGCCGCGCGTCGGGCACATACGAAGATTCCTTATGCGTCACAGCCATCAACGTTGACGGTTGGATCCCCCACCATCGATAGGACGCATCAACGGCACGGTACCACTTCGGTTTTTCGACAAAAATTTTGCAGACATCGTCAGGATCTTCCGGCG
>ERZ651768.88-NODE-88-length-65671-cov-6.138747_pt1 | contig 65671 bp, 56 predicted proteins | sample MGYA00514754_ERZ651768 | MGnify/ENA metagenome assembly ERZ651768
CCTTGCGTAGCCCTTGTTTCGGCCGGCCGCGCTGCCCGGCTGAACCATGTCCGTAGCGGCTCCCAGGTAACCATCGCGATCCGGCGCGGCTGGACCTGGCGGTCGGTAACCGGCCCGGCCGACCTCATCGGACCCGACGACCTGCCTGACGGCATCGACGCCGAAGCTCTACGGCTCTTGCTGCGTGAAGTGTTCCAAGCAGCGGGCGGCACCCATGACGACTTCGACGAATACGACCGGGTCATGGCAACCGAAGGCCGAGCAGCGGTAGTCGTTGCTCCCGATCGCATCCTGGGCAACTACTGACGACCAGAGGGTCCTACGGGGCTTCCAGAATTGCGACCTGAGGATCGCCGGTTCCGGTTCCGGGATCGATATGGGAAATGACTTTGGCGGGTGCTAGTTCAAGTTTGCGAGGAGCAGGGCACGAGCTTCATTGAGTGACCTGATCCGGTCTGCCGCGCTCCCGGGATCGCCACCGCTGTCGGGATGGGCGGCACGCAAGAGCAACCGGTAACGCTCTCTGACCTTCTGGGCCGAGACGTCGTTCTCGTCGAACTCCATTAACTCGAGCGCTTCGAGCGCGCTAGTCGGCAGCAGGTCGCGAGCGGTTTCACGACTCTGTCCGTGTTGCCACAGGGGTCTCTCTTCGACGCACTGGCGGTATGTCTGGAGAAGGTCCGGTTGGCTCTGAGACGCATACAGCGCAGCCAACAGGTGCGCTATCGGGGGGGTGTGGTTGTCACTGACCTCCAGGCACAATCGTCCGTTGGTGATGACCAGTCGATCCGTGGCGCGGGCCAGTCCGACCTGGTTTGTCTGGAGTCGGTACCGAACCTGTGGTTGCGGAATTCTTTGGCAGTTCTCAGCCAGGTGAAGCAATTCGTCGAGGTCAACTTCAGACTCGGCATTCAGTTCACCAAGAAATCTTGCGACGACTTTGGCGATGAGCAGGCGTCCTGAGCGTCCGGCCAAGGCGATTTTGCCGAGGCTGAGTCGTCGCGTCGGAACGATGGACCGGGAGTGGAAGAACTCGAGAACGGCCCGTTCGTGAACTGCCATCCGCTACGTCCGATCTGTCGAAGATGTCCTTGGAATCTTACCCAGACGCCTGTTCGGCCTTCGTGGGGCGTACCGGCCAGGACAACACCGCGAAACCCCGGGGGTGCCGCCAATTGTGCCACCTTGGGGTTGTTTCAATGAGAAGATTGCGGTCGATGGGACGGACATCGCTCATACCGCTGGTCGACCTCGCCGGGGCTTTCGAGCCCGGCCCACGCCGCGAGGAAGCAGTAGATGCGGTCCGTCAAGCTTGCCAAGACATCGGGTTTCTGGTGGTCACCGGCCACGGTGTGCCCGACGAGGCCATCAGGGGGATAGAGGCCGTTTCACGTGAGTTCTTCTCACTTCGCCATGAGGAGAAAATGCTCTGTGTGGGAGGCCCTGGGGTCTTTCGGGGATACACGCCAGCCGAGACAACCGCGCTGGCACTGTCACGTGACGCCGTGACCCCACCGGACCTGTGCGAGGCATTCTCGATCAATCGCTTCGACGACCCCGAGGTCGCCCTGCAATCTGGTCTGCGAGAGGGGCGTGAGGCTTTTTTCGCCCCGAACATTTGGCCGCAACGCCCTGAAGGATTCAGAAGCGCGTTTGAGATCTATTACGCGGTCATGGAAGACCTAGCGAATCGCCTCATGGGACTGATGGCACTGGCTCTCGGGCTCGACGAGCACTGGTTCGACGACAAGATCCGTGACCACATCACCAATCTGACCGTCAACTACTACTCCGAACTCGAGCAGCCCGAGGCCCGGGGACAGCTTCGGCGAGGTGAACACACCGACTGGGGCAGCCTCTCCATACTCCATCACGACGGCGAAGCTGGATTGCAGATCAAGGCACCCGATGGCGAATGGGAACACGTCCCGAACGTCGCACAAGCGTTGGTCATCAACCTGGGCGACCTGATGGCGTTCTGGACCAACGACCGATGGAAGTCCACCTACCACCGCGTGGTTGTGCCCGAGGACCACTCCGCCGACCGCCTCTCGATCGTCTTCTTTCACCAACCCGCATACGACACCCTCATCGAATGTATTCCCACCTGCACGTCGCCAGACGACCCACCGCGCCATGCGCCAACGACTTCCGGGGAATGGATCCTGTCAATGCTCGAGAAGACCACCTATTGAACCGACTCGTTGGCGCGAGTTGTTGAACAGTTTGGCTGTTCTGGTGGTCGTGCCTATCGAACCTGCAGTTCGCCTGCAGGTGGACGCTCAGGCCCCACCCGTCGGCGACGAGCGCAGCGACGGTGCTCTTACCGGCTGCTGGAGGGCCGCTCAGCACCAGAACCTTGCCGTGGTTCACGATCCGACAGCAATTGGTAGTACTTGACCACCTTGGGTTCGCCGATGCGGGCCAGACTTGTGCAGCGGCCTAAACGGGAGGGCATCGATGAGCGAGCGACTGCACCGCCCTTGGCCGGCGCTCCTGACAGCGTTGGTTTTTGTCGCCTCCGGTTGTGGTGGCGGCCACGACGGGGAGGCGACCACGGCTATCAACGAGGCGTCTACCACCACGACGATGGCCCTCGCAACGACAACGACAACGACAACGACCCTCGCAACGACAGCGACACCGACGACTATTCAGGCAGTTACGACGACGACCTTCCTTCCAACCACGACTACGACTCAGGAGGGTGCGACGGACACCGTGGGTTCACCGCCCACTCCGCTTGCCCTCAGCAAAGGCGAGCAACTCCGCGTCGTTGTGACCGGGGATTCGGTTATCGAACAAGTTCTCCCTCATCTCGCAAAAGCGTTCGGTTCCGCGGCTGTTATCGAACGCAGGGTCCATGGCGGTACAGCGCTTTGCGACTGGTTCGCCGAACAAGGTGGGGACCTGGGCATCGAACACCTAGCGGATTGGCAGCCTCATGTCATCGTCGTAGCCCACGGCGGGAACGCGATGACCCCCTGCATGGCAGGACCTGACGGTGAACCACTCGAGGGACAAGCCTTTTTCGAGAAGTACCTCGCTGATTCGGAATATGTCGTTGAACTCGCTACACAAATGGACAGCCGAGTACTTTTCGTGAACCATCCGGTCTGGTTCGACGGCAGCACATGGGGCACCGACGGGATCTTCCGGTCGATGCCCGATCGGTATCCGGGAGGCTTTGTCCGCTTCGCCTCCACCTGGCCGACACTTTCGCCCGATGGACAGTTCCTCGAGTCGGCACCTTGTTGGGAAGATGAACCCGGTTGTGTCGACGGATACGGCGAGCTCCGGTCGGGGCTCTGGAAGAATCATCTCCAGACACTTGCGGCATGGCGGTACGCCCTGGCGATCGTGGAGGAGTTCGTCGCCGCAGGTTGGGTCGATCTCAAGGTGTTTGCCATGGAACCCGAGGTAGGCGACGGATAGGCCAGCCGCCCAACCACCAACGCGCAGGTCAGGTGGACTTCACGACCCGGCAGGATTTCTGACGCCGGAGCGGCCGGTTCGCGAGGGCTAGCACCAGAATGGATGCATGGACTTGAGCGACCTCGACGTCGCTGGGTCGGTGTTCGACCTGATCGGGAACACTCCACTGGTGCGCCTTCGACACATCGACGCTGGCCTTCCGTGCCCGATTGTGGCCAAGTTGGAGAGCGTCAACCCGGGCGGCAGTTCGAAGGACCGTCCTGTCGTCACCATGTTCGGCGCCGACCTGCAACTGGTTCCCCGGGTCCCGTAACCCCCGTATTGCGGGTATCGGTCACATTGACGTTCCCGACGGGGTCACTGGCCGTAGCGTTCTTCCGTGGCCCTCCGCTCCGACCTTCGAAACATCGCCGTCATCGCGCACGTCGACCACGGCAAGACGACGCTCGTCGACGCCCTCCTGCGCCAGTCCGGTGCGTTCAGCGCCCACGAGGAGGTCGCCGATCGGGTCATGGACTCCATGGACCTCGAACGCGAGAAGGGCATCACGATCCTCGCCAAGAACACGGCGATCCAGCGCGGCGACGTCAAGGTCAACATCGTCGACACCCCCGGCCACGCCGACTTCGGTGGCGAAGTCGAGCGGGCGCTCAACATGGTCGACGGCGTGCTGCTGCTCATCGACGCCGCCGAGGGACCCCGACCCCAGACCCGCTTCGTGCTGCGCAAGGCCCTCGAGGCCGACCTGTCGATCGTGGTCGTGGTCAACAAGGTCGATCGCCCCGACGCCCGCCTCGAGGCCGTCGTCGACGAGGTCTACGAACTCTTCCTCGACCTCGACGCATCCGAGGACCAGATCGAGTTCCCGATCGTCTACACCGACGCCCGCGCCGGCACCGCCACGCTCGACCCGGCAGTCCCCGGCACCGACCTGGGGCCCTTCTTCGACATCGTCCTCGAGCACGTGCCGCCGCCCTCGTACGACGAGGACGCCCCACTGCGGGCGCACGTCACCAACCTGGACGCCTCCCCCTACCTCGGTCGGATCGCCGTCTGCCGCATCAGCAGCGGGACCCTCCGCCAGGGTGCGCCCATCGCCTGGTGCCGCACCGACGGCTCGATCCAGTCGGCACGGATCGGCACGGTCACAGTCACCAAGGCACTGGAGCAGGTCGAGGTCGCCGAGGCCGGCCCAGGTGAGATCGCCTACGTCTCCGGGATCGAGGGTGTCACCATCGGCGAGACCCTCGCCGACCCCGAGGACCCCCGTCCATTGCCCGTCATCTGCGTCGACGAGCCGACGCTGTCGATGACGCTCGGCGTCAATACCTCGCCGGTCGCCGGCGACGACGGCTCCAAGTTGACCGCCCGCCAGGTCAAGACCCGCCTCGACGCCGAACTCGTCGGCAACGTGTCGCTGCGGGTGCTGCCCACCGAGCGACCCGACACCTGGGAGGTCCAGGGCCGCGGCGAGCTCCAACTGGCCATTCTGGTAGAGACCATGCGCCGCGAGGGCTTCGAGCTCACCGTCGGCAAGCCGGCCGTCGTCCTGCGAGAGATCGACGGCAAAGTCCACGAGCCCACCGAGAGCCTCTCGATCGACGTCCCGGAGGAACACGTCGGCGCCGTCACACAGCTCCTCGGCGAGCGTCGGGCACGCATGGTCGACATGGTCAACCACGGAACCGGCTGGGTGCGCCTCGACTACATCGCCGCCGCCCGGGCGCTCATCGGCTTCCGCACCGAGTTCCTCACCGAGACCCGCGGCGCCGGGATGCTCCACCACGTTTTCGAGGGATGGGAGCCGTGGATGGGCGAGCTTCGCACCCGCCCGACGGGCACCGTCGTCGCCGACCGCACCGGAGCGGTCACCGCCTACGCCATTGCCGGAATCCAGGAGCGGGCCAGCCTCTTCGTCGCCCCGACCGACAGGGTCTATGCCGGGATGATCGTCGGCGAGAACCCCCGGTCCGAGGACATGGACGTCAACATCTGTCGCGAGAAGAAGCTCACCAACGTGCGCGCGGCGGCGTCAGACGACACGATCCGCCTCACGCCACCCCGTCGCCTGTCACTCGAGCAGGCCCTCGAGTTCATCGCCGACGACGAGTGCGTCGAGGTCACCCCGGGGGCAGTGCGGCTCCGCAAGGTCACGCTCGACGCCGGCGAGCGGGCCCGCCACGTCAAGCGCCTCAAGAACGCCCGCGTCTGACCGACACCGGGCAAACTCGTCAGGCGAGGATCCGGACCACCCCGTTCACCGGGTCGACCTCGACACGATCCCCGTCGGCGATCGCCTCCATGGCGCCCGGTGCGCCCACCACCGCCGGGATGCCGAGTTCGCGCGACAGCACCGCAGCGTGGCTCATGGGGCCTCCCTCGGAGGTGACCAGCCCCCCGACGAGGGTCAACACCATGTTGTAGGCAGGCGTCGTCGTGCGCGTGACGAGGACCTCGCCCGGCTGGAGCCGGTCGAACGCCTCGTCGGCGCTCTCGGCCACCCGGGCCACCCCCTCGAACGCCTCGTCGCCGATTCCGGAACCCTGGAGCGGCTTCCTCCCATCCATTTCGGCGTCCTCGACGACCATGCCGAGTTCGGAGAGGCAGGCAAGGATGACCATCACCGTCTCGGCGAGGGGCGCCGGCAGGGCATCGAGGGGCGGAGTTCCCTCGGGGTCACCAAGGGTCTGCGGCGGATCCAGGGTCTTCTGGTGGAAGCGTTCGGCGGCACGTGTAGTCAGGTCGTCGGCGGTCGGCCCGACGCCGTCGGCCACGATCAACGACAGTTCGTCGCGCTCCAACTCGAACACGTGCACGGCCTCGTGGAGCCTTCCCGAATCGACCATGCGCCGGCCCGCCTCGAGCATGGTGAGGCGCAGCAGGCCAGCCGGCCACTCGGACGTGATCGGGCCGTTGTCGTCGCGCAGGTCCATGGCCTCGCGGGCCCGGGCCAGCAGGTCGTCGAAACCGTCGCGGTCGCCGTCCGGAACCCGCCGACGGAGGTCGACGATGGTGGCCTCGAGGCGTCCGGCGTCGTGGACCCGCTCGTCGGCGCCGGAGAGGATCGTGGCGAGGACCACCTCGGGCGACTCGCCGAGGGTGGGGGAGTCGAGGTCATAGCCGGCGAACAGCACCGAACCCCGGTAGCGGAGGTAGGTGTCGAGGGCAGCAGAGATGTCGGACGAGGCCGCGGCCACCTCGTCGAGGTTCGTCGGGGACGCCCCAACCTCGGCGAGGCGGTCGCGGATCCGACGGAGCGCCTCGGCAGGAGCCGACGTGGACGGCGACGCTCCCACGAGCGCCCCGAGCATGTCGCCTCCCTGGATCCCCCAACGGTGACCGGCCACGAGCAGTTGGCCGATCGGCGCGAGGTCGTAGCCGTGGAGGCGGAAGTGCTCCTCGAAGGTCCAACGGATGTGCGTGAGCAGCGCCTCGAGGTGCTCGGCCAGTCCTGCGCCGTCGAGGGCCGGGAGGTCGACCGCTCCGAACGCCAGGTTCTGTTCGACGAGTCGTGGCCGTGTCTCGGCATGCCACTCAGCGATGACCGCCGGGGCGGGCGAGTGCTCAAGGTTGCGCCGAGCGGCCCTGGTCCGACGACGGAACTCGGGATGCAGCCGCGAGGCAATCCTGAGGAGGAACACCGGAAGCGGCTTCGCCGAGGGCTTGTCGGGCCGGATGAGGGGCCGCATCCTCGTGTAGGTGAATCCGTTGACGAACTGGAACGAGAGCGTCTCGGCCGGCACGCCCAGGGTCGGCCACTGCTTGCGGTAGGCGGCCTGCATCGCCTCAGGCACCAGCCACTGCATGATCGGCGTGGTGCCACCCGGGAAGTGCGAGCGGTCCAGTTGCCAGAAGCCCGGACCGGGTGACTCGAAGGAGTCGATCGTCTCTGTCCCCACCGCCGACACCGTAGGTGAAATGGTGTAGGGCGCCACAGGTCGTCGCCGGTAGCGTCGGCTGACTTGTCCACCAGGCGGCTTCGGCCGTCTCCGTAGTAGCACCGGGGTAGGTGAAGCGTGCGAATCGCAGTCGTCAGGGAGCGTGCCGAACGCGAGCGCCGGATCGCCCTGAGCCCCGAGGCGGTCGAGAACCTGACCGGCGACGGCCACGAACTCGTCGTCGAGGCAGGTGCAGGCGAGGCGGCGAACATGGCGGACGCCGCCTATGTCGAAGCCGGCGCCACGATCGCACCCGACCGGACTGCGGCGATCGGCGACGGCGGAGTGGTCGTCGGCGTCAACGGACCGGACACGCCTGAACTGCGGGCCGGCCTCGGCGCCGACCACGTCGTCCTGGGCCTGTTCGACCCGCTCTGGCGGCCGCAGCCGATGGCCGAACTGGCCGCCACCGGGGCCACGGCGCTCTCCCTGGACCTGGTGCCCCGCAGCACGCGGGCGCAAGCCGTCGACGTGCTGTCGTCGACCGCGACGGTCGTCGGCTTCCAGGCGGTCCTCGTTGCCGGAGTGCGGATGCCGCGGCTCATGCCGCTCCTCATGACGGCGGCCGGCACGGTGCCGCCCGCACGGGTTGTGGTCCTCGGCGCCGGCGTGGCCGGCCTCCAGGCCATCGCCACCGCACGACGACTCGGCGCCGTGGTCCAGGGTTTCGACATCCGTGAGGAGGCCCTCGAACAGATCCGCTCGCTTGGGGCAAAGTCGATCGACCTTCCCGAGGCCGATCCCGACGATCCGACGGACCCGGCGCAACGCACCCAGGCGGCGCTGACCCCGCACCTGGCGGAGGCCGACGTCGTCATCACGGCAGCACAGGTGCCCGGTCGCCGGAGCCCCACGCTCGTGACCGACGTGATGGTCGAAGCGATGCGGCCGGGCGCCCTCCTGGTCGACCTGGCCGCCGACCGGGGCGGCAACTGCACCCTCAGCCGTGCCGACGAAGAGGTCCTCCACGGGGGTGTCACGATCCTGGCGCCGACCGACCTGGCCTCGGGCTCGCCCGTTTCTTCGTCGCGGATGTTCGCCAACAATGTGGTCAACCTGCTCCGCCTTCTCACCACCGACGGCGAGGTCGTGCTGGACCTCGAAGACGACATCGTGGCGAGCATGCTGGTCACGTCGGGTGGCGAGGTCGTCCACCCGGGGGTCCGTGAGATGCTCGAGTCGGCACCCTCCGGAGGCACGGAGTCATGACGCTGCTCGTCGCCCTAACGCTCTTCGTCCTGGCGGTATTCCTCGGCCTCGAACTGATCACCAAGGTCCCGGCCACGCTGCACACGCCCCTGATGTCCGGTTCGAACGCCATCTCGGGCATCACGCTCATCGGGGCGCTGGTCTCGGCGGGCTCCGACCACTCGACGCTCACCACGGCACTGGGTGTCGCCGCGGTGGCCCTGGCCACGATCAACGTCGTGGGCGGATTCCTCGTGACCGACCGGATGCTCGCCATGTTCCGGACGCGCCGCAAGGGCGGATCATGACGTTTCCGGACGCCATCGCCGTCGGCTACCTCCTCGCAGCCGTCCTCTTCATCCTGGGCCTCAAGGCACTCGGACGACCGCGGACGGCCAGGCGCGGCAACCTGCTCGGCGCCACCGGCATGTTCATCGCGATCGCCGTAACCCTGCTCGACCGGGCGATCGTCGACTTCCGGTTCCTGGCGCTCGGCGTCGCCATCGGGGCCCTGGTCGGTGCGCTGCTGGCGCTGAAGGTCCGCATGACCGGCATGCCCGAACTCGTGGCGCTGTTCAATGGCTTCGGTGGTGCCGCCTCGGTCCTGGTGGCCGGCGCCGCATTCCTCGAGGTCGTCGACACTGGCACAGTCGACGACCAGTTGGCAGTGGCCGCAGCAGTGACCGTCCTGGTCGGCGCCGTCACCTTCACCGGATCGATGGTCGCCTTCGGCAAGTTGCGCGAATCGCTGCGGTGGAACGGCTTCAGTGGGCTCCACATCGTCCGCGCAGCCACCGGGGCGGTCGCACTCCTCCTCGTCGTAGGCGTCGTGGTCCAGCCCGACTCCCTGGGCTGGTTCTGGGGCCTCGCCGCTGCCGGACTGCTGCTCGGCGTCCTCGCTACCATCGCCATCGGCGGCGCCGACATGCCGGTCGTGATCGCTCTCCTCAACGCCTTCTCGGGCGTGGCGGCATCGACCACCGGCTTCGTGCTCGACAACCCGCTGCTCATCATCGCCGGTTCGCTGGTGGGCGCCAGCGGACTGATCCTCACTCAGATCATGTGCACGGCCATGAACCGGTCCATCCTCGACGTGGTGTTCTCGAAGGCCGTGGTCGTCGCCCGGGGCTCCCACGACGACGCCTATGGCGACGGCGTCACCTCGACGTCGGCCGAGGAGGTGGCGATGCTGCTCGAGGTCGCCTCCCGGGTGGTCATCGTCCCCGGCTACGGCCTGGCGGTGGCCCAGGCCCAGCATGCCGTACGCGAACTCATGACGGTCCTCGAGGGGGCCGGTGCCGAGGTCATGTTCGGCATCCACCCGGTGGCCGGCCGCATGCCCGGCCACATGAACGTGCTCCTGGCCGAAGCCGAGATCGGCTACGAGCACCTGCTCGAGATGGACCGGGTCAACCCGACGTTCGCCCAGACCGATGTGACGATCGTGATCGGTGCCAACGACGTCGTGAACCCCTCGGCCCGCGATGACGCCGGCTCGCCGATCGCCGGCATGCCGATCCTCGACGTCGACGAGTCGGGCACGGTCATCGTGGTCAAGCGTTCGCTCAGCCCGGGCTTCGCCGGGATCCCGAACCCACTGTTCGTGGCCGACAACACGCTGATGCTGTTCGGCGACGGCAAGCAGGCGGTGCTCGACATCGTCGCCGCCCTCATGGAGGGCTGAGACCCACTTCCTCCGGGGCAGGGGTTCTGGCAGACTCTGCGCACAGCCGAGCGAACGGGGAAGGCGATGGGTTTCATGGAACGGAAGGACGTCGCGGCAGCCGTCGGCGTCCTGCCACGCGACACCTACGACGGACGGACCGAGTGGCCCGGCCTGCTTCGCAAGGTCGCCAGAGAGTGCCCCGGCTTCGACAGGTGACCACCCGGATGGAGGCAGGAGTGACGACCCCTTCGGGAACGTTGCCATCGGCTCCGCTATACGGGTACCTTCCGAGCGCTCCAACACCGTCCCCCGGAGAAATCACGACATGACACAACGAGTCGCCATCATCGGCGCAGGTCCCAGCGGCCTGGCCCAGTTGCGGGCCTTCGCCTCGGCGGCCGCCCAGGGCGCGGAGATCCCCGAGCTCGTCTGCTACGAGAAGCAGGACGACTGGGGCGGCCTCTGGAACTACACGTGGCGCACCGGCGTCGACGAATATGGCGAGCCCGTCCACGGTTCGATGTACCGCTACCTCTGGTCGAATGGCCCCAAGGAGTGCCTCGAGTTCGGCGACTACTCCTTCGAGGAGCACTTCGGCAGGCCCATCGCCTCGTACCCGCCGCGGGAAGTCCTCTGGGACTACATCAAGGGCCGCGTCGAGAAGAGCGACGTCCGCCGGTTCATCCGATTCCGCCATGCCGTGCGCGAGGTGTCGTTCGACGAAGGCACGCAGAAGTTCACGGTCACCGCCCACGACCTCCCCAACGACGTCGTCTCCTCCGAGGAGTTCGACCACGTCGTCGTCGCCAGCGGTCACTTCTCGGTGCCCAACATCCCGTACTTCCCCGGCTTCGAGAAGTTCCTGGGCCGGGTGCTCCATGCCCACGACTTCCGCGACGCAGTCGAATTTCAGGGCAAGGACGTCCTGCTCATCGGCTCCAGCTACTCCGCCGAGGACATCGGCTCGCAGTGCTACAAGTACGGCTGCTCCTCGGTCACCATCAGTTCACGCAGCGGCGGCACCGGCTACGACTGGCCAGAGGGCTTCGCCGAGGTGCCGCTGCTCACCCACGTCGACGGCAAGACCGTCCACTTCACGGACGGCACCAGCCGTGAGATCGACGCCGTGATCCTGTGCACCGGCTACCTGCACCACTTCCCGTTCCTGCCCGACTCGCTGCGGCTCCAGACCCGCAACCGCTTGTGGGTGTCGAACCTCTACAAGGGCGTCGTGTGGCGGGACAACCACCGACTCTTCTACCTCGGGATGCACGACCAGTACTACACGTTCAACATGTTCGACGCGCAGGCCTGGTATGCCCGCGACGTGATCCTCGGCCGAATCGAACTTCCGTCCGACGAGGAGATGGACGCCTACGAGTCCCATTGGCTGGCCCTCGAGGAGGCCCTCGAGACCGCCTACGAGGAGATCGACTTCCAGGGCGACTACACCCAGGACCTGGTCGACGACACCGACTACCCGGACTTCGACATTCCCGCCGTGAACCAGATGTTCAAGGACTGGAAGGCCCACAAGAAGGCCGACATCATGGGCTACCGGGACCAGGGTTTTCGCTCCACGCTCACCGGGACCGTCGCACCCGTCCACCACACCCCATGGATGGAAGCCATGGACGACTCCCTCGAGGACTACCTGGCCGACGAGGCGTAGCGGCCGACGCCTTCGGCCAACTGCCCTCGGTCAGGGTGTCCACCGTTCAGATTCGTAGGCTCCACCAGCCATGGTCGCCCTGTTCTCACTTGTCTCTGCCGCGCTCTTTGGTGCCGGCGACTTCTGCGGCGGGCAGGCGGCGAAGCGGGCCGGGGTCATCCCGATCGTCGCCGGCTCGAACCTCATCGGCCTGCTGCTGGTCTTGGTCTTCGCACCCAGTCTGGCCGAGCGCTTCGACGGGGCCGACTTCCTCACTGGGATGGTCGGCGGCCTCTTCGGCCTTGTCGGCATTTCGCTCCTGTATCGCAACCTGTCGCGTGGCCCAATGGCCGTGGTGGCGCCGATTGCCGCCCTCACCAACGCTGTGGTCCCGGTCCTGTGGGGCGTCGGCTTCGGTGAACGGCCCACCAGCATCCACGCGGCAGGCATCCTGCTCGGATTCGTCGCCATCGTGCTGGTCTCCCGCCCGCCCGAGACGGCCGGAGTAGTCGCACCGGGGCTGGTGTTCGAATCCGTACTCGCGGGCGCCGGGTTTGCCGGCTTCTTCATCGCCCTCGACGCAACCGACCTTGCGAGTTCGCCATGGCCGATCGTTGGCGGCCGTCTCGCCACGATTGTGGTCCTCGCGGCGGTCCTTGCCGTCGCCCCGCGGGCCCGGACCCCGGTGCGTGACGTCCGGTGGTTGATCCTCGCGTGCGGCTTCTGCGACTGCTTCGCCAACGTCCTGATGCTCGAGGCTCTCGGCAGGGGAATGCTCAGCCTTGTGGCCGTGCTGACTTCGCTCTACCCGGCGGCCACAGTGCTGTTGGCCCGAATCGTCCTACAGGAGCAGATCGGTAAGGGACAACTGGTGGGCCTAGTCGGGACCCTGGGCGCGGTCGTGTTGATCGTCACGGGATGACCCGGAGGCGGCAAGGCAACGGACCGCCGGCGTGCGATCCTTGGAGGGTGCGTGCCGTTGCCTCCCTCGTCGCCCTGCTGGTGCTGGCCACCGCATGCAGCGCCGGCGACGGCCCCACGATCGTCACTCCGACCACCACCCCCGACCTGTTCGGCGGCGTGTCGACGGCCTCGACGCTGCCACCCGCCGAGGTACCGGACTGGGAACCCGTGCAACTGGTTGCCGTGCGCAAGGACGCCGAGGCCTGTATCGCCAGCGCACGCCCGGACGAGATCGTCCTCCCGGACGAGGGCCCCCGGACCGTCACGGTCGAGTCGGGCGACACGCTGGGCAAGATCGCTGAACGCTTCGACACCACCGTTGCGGCGTTCATGCGGGCCAATTCGCTGAGCAACCCCGACCGGCTCCGGGTGGGCCAGGTGCTGATCGTGCCCCGGGAACGTCCCGACGAGGTCGACGGACCGGAGGGCCCCAAGATCGAGTGGGAGGAACTGGCCTGTGTGCTCGACACGGGAGTGGCGGCCCACGGACCCGACGGGCTGCCGGTCGGGGCGCCGGGGCGGATCGAGGTCGTGGTCCGGTGGCCCCGGATCGACGGGACCGACGAGGCTCCGCGGGTCAACGGCCGTCTCCTCGGCCTCATCCAGGGGGCATTGGCCGCCTTCCTCGATGATGTGATCACCGCCGTCGAACGCAACGGCTATGCGTGCAGGGAGGCGCTCGACGGCCGTTGCATGTGGCTCATGCACGAGTACGAGGTGCTGCTGTCGAACGACGACGTGTTCAGCCTCCGCAACACGACCCGTCGCCTGCTCCCGGGGGCGGCCGCCGAGTCGGCGGAAGTGCTCACGGAGACCTTCGACCTGGTGATCGGCCGTCCGTTCGAGATCGACCTCCTGTTCGACGACGAGGCCGACTGGGTCGGAGCCCTGTCGGCCGAGGCGATCAAGCGCCTCGAACAGGAACCGTGGGTCGACGAGCGCCGCCATGTCGGTGCCGGGCCGGACGCCGCCAACTTCGAGCGGTTCAACCTGACGCACGGTGGCCTGGTGCTTTCCTTCGCTCCCTTCACGGTGGGTGGATCGGGGAGCAGCACGGTCCTGATCACGATCCCGTACCGGGCACTCGAAGGCCTCTGGGCGACCGACGGCCCGGTGGCGCCGCTCCTCGAGAAGCTGGACTGACCGGTTCGATCGTCGCACCCGGGTTCCCTAGGCTCGGCGCCATGGAACTGACCGAGGCCATGCGTACGACCTTCGCCTGTCGGGAGTTCACCGACGACCCGGTGCCCGACGAGGTGCTCCACCGAATCCTGGACGAGGCCCGCTTTGCCCCATCGGGCGGCAACCGACAGGGCGGGCACGTGGTAGTGGTCCGCGACCCGGCCATCCGGCGCCGACTGGGCGAGCTGGCCCAACCGACGCTGCGGGTCTACGCGGCTCAGGCGGCGGCGGGGGAGACGCCCTTCAACTCGGTGCACCCGACGGCGATCGACGTCGAGGCGGCGCTTCGGACCCCCACCGACATACTGCCGATGTTCAGCCACCTCGACGAGGTGCCGGTGGTGCTGGTGGTCACCGTCGACCTGACGCAGGTGGTCTCGGTCGACAAGGACCTCGACCGGGTGGGGCTCGACACCGGTGCGTCGATCTACCCGCTGGTCTGGAACATCCTGCTGGCCGCCCGCGCCGAGGGCCTGGGGGGCGTGCTCACCACGGTCGTCGCTCCGGCGGAGGCCGATGTGCAGGCGCTGCTGGGCCTGCCCGAGGAGCATGCCATCGCCGCCCTGATCCCGCTGGGGCGGCCGGTGCGACAACTCACGAAGCTGCGTCGGCGCCCAGTGGAGGATTTCACCACCATCGACCGCTACGACGGGGTGCCCCTCGGACCCGCAGGGGAGTAGGTTTTCAACCGTGCTCGAGGAACCCACATCCCCGGCGGTCCGGGACCAACCCCGCGGTCGGCTGCTGTTCGGCGCCGTGCTGGGCTCGTTCGCGGTCATCGCAGCGTTGGTGGCATCGGCGGCGGCCGGCGCCGGCGGCCCCGGCCCCACGATCGACCAGTCCAGGCAGTTGTCGGCCGAGCGGGACGGAACCCACGCCGGTGGCATCGACCTCGACTCGCACGGAGCGACCTTCTCGTTCGAGGTGTGCATCGACGGCGTGCCGCACCGCTGGGAGGGCGACGACCCGTTCGGGTGGAAGCTCGATGACCGCGGCAAGTTCGAAGGGTCCCCACCCCTCGAGCCCGACCCCGACGAGAAGTGCGAAATGGCGGACCTACGCAAGGAGCGCGGCGAAGGCCAGGGCCTGTTCGACTTCGTTCCGGACTTCGAGGCGTTCGAGTCCTGCCTCGCCGAGGAGGGCGCCGACCCCGATTCGCCGCACGACCGGAACCGGACCAGCGTGATCGTCGTCGGACCCGACGGTCGCACCGTCGTCCAGTTCAGCGACGACGTCGGCTCGGTCACGGTCACCGGAACCGACGAGGGCGTCGAGGTCACCATCGACGGCGGCGCAGCAGTGGTCGACGTCGAGGCCAGGGAACAGTCCCGCGAGAAGGCCTACACCGCCTGCGAGTCCCTCCTTCCGGAGCCGCCCCAGGGGAAGTTCGGGTTCCGTGGTCCGTTCGAAGGAGGGGAACACGGACTGTTCGACGGGTTCTTCGCCGAATTCATCGAGGAGTTCGAGATGGAGTTCGAGTTCCACGAGTTGGATCCCGGTGAGAACCGGCGCGAGCGGCGCTCCGGTGACCTGCGCGAACTGTTCAGTGGCGTCGCCGACGACGGCGGCCGCTGTGAGGGCGCCGACACCCAGTCGGCCTGAGCGCCTCCCCGAGGGTCAGTTTCCAGGCGGGCTGTACGACACGGAGTTGCGCACCGTCTCGGCGGCAGCGTCGAGCTCCTCCGGAGTCAACAGGACCGTGACACGGGCGTTCACCGCCCCCGAGGCGGAGACGGCCAGGCTGAGGGCGGCTGCATCGGCGTTCGACGCCAGGTCTGCGACCACGAATGCATCCTCGCTGCCGAAGGCGAAGTAGAAGGCCTCGACGGATCCACCCAGTGAGGTGGCGGCCGCTGCGGCAGCCTCGGTTCGAGCAGAGCCGCCGTCGGAGAGCAGGCCCTGGACCCCCTCGGTGGTGTAACTGGCCTGGATGAGGTACTTGGGCATCGTCGTCCCCCTGTCGTCGTGCCGACCGCCGATCGACCGGCTGGCGACGAGTCTCGCGCGGTTTCCGAATCCGTGCACAGGGAGGTCCCGGCACGCCGGTCGGAAGGGAGGCCGTCTACCCTCGCCGCCGTGGAACTCGGCCTCACCATCCATCTGACCGACCGGTCGATCGACGTCCGCGACCTGGCAGTCGAGGCGGAGGCCCGCGGGTTCTCGTCGCTCTGGCTCCCGGAGCACACGCACATCCCGGCCAGCCGCCGGACGCCGATCCCGATGGGTGGCGTGGACCTCGCCGACGAGTACCCCCGGTCACCCGACCCGTACGTGTCGTTGGCAGCGGCCGCAGCACTCACCGACCAGATCCGGCTCGGCACGGGCGTCGCCCTCGTCGCCCAGCACCACCCGATCAACCTGGCCAAGGCGGTGGCGTCGGTCGACGCCCTCTCGAATGGCCGCTTCGTCCTCGGCATCGGCTACGGCTGGAACGTCGAGGAGATGGCCCACCATGGCGTGGAGTTCCGAACCCGGCGTGCGCAGGCCCGCGAGCACGTGCTGGCCATGCGCGAACTCTGGACCGGGGAGGCGGGTGAGTACCACGGCGACTTCGTGGACTTCTCGCCCAGCTGGGCCTGGCCGAAGCCCGTTCGGAACGGCGGGCCACCCGTCTACATCGGGGGCGGCGCCGGGCCGAAGATGTTCGCCGCCGTCGCCGAGTTTGCGGATGGTTGGCTGCCGATCGGAGGATCAGGCGTGCGTGCTGCGCTCAGTGACCTGCGGGCCGCCTGCGAGGAGCGGGGCCGCGACGCCGGTGAACTCGACGTGATCCCGTTCGGTACCCTTCCCGACGAGGGCAAGCTCGAGTACTACGCCGGACTCGGCATCACCGAAGTGGTGCTCCGGCTGCCGTCTGCGCTTCGCGACGAGGTGCTGCCGGTGCTCGACGAGTTCACCCGCTTCATCGACTGAGGAGAGATCAATGCCACACGACCTGGTGATCCGGGGAGGAATGGTCGTCGATGGCACCGGCGCACCGGCGACGATCGCCGACGTTGCGATCGACGGCGACCTCGTCGTCGAGGTCGGTCGGGTGGAAGGAACCGGACAGCGTGAGATCGACGCCGAAGGTCGGGTCGTCACGCCCGGATTCGTCGACATCCACACGCACCTCGACGCCCAACTGTCCTGGGATCCGATCGGCAGCTCGTCGTGCTGGCACGGCGTGACGTCGGTCGTGCTCGGAAACTGCGGCGTGACCTTCGCCCCGGTGGCTCCGGGCGGTCGGGAGTTCCTCGCCGAGATGATGGAGTCGGTCGAGGACATCCCCGCAGAGTGCATCCTCGACGGCCTCTCCTGGAACTGGGAGACCTACGGCGAGTACCTGGCCGAGGTGGCGTTGCTGCCCAAGGGCGTCAACGCTGGCGGCATGGTCGGGCACTGCGCCGTGCGCGTGGCAGCCATGGGGGAGCGCTCGCTCGACGAGGATCCGGCCACCGCCGAGGACATCGCCGCCATGGTGCCGATGGTCGACGAGGCGCTGGCCGCCGGCGCCCTCGGGTTCTCGACGTCGCGCACCTTCCTACACCGGGTGCCCGACGGCCGCTATGTGCCCGGCACCCACGCAACCGAGGACGAACTCTTCGCCTTTGCAGACTCGCTGGGCCACTACGGCGGCATCTTCGAGTGCGCCGCCAAGTTGGGTGGCCGCAACGATCCCGAGGGCGAGTTCACCCGTGACGAGATCCGCATGTACGGCGACATCAGCCGACGGGGCGACTGCCCGGTGACCTTCGGCCTCACGCAGGTCGACATCGTCCCCGACATGCACCTGCGCGTCCTCGACCACGTCGCCGAACAGAACGCCAACGGGGCCCGGATCCGACCCCAGACCACGTCGCGTCAGATCGGCATCCTGTTCGGTCTCTCCGGTCGGACCCCGTTCGACCGGGCCGACGGCTGGGGCGACCTGCGCGACCTGCCACTGGCCGACAAGGTCGCCCGGTTCACGGAGCCTTCGTCGAGGGCGGCACTCGTGGCGGCCGCCGAGGCCCGGATCGAGGGGCTCCCGCTGGACTGGTTCTCGTTCTTCCCGCTTCCCGACGACCCGGTCCGCCACGACCTCTCCCGCGACGAGAGCGTGGGTGCCGAGGCCCAGCGCCGGAATGTGTCCGTGGCCGAGGCCTTTGTCGACCTGGCCGTCGAACTCGACGGCCGGCGCCTGTTCACCCTCCCGTTCCTCAACCAGCGCATGGAATCCGCCGTCGAGATGCTCCAGCGGCCCGAGGTCGTGATGGGCCTCGCCGACGCCGGCGCCCATGCGAAGCAGATCATGGACGCCAGCCAGCCGACCTTCTTCCTCACCCACTGGGTGCGCGACCGGGGACGGTTCACCCTCGAGGAGGGGGTGCGTCGCCTCACCTCCGACACCGCCGACCTGTTCGGCATCGACGGACGGGGCCGCCTGGTGCCGGGTGCCCACGCCGACGTCAACGTGATCGACTTCGAGGGGCTGAGGCTCCACTACCCGGAGATGGCCCACGACTTCCCGGGTGGCGCCGGCCGGTGGATCCAGCGGGCGGACGGCTACGAAGCGACCATCGTCAACGGCGAGGTGTTCATGGAGTCCGGCGAGCACACCGGGGCACTGGTCGGCCAGATGCTGCTGGGGTCGGCTGCAGGCTGAATCCTCGCCGAGGACGGGTCAGGCGGGAACGGGCTCTCCGCCGACCACCACCGGGAACTGCCGGTCGGGGTGGTTCTGCCTCGACCGCCCGGTCGGGCTGCCCTTTGACGGATCGCCGTCGAGCCGCTCGGCCCTGTCAGGGGCGTACTGGAGGATGTAGGTCCTGCGGACCTCGTCGGTGGTGTTCGGGCCCGTCATGTGGGGCGTCAGCGACGAGAACACGACGACGCTGCCTGCCGCTGCCGGAACCGCCACGACACCCTCGGGATCCTCGAGGCACTGGTGGCCCAGCGGCTCGACATAGGTGTGGGCGAGCGTGCCGCCCAGGTGCAGGCCGGGGACGACCCACGGGCAGCCGTTGTCGACCGTGGCGTCGGTGAGCGGGACCCAGCAGGTGAGGTACTGCTGGGGCTCCACGTAGGTGTACCCGTTGTCCTGATGCCACGGGAAGTGGCGGGGCTTTTCGGGTTGCTTGTAGACGAGTTGGTCCCAGTAGAGCCGGACGTCGTCACCGACCAGGTCGTGGCAGAGGCCGGCGAACACCGGGTGGGCGGCGAACCGGCGGACCACATCCGAGGCGAGGACCGCATGCGGAGAGAACAGGATCGCGCCGGCCTCGGCGATGGAGAGCCGCTCGTCGGGCATCTGGCGGAGGAACGCCTCGGTGGCTTCTGCCCGCTCGTCGACGGCCGCCGTGACCTCGTCGAGGGTCGCTGCGTCGAGGACGCCCTCGATGAGCACGTAGCCCCGTTCGTGGAATGCATCGGCCTGGTCGGCGGTCACGACCAGGTAGCCGTCGGGCGTTGGGCGCTGCCAGGCGAATTCTTCGTTCCAGGGATGGGGGCGTGGGTCCACCGGCCGATCGTAGGCGTTCGCGCCGGTTGGCTACGGTGGCGGGCCGTGCCTGCCCTGAGCAACCTCGAGCGGGAGTCGTGGGAGCGCGACGGCTTTGTCATCGTTCCCGGATTCGCCGACGGAGCGACGTGCGCCGCCCTGTGGGAACGGACGGTGGCGATCAGCCGGACTGCTGACGCGGGAGGCGACGTGGGCGACGCCCAGGTGCTCCTCGAACCGGTCCCGGATCCCTCGGCGGTCCTTCCCGAGGAGAAGGTCGGGAAGGTGTTCCGCCTCCACCACGAGCCGGGCGTCCACGCGGACCTGGCCCACGATCCAGGTCTTGGCGACCTGCTCGGTGACCTGCTCGGCGAGGATGTCGACTGCTTCCTCTCCCAGTTCATCTTCAAGAACCGGCGGGCGCTGGGGCAGCCGTTGCACCAGGACGCCTGGTACTTCCGGATGACCCCGAGCGACCAGGTCGGTGCCTGGCTGGCGGTCACCGAGGCGACCCTCGAAAACGGGCCGCTCTGGGTGCTACCCGGTTCGCACCGGGAACCGCTCCACGACGTCGAATCCGACCGGCGGCCGGGTGCACAGTTGGGCTACGTCGAAATCACCGACCACGACATCGACGGCGCCATCCCTGTGCTGCTGGATCCCGGCGACCTGCTGCTGTTCCATGCCCACCTCATGCATCGTTCCACCGACAACTTCACTGAGGCGCCCCGTGCCGCGATGGTGTACCACTTCGGCTCCTCGGGTACGCATGACCCGGCCGTCGATCCCGATCCGGCGTCGCTGGCTGGCTACCTGCGCGACCTCGGCATGGAGGTCGAGGAGCCACTGGCGCCCTCCGTGGAGGCGGCGGTACGCGCCAACGTCCGGAACCGGTGGGTTCCGGTCCGGCGTGGCGGCCGGTCCGTGGGTCAGTCGTTGACGGGGGCCGAAGGCAGCGGGTCGTAGTAGGGGGACTGCTCGGAGTCGGGCGACTCCGCGTACATCGAGATCGCCCCCTCGGGGTCGAAGGCCTTGGGCGGTGTCTCGGGCATCTCGCCGAGCAGATAACGCACGCCGCCGTCGACGAACATGTACATGCCTTCGCCCTCGTTGCGGAGTTCGTCGATCCCGACCTTGGTCGGGTTCCACCACACCTCGGTGATGTCGTCGACGCCGAAGTGGTCGGGCTCCATGTCGGCGGGCCAGCGCCCCTCGTCGCCGAACGAGATCGACGGGATGGTCAGCCCGCGGGCGGTGGGCGAGGCCTCGAAGAGTTGGTCAGCGAGGTTCTCGATTGTGAGGTCGGGTCCGATGGCTGTGAGCACGGCGTAGAACAGCGCCGGGTTCGGGTCGATGAGGCCGATCGTGTCGTCAGCAGGCGGCGTCGTGCCGTTCCACCACTCGTAGATGAAGGTGGAACCGCCCTGTCCGGGGGCCACGCGTGCGGACAGGTTCGAGAGGCCGAAGGCGTTCGCCCACTGCTCCTGGTCGTAGGTGCGGGCGAACACGTTGGTGTCGACGAGCACCGAGCCGGTCAGGATCCACTCGGGGAACCAGCCCTGGGCGGTGGCCTCGCGGGTGAAGTCCCGGGGGGCGATCGCGTCGCCATTGAAGATCACCGACGTGACCCCGGCCGCCTTCATCTTCGCGATCGTGTTCGAGGCACTCTCCTGGAGCGTCGCCGGGTCCAGAACGTAGGAGACGGATTCGGCGATCTCGACCCCGTACCCGGCGAGGAGTTCCGCGAACCTGTCGTTCTGTTCCGCTGACGCCGCGCCGACGTCGATCCAGATCCGTCCGAAGACCCGTTCCTGGTCGTGGAACGACTCGTCGCCGGCGTGGATGGCGTTGTCGCCGGCGAGGCGCTTGCCGACGTACTCGGCGACCAGCATGTTCAACTGCTGGCCGCTCTTGCCGAGCGACCACCCGTAGGGGTGGTATTCCTCGTAGTACTCGGGGGACTGGGCCGGGCCGCATCCGAAACAGGGGATGCCGCGGGCCATCAACTCCTCGGAGAAGGCATTCGTGAGACCAGGTCCGCTCCAGACCATGAAGGGCTCGATCTCCTCGGCGATCTTGACCGCATCGGCACGTGCGGAGACCGCATCCATGACGAAGCCGGACCCCACCATCACCTCGAGGTCGACCGAGCGTCCGTAGGTCTCGTAGTACGACTCGTAGTAGGCGAGGAGGTCGCGCGCGGTCTGCCCGACCTGGGCGTTGGTGTCGTCGTTGTCGATGGCGTCGGTGATATAGGCCATGATGGGATCGGACTCCTGGGGCAGCCAGTAGACGATCTTGATCGTGTCGGCGGTCACGCCGGGAGCCGTCGCCCCGCCGTTGTCGCCCTCGAAGGGTGCCCAGCAGGCGGTGCGGAAGAACCAGGGGATGGCGACCAGTCCGGTCTCGGTGTCGCAGCGCTCGCCCCAGTCAATGGTGTCCTCGATACCCAGTTCGACTGCCAGGTCGTAGAACAGGACGTGCTCGGGCAGTCCGGTGAGCTGGTCGATGCCATCAACGATCACCGGCTCCACCGTTGGTGCGGCGGTGGTGGTTGGTGCGGCGGTGGTGGTTGGTGCGGCGGTGGTGGTTGGTGCGGCGTCCTCGTCGCCGCCACACGACGCGCCGAAGACCACCACCATGGCGACGGCCACCAACGGCGCCCAGCGCCGTGTGGTGCTCCTGCACGATCCGTGGGTCCGTGACGGTTGCATGTGCGTACCCCCCTGGCGCGCGTCCTTCAAGGCTCAGACCGTAGTCGGCTTCGATCGCATGAGTGCCTCCGGGTCCGAACCGAGGTAGGAGGCCACCACCGCCGGGTGCCCGAGGACCTCGTCGGGCGTTCCCTCGGCCACCACGGCGCCCTGGTCGAGCGCCACCATCCGATCGGCGATCGAACGCAGCAGGGCCATGTCGTGTTCGATGACCACGAGAGCACAGCCCATCTCGTCACGGATCCGTCGGATCACCGGTGCCAGGGCCTCAGCCTCGCGCTGGGCAATGCCACTGGACGGCTCATCGAGGAGCACAACCACCGGACGGTGGGCGACCACGCAGGCGAGGTCCACGATCCGGCGGGTGCCCGTCGAGAGTTCGTTGACGAACTTGGAGCGAAAGGCCCCGAGCCCCATCATCTCGAGCAGTTCCGCCACCCGTGACGCCACCCGCTTTTCACTGGCGAGTATGTGGGGAAGTCGCAGAGCTGCCGAGACCGGGTCGTGTGCACCGGTCCAGCGGTCCAGGGCCACCGCCAGGGTCTCCTCCACCGTGAGCGCCGGGAAGAGCCGCGCATCCTGGAAGGAACGTCCCAGGCCGCGGCGCGACCGCGTCGAAGGACTGCGACCATCCAGTCGACGACCCTCGAGGATGGCGCTCCCCGCGTCGGGCTCGGTGAAACCGCAGATGAGGTCGAACAGGGTGGTCTTCCCGGCCCCGTTGGGTCCGATCAGACCGAGGATCTCGCCTGGGTACGCGTCCAGGTCGACGCCGCCGACAGCGACGATCCCGCCGAAGGAGCGGGCCATTCCGCGGACCTCCAGAATCGCCGACCGGCCATCGTCTGCGGGCCTCCCAACACGGACCGGAGTGCGCTCCGGATCTCCGGCCGTGCCGGGGTCCGGGTCGCCGACCGAGGCAGCGCCCTCGAGGAACACCGAGCGCAGGATGTCGGGCCGTTCCAGGAGTTCTGCGGTAGGTCCCTGGAAGCGGATTTCACCCTTCTCCATGAAATAGGCGGTTTCGGCGACCGTAAGCGCCGTGTTCACGGATTGTTCGACGAGGACGATGGTGACGCCCTCATCCCGGAGTTCCCGGACCATCGGGAGCAGTTCCTCCACGACCACGGGCGCCAGCCCGAGGGTCAACTCGTCGATCATGAGCAGCCGTGGCCGGGTCAGGAACGCCATGGCGAGGCCCAGCATCTGTTGCTGGCCCCCCGAGAGGTCGCCGGCCCGGTCGTCGAGCCGGTCGGCCAACTGCGGGAACCGTTCCAGCACACGACGCTGGGCGGCCTCTGGGTTGCCCCGACGATCCAGCCACGAGGCGGCCCGGAGGTTCTCGGCGACGCTCAGGGACGGAAACACCCCGATGCCGCCCGGTAGTTGCGCAACGCCGAGTGCTGCGATCTCGTTCGGAGGCAAGTGGGTCACGTCCCGTCCCTCGAGGATCACTGATCCCCGTTCCGCCTCCGTGATGCCGGAGATGGCCTTCAGAAGCGTTGACTTTCCGGCGCCGTTCGTGCCCAGCAGGGCCACGATCGTCCCTTCCTCCACGTCGAAGTCGACGTCGAAGAGCACCTGGACGTTGTCGTAGCCCACATCGAGGCCGCGGCACAGCAGCAGCTTTCGGTCACCGCGCCGGCGGGCCAACAGCACTTCGGAGCGAGCGGCAGCGGTCTGCCAGACGTCTTCGATGTCACCGGCGACCAGACTTCCGGCCGATGAGATGATCAGGCCTCCGATGACAGCGACGGGCAGCAACACCACCATCCCGTAACGGATGCCCCAGTTGTCGGCGATCCAGCCGACGAAGGGGAGGACCAGCAGTCCGGGAAGGAGCCAGAGGTTGTTGAACGAGAACACCATTGCCCGTGCACGCGGCGGGGCGATCATCGAAAGGATCGTGAATATGCCCGGCAGGAGAATGGCTGCACAGATGGCCATCGTCGCGGACAATCCGAACGCGATGCCCAGGTTCGGGGACAGGGCGTAGAGGACGGCCAGGCCTCCCTGGACCACGGAGGTGAGGGCGAGGAATCGGAGGACGAGTCCCGGGCCACGTGCCAGCAGCCGGGTGGCTATGCGGGCCCCGATGACCAGGCCGATGATGCCCAGGGGTGCCAATGCAGCGCCGAAGATCGCCCGGCCCCGCACTCCGAGGCCGAAGACCTCCTCAAGGAAGAGGACTTGCAGGTTAATGAATCCAACGAGGCCGACGGCCAGGAAGGGCATGGCAGCGAACATTCTCCGCAACGAGGCGATCTTCCATGCCATCCGCCAGGCTTCTGCAAAGGACGGAGGCGCTTCTTCGATGTCGACCGCCTCGGCCTCTGCGCCGGCGGCCCGGCGTTCATGGGCACCACGTACCGGTTCCCGAAGCCGGACGGCGAGGACGACCAGCACCAGGGTGGGGACGGCAAGGACGAAGAACGGCGCGCGCCAACTGAAGTAGTAGGCGAGCAGACCTGCCGCCAGGATGCCGAGGGTTCCACCGATGGGGTTGGCCGCCAGATGAAACGAGAACACCCTGGGGCGGTCCGCCGGGGGGAACCAGTCCGCGAGGAGGGAATTGTGGGTCGGGCCGATGACGGCCTTGCCGATGGCCGAACCCGATCTGGCGAAGCCGAGGAACACGATGCCGGTGGCCAGGCCCGTGGAGAATGAACAGACGGACCAGGCCAGCGCCCCAACCATCGCGAGTCGGACCCGGGGATGACGGTCGGCCATGTAGGCAATCGGCACCGAAAGGGCAAGTGCAGCTGCAGAAACCACGCCGAGGAAGGAGAAGAGGCTCTGGTAGTCGAACCCGAAATGGTCCCGGATATCCGGGAGAAGGATATTAAAGGCTGCCTGGTCGAGTTCGTCGACGGCATTGAGGCCGAACAGGATGAGCAACGGGTAGAGGGGCCCATCGCCGGCGACGACCCGCAGGGAAAGTATGGGGTGGCGCAACACAGCCAGGCCACGCTGAAGTCGTGCGATCACGTCGAAGCCTCCTGTTCGGAGGCTTCGAGGCGGTCGGGGGTGATCCCGGGTGCGTCGATGCCGCGCCGTTCCGTCAGTCGGCGTAGGCCTGCGTCGCGCAACTGGTAGAGGCCTCCGGCTATTCCGCCCGGCAGCATCAACAGCACGATCAGTACGCCGATGCCTGTGGAGAGGAGCCTGAAGTTGTCGGGCAGCCACCATCTACCGCCCCACCAGTTCAAGGCACCAATCGAGGCACCAAGCATGGAGCCCAGGCCGCCGGTCACGCCCGCAATGAAGAGGCCGATGCTTGCCTGGGCTTCGCCGCCCACGACGAACGCCTGCTGGTGGTGGACGATGAGGGCACCCGCTGCTGCGGCGATGAATCCCGAGATGGAGAAGGCGGTCAACTTGGCCCGTGTGGCGTCCACCCCGTAGGCCTCGGCGGCCGATTCGTTCTCCCGCATGGCGATGAGCACCCGCCCCGTGCGACTGCTGCGGATGCCGGCCACAGCCACGAAGGTCAGCGCCATGGCCACGAGGCTCACGTGGTACATCGCGAACGAACTGGTCCAGTCGATCCTGCCCGCGATGGGGAAGCGCTCGATCCGCCCCGACGGCAGCCAGTCGAAGAAGCGAGGGTTCAACAAGTACGACGTCGTTGCCACCACGAAAGCCAGCGAGGTGACTGCCAGGTAGAGGCCTCGTAATCGCAGGGCCGGTAGGCCCACAGCGAGTGAGGCGACCACTCCGGCCACTCCGGCGCCCAGGGTGGCCAGGATGAGGTCGACACCCCATTCCTGGGTGAGTTCGGCCCCCACGACCGCACCGATGGAGACGAAGGCCCACTGGCCCAGCGACAACTGGCCGGCCCAGCCGGTCAACACCACCAACGACACCACCACCATGATGACGAGGTGCAGGTAGGACGCCCGCAGGGTGTTGGTGGTGTCCATCCAACGGGGCAACCACAGCAGGAATGCGGCAATGCCGATCGTTGCCCCGAACCGCAGGACCAGGATCTCGGGGAGCCGGGACAGCGCCTTGGGTAGGCGACGGATCTCGCCGACCGCCTGGAACGAGCCGAGTTCCAACTCGCCACGCTCCTGACGGATCCGACGGGCCAGCAACGCCACGATGATCACCAGCGCCATGATGGCGTCGCCCACCAGGGAAGTGTCCTGGTTCCAATCGATGCCCTGGTGCAGCATGCCGAGCGCCACCGAGGCACCCAGAACTGCCGGCAGGCTCTCGAGCCGCCCGATCATGAGGGCAGCGAGCGCCCGGAGCAGGAGGCCGAAACCGAGGCCGCCCCCGATGGGAAGTCCGATCACACCGGCTCGCAGGTACAGGGCCAGGAACGCCAGCGAGGCGGCGATGGCCCAGACCAGCGTCTGGACCGCCTTGACCGGTATGCCCAGCGACGAGGCCCGGTCGGGGCGTTCGGCGGCGGCACGGATGGCCACGCCCAGGTTGGTCCAGCGCAGCAGTGCACCGACGAGCGCCAGGACCAGCGGGACCAGGATGAGGACGGCGAGGTGTTCCGCGCGGAGCCGGACGGGACCTACGTCCCAGACGGCATCGATGGGCACGGCGATGCGCTGCGAGACCACCTTGGAATCCCACCAACGCGGCATCAGCAGCGCCGGGACGGCCAGGGCCTGGGACAGGCCCAGGGTCGCCACGGTGAGGACCAGACGTGGGGCCCGGAAGAACCGCCGGATGACCAGGAACTCCGATGCGCCCCCGAGGGTGAACGAGGCAGCCAGCCCGATCCCCAGTCCCGCCAGCCACGGGAACCCGCTCTCGACGACCAGCATCACCGCCAGGATCGTCGGGATGAGCCCCAACTCGCCCTGGGCGAAGTTGAGCACCCGGTTGGCCCGGTAGACCAGGAACATCCCGAGTGCCACGAGTGCGGTGATGAGGCCGAGCACGATCCCGTTGATGACCACACCCAGCGGCGCCGGGAACAGCACCTGTTGCACCAGCAGGATCAACAGCGGACCGACCAGCCACCCCGTCCGGGAGCGAAGACCGGTTCGAGTTCCCCGATCGATCCCCATGGGACCGGGACCCTAGTGGTGGGCGGTGATGCCGCTACGGTCCGACGGATGCCGCAGCCCGCCGAGCGCCCACCGTTCGAACTGGTCGACTTCGGGCTGGGCCCCTACGTCCACGGCCGGGCGAGTCGGCGGTTCTCCGTCTACACCCGGGGCAACGCCGGTGAGGTCTATCCGGAGGTGGTGTTCCCGTTCAGTGCCTCGATGTCGGCGACCCTGGCCGGCGATCCTGCCCGTGACGCGATGCTCGCCACGGGCATCATGACGGCCACCGAGTGCGACGAGGACGCCGACGTCCACATGGGGGTGTTCGGTGGCTACACGTACCTGAACCTGTCTGTGTCGCGGGTCCTCGCCGTGCGCACTCCGGGGGCGACGATTGCCGAGACCGACGCCACGTTCCTCGGCTCAGAGGGAGTCGCCCCACCGCACATGCCGCAGCGCACCGACCGCAACCTGTGGGCGACGCTACGTGGCATCCGGTACGGATTCTCGATGCTGGGTGGAGGCCGGTTGTCGGGCATCGACGCCGACCGCTCCGAGGTGGAAGCCTGGCGACGGTCCCTGCCCGACATGACGACGGCTTCTGACGACGAACTCGTCGCCCTGGTCGAGGACGCCATCGCGATGCTCGGCCGGATGTTCATCAACCACCTGCTGGTCTCCGGTGGAGCCGGGGCCGTCCTGGGCCTGTTGCGGCGCGTCTGCGAGAAGCGCCTGGGGGACACCCAGCTGGTGCTGAGCCTGCTCGGCGGCCTCGGCGACGTGGCCTCGGCGGAGCCCTCCTGGGAGCTCTGGGACCTGGGGCGCATCGTCGCCGGGTCGTCCGAGTTGACGGCCAACTTCGACGCAGGGCTCGAGGGCCTCGAGGAGCGCCTGCGGGCCGATCCGGCAGCGGCACCGTTCCTCGGAGCGTTCGACGGGTTCCTCGCCCGCCATGGTGCCCGTGGCCCCAACGAATGGGAGATGGCCTGCGAGGTGTGGGACACGGACCACCGGTTTCCGCTGGCACTGGTCGACCGGATGCGGGTCGCCGGGCCCGACCATGCTCCTGCAGCGAGGGCCGAGCGCCTGGCCACCGGGCGAAGGGCGGCCCTGGCCGATGCCCGCAGTCGGCTGCGGGGCCGCCATCTCAGGTGGTTCGAACGCTGTCTGGCGTCAGCCGAGTCGCACACCCGCGCCCGGGAGGCGGGAAAGACGCTGCTCGTCGAGATCATCCATGAGTGCCGGCTGGCACTCCGCGAGCTGGGGCGGCGCCTTGCCGAGCGGGGTGGTGGGGCGCCCGACGACCTCTGGTACGTCCTCTACTCCGAACTCGACGACTATCGGCGGGACCCGTCGTCGTTCGGCGAGGTGGTGGCCGGGCGTCGCCGGACTCGTGAGGCGCTGTCGGGACTCGTGCCTCCGTTCGTGTTCGACGGCGAGGTGCCACCGGTCGCCACGTGGAAGCGGCGGGCCGACTCCGAGGTGGTGCCCGTGCCGGTCGGCTCGATCCTCACAGGCATCGGCGGCTGCCCCGGGGTCGCCCGGGGGCGCGCCCGCGTGGTGCTCGATCCCGCCCGGCCCGGAGACCTCGGGCCGGGCGACGTCCTCATCGCCCCGATCACGGACCCGAGTTGGACGCCGCTGTTCGTGCCGGTCGAGGCGGTCGTCGTCGACGTGGGCGGCCAGATGAGCCACGCCGTCATCGTGTCGCGAGAGTTCGGCCTGCCGTGCGTGGTGAGCGTGGTCGGTGCGACGACGTCGATTCCCGACGGCGCACAGGTCGAGGTGGACGGTGCCGCCGGGACGGTGACGGTGCTGTCGGAGGCGTGAGGCCCCCTGGGCTCAGGCGTTGGCGGCCCGGAAGTCGGCCATGAACGACACCAGCGTCTCGACCGACCCGAGGGGCATGGCGTTGTAGACGCTGGCCCGGATGCCGCCGACGCTGCGATGGCCCTTGAGGTTCACCATGTCGGCCTCGGCAGCCTCGGCGACGAAGCGCTCCTCGAGGTCCTCGTCGGGAAGGCGGAACACGATGTTCATGTGCGAGCGGGAGTCCTCGTCGACCGGCGAGCGGTACCAGCCGTCGCTGTCGTCGATGGCGCCATAGAGGAGGGCGGCGCGCTCGGTGGCACGGCGCTCGAACTCGTCCAGGCCGCCGTTGGAGATCATCCACTTCAGGACCTTGCCCATGACCCAGATCGAGAACATCGGGGGCGTGTTGGCCAGCGAGTCGTTGGCGTCCTGGACGGCGTAGTCGAGCGACGACGGGAGGTCACGGCCCGAGCGGCCCAGCAGTTCCCGCTTGACGACGACCACGGCCATGCCGGCCGGGCCCAGGTTCTTCTGGATGCCGCCGTAGACCAGGTCGAAGCGGCCCCAGTCGATCGGACGCGACAGGAAGTCGGAACTCATGTCGCCGACCATCGGGAGGTCGACCGTGGGATACCCGGGGAAGCGGATGCCGCCGATCGTCTCGTTGGTGGTCATGTGGAGGTACCGGGAGCCCTCGGCGATGTCGAACTCGTCGGCGGACGGCATGCGGGTGAAGCCCTCGTCGGCGCCGGTCCAGGCCTCGTGGAGGTCGGTGACCTTGCGTCCGTCGCCGAGCGCCTTCTTGCCCCAGGCTCCGGTGTTGACGTAACTGGCGGTCTCGCCGTCGGCCAGCAGGTTCATCGGGACCTGGGCGAACTGCAGCGTGGCGCCACCCTGGAGGAACAGCACGGCGTAGTCGTCGGGAACGCCGGCCAGCGAGCGGAAGTCGGCCAGGGCGGCGCCGTGCACGGCGTCGTAGGGGGGTGCCCGGTGGCTGTCCTCGAGCAGCGACATGCCGATGCCGTCGAAGTCGAGCAGTTCGTCCCGAACCTCCTCGAGGATCGAGGTAGGCAGCGTGCAGGGTCCTGCGCAGAAGTTGTGCACGCGTGCCGGGGAGTGGTGCGGGGCGGTGGTCATTGAGGTGTCTCCTCTTGAGCCCGGACCGGCCGTCCATGGCGGGCCGCAGGGTCGTCATCGACATCGGACAGGCTATCCGAGTCGGTGGTGGGCAGGGCTCAGCCGAAGGCGTCGAAGGTGAGGCGTCGCAGCACCGGCTCGACGACGGCGGCGGTCCGTCGGGCCGACTCGTCGAGGACGGCGGGATCCACGCCCTGCGGCTCGTCGATGCCGAGGGGGACGACCTCGTAGGTCGAGGAGCGGTGCACCCAGGTGGGGACGTAGGCGGCGTCGACCACGCCCACGGAACCGTCGGGGAGGTCGCCCACGGCGAACCAGGCGATCAGGCCGTCCTGGGTGGCGGCCGGGCACTCGCTGCACATGCGGCGCTCGTCGCCCGGCTGGTTGGAGAGGAAGTTCCCGAGCCCGATGGCGGCGTACTTCCCGTCGCGCTCGATCACGGGTTGTGGGACGTGGGCTCCGTGTCCGAGCAGGAGGTCCACGTCGGGCGAGGCCAACAGGGTGTCGACGAGTTCCACCTGTCGACTGGTGGCAGCGGTCTCGTACTCGGGACCCCAGTGGAGGCTGAGCACCACGAATTCGGCTCCGGAGGCCCGGGCGGCTGCGGCGTCGGTGAGGATCTCCGCGGCATCCACCCGGGGGACGAGCCATTCGGGCTCGGTCGGCAGGGACCCCCCGTTCATGAGGTCGGTGTAGGAGAGGTGTGCGATGGAGATTCCGTCGGCCTCGAATGTCGCCGGGCCGTCGTCGGTGGCGGTGGTCGCCATGCCGGTGGTCGCCACTCCGGCCCGCCGCAGGTGGTCGAGGGTGCTCGTCACGCCGGTCGTTCCGGCGTCGAGGCTGTGGTTGGAGGCCACCGAACAGCCGTCCCAGCCGGCGTCGGCGATGGCGTCGGCCAACTCGAAGGGCACCCGGAAGCCCGGGTAGTAGGCGAGGTCGGAATTGTCGGCCGAGAGCGGCGTCTCGAGGTGGCAGAGCGCCACGTCGGCGCCGGCGAGGATCGGGCGGACGAGTCGGAACATGGGCCGGAAGTCCCAGGTGCCGACGCCGCCGTAGTCGGCGGCCCGGTCGGCCACGTACTCGTGGACCAGCAGTTCGCCGGTGGCGACCAGGGTGAACGAGCGTGCCGGTTCCCATGTGGTCGTGGTCGTCGGTTCTGTGGTCTCCGGGGGCCTGCTGTCGTCGGTGCCGGACCCGTCGGTGCTGCTGACAGGTGGCTTCGTCGTCGTGGCGACGAACGTTGCGTCGTCGCCGTCCGGAAGGTCGCGGACGATGTCGCTCACTGCCAGCGCACCGATGGCGAAGGCACCGATGAGTACGAGTCGGGTGAGCCGCCAGGCGACCTTGCGTTCCCGGGACGAGATGATCCCGCGGGTCATGAGGGGTCCCGGAGGATCGGGATGCCCGGGCGCTCGTTCTGGTCGTTCAGCCCGTCGCGGCGGACGAAGCGGCCACCCACCAGAACGTGTTGGATGCCGGTCGACTCGACGCCGGTGTCGGCGATCGACGACCGGTCGATAATCGTGGCCGGGTCGAAGACCGTCACGTCGGCGACGGCGCCTGCCTGGATGCGACCCCGCCGGGCCATGGCGGAGCTGACGTCCTCGAGCAGCCGCGCCGGCAGGATCGTGATGCGCCCGAGGGCGTCGGGGAGGTCGAGGACGCCGCGTTCACGCACGTACTCGCCGAGCAGTCGGCTGAAGCAGCCCGTCGAGCGGGGGTGGTTGTTGTGGCTGATGGTGAGGATGGCGTCGGAGCCGAGCATCACCCACGGGGCGGTCAGGGCGTCGGTGATGTCCTCCTCCGCCATGGCGAACGCCGCCGTGAGCAGGTTTTCGGCCCGGGCCTCGCGGAACGTCGCCTCGGTCAGCCGGTTCGGGGTGTTCGCCACCTGGAGGTCGCCGTAGTCGATCCCGTACTTGGCCCGGAAGTCGTCGAATCGGGCACTGGCGGCATAGGTCGCCCAGAAGGTGTACGGGTAGACGCAGGCGGTGATCGACAGGCCCTCGGCCCGGGCGGCGTCGACCTGGGCGATGGCCTCGACCATGCGCCCGGTGCCGCCCGTGGAGTTGATGTGCTCGATGTGGATCCGACAGCCGGTTTCCCGGGCCACGCGGACGGCCTCGTCGATGCCCTCCTCCTGGCTCGACGGGGGATCGGGCTTGGAATGTCGCAGGTGGAGGCAGAGTGGCACGCCATGGCGGGCGGCGACCCGGCCGTGGGCCAGCATCTCCTCGAAGGTCACCCCGATCACGTACTCGGGCTGCTCGTGGATTCCGACCGCTCCGGCCAGCAGGTCGGCCTCGGCCCGGTCGGCCAACTCGGCGATCTGGGCCTCGGTGGCGTAGCCGATGTTCGCTCCCAGCGCCTTGCGGTGTTCGTACTGGTCGGTGGCTCCCCCGTAGTTGACCGGCGGGTCGTTGCGTTCCTCCCGGGCGAGGAAGTCCTCCATCGTGTCGTCGATGCCGTGGAGGCAGAGGTTGGTCGTGACGCCGTCGGCGACCTTGTACCACTCGCCGTAGCCGTTGGGCGGGTAGCTCAGGATGTCGATGAAGCCGGGGGACACCACGAGCCCGGCGGCATCAACGGTCGTGGTGCCCGTGATCGGCTCGAGGCTGATGCGCGTGATCGTGTCGCCGTCGATGCCCACGTGGGCCACAGCGTCGAAGTGCGAGTCGGGGTCGATGACCCGGCCACCCGAGATCACCACGTCGTGGACGTGGGCGTCGTCGACGACGGCGAGGCTGTCGTCGAGCACCGGAGGGACGTCGGGGACGGGCCGTCCGGGTGTCGTCGTCGAGGTCGTCGAGGTCGCCGAGGAAGCGGAGGTGGTTGGGTGTGGTCCCACCGACGAGGGTGGGGCGGCGGGACGTTCGGTCGGGAGGCGTCGCAGCATCCCGAGGCTGGCGGCGCCCAACCCGAGCCCGATCAGTACCCGCCGGCGTGCCAGCGGGGCGGGCCCCGGTTCGGGCCCCTCGGGCCCCTGTTCGTCCGCAGTCACCGGGCTGACGCTACCGGCGGCCCTCCGCCGGGTGGGGGCACGCCGTGCAGGAGCGGGGGCGACCTGTCGGCCACCGTGGCGGTCGGTACGGTCTGGGCGTGGAAGGTCGGGCGATCGCCGGGATCGCGATGCTGTTGATGGTCCTGTTGGCGTTCGCCCTGGCGGCCTTCCTGACGTCGGACTCCGATCGCTACGTCATCCCGCACGTCTCCGCCGAACCGATCGACACCGTGGCTCCAACTCTCGTCGTCGACGCCCCCGGCGACAGGGCGAGGCCGAACCAGCGAACACTGGCTCCGTACCGGGGCCTCGGTGCATGGGTCGACCTGTTCGATGCCCACCCGGGGCTGGCCTCCGGTGCACCCACCGTCTGGCCGGCCGAAGTCGCCGGGATGGCGGCACAGGGCGTACAGACGCTCTTCCTCCAGGGAGCGCGGGCTGCGCAGAGCGCCCGGTTCCCGACGACCGACCCGTGGCTCCTGGCCGAGTACCTGCTGGCCGGGCACGCCTCGGGCATCGCCATCGTGGCCTGGTACCTCCCGATGTGGGAGGAGGGCGACGAGGACCTCGACCGCCTGGTGGCGCTTTCGGCCTTCGAGGTGCTGGGCCACCGCTTCGACGGCATCTCGGTCGACATCGAGTGGACGGACGACGATCTCGAGCCCGAGGAGCGCGGGCGGCGCCTGGTCGACCTCAGCCAACGCTTGCGCAACACCGTCGGGACCGACGCACTCGGGGCGATCGTGATGCCCCCGGTGGTGACCGACGTGATCAACCTGGACTTCTGGCCGGGGTTTCCGTGGGACGGGATCCGCTCGACCTACGACGTCTGGCTGCCGATGGCCTACTGGTCGTTCCGGACCGAGGAGCATGCCGATCCTCTCTACTACACGGCGGAGAACGTGCGCCTGCTGCGCCAGAACCTGGGCGACGGTTCGGCGGTGGTGCACGGGGTGGGTGGCATCGGCGCGGCCGACGGTTCCGATCTTCCGGACCCGGGCGAGCCGCTGGCCGCGCTCGGCGACCTCGAGGGCTTCCTCGCCGCACTCGAGGAGGTCGGGGCGGTAGGTGGATCGATCTACGACTGGGTGACCACGGGCCCCGAGGCCCGCCAACGCCTGGCAGCGGCATTCGCCGGTTCATGACGCCCATCCGATCCCCCTGGTGAGCGCGACCAGGCTCGGTTCCTCAAGGAGTTGCGCAAGGTCGGCCAGGGCTTCGGAGGGGTCGGGCATGAGGCGGGCCGACCATCGTGCGAAGGACCCGTCGTCGAACCAGTTGGCGTCGGTGGGTCGGATGCCGGGGATGACGAGGCTGCCGACGACGCAGCGTCGCCGGAGGTCGGACCAGTCGAGTCCGTCGGGGCGCAGTGCCAGCACCTGACGCAACGTGGGGCCACGCGTGCCGAGGGGCCGGTCGAGCGCCATCCCGAGGACCCGGTCCAGCCAGAGCGTGTCGAGGAACCCCCGGACCGGGCTGTCGGGGGGCCGCGTGTCGAGGCCGACGATGCGATGGCAGAGGTCGTCGATGGGGCCGGTGCCGTTGGACAACAGGTCGACCCGTTCTTCGTGCCGTCGACCCGAGACGCTGTACCCGCCGCGGGTGACGAGGTGGAGCAGTCCGATGTCGGTCGTGCCGTCGGGGCCCACGGCCGTGGCGGAGGCCACCAGGGCGGCTGCCGTCCAGCATGGGGGAGCGGTCCAGCCCACGAGGTCGTCCAGGCGGCCGATCGGGTGGCGGGCCAGGCGTCGGCGTCGGCTGACGCCGTAGAGGCAGGGCTGGCAGGGGTCGAGCAGTTGGAGGAGTCGTCGGACGAGGAATTCGGTGTCGACGTCGGGAGTCGGAGGTTGCATGGGCATTCCCTCGGGAGGAACTGGTGGCGGGGGACGCAGGGGGAAGCCGTACAGCACTCTGCCCGGGGCCTGTGACAGGGTATTTTTGAGCATGATTCGCGCGGTTAGTGGTCAAGCGAACGTGCTGAGCGCGCAAACGTGCGGGAAAGCGCGTACCCTCTGATCCATGACGGAGGCACTGGCGCACCCCGGCACCTCGACGACGGCCTTCGGCGTCGGTCGACGCGAGAACCACGACTCGTCCGCCTTCTACGCCCGCTTCACCCCACCGACCCTGTCCGACGACGACACGGTCGCCTCCCTCGACTTCGACGACGCCGGGATCGACGACGGCTGCCTCCTCGGCGACAGCCGCGACATGTCGCAGGTGCCCGACGACAGCGTCGCCCTGGTGGTCACCTCACCGCCCTACTTCGTCGGCAAGGAATACGAGCTGGACCTGGCACAGGACGCGGTCCCCGCCTCCTACCTCGAGTACCTCGACCTGCTGCGCGAGGTCTTCGCCGAATGCGCCCGCGTGCTCGAGCCCGGCGGCCGCATCGCCGTCAACGTCGCCAACCTGGGCCGCAGGCCCTGGCGCAGCCTCGCCGCCGATGTCACCCGGATCCTCCAGGACGACCTCGGCCTGCTCCTGCGCGGCGAGGTCGTCTGGCAGAAGGCCGACGGCGCCACCGGCTCGGTGGCGTGGGGATCGTTCCGAAAGGCGGCCAACCCCGTGCTCCGTGACATGACCGAGCGCGTGGTCATCGCCAGCAAGGGCCGATTCGACCGGGCCCGGCCAGCGGCACAGCGGGCGGACGAGGGACTGCCGCACGTGAGCACGATCACGACCGACGAGTTCATGGAGGCCACCCTCGACGTCTGGCGCATCGACGCCGAACAGGCCACCCGCGTCGGCCACCCGGCGCCATTCCCCGTGGAACTGCCCCGCCGGCTGATCGACCTCTACACCTACCGGGACGACGTGGTGCTCGACCCGTTCATGGGCTCGGGCAGCACCCTCGTCGCCGCCGTCCGTTCCAGCCGACGCGGCATCGGCTACGACCTCGATCCCGAGTTCGTCGCCCTGGCTGAGCAGCGGGTGGCCATCGAACGCAAGCGTGTCGCCCAGGGCCTGACCGCTTCATGGCGGCGCAGCGACCTGGCCCCCACAGGCCGCCAGGAGGCCCTCTTCGCCGACCGGGATGCCCAGGAGCAGGTGCTGGACCGTGCAGCCGACGCCGGCAAGAAGGCCGCCGACATCGCCGAGGCGCTGCTCGACGAGGCCGGCTTCGAGATCGTGCGGGCCGGCGCCAACCTGCGCGGGATGGGCGTCGGCTTTCCGTTCCTCGTGACCGACCGGGTCGAGGGCCACCAGTGGTACGTGGACGTGGCGGGCACCTTCACGACCTCACGACCGGGGATGCGCCGCAACGACGTGCTCTGGAAGACGATCGGGCGCGCCCACGTGCTGGCGGCCTCGGGCGAGGACGCACGCCTGCTGGTCCTGACCTCCCACCTGCCGCGTCCGAAGAGCGACGGCGACCGGGCACTACGGGCCATCGGCGGCCGCGGCCTCTTCGACGCCGTCGAGATGTTCGACGACGACGGTCGGGCACGCCTGGCCCACTACGCCGGACACGGTCCCGACCGGCCGGCAGTCGGCTTCTGGAGTGGACAGGAGATCGAGCAGCGCTTCGGCTGAGGCGACGCAGCTCAACCGGCCGGGACGAACTCGACCTCGAAGAGCACCGGCCAACGCTTGCCGGTGAGGAGGAACAGTCCGGTGGTCGGGTCGTGGGCGATGCCGTTGAGCACGTCGTCGACCCCGAGTCCGGTCCGGTCCACGGGGAGTCCCGAGGCATCGACCTCGGTGTGCACCCGCCCGGTGACGGGGTCGATCGCGACGATCCGGTCGGTCTGCCAGACGTTCGCCCACACCGTCCCGTCCACGCACTCGAGTTCGTTGAGGTTCTCCACCAGTTCGCCGTCCAGGCGGACCTCGATGCCCCCGGTCCGACCGAATCCGTCAACCTCCCGGAACGCCAGTCCGGCAGAGCCGTCCGAGACCACGAGCGTGTCGTCGTCGAGACGGCAGACCCCCCAACCCTGGCCGCCGTACGCCCAACTGTCCGCCTGCTCGAGGGTGGCCGCCTCCCACACCAGCGCCCTTCCCGCCTTCCAGGTGAGTTGGAGGAGGCGCCCGTCGCCTAGGGCGGTCAGGCCCTCGCCGAAGAGCCCGGGATCCAGCGCCACCGATCCGAGCAGGTGTCCGGTCGTGCGATCGACGACCCGGAGCGTCGACTCGCCGTAGAGGCCGGTGCTCTCCCAGAGGAAGCCGTCGACGACCTCGAGCCCCTGCGTGAACGCGGTCGGGTCGTGGGGGTGCTCGGCGACCACCCGGGGCACCAGGCGCTGCACCGCCGGTTCGTCCGGCGTGCCCTCCGAGGCGCAGGCCGCGGCGACCAGAAGGACCAGGACTCCGAGTACCCGGTTCGCGTGGGCGGCGAGCAAGCGACCAGACTGTGACACGTGTACGAGGGTAGGAGCGTGGGTCGGCGGTGAGCACGCCAGGGCCCGCCGGAGGCCAGATCCACAGCGACGGCCTCGGGATCGCCTACCTGGATTGGGGCGGCGACGGGGAGCCGCTCGTCGCGCTGCACCCCAACGGCTTCTGCGCCGGCATGTACGACCCCCTGGTCGCCCGACTGGACGACCACTACCGCGTGGTGGGCGTCGACCTGCGCGGCCACGGCGCCAGCGAAACCGTCACCGACGAGGCACGGCTCGGCAACGACGCAATGGCCCGTGACGTCCTCCGCGTGCTCGACCACCTCGGCATCGACCGGTTCGCCCTGCTCGGCGTCTCGCTCGGCGGCGGTGTGGCGGTAATCGTCGCCGCCGAGGCCCCGCAACGGGTGGTTTCGCTGATGCTCTGTGAGGCCATCGCCCTCGACCCGGGGGAGCGTGAGAAGCAAGGCGTTCCGTTCGAAGGTGCAGAGAGCCCGCTGGTCGCCGGGGCGAGGCGTCGCCGTCGGGTCTGGGACGACCGGGCGGGTGTCGAGGCCTCGTACGGCTCGCGCCCACCGCTCGGCGCCCTCGACCCCGAGGTGCTGTCCGCCTACGTCCGTTGGGGGTTCGTCGACCGGTCCGACGGTCGCATCGAACTGGCCTGCGATCCGGAGACCGAGGCATCCATCTTCTCCACGACCCGCCCCAACGGCCCGACGCACTCCTTCGAGCGCCTGGCCGAGGTCCGGTGTCCGACCTCGGTGCTCTGCGGGAGCCGGACCGACCTCGCCCCCGAATGGTTCGACGCCCAGGCCGAGGTGCTCGGAGTGGAGGCCCAGGTCGTCGACGGCGGGCACTTCTTCCTCTTCGAAGACCTCGACCGGGCCGCTGCACTGATCCGGCGGGCGTTGGCCTGACCGTCGCCGGGGTCTACGGTCCGACCGTTTCCCACGTGCAGGAGCTCCCATGACCGACATCCATCCCGTCCAACTCGGCAAGCGCGTCATCGACACCGGCACCGCCGAGCCGCCCCACAACCGGGTCACCCAGCAACTCAGCGAGGTCGACGAGGGCATTGCCGTGGTCGAGTCGTTCTCACACTGCTGGGCCCTGCGCACCGACGAGGGCCTGGTCTGCATCGATGCCAGCGGCCCCCGGTCGGGTGCTGTGGTGGTCGAGGCACTCCGAAACTGGTCCGACGACCCGGTCCACACGCTCGTCTACACCCACGGCCACCTCGACCACGTGGGCGGCAGCGGGGCGTTCGTCGCCGACGCAGAGGCCCGGGGCCATGCCCGACCGCGGGTGGTGGCGCACGAAGCCGTCCCGGCCCGCTTCGAGCGCTACCGGCGCACCAACGGCTGGAACCTCGCCATCAACCGGCGTCAGTTCGGTGGCGTGCGCCCAGACATCGGCATCGAAAGCGAGGCCGGCCGCTTCCTGCCCGACGACGTCGCCGAACCGGACCTCACCTACCGCGACCGGGTCGAGATCGAGGTGGGAGGCCGACGACTCGAACTCCGACATGCCCGGGGGGAGACCGACGACCACACCTGGGTCTGGGACTCCGAGGACCGGGCGGTCTACGCCGGGGACTTCGTGATCTGGGTGTTCCCCAACGCGGGCAACCCGCAGAAGGTGCAGCGCTACCCGATCGAGTGGGCGGCGGCGATGCGCGAGATGCTGGCCGCCGGCGCCGAGAAGGTCTACCCGGCGCACGGCCTGCCGATCGTCGGCCGGGAGCGGGTCGAGATCGTGTTGGGAGACATGGCCGACGCCCTCGAGCACCTCGCCGACGCCACCCTGGCGATGATGAACGAGGGTGCAACGATCGACGAGATCATCCACACGGTCCGGGTGCCCGAACACCTGGCCGACCGGCCGTGGTTGGCCCCGCAGTACGACGAGCCCGAGTTCGTGGTCCGCAACGTCTACCGGCAGTTCGGCGGCTGGTGGGACGGCAACCCGGCCCACCTCAAGCCGTCCCGTGAGTCGGCGCTGGCGGCCGAGATGGTGGCCCTGGCCGGGTCGGTCGAGGCACTCACCGACCGGGCGCTCGAGTTGGCCGAATCCGGAGACCTGCGCCTGGCCTGCCACCTGGTCGAACTGGCGGTGGCGGCCGAACCCGAGCACGAGGGTGCCCACCGGGCGCGGGCTGCCGTCTACTGGCGGCGACGGGCGGCCGAACGCTCACTCATGGCGAAGGGCGTCTACTCCGCCGCTGCCCGCGAGTCGGAGGCCGTATTCGGCGAGGTCACCGGCAGGGACCGCATGCGCGACGCCATCGGCAAGGCGCTGGGCTAGGGGCCGTCTTCGCCCGAGAGCAACAGGAAGCCACCCTCGAGCCTCGGTGGTGTGCCGACGTCCTCGGCGACCAGGGCCGAGGTGCCCAGGCCGGGGGCCGGGTGGAGGGCGCCGATGGCCGAGGCCAGGTGGGCGGCATGCGAGACGCCGACGGCGCCGTCCAGGAGCGAGGTGACGACGACCCCGAGGCCTGCATCGCGTGCGATGGAGGCCAGTTCCGCAGCCACGACGATCCCGCCGACCGCCGACGGCTTGAGGACCACGATGTCGGCGGCGCCGGCTTCGAGCACGGCGGCGACCCCCTCGGGCGAGGTGGCGGTCTCGTCGGCGGCGATCGGCACGGGCGAGGCAGTCCGCACGGCGGCGAGTGCCTCGACCCCCGCCACCGGATCCTCGACGAACTCGATCCCGAGGCCGGCAAGTCGTTCAAGGTAGCCGGGCGCCTCGTCGGGATCCCAAGCGCCGTTGGCGTCGAGACGGATCGCCACCTCGGGTCCGACGGCGTCGCGTAGGGCGGCCACCAGGACGAGGTCGACCTCGAAGGAGAGGGCGCCGACCTTGACCTTGACGGTCCGGTGGCCGGCGTCCACGGCGGTCCGGGCCGTGGCGACGAGTTCCTCGGGCGAGTCGCCTGTGACGAGGGCTGACACGGCGAACGACGACGGGCTGTGGGGGTCGAGGTGCCGATGCAGTGGGAGGCCGGCGGCACGGGCCGCCAGGTGGAGGAGCGCCCCGTCCACGGCGGCCCGGGCGGTCGGCGTGGCCGGTGGTTGGATGCGGTCGTCGTCCAGCCAGTCGAGAATCGCCTGACCGGCCTCGTCGACGGTCTCGGGCGTGAAGACGGGCAGGGGTGCGGCCTCGCCCCAGCCGATGTTTCCTTCGGCGTCGGAGAGGCCGAGCAACAGGACCTCGCGGTCGCCGACCGGCCCGTGGGCGGTCACGACGGGACGGTGCAGCCGCAGCGTGCGACGGACCAGGCGGGCTCCCATGACCTCGGGGCCGTTCACCGCGCGTCCACCCGATCCAGGAATTCGACGACCGCCGCCGACACGGCGGGCAGGTTCTCCAGATGGGCGGCGTGGCCCGCCTCGGGGACCACCTCGGTCTGCGCCAGCGCCAGCCCCGACGCCAGACGGACCGCCAAGCGCCGGTAGCGGGTGTCCTCGTCGCCGACGACGAGCAGGACCGGTCCGCGGACGGCATCGAGTTCGCCCCAGAACGAAGGCTGCATCCCGGTGCCGGAGCCGAGCAGGCTGGCGACCAGTCCGTCGGGGTCGTTGGCGAGCCGCAGGGACCGGGCCTCGGCGAGGGCGTGGTTGCCGAGTCGCTCCTGGGACTCGAAGAGGGGCAGGTTCATCCAGTGGTCGACGAACCACTCGAGGCCGCGCTCGATCAGGTCATCGGCGAGGGCGGCGTCGGAACGCCTTCGCGCAGCCCGCTCTGCATCGGTGGAGTAACCCGCCGTGCTCCCGACGAGGACGGTCGAGCGGACCCGGTCCGGGTGGCGGACGGCGAGGCCGAGGGCGATTCGCCCGCCCATCGAGTAGCCGAGCACGTCAGCCTCGTCGATGCCCCGCTGGTCCAGGATGCGGACGAGGGCGGCGAGCGTCGCCTCGAAGCGGTGGTCGGGTGATTCCAGCAGGCCGGTACGCCCATGGCCGGGAAGGTCGACGGCGAGCACCATCCGCCGGCCGGTGAGGGTGCGGCCGAGCGGCCACATGGTGGCCGTCGACCCGGTGAAGCCGTGGAGCAGCAGCAGCGCCGGGCCGTCGCCCTCGGCTTCGACGTGCAGGTCGGCGGTCATCGGCCGGCCTCCGGGCACAGCACAGCGGCCACGACAGCAGCCGCCCCCCGGTGCAGGCCGACGTTGGTGGCGGCATCGACCGGGGCGTGCACGAGGTGGAGCCCCGCCCGCCCGACGGTCGTGGCCAGCGCCGCATCGAGCGACGCCCGGTCGGTGACCCGCGTGTAGGAGGCACCGCAGAGCGGGGCCACGTGGGCCAGGTCCAGGCCGTGCGGCGTGTGGAACAGTCGGTGGTGGTCGACGGTCGGCGAGTCGGCGATCGGCAGGAACGTAAAGATGCCACCGCCGTCGTTGTCGACCACGACGACGGTGAGGTCGGCACCCAGTCGGTCGGCGGCGGTGAGCCCCGAAAGGTCGTGGAGCAGCGCCAGGTCGCCGGTGAGCAGCACTGTGGGGTCGGGGGATCCGATGGCCACGCCGAGGGCCGTGGAGGCCTGTCCATCGATGCCGTTGGCGCCGCGGTTGGCGACCACGCGCAAAGGCCGGGTCGATGCAGGGAGGAAGGCATCGAGGTCGCGGATCGGCATGGAGTTGGCGACGACCAGGTTCAAGGGGCCGGCCAGGGCGTCGATGGCCTCCACCACGGACGGCTCGTCGAACGGCGCCGTTGCAACGAAGTCGGCGATGGCCCCCGCCGCTGTCTCCTCGGCACCGGTCCACGCCGACGTCCAGTCGGTCGTGCCGTGTGCAGGCGCCTCGACGGAGGCGGCCCATGCGCCCGGCTCGTGGTCGACCCGGTCGGTGACCGCCAGGGCGGCGTCAGGGTGCCGGCCCAGGTGGTCGACGGTGATGACGGTGGCCGGCCGGTTTCGCTCCAGCCAGAGCCGGTAGGCCTTGCTGGTCGGCATGGCGCCGAGTTGGACGACCACGTCCGGAACGTGGGAGTCGGCCCACGGGGTCGGGAGGAGGTGCTCGCCGCAGGCCACCACAGGCGTATCCGCAACGTGTGGCCCGCGGCGCAGGCCCGAAGCCGGGTCGGCGAGGATGGGCCAGCCCGTGCGGGCGGCGAGTTCGGCCACGGCGGCGATGCCGCCGGCGTCGAGGTCCATGGGGCCGGCGACCAGGACGCCCCGAGGCGTGTCGGGGAGGGAGGGCGGCGTCGGCCACGTCGTCGGTGCCGGGGAGGCCAGCAGTTCGAGCGGTGCCGGGTCGACATCCGGTGGCTCGAGCGGCTCGCGCAGCGGCCAGTTCACGTGGACGGGCCCGGGTGCCGGGCCGACGGCCGTCCCGAGAACCGAAACGGCCAGTGCCGCAGCCGCCTCGGGCGGCTCGGTGCCGGCCACCGCCGCCTCCACGTAGCGGCGGACGTGCGTGCCGTAGAGGTGCTGTTGGTCGATGGTCTGGGCGGCACCGCGACCCTGCAGTTCGGGCGGGCGGTCGGCGGAGAGCACGACGAGGGGTACACCCGAGTGGAAGGCCTCGACCACGGCGGGGAGGTAGTTGGCGGCTGCGGTGCCCGACGTGCAGACCAGCGCCACCGGTCGTCGGGTGGCACGTGCCAGCCCGAGGGCGAAGAAGGCACCGGCCCGCTCGTCCAGGTGGATCGACAGGTCCAGCCCGGCGGTTCGGTCGGCGGCGATGGTCAGCGGTGTGGAGCGGGAACCGGGCGAGACAGCGACGTGGGCGACGCCGCCGGCAGCCAGTTGGGAGAAGAAGGCCCGCAGAGCCGCCTGTGTGGCAACGGGATCGGCGGCCGTACTCATGACCGTTCCGAGGCGGCCAGCACCGGGCCGAGCATCGCCCGTAGCTTCACATCGGTCTCGAGCAGTTCGCGCTCCGGGTCGCTGCCGGTGACCACGCCGGCACCCGCGTACAGGATGGTGCCCGAGGGTTCGACCAGGGCCGACCGCAGTGCCACCCGGAACTCGCCGTCGCCTGCAGCATCCAGCCAGCCCACGGGCCCGGCGAACCAACCGCGCTCCATGCCTTCGTGCTGGCTGCGCAGGTCCGAGGCCAGGTCCGCTGGATGTCCGGCGACGGCCGGCGTCGGGTGGAGGGCGCCGACCAGGTCGAGCAGACCGGTTGCGGTAGGCAGGTCGGCGTTGATCGGGGTGTGCAGGTGCTGGATGCCGTGGAGCCTCAGCAGTTCGGGCTCGACCGGGTGGTGGGCGACCACTCCGAGTCCCTCGAGGGCGGCGGTCACTGCGTCGACCACCACGGAATGCTCGAAGCGTTCCTTGGGGCTGGTCAGCAGGCCCTGGCCGAGTGCGTCGTCGATGGCGTGGTCGATGTGCCGGGGCGCCGACCCGGCGAGGGCGGCGGTGTGCAGTCGGCCCCCGTGCACGGCGGCGAGGCGTTCGGGTGTCGCTCCCACGAAGACCGTCGGGCCGTCGCTCACGCAGAACGTGGCGCAACCGGGGTACTGCTCGCGCAGCGTGGCCAGCAGGAGGGGGAGGTCGGGTCGACGATCGACGTGGATCGAGCGGCACGGGACCGCCTTGTCCAGGTCGCCCCGTGCGATGGCGGCAAGGGCCAATCGGATCAGGTGGCGATAGTGCTCGCGCTCTTCGGGGTCGGTCCAGTCGGCGGGCTCGACGTCGAGATGCCCGAGCGGCAGGGGTGTCGACGTCGACGGACCGGGTCCCGGACTGGTGCCGACGGCGGTCAGCCACGAACGTCCGCCGTGTCGCAGCACCTGGACGGCCGGCAGGACCAGGCGGCCGGCACCGAGGGGGCGCCAGTGCTCGTCGGGCTCGTGCTGGTCGAAGGCGAACCCGGCGGCCAGCCGGGGGAGGGGGGCGTCGCCTGGTGCATCGACGACGAGTCGGCCGAGGATCCACTCGGCCGCCAGGGCGGCATCGGCGAACCGGTCGTCGCCGGACGGCTCGACTGCTTCGGCCCGACCGAGTCCGACCCAGGCGACGTCGTCCTCGGGGATCTCCCAGAACCAGGCGTCGTCGGGGGAGGCGGCCAACCAGGCGAGCGGGTCGGCCGCGGGGGAGGCGGCGTCGATCTCCACGGTCGTGGCCTCGAGGGCCTCGTCGGGTCGAGCGGGGAAGGGGTTCAGGGCCATTCGCAGCGGACCTCGAGGTCGTCGGCGGCGACGAGGGCATTGGCCAGGGAGTGGCGGTCACCGTCGCCCATGCGGGCGCGGGCTCGGGCGACGAGGGAGCGGTGGAAGTGCTGCGCGACGAGGCGGACCACGGCCGGCAGCAGCGTCCGGACGACCTCGGCCAGGTCCTCGTCCGGGCCTGCATCCGCCTTCACGTGCGCCTCGAAGAGGTCGACGGCCCGTCGGACGACCTCGTCGACGTTGGTGGCGTGGTCGGTGGCGAGGTGCACGAGTTCGTCGAGCGGGATGCCGGCGTTGCTGATGGCGAGGCCGGCCTCGACCATTGCCACGGCGCCCTCGTCGAAGCGTGGCTCCGGATCGGAGCGGTCCAGGGGCTGGAGGAGGCCGTTGTCGGTGAGGAGGACGACGAGGCCTTCCGGCACGCCTGCCCGCCCGGCGACCTCGGCCCGGGAGAGGGAGCGGACGCGTGCCTCGTCGGCCAGACGGCCCAGGTCGTCGGTCGGCTGGTCGCTCAGGTCGCGGATCTGGGTGAGCGTGAAGCCGTTGTCGGCCAGTCTGCGAATCTCCGCCAGTCGGGCGACGTGTGCGCCGCCGTACTCGGCGCGCCGGCCGACCCGTCGTGGTGGGTCGAGCAGGCGTAGGCGCTGGTAGTACCGGATGGTGTCGACGCTGGTCCCGGCCTCGGCGGCCAGGTCCTCGACGCGCAGTGCCCCGGATTCCGACATGGCCTGAGTGTACGAGCAATTACTCTCAGTGTAAATGCTCGCGTGATTCGGCGCGATCTTGGCTCGTCCTCCACTGCCCGACGTGCGACGATGGGCCGGTGAACAGCACCCCCGTCGACTACATCGCCCGCACCCGCGAGCAGTACGACGCCCTGGGCTACGAGCCCTACCGCTGGGCCGAGCGCCCCGATGCGCCGCCCTGGACCCCGCTGGCGAAGCCGGTCGCCGACTCGACCGTCGCGCTGGTCGCCTCGGGTGGTGCCTACCGGAGGGGCCACGTGGCGTTCCACTGGAACGACGACACCGGCATCCGCATGGTCCGCACCGACGAGCCGGCCGTCGACGTGCGGCTCACCCACTTCGCCTACGACCTCGTCCCCGCCCGCGAGGACCCCAACATCGTCTTCCCGGTCGACCGGCTCCACGAACTCGCCGACGAGGGCGTCATCGGCGGGCTGGCCTCCGAGGCGGTCGCCTTCATGGGCGGCATCTACTCGGTGCGCCTTGCCGAATCGGAGTTGGTCCCCCAGGTTGTCGACGCCGTCACGGCGATGGACGTCGACCTGGCGCTGCTCGTGCCGGTCTGACCGGTCTGCCACCAGACCGTGGGTCTGGTCGCACGGGCGCTGGAGGCTGCCGGCGTCCCCACCCTCTGCCTCACCGCGGCATACAGCATCACCGCCGCGGCCAACCCGCCCCGGGCGGCGTTCGTCGACCTGCCGCTGGGCTACACCGCCGGCCGCCCCCACGAGCCCGACTTCCAGCGTGACCTGCTGCGACGGGCGTTCAGCGCCTTCGAGGCCATCGACGTGCCCGGCACCATCGTCGACACGGGCGTGCGTTGGACCGACGACGCGTCCTGGAAGGACAGTGCCAGCAGCGGACTCAACAACGGTGTGGTCAGCGCCGAGGGCGACACCCGCAGCGAACGCAACCCGGAGCCCCAGTACCAGTACGACGACGACCGCCTGGCCGCCGAAGGCGCCTGAGCGCGCTCGTCCCCGAGAACCCGGAGGCCCTCCGATGCCGATTGATCCCATGCTCCTGGCCGTCCTCGAGGCCTTCCCGATGCAGTTCGACGACCTGGGCTCCATGACGGCCCAGGAGGTCCGGACCTTGTTCGAGCAAGGGAATCCACCGCCGGGAGAGGACGTGGCATCGGTCGAGGACCTCGAGGTGCCCGGACCGGACGGACCCCTGCCGGTGCGCGTCTACCGGCCGGATGGCGCCGCCGTTCCGGCCCCGGTGGTCGTGTTCTTCCACGGCGGCGGCTGGGTGCTGGGCAGCATCGCCACCCACGACGCCACGTGCCGGGGGCTCGCCAACCGTACCGGCGCCGTCTACGTGTCGGTCGACTACCGCCTGGCGCCCGAGCACCCGTACCCGGCCGCCCCCGAGGACTGCTACGCGGCGACCTGCTGGGTGGCCGACCACGCCGCCGACCTCGGCGTCGACCCGGGACGCCTAGCCGTCGCCGGGGACAGCGCCGGCGGGAACCTGGCGGCCGTCGTGTGCCAGATGGCCCGTGACCGGAGTGGCCCCGCCATCGCCTTCCAACTTCTCATCTACCCGGTCACCGACCTCGACTTCGACCGCTGGCCCTCGATGGAGGAGAACGCCGACGGCCCACTGCTCACCCGCGAGGGCATGGACTGGTTCGCCCGGCACTACGTGGGAACCCTGCCGTTCACCGGCGATCCCTATGCCGCGCCGATCCGGGCCGCCGACCTGTCGGGGCTCCCCCCGGCCCACGTGGCGACCGCCGGGCACGACCCGCTCAGGGACGAGGGCGCCGGCTACGCGGAGGCGCTGGCAGCGGCGGGCGTAACGGTCGGTTACGACAACTTCGCCACGATGATCCACGGCTTCGTCGGCTTCGCCGACGTGGTCCCTGCCGCCGGCGAGGCCAGGGACCGCATCGCCGCCGCCCTCGCGGCCGGTCTCGCCTAGTCGGAACCGCCCTCGATCGCTGCGCCGTTGGCCAGCAGGGCTTCGATCTCTGCGTCGCTGCGGCCCAGGTCGGCCAGTACCTCACGGGTGTGCTCGCCGATCCCGGGTGCCGTCGACCGCGCCTCCCAGGGGGTGCCGGCGAAGTCGACCGGCGTGGCGACCATGAGCGTGCCCGACGCCCCGTCCGGCACCTCGACCATCGCACCGGAGGAGTGGAAGGCCGGGTCGCCCAACAGCGACTCGAGGTCATTGATGGGCGCCCAGAAGAACTCGGGCTCGGCGGCGAACGCCTCCTCCCATTCGTCCATCGTCCGGGTGGCGAACACCTCGTCCAACAGGGCGATCAACTCCGTGGAATTGATGGCACGGTCCCGGATGGTGGCGAAGCGCTCGTCGTCCATCCACTCGGGATGGCCGACGACGCGGGCCAGCGGCGGCCAGTGCCGGTCTCCCTCGAGACCGACGATCCAGAAGCGGCGGCCGCAGCCCGCCGTGTAGTTGTTGATGCACGGGTTGCCCATCGTCGAGCGTGTGCCGAGCTGCATCGGGGCGCCCCACATCAACAGGATGTTCACGTCGAACCCGATCGTGTAGATGCCCTGACGGAGCAGTGAGGTCGACACCAGTTGGCCCTCGCCGGTGCGCTCCCGGGCGAACAGGGCCGCCGAGACGGCGGCGGCGCCCGAGATGCCCGTCGAGTGGTCGCCCATGCCGCCCCGCTGGAACGGCGGGTCGCCGCCGGGCTCGGTCAGGAGGTGGGCGATCCCCGAGCGGGACCAGAAGGCCGCCACGTCGTAGGCGGCCCGGTCGGCGTCGTCGCCCTCCCGGCCGTAGCCGGTGATGTGGCAGTAGACGAGGCGTGAGAAACGCTCGCAGAGATGCTCGGCACCGAGGCCGAGGCGTTCGAGGGCGCCGATGCGCAGGTTGGTGACGAACACGTCGGCCTCGGCGATCAGGTCGAGGGCGACTTCGAGTCCCTCCTCGCTGGTCAGGTCGAGGGCGATACCGCGCTTCGAGCGGTTGTCGAGCTCGAACACCGGGTTGGTCGGCAGGTCGCCGCCCAGGATCTTCTGGAACATGCGGGCCGGATCTCCCGAGGGAGGCTCGATCTTCACCACGTCGGCGCCCCAGTCGGCGAGGATCCCGCCGGTCGCCGGGCCGGCCACCCAGACCCCCAACTCCACAACCTTCACGCCGGTCATCGGACCCGACATCGTTCCTTGCTCCCTCCGGTCGCCTCGACTGGCGACGCTACGTCGCGGCGCCCCCATCGATCCTGTCGGGCCGTCGATCGGACGGTTAGCGTCCCGCCCGATGATCCTCTTCGTGTGCACGGGCAACATCTGTCGTTCGCCCATGGGCGAGGCGCTTCTGCGCCACAGCCTCACCGCCGCCGGGGCGGACCACCCGGTTGCATCGGCCGGCACCCACGCCATGGACGGCGGCCCGGCGACGGGCCACGGCATCGAGGTGCTCGGCGACCGGGGCATCGACCTGACCGGGCACCTCAGCCGCCACCTCAACGCAGAGATCGTCGACGGTGCCGACCTGATCGTCGCCATGACCCGCCAACACGAGGCCGTCGTGGGCCGTCTCGACCCGATGGCACGCGGGCGAACCTTCCTGGCCGGCGAGGTCGCCCGCCTGGGTGGACAGGTCGGGCCACCGGCAGACGACGAGGGACTCCGGGACTGGGCAGCGCGCCTCGACGGCGCCCGCGGCGGCCACATGACCACCGGCCGGGTGGCCGACGAGGTCGCCGACCCCTACGGCGAGAACCGCGACGCCTACCAGCAGACGGCGAACCGGCTGGATGGGCTCTGCTCGGCCCTCACCCGCCTGCTTTCGCCTCCGGCCTGACCGGTACGGTCGACGCCGTGGACCCCTCGTTCAGCGCGACCGAACTCGCCTTCGCGGACGAGGCCCGAACCTGGCTCGAGGAGCACCTCGTCGGCGACTTTGCTCGCCTGCGGGGACGCGGCGGCACGGGTCGCGAGGACATCGCCCCCGAGGTCCTCATCGCCTGGGAGCGGGAGCTCGCCTCGGGCGGCTGGCTGGGGCTCGACTATCCGACGGAGCTGGGTGGCCGTGGAGCCTCCCTGTTCGAGCAGGTGGTGTTCCACCAGGCCTACGTCGAGGCCCGTGCCCCGGGACGGCTCCCCAACATCGGGCTGACGCTGCTCGGACCGACGCTCCTGGCCTTCGGCAGCGTCGAGCAGCAGCATCGGTTCGTCCCGGGGATCCTCGCCGGCGACGAGTTCTGGTGCCAGGGCTACTCCGAGCCCGACGCCGGCTCCGACCTGGCCAACGTGGCCACCAGCGCCCGCCTCGAGGACGGACGCTGGCTGGTGTCGGGACAGAAGGTCTGGACCTCGCTGGCCCAGTTCGCCCAGTGGGCGTTCGTCGTCGTCCGCACCGATCCCGAAGGCGAGCGCCACCGGGGCCTGTCGTACCTGCTGGTACCGATGGACCAGCCCGGGGTCGAGGTCCGGCCCATCGTCCAGATCACCGGTGGCTCTGAGTTCAACGAGGTGTTCTTCGACGATGCCGAGACCGACGCCGACCTCGTCGTCGGGGGCGAGGGCAACGGTTGGCAGGTCGCCATGGGCACGCTCGGCTTCGAGCGCGGCGCCTCGACGCTCGGCCAGCAGGCCGGCTTCCGCCAGGAGTTCGACGCACTGGTCGCCCTGGCGTCCGAGACGGGGGTCATCGACGACCCGGTGCTCCGCCAGGACCTGGTGCGGGCCCGCAGCGAACTCGAGATCATGCGGTGGAACAACCTGCGAATGCTCAGCGCGCTCGGGGCCGGTGGGGCGCCCGGCCCCGAGATGTCGATCGGAAAGCTCTTCTGGGCCACCTGGCACCGACGCCTCGGTGAACTCGGCATGAGGATCCGGGGGGCCAGCGGCATGGTCGGCGGCGCAGCGGGGGATGCCGCCACGGTGTCTCGAGAGGACCCGCTCGGCCTCGGCTACGAGCTCGACGGCCTCCAACGCACCTTCCTCTACAGCCGGGCCCACACCATCTACGCAGGCACCAACCAGGTGCAGCGCAACGTGATCGGAGAACGGGTGCTGGGCCTGCCGCGCGAGCCCCGCTAGGGATCGCGCCCCCTGCACGCGTATCGTCTCCACCAGAGCGACCCGAGGAGCACCCGTGGCCGAGGCCTACATCGTCGATGCCGTCCGCACCCCGACCGGGAGGCGCGGCGGCGGCCTGTCACAGGTCCATCCCGCCGACCTGGGCGCCCATGTGATCGGCTCACTACTCGAGCGCACCGGCGTCGACCCAGCGGCCGTCGAGGACGTCGTGTTCGGCTGCGTCGACGCCCTCGGACCGCAGGCCGGCGACATCGCCCGCACCGCCTGGCTGGCGGCGGGCCTGCCCGAGGCCGTCCCCGGCACCACCATCGACCGCCAGTGCGGGTCCGGCCAGCAGGCCGTGAGCTTCGCCGCAATGGGCGTCTGGGCCGGCGTGCAGGACCTGGTGGTCGCCGGCGGCGTCCAGAACATGAGCATGATCCCCCTCGGGCTGGCCCTCGAGGCTGCGGTCCCGTACGGCCACGAGGACCCCTTCTCGGGTTCCACCGGCTGGGTCGACCGCTACGGCACCCAGGAGGTGACGCAGTTCCGAGGCGCCGAACTGATCGCGCAGAAGTGGGACATCACCCGCCAGGAGATGGAGGCCTTCGCCCTGGTCAGCCACCAGCGGGCCGCCACGGCCATCGACGAGGGCCGCTTCGACGCCGAGGTCGTGCCGGTGGCCGGCGTCGGGCACGACGAGGGACCCCGACGCGAGACCTCGCTCGAGAAGATGGCCTCGCTGGCACCGCTGGTCGAGGGCGGGCGCCTCACCGCCGCCGTGGCCAGCCAGATCAGCGACGGCGCTGCTGCGCTGCTGATCGCCTCGGAGCGGGCCGTCGAGGAGCACGGCCTCACCCCGAAGGCACGCATCCACCACGTCAGCGCGCGCGGCGACGACCCGATCTACATGCTGACCGGACCCATCGCCGCCACCGCCTACGCCCTCGAGCGCACCGGCATGTCGATCGACGACTTCGACCTCTTCGAGTGCAACGAGGCGTTCGCCTGCGTGCCGCTGGCCTGGATGCGCGAACACGACGTGCCGCTCGAGAAGGTCAACGTGAACGGCGGCGCCATCGCCCTGGGGCACCCGCTGGGCTGCTCGGGCGCCAAACTCATGACCACGCTGCTGCATGAACTCGAGCGCACCGGCGGCCGCTTCGGCCTCCAGACCATGTGCGAGGGCGGCGGCCAAGCCAACGTCACGATCCTCGAGCGCCTCTAGGCGCCTCTTCCGGACGACCTCAGTCGACCTGGTCGACGAGCCCCCAGGCGAGCGCCGTCGCTGCGTCGATCGTTGCACCTTCGAGACACCAGGCCAGTGTGCGCTGGCGGCCGATCCGGCGAGGCACGCTGAGCGTCCCGCCGGCGCCGGGGATGAGCCCCATCGAGACCTCGGGCAGGCAGAACGTCGCATCGTCTGTGGCCTCGACGCGATGGGCGAAGGCGGCCAACTCCACGCCGGCGCCGACGGCGGCGCCGTGCACCCGTACCGTGAGGCGGTCGGCCAGCCGATCCATCCAGGGTGCAGCGTTCGCGGTCGTGCGGATGAGGTGGGCGGTGGCCGGGTCGTCGACGCTGCCGAACTCGGCCGGGTCACCACCGGCGCAGAACGAGGGCCCGGCGCCAACGAGCAGGACCGGCCGCTCGTCGCCCGCAACGAGGGCACGAAGGGCCTCCACGAGGGCGTCGCGCATGGCCGCCGAGTAGGCGTTGTGCAGGCGGGGGCGGTTGAGCGTGAGCCGCACCCGGGCACCGTCGTCGTCGACGAGCACCGGTGGGTCCGGCTCCCCGGGCCGGACGCGGCGCCCCCGCCCGGCCAGCCAAGTGGCGAACTCGGGTCCCGCCTGGAGCGTGGCATAGGCGGTCGACTCCAGGAGGAGTGCCGCCTCGGTCGCCTGGCCCTCCGAGGCCCGCAGCACCTGTGCGAGTGCGGTTGCTGCATTTGGCCGGTCGTGGACCGCCTCGGCGAGCAGGCGGCCGGTCACCAGGTCCGGGGCGACCGCATCGAAGCCGGGGGCGTTGGCGTCGGGGGCGACCACGCCGATGCAGACGAGCGGGAGCAGCGCCAGCGGGTCGAGGGCATCGGTCGACAGCAGGTGGGCATCGTCCACCACGACCGCCGGCACGCCCCGGAGGACCCCGGCGTCGAGGTCCGCTGTCGGTCCGGTGAGCCGTTCTGCGGCCTCGTCGGCCGACCACACCACGGGGTCCATCCCACCAGTGTGGCCGGTCCGGACGGCCCCGTCAGGCGTCCCCGAGGTGCGCCAACTGCTCGCGCAGGACGCGCCGCAGGAGTTTGCCGGTGTCGCCGTAGGGCAGGTCGTCGACGAACTCGACGTGGTCGGGCGTCCGATTCGACCGCAACTCCCGTCTGACGAGGGCGCACAACTCCTCGGCGGACGCCTCGACACCGGCATGGGTGGCGACGGCCACGACGATGCGTTCACCCCACTCGTGGTCCGGGAGTCCGATGGCAGCAGCGTCGGCGACGGCCGGATGCCGCAGCAGCACTCCCTCGATCTCGCCGGGGGAGATGTTCTGGCCGCCCTTGACGATGACGTCGTCGATGCGGCCGGTGACGAACAGGTAGCCCTCGTCGTCGAGCCAGCCACCGTCGTTGGTGGGGAACCAGCCGTCGTCGGTGAGCCTCGAGCCCTGTTCCCGGTACTCGCCGGAGACCTGCTCGCCCCGAAGCCAGATGTCGCCGGCTTCGCCGACCGGTGCCTCCGCACCGGCCTCGTCGCGGATCGACACCTCGATGCCGGGCATTGGCCGACCCGCAGACGCAAGGCGGCGGCGTACCGCCGGGTCGTCGCTGGCGACTGCTGCCCGGTGTTCGTCGGGGCCGAGCAGGGCGACCGTCGAACTGGTCTCGGTCAGCCCGTAGGCGTTGACGAACCTCGTGTCGGGGAGCAGTTCGAGCGCCCGTTCGACCACGGGCTGCGGCATGCGGCCACCCCCGTACGAGAGCGCCCTCAGGGTGGGCAGACCGGGGGAGCCCGGGCCCTCGGCGTCGAGGTGTTCCACGATCCGGGCCAGCATCGTGGGCACGACCATTGCGCTGGTGACCCCCTCGGCCCGAACGAGGTCGATCCAGGCGTTGGGCTCGAACGTCGGGAGTTGGAGCAGGCGACGTCCGGCGAAGGCATTCGAGAGGACCGCGGCGATGCCGGCCACGTGATACGGCGGGACGCTCACCAGGGCCGCCTCCTCCTCGCCGGCCGAGCCGAACTCGACGGAACCGAGGATGTAGGAGACCAGGTGGCGCTGGCGAAGGACCGCCGCCTTGGGGTCTCCCGTCGTGCCGCTGGTGAACAGGAGCACGGCCACGTCCTCGCCTTCGAATGCCCAGTCGTGGTCGGCCGACAGCGCCGTCGCCAGTTCGGCCCAGAGGACGGCCCGATCGACGGTCTCGACGCCGTCGATCCCGTCGAGGCGTCCGGCCGCACCGGGCTCGGCGACGGCCAGGGCGGGCGACACCCGACCGGCAAGCGTGCGCAGTTCTGCGTCGGCCAGTCGGTAGTTGAGGGGGACGAAGGGGATCCCCGCCCAGGAGGCACCGAAGAGCATCGCAGGGAGGGCCTCGGAGGAGACGTCGGCGAGCACCAGGTGCCCGGCGTCGACCGACCGGAGTCGATCGGCGATGGCGCCGGACCGCTCGAAGAGTTCGGCGAACGTCAGGCCGCTGTCGCGGGTGCCGACGGCCACCCGGTCGGCGAAGCCACCGGCTGCCATCTCCAGCAACATCATGAGGTTCACAGCGGTCGGGCCTTCGGGCGGGGGGTCTGGCGGCTCAGTCGGAGGCCGGGAGGGGCTTGGCCTCCTTGAGGCCGAGCAGCGTGCCGCCAACCCCCAGCGAGCCGTCGCCGGGCTTGGTGCACAGGATCTCGAGGGCATCGTCGCCGTCGACGTAGCGCTTGCCGAGTTGGGAGCCCTCGGAGGCAGCGGCGTCGGGGGAGCCGTTCAGGCCGCCCTCGCCGGGGGGGACCATGGTGCTCCCGCCGCATTCGAGGTTGACGTCGCCGCCGGGGGACCGGACGACGATCACCTCGGTCGTGCACACCTGGCTGGCCCAGCGGCTCCCGGGCTTGAGTTCGGCCATGTCGGCTCCTCGTGGACGATGGTGGGTCCCGATGATCGGCCACCGGACGCCGTGCGCGCCACTCCGGCCAGAGATGCGCCGGTGCCGTACGATCCATCCACGATGCCGACGACGTGTCCCGGGAGCCTCCAGGCGCTGCACAGCAGCCTGACCGACGCCGTCGACCGAGTCGATGGCGCGGCGCTCGCCTGGGCCGCCTCAGGGGCGATGTCGCTGACCGGCGCCGCAGACGGTCCACCCCGACAGGTACCGGTACCGGTCGCCACCGGACTCGAGGCCACTGCCGAGGCGTTGTCCCAGTTCGGCGGCATCGAGGTGGACGGACCGGCGCTGCTGGGCGAGCGTGCGGCCATCGCCGGGCTGGGACGGGCCGGCACCACCTCGGTCGGGGGCCGGGCGCACCTGCTCGAATCGGCCGACGGCCCGGTCTGCCTGAACCTGGCCCGACCCGACGACGTCGCAGCACTGCCGGCACTGCTCGAGGGGGCCGTCGACGGGGACGACCGGCGGGCCGTCCGACGTGCGGTCGGCGGGCGCACCAGTGCCTGGCTGGCCGAGCGGGCCGACCTGCTGGGCGTGCCGCTGGGCGTGCCGGGGACAGCGCCCGACGGTCCCTTCGCCGTCGTGGCCGAGGGCGGTGTCTTCGAGCGCCCGGATGCCCCGCTCGTCGTCGAACTGGGTTCGCTCTGGGCGGCTCCCCTGTGCGGCGACCTCCTGCGACGCTCGGGATGTCGGGTGGTGAAGGTCGAGTCCACCGGTCGGCCCGACTCCGCACGGAAGGGGCCGGGTCGATTCTTCGACCTCCTGAACGGCGGTAAGGCCTCGGTGGCGCTCGACCTTCGCAGCAGCGCCGGGCGGGACTCGCTCCGGCGCCTGGTCGCCGCCGCCGACGTGGTCATCGAGGGCAGCCGGCCACGGGCGCTGGCCCAACTGGGCGTCGACGCCGGACGGGAGGTCGACCGGGGTGCCGTCTGGGTGTCGATCACCGGCTACGGCCGAACCGGGCAGCGTGCCGACGGCGTGGCATTCGGCGACGACGCTGCCGTCTCGGGAGGGCTGCTGCTCGAGGCCCCGCTCGCCTTCGTGGCCGATGCCGTCGCCGATCCGGCGACGGGCCTCGTCGCCGCGGCGGCCGGGCTGGGAGCCCTCGACGCCGGTCGCGGCGTGCTGCTCGACGTACCGCTGGCCGGCGTGGCCCGGTGGCTGGCACGAGGCGACCCGGTTCCCTCCGGACACCACCAACTGCGTACCGCACCGCCGAGGGCCAGGCCGGTTGGTCCACGGGCGGCGGACCTCGGGACCGACACCATCCACATGCTCGCCTGACGGAGCGTCAGGTCTACAGTGGCCCCATGAACAACGAGCCGGCGAACGGTGGGGAGTCGGGTCCCAGCGACGAACTGGCAGGGGAGATCGACGAACGGGCCGCCGACGGCCGCATGCCGGGCCGCCGGGGCCTCGCCACCCGCCGGCGCCTCCTCGACGCGACCGCAGAGCAACTCGAGTCGTGCGGTTACCGGGACCTCAAGGTCGTCGACATCGCCCGCACCGCCGGCACCTCGCCGGCCACCTTCTACCAGTACTTCCCGGATGCCGAGTCGGCCGTCCTCGTCCAGGCGGCGGTCCTGACCGAGGCGTGGCACGAAGAACTGCAGTTCCTGATCACCGGGCGTGACTGGTCGGGTGACCCCGACGCGGCGGCGCACGAGGTGGTCGACGGGTTCCTCACCTTCTGGACCGACCACCGTGCGATCCTCAAGGTGCTCGACCTGGCATCGATGGAGGGCGACTTCCGCTTCCGCGACCTGCGCACGTGGCTCCTGAACGGCGCCACCAACGCCCTCGTGGACCTCGTCGCGGCGCACGACAGCGACATGGACCCGAAGGCGACGGCCGGTGTCGTTATCGCCATGCTGGCCCACGTCGCCAACCACCGTCCGGGCCTCGAACGGTGGGGCGCCGACCACGACGCCCTCGTCGCCACGGTGGCGGGGATCCTGCGCCACGCAATCGTCGGCTGACCCGCCTCGAAGCCCTCGCCGCTACCCTGCGCCCGGTGACGCACCGAGTCCGGTTCGCCCCGTCTCCCACGGGCTACCTCCACGTCGGCAGTGCCCGTACGGCCCTGTTCAACTGGCTGCACGCCCGTTCGACCGGCGGCACCTTCGTGCTGCGGATCGAGGACACCGATGCCGAGCGCAACCGTCCCGAGTTGACCGAGGCGCTCCTCGCCGAACTCGAGTGGCTGGGCCTGGACTGGGACGAGGGCCCCTACTACCAGTCGAAGCGTTCAGACCGCCATCGTGAGGTCGTCGAGGACCTGCTGGCCCGGGGACTTGCCTATCTCTGCGACGCCGACAACGACGAGGTCGACGGCACGGCACTGTCCGACGGGTTGGCCGTCCGCTTCCGGATGCCCGAGGGACGCACCATGGCCTTCGACGACATCGTCCGTGGCGAGGTCTCGTTCGACACCTCCGACCTCGAGGACTTCGTCATCTGGCGGTCGAACGGTTCGCCGATGTTCCTCCTGGCCAACGCCGTCGACGACGCCGACATGGACATCACCCATGCCATCCGCGGCGAGGACCTGCTCTCGGGCGTGCCCAAGGTGCTCCTGTTGCTCGACGCCATGGGCGTACCACACCCGACCTACGCCCACCTGCCGCTGCTGGTCAACGAGTCCCGCCAGAAGTTGTCCAAGCGACGCGACGACGTGGCGATGGGCGACTTCCGCGAACGGGGCTACCTGCCGGAGGCGATAGTCAACTACCTCGCCCTGCTGGGCTGGGGACCGCCCGACGACGTCGAGGTCCGGCCGATCGGTGAGATCGTCGACCTCTTCCGCATCGAGGACGTCAACAAGGCGGCCGCCTTCTTCGACCTCAGGAAACTGGAGCACGTCAACGCCACCCACCTCCGGGGGCTCTCCAAGCCCGACTTCATCGACCGGGCGGGCCCCTGGCTGGCCGAGGCGCCCTGGGCACCCGACCGCTTTGACGAGGGCGTCTTCGACCGCATGGTCGACCTGGTGCAGGAGAAGTTGCGGACGCTCGGCGACGTGGTCCGGTTCGTCGACTTCCTGTTCCTCGACGACCCGGTCGACGACCCCGACTCCTGGCAGAAGGTGATGGTGGACGGACCCCTGGCCGTCGAGATGCTCGACGGCGCAGCGGGGGCGCTGGCCGACTGCCCCTGGGAGGCGGAGGCGGTCAAGGGCGCTGTGTTCGAGGTGGGCGAGGGGTTGGGGCTCAGATTGGGCAAGGCCCAGGCGCCGGTCCGGGTGGCGGTGACCGGGCGAACGGTCGGGCCGCCGCTCTTCGAGACCATGGCCGAGTGCATGGAACGCCACGAGGTCCTGCGACGCATCGATCGGGCCCGTCAGCGGCTCTGATCCAGCGCCGTCACACCGGGTGGGGGCGACGGACGCACGCCGTCGGCCGGTCGCTCGAATCCGAGAAGCCGTTACGCTGACGCCGCCCTCCGGGGCCCACCTTCGGGGGTGGTGTAATTGGCAACACAGCTGGTTCTGGTCCAGTCATTGAGGGTTCGAGTCCTTCCCCCCGAGCAAGAGGCGGTCTGAACGGCCGTCGCTACACTGAGCGCCGCCCACGGACCCGATTCACGTATCGGCCGTGGGCCTGTCACTGGCCCCGTTCGTCTAGAGGCCCAGGACGCCAGGTTCTCAACCTGGTAACACGGGTTCGAATCCCGTACGGGGTACGCGTTTCAATGGTCGGTCCTTCGGGGCCGGCCCGGCCACCCTTCCGACTGGCGAGCGTGTGCTCAGCCCAGAAGGTGGCGGACGTGGGCCGTCTCGTTGACGCAGCGCACGGTGCGGATCCCGTTTGATGAGGCGGTCACGCGGAGGATCCCGCAGTAGTCGTGGTAGATCCGGAACGGGTCGTCGTGGCCGAGGATCGTCTGGAGGAAGACGCCCATCACCATGCCGTGGCAGTACACGGCGACGGTGCGGCCCCGGTTGCGTTCCACGATCCCGTCGAAGGCGTCGGTGACCCGGAGCCGGAAGGCTGGGTAGTCGCCTCCGAACACCGATTCCCGGTCCTCGAGGAACTCGCGCACGATGGCGTGGTCCTTGCCCATCTCCTCGGCCGGGACGTACTCGGAGCGGTGGCGATCGGATTCCTCGAGTCCGACCACGGGCTCGGGTTCGAGTCCGAGGCGTCGGACCAGGGGGTCGGCCGTCTCGATGGCCCGGCGCATCGTGCTGGTGACGACGTGTTCGATGCCCTCCCCGGCGAGCAGGTCGGCCGTCACCTGGGCCTGGCGTCGGCCGATGTCGGACAGGGGAGGGTTGGCGCCCTCGCCGTCGGGGCGGGATTCGGCTTCGGGCCGTGCGTGTCGGACGATGAGCAGTTCCACGGTGGCGGAGCCTACGGGCACGGAAGAGGCCGGCTCCCTGAAGGCGCTGCGTGACAACCCGGGAAAGGCGGAGTAGGTTCCGCGTTGAACAACGGGTCCGGTCCGTCGGATCCCGCTTCAGAGATTCCCGGCGGCTGGGCCCCTCAGAACGGGCCGGCGCATTAACGGGTCTTCCGTCGCATCCCCGCCGAAGCGGCGGTTCCCGGTGTCGACCCCAGGTCGGCCCCCGGTTCCCGCCACCGGGGGTCGATCGCTCTCTGAGCCGGTAGGGCGCCGTTGTGTCGGGATGGGCGGATTTGAACCGCCGACCCCCTGCTCCCAAAGCAGGTGCGCTGCCTGACTGCGCCACATCGGCGCCCCAGCTCCTTCCGCGTATTCCCTGTTCAGAGGTTCTTTTCGACCAGTCGAAGCGTCAAGCGGCTTTTGAGCCGGTTGCGCTTCGGAGGGCCGAGTGGCGAGCAAGTGGCTACCAGGCCGACAGGTCGGAAGGGACGGAAGAGATGGCACGGCGCACGACGCGACGTCTGGGTGACGGTTCGATCTTCTATGACAGGTCGAGACGCAGGTGGGTGGCGATGGCCTCGTTGCCGCGTGGTGTCGATGGGCGGCGGCGAAGGCTGCGACGCACGTTTGGCACGAGGAGTGACGCGGAGCTGTTTCTCTCTGGGTTGACGCCCGAGGCGGTGGTCCCTGCCGAGGACCTCACTGTCGGTGATCTGTTGGGGGACCTGCAGGAATCGATCAGACGACGTTTCGACGCGGGTCAGTTGGCTGTTTCGACGGTCGAGTTGTACGCACTGTGTGGACGGCATCTCGACGCAGAGTTCGGTACCTGTTTCGCACTCGACGTGAGTGTGGACGATGTCGAACGGTTTCTGGCTCGACAGGCCGAGAGGCTGTCGAGCCGCTATGTGGCGATGCAACGCAACGTCTTGGCTCAGGCGTACAGGTGGGCGCAACGCAACCGACGCCTCGACTGGAACCCCGCCCAACTCTCCACCTGTCCAGCGTCGTCGCCTGTCAGGGCTGGTTCGGTGCTGTCACCAGAACAGGCTCAGCGGCTCCTCAAGGCCGCTGAGGGGGATCGTCTGCACGCCTTGTGGGCGGTGATGCTCGGCGTCGGATTGCGGCCTGGAGAGGCTCTGGCATTGACATGGCAGTGCGTCGACCTCGACGTCGAACCCGCTGTCATCCACGTCAGGTCTTACCTGCGTAAGGGTCCAGACGGCATGTACCTGGGTGCGTTGAAGACGCACAACAGTGCACGTTCGCTCGACGCTCCAGCGTTCGTTGCCGAGTCCCTGAGCGCTCATCGACTGTCCCGCCAAAGCCCCTCAGAGGGTCCTTGGCGGGACCTCGTGTTCCTGTCCACCACAGGCACCCCGCAGGGCCACCGCAACGTCAGGAGGGCTCTCAGGCAGCTCTGCGAGACCGCCGGCCTGCCGCCCCTGACCCTCTACGACCTGCGTCGTACAGCCGGCAGTTTGCTGGTTGACGCGGGGGTGCATCTCGAATGTGTGGCTGATCTGTTGGGGCATTCGAGCGTGGCTACGACCAGGAGGCATTACGTGCGAGCGGTGCGTCCGACGGTGCCGCATGCGGTTGGGCTGGAGGCTGTTCTCAGGCCAGGTTGTTACACCGTGTAACACCTCAGGGTGAGCCCACACCCCTGGGGGGGGTGGGCGACGTCAGGAGCCCTAGGTGTAGATACGCGCAGGCGTCTAGCCAGCCAACTTCTTCAGAGTCGAGACCGAGATGCGACGCTGGCCGTTCTTCTGCGGCTTCCCAGCCGCGTCCCACACGGGAGCGGCTGGACCGTCATAGGCAATCTCCGTGCCACCGTCGCCATCGATAACGACCACGACGAGACGTTCGGCCTTTGTGCCATAAGCGGACAGGCCAATGGAGGCTCGGGTCGTTGCTTTGATCTCGACGCGGCGCCCCTGTTTGTCGATGGCGTCGTATCCGTCGTTGGACGGGGGCATCAACGTGAGGTTGAGCAGGTCGGCAGCGGCGACTTCGCCGAAACTGCCGACCAGGTGGCCGTCAGGGCTGAACGGCCTCCCCGTCAGCTCGGTTAGCCGCTGGCACGACCGAAAGATCTTCTTGATCGCAGTTCGGACGTCTTCAGCCACGCTCTGAGTCTGTCACCCCTCCCCTGAGGGGGTGGCGGGTGTCTCTGGGGCAATACTTGGTGATCTCTTCAAACCTTTCTCGGTGGTCAACTCGGACGGGCAGGCCTTAGGCGATGGCATCGGTAATCGGCTGGCTTGACCACTCCGAGGAACAACAACGCAAGATGCGCGAGGTCATCGACCTCTTCTCGGAAACCGATTCGCGCGACGAGTTGGGTATCGGCGCGGTGCGGGACGCCTTTTCAGATCTGTTGTTTCCGGGCTTGAGCACCATTCAGACCCGCGCCCGGTACTTCTTTTTTGTTCCCTGGGTGTACCTGGAGCTCGAACGACAGCGGGTGCCGGCAGGCCAGATCGCCCAGAAGGCCCGGCAACGTCAAACCCAGCTGATTTACGCCCTGGAGGCGGGGGGTGAATCCGGAGGCGTTATCGGGATCGATGCCCGAGAACGACTGAAGCGTCTCCCCGAAAGCGTTTACTGGAACGGGCTGGGTGTCTTTGACCTTCGCCGATACCAGGGGGGGCTGGGCGACTACCGGCGGAGCATCGGCCGCTTCTACCGGCAGGTCGATGCCTTTGCCGGTTACGAAGCCGAACAGATCGACATTGAACGGCCAACAAACTGGCACCCGGCGCTTCCGCCCCGACCCGATGGGCTGTTTGAAGAAACCACGCTGGCTCTCACCGGCGAGGAAGCTCATTTCTTACGGGAACGGATCGTTACGGCCGACCCGGGCTCGCTGCTCGCCCACTACCTGCTGGCCGGGCAACCAGTCGAGGGCACGATTGCTCTCCCGTGGGACGGCGTTGACTTCGACGGCTTGCCCGACGAACTGGCCAGGCGGGTCCGGTATGGCCGCTGGTTCTCCGAACTGTTCTGGGGTGCGGCGCTTCTCTACAACCTTCTTCTGGCCGAAGAAGCAACCCGGCGGGGGCTCCAGTCGGGGGGCGACGAACGAGTCGACCATTACCGAGACCGGCTTGACGACTGGGCCGGGCTGGTGGCCGCTCGACGGTCCGAGTTCGAAGCGGTTAAGCGCGACGACTTTTGGCGGGTTGTTTCTCACACCGGCGCACGGGTCACCGACAAGACACGGCGGTTTCTCGACCAGTGGTTCGACCTGGCGCTTGCACCCGGTGGGAGTGTGGCCACTGACCGGTCAGCACACCAGCTGATCGGCGACCGTGAACAGGGCCTCAAGCGGGGGCTGGCCCGGCTCGGCAACCCTCGGCAGCTTGAGATTTGGGGGGGCGTGTCCGGGGCGGGCCAACTCAACTACCGGTGGGGCACCGGTCAAGTGATCGTCAACGACATCATCGACGGGCTAACCGATGCTTGACCCCGACGACCGGCACCTCCTGGTCGAGGCGCTCAAACCGCCACCGGAGATGACCCTGGATATTGCGGTGGGCACCACGTTCACTCTTGACCTTCAGGCGTTGCTTGTGGCGCCCGTTTCGTTCGCCCTGTTTTCGGCCACCGCACCCGGTGGGGAATCCGACTCGCTGGCCCTCCTGGAGGCAGTTCGCCGTCACGCCGATCGGATCACCATCTTCTGCCAGGCCGGTTGCATTGCTGTGCCCCGAACGCTTCAACCGGTGCTCGCGTGGCTTGAGGACTCAGTGGTTCCGGTCGCCCCTCCCCGACCGGGACGCCTGTTCCACCCGAAGGTGTGGGTGTTGCGGTTCTGCAACGACGCCGGCGAGTACGCCCACCGGGTGTTGGTGGCCAGCAGGAACCTGACGTTTGACAGTTCCTGGGACACGATTGTTTGCCTCGATGAGGACCCGGCGGCCACAGAGTCCGACGACAACGAACCGCTGCGGTTATTCCTCGACGAGCTCAGTGCCGGCGCCGTTCAACGCCCGACCGACGATCGGCAACAACAGATCAGCGACCTTGTCGAATCACTGCGTGACGTCAAGTGGGAACTCCCCGACGGCGCCCTCGAGGTGCGGTTCTGGCCCCTGGGCGGCGACCATCAGCTTCCAGATCTCACCGGCGACCGTTCCTTGGTGATCTCACCGTTCCTTTCGGGCGACACACTCCAGTGGTTGTCAAGTGGTGGTGACCGGCACCTGCTGGTGTCGAGAGCTGACGCGCTCAACAGTGTCGGCTCGCTGCCCTTGGACGGTTTTGAAGAAACGTTCGTTTTGGACACCGACGCGGTTGAAGACAGCGACGACGAACCGGAAGCGGAACAAGAACGGGTCGGCATTCCGCTTCGTGGACTGCACGCCAAGCTGTTCCTGGTTGAAAGGGGCCACCGCTGTCACCTCTACACCGGGTCGGCCAATGCCACAGGCGCCGGTTTCGGCGGCAACACCGAGTTGCTCGTCGAGCTGGTCGGCCGCCGCAACCACTGGGGCATCGACCAGGTCCTGGATGCCAAAGGCCACAAGGCAACACTCCGGGACCTGCTGCGACCATTCCGACCGGAAAACGAAGAGCCCGCAGAACCCGACGAGCTGGCCACGCTCACCCGCCGGCTTGACTCTCTCGTCCAGCAGATCGCCAGCATCCCGTTTACCGTCACCGTCTCCCCAACCGACACCGACCACCAGATACACATCGCGACCCAACAGCCGATGCCGGCCGTTAATGAGGGGACCACGGTGACGATCCGGCTGGCGTCAGTTGCCGTCACCGCCGAGGCCGACGGGGGTATTTCTCCCGGGCAGGCCGTCGATGTTGACGCAGGCGCGGTGACCTTGGCTGGGGTCACGTCGTTTCTGGTGGTGACAGCAACCGCGTCGGTTGAGGGCCGCCGAGCCAGGAGTGCTGCGCTGATCAACGCCCGGCTGGTCGGCGCGCCAGACGACCGCAAAGAGCGGCTGCTGTCCGCTCAGCTCAAAGACTCCGATGATCTGATCCGGTACTTGTTGTTCTTGCTCTTTGACCTGGTCGACGACGCGCGCCTCGACCAGCTCCTTTCGACGTTCGGGGGCGCCGGGGGCCGGTGGAGACACAGCGGCCAGGTCCCTCTCTTAGAGACAATGCTTCGGGCTCTCGTTCGGGGAGGGTCGGCCCTTGACCGAGTCGCCGACCTTCTCGACGATCTGGCCTCCACCGACCGAGAAGAGCTTCTCCCCGAGGGCCTAGAAGAAATCTGGGAACCGATCAACGCTGTTCGCCAGGAGCTGCGCGCATGACCGCCGAGCAGTCAGATCGGCGTGAGGCCCTCCGGCATATCCACGGGGAGCTGAAAGATTTTCAGCGAGCCACCGTTGATCACGTCATCCGCCGCCTCTACACCGACCCGGATTGCGGCTCCCGGTTCCTGGTGGCCGACGAGGTAGGGCTCGGCAAAACCATGGTCGCCAAAGGGGTGATAGCCCGGGCAATCGACCACCTGTGGGACGACATCGAACGGATCGACGTCATCTACATCTGCTCGAACCGGGCAATCGCCGACCAGAACCTGCGCAAACTCAACGTGTTCGGCGATCAGACCTTCTCGTTCGCCTCACGTCTAACCATGATCGCCAAAGAGGTCAGGGAACTCCGGGGAAACAAGGTCAACTTTGTTTCGTTCACCCCCGGCACGTCGTTCGATCTCAAGAGCAGCCTCGTCATGGCCAGCGAACGGGTGCTGCTATGGCACGCCCTTCGAGGCCTCTGGGGACGCGAACTGCTCGACGTTTCCGCCGCTCGGCGGATCTTCCAAGGCTGGCTCAGCACCCTCGGCCGCTTCGACGAGATCGCCAAAGCAGCAGAATCCGATCTCGCCAAAATCGACCCTGACCTGCTCGCCGCATTTGGCGAAGAACTCGCCGGTACCGACCTGCGTGACCGGTTTGAGCAACTCATCCCAGACTTTGCGACGAACAAGCCACCTGATGAGGCAGTTACCCGACGGGCGGAGCTAGTGGGCGAACTTCGAAACCGGCTGGCCAGCCAGTGCGTTGATGCGCTCGAACCGGACTTGGTAATTCTCGACGAGTTCCAGCGCTTCCGTGGCCTTCTCTCCGACGACACCGAAGCCGGACATTTGGCCAACGCCCTGTTCGACTTCGAAGACAACAAGACGCTGATGCTCTCGGCCACCCCGTACAAGATGTTCACCGCCTCAGGTGATAGCGACGACGACCACTACAGCGACTTTTTGCACACCGTCGAATTTCTCCTCGACGGTGACACACAGCGCTTCGGTCAAGCGCTCGACCGTTTCCAACAGACAGTGCTCGAAGCAGGTCGCTCGAACACACCGACCTCTGGGGCGGCCCGCCGGGAACTCGAGACCGAATTGAGAAAGGTCATGGCGCGAACTGAACGGCTCGCCTCCACCACCGACCGCAACGGCATGCTGCGTGAAACCGTCAAACAAATCGGTGGGCTCACCGCCGACGATGTCAATGCCTATGTCGCCTTAGAGGCGCTCTCTAACCGTCTCGACGGCGGCTCGATGCTCGAGTATTGGAAATCGGTACCGTTTTTCTTGAACTTCACCGACGGTTACAAGCTCGGTAAGCGCCTCGACGAGGCCCTCAGCGACCCGACGGAACGCAAAGAGACCAAACGATTGGTCGCTGCGGTCGAGGGCCAGGTCGACTGGCAACAGTGGCGTCGCTACCAGCCGCTTGACGCCAACAACCCGCGGCTTCGACACCTCACCGAAGAAACAACCGGCGCAGGCCGATGGCAGATGCTGTGGCTGGCCCC
>ERZ651768.90-NODE-90-length-64354-cov-5.762730_pt1 | contig 64354 bp, 62 predicted proteins | sample MGYA00514754_ERZ651768 | MGnify/ENA metagenome assembly ERZ651768
ACTTCTTCGGCTGGAGCTTCTTCTACCACTTCTTCGGCTGGAGCTTCTTCTACCACTTCTTCGGCTGGAGCTTCTTCAGCAGGTGTTTCTTCGGCTGGAGCTTCTTCTACCACTTCTTCGGCTGGAGCTTCTTCTACAAGTTTTTTAGAAGCTTTTTCTTCTTTTTTCTTAATTTTTTTATCGAGTCTAGCTTTTTTTCTATTTTTAACAACTTCGTTTCTTTCTTCTTTCCATTTTTTAAGAGCCTTTTCTATTTCACTTTCAGAAAGTCCTTGTTTAATTAAGTGCCATTTATAAGCAAGACCAGATCTCTTCATAAGTTTCTTAACAGAATCTGAGACTTGTGCTCCTTCTTTTAGCCAATCAATTATTTTATCTTCATTAAAACTGAAGTTAGATTCTTTATCAGCCTTAATAGGGTCATACCAACCTAACTGTTCAATAGGTGCACCATCTCTTCTTTTTCTAGAATCAATAACGATTAACCTATAGAAAGGTCTATTTCTTCTTCCAATTCTTTTAAATCTAATTTTAGTTGCCATATTTATTATCTTTCCATTCTCTTTTAATCAATTAAAACAGGCGTAATTTGTGGAAAAGGATTGAATAGTCCAAATAATTTATTTTTCAACAAAATCAATCGAAATTACTTTCGAAATACCTTTTCTTTCTGAAGTAACACCATAAATACAATCAGTTGATTCCATCGTTAATTTATTGTGAGTTACCATTATAAACTGAGTATTCTTACTATAGTCCTTTATAACTTTAGTAAACTTATTAATATTTATATCATCAAGAGGAGCATCTATCTCATCTAAAATACAAAAAGGACTTGGTTTATATTGATATATCGCGAAAAGAAGCGCAATTGCTGTTAAAGACTTTTCTCCGGCAGATAGCATTCTTAATGAATTATTCTTTTTACCTGGAGGTTGTGCAAAAATTGTTAGCTCAGAATTTAATGGATCATCACCATCGCTCAAAGCAATTGTTCCTTTTCCTCCCACAAAAAATGTCTCAAACATTACTTCAAAGTTATTTTTAATTTTATTAAAGGTATCGGAAAATTGTTTTTTTGCTATATTATCAATTTTCTTAATTGCATCTTTCAAATTTTCTTCTGATTCCACTAGATCACTTCTTTGAGACTTTAATAATTGTAACCTGGTATTTTGTTCGTTATACTCATCAGATACTGCCCAATTAATCGGACCAATAGCTTCAATGCTTCTCTTTGTCTTTTCTACATTATATGATATATCAGATAGATTATAATTTTTAACTGATTTGAGCTTAATATTCTCTCCAAATTTCTCTGTAATCTGTTCTTTAATTTGATCTATTCTTATCTTCGATTCCGCAATTTTCATTTCTGCATTTTTTATATCGTATACTATGTCATCTTTCTTGAATCTTTTGGAGTCCATTTTTGCACGAATTGATTCCATTTTTATAAACGCATTGTTAACATTAGTTTCTTTTCTTTTTATATCTGATTTTCCAATATCAATCTTTTGCTGAGTATCTTTAATTGAATCATTCAATTTAGTAAAATTGAATTCTTTGCTACTTTTATATTCTTGAATTTTATTTTTATAGTCTTCGATACTTTTTTTCAATTTTTCATACTTCTCATCGGTACCTATAATAATTTTCCCGCAATCATCACACTCCGAGATAATTTTCATATAATCTTTGTCAAATTGATTTACTTGATTAATCTTCTTTTGAAGTTCATCTTCAAGAACACCTATTCCTTTTGAAGATTCAGAGTTTTTCTTCTGAACATCTTTGAGGAGTTTTTCAGTTAATTGATCAACTTTTTCCTGGGTTTTGTTTAATTCTTCTTTTTTACGTAAATAATTGTCTTTAGCGGTAGAGAAATCCAAATCATCTGATTTCTCTTTTGAATAATTTTTATCTAATAACTTATTCTTCTTTTTAAGAAAAGATTCTAATGGCTTAGTCTCTTTTTCTAAATCACTAATTTTTACTTGAGCTAATTCTATTTCTAATTTTTGTAATTTTTCACTTAATTTCTCATGTCTATTGAATCTTTTCAGTTGCAATTGAAGATTTTTAACCTGCATTTCTATTTCAATGATGATATCATCGATTCTTTCTAGGTCTCTATTATTGAGTTCAAATTTTTTCAAAGCTGAACGCCTTTGAGATTTATATTTATTTACCCCTGCAGCCTCCTCAAACATTGTTCTTCTACTATTGTCTTTATTTGATAGAATCTGTTCAATCATATTGAGTTCTATTACAGAATAAGCATCAGAACTCATACCTGTATCAACAAAAAGATTGTATATATCTTTTAACCTACATGAATTCTTATTAATAAAATATTCACTTTCTCCGCTACGATACAATTTTCTTCCGACTTCCACCTGATTATATTCTAAAGGAAGAAGTCCTTTATCATTTTCAACAGTCAGATAAACTTCACAAAAACCTAGAGGCTTGACATTAGATGTACCATTGAAAATAACATCCTCCATTTTAGAACTTCTTAATCTAGATGTTCTTTGTTCACCAAGAACCCACCGTATTGCATCAACAATATTTGTCTTACCACAACCATTTGGACCAACAATACCAGTAATACCATCATTAAAAACAATAGTTTGCTTTTTTGCAAAAGATTTAAAACCAAAGACTTCTAATTTTGAAATATGCATAATATTTATCCTGGAGGCCAATTCATTTTTCTTCCTCCAATTAAGTGAAGGTGTATATGATAAACGGTTTGACCACCATCATCATTACAATTAAAGACAGTTCTATAACCTGTTTTATGAATATTAAATTCTTTTGCAAGATTTTTTGCAATCTCTATCATTTTACCAACAGTATTAGCATCTTCCTTTGTTAAATCATTTAAAGTTGGTATACATTTTTTAGGTATAATTAATAAGTGTACTGGTGCTACGGGATTAACATCTTTAATTGCAATTACTAATTCATCTTCATAAACAACCTCAGAAGGAATTTCTTTATCAATAATTTTTTGAAAAATTGTTTTACTCATATCGTGTCATTAATTCATTCAAAACTGATAAAATAGATATAATTGCTGTCTCAGTTCTTAAAATGGTATTACCAAGGTTAACTTTAAGAAATTTCTTATCATAAATAAACTCTTTTTCTTCATCTGAAAAGTCTCCTTCAGGTCCTACTAAAATAAAGATTTTTTTCTTCTTATTATTTGCTTTAAAAATCTCATTTTTAAAATCACTTAAATTTCTATCAGATTCAATAAGACAAACAATATTAATAGCATCAGAATTATACCAATCTGGAAAGGAAGAAACGGGGTTGAGTTTTGGAAAAACACTTCTCATAGATTGTTTACCAGCAGATTGACAGATGGAATTTAATCTTTTAATAGAGAGATTTGACTTTACTGATCTATCCAAGGATAATGGTGTAATTTCTTTTACGCCACATTCAACAGATTTCTCTACTGCAATCTTAATTCTAGAATTTTTTATAATAGGCAAACCAAGATGTATATAATGATCTAATTCATTTTTATTTTTATAACTTTCCAAAATTTGTCCTGAAACAATTCGATTATCAAATGAATCGATAAAACCAAGATATGATGTTCCATCTCCATCGGTAAGCCAAATCTTGGAATTAACCCTTAAACGCATAACATTTATTAAATGATGCGATTCATCACGATTTAAACGAAAATTATTTCTTTGAATATTCTTTTTATCTATAAAGAAAAAATTACTCACGACCGAGTCTATACTGTAGATAAAGCAATACTCCACCGAAATCTTCTTGATCATGAATCGGTTCCTCTACCTGTAAATGATCATAAGCTATACCAAATGAAAATCCAGAAGCTCTATCTGTCTTGAGGTTTACGCCAAAACCAATGGAAGCACCAAGATTAACTTGAGTAGGTGCATCAGACCATTTATCAGAGAAACTACCGGCATCTTCATCACCATCAATTGTTACAAACGGACCAAAAGATAATAATAAAAATGGTTGGAAATTATTTGCAATCTTGTCTTTAAATGGATAGTAGTTAAACCTAAGATACATAGGAAATATTAAGATGCTTTTTTCGCCAGATACATCATACTGATTATAGAATGGATCATATACTGGATATTCATCAGTGCGAATATCATAGAACCTAAGGTCAGCACCAACTGATAAATCTGGTTTTACAAATCTTTGATATTCATATGATAAACCATAAGCATTATTTGCAAAAAGAAAATTAAGATTGTGATTCTTCTCTTGGGAGAATATGGTAGATAACATTAGTAAAGTTATAAAGATATATTTATTGTTCATCCAAATCCTCAAAATCTGCATCACGTACTTTGTCGTAATTAATTTTAGTTGTTTTCTTATCTGATACTATGTCATTTTCAGAAGATTTTGGTAGATAGGACCTAAATCTTCTATAGGCAAGTATCAGTAAAAAAGTTAATAATAAAAGAGTTTTCATTTCTATTTAAGCTGGATTAAAATATTTGGTTCCCTGGATAGGTTTTTGAATAATATCTAATAATTCCTTCAAATCTTCCGTATTCTCCACAAAATCAATATTGTTAGTGTTAATAATTAATAAAGGGGTATCTTCATAATTAACAAAAAATTCTTGATATCTTTGATTGACTACATCGATATAATCAAATGTTACACCTTTTTCAAATTTTCTACCGCGTTTTTTTATATTCTTCATTAATCTAGATGTATCAGCTTGCAGATAAACAACAAGATCAGGTTTGACAATATCTTTTTCAAGAATGTCCGCAACATGACCATATAATTCATCTTCAGCTTGAGACTTTAGTGTAAAACTTGCAAATAAACGATCTTTCTCAAACATATAATCGGTAACAACTCCTTTTTGGAGCGCATTTAATTGTCTAATCTCTTTCTGTTGTTGTTGATATCTTTGTAATAAGAAGAAAACTTGAGTTTGGAAAGCATTTGCATCAGGATCATCGTAAAAACCTTCTAAAAAAGGATTATCTTTGAAATTTTCTAGGACTTTTCTTGTGTTCAATTTATCGGCAATTATTTCTGCTAAACTTGTTTTCCCAACTCCAATCGGACCCTCAATTGCTATATACGATTCTATCATGCGTTCTTTTCGATTAAGTGTTTAGATACTCTTGAAGTATCAGGACAATTCTTCAATAAATCAACAATCTTATAGTTTGTACTAGGAAAAATTTCTTTGGGAATTAATTCAGCCAAAGGAATTAACACAAATTTACGTAATAATGCATGCGGATGAGGGATTGTAAGTTCTTCTGTATCAATAAAAGAATTACCAAATAAAACTATATCAATATCAATAGTTCTAGGTTGATTTTTCTTTCTAGGTAATTTTCTACCTAACATCTTTTCTATATCATGAATTTTGTCTAATAATTGGAATGGAGAAAAAGTTGTATCAAGTTCCACAATAATATTGATAAAAATAGGTTGGTCCTTGTTATAAAGAGGATCTGAAGTATAGAAGGAAGATGTTCTTATATTTTTATTTTCTATATGTGAACTTAGCATCGCAATAGAAGAAGCAATGTTTGATTCTTTATCACCAAGATTAGATCCAATGGATAAATAAACTTTTTCGTTCACTACATCATGCCGCCCATGCCGCCCATACCCATGTCAGGCGCCCCGCCGGAAGGCATTGGTGTATCTGGTTCAGGTTTTTCAGTAATTGCTACCTCTGTAGTTAAAAGTAATCCAGCAATTGATGCAGCATTTTCAACTGCAACTCTTGCAACTTTTGCAGGATCAATAATTCCAGCTTTAAACATATTAACATATTTTTCATCTCTAGCATCAAATCCAAAATCATCTTTACCTTCAAGGACTTTTTGAACTATAATGGATGCTTCAAGTCCAGCATTTTCACAAATCTGTCTAATTGGACCTTCTAAAGCACGTTTCATAATATCAACTCCAACCTTTTCGCTTGCAGTTGCTTTTATACCATCAAGCTGTAGACTTGCTCTCAATAAAGCTACTCCACCTCCAGCAACAATTCCTTCTTCAACAGCGGCTCTAGTAGCATGTAATGCATCGTCAACCCTTGCTTTCTTTTCTTTCATTTCGACTTCAGTAGCTGCACCAACATTTAATACGGCCACACCACCAGATAATTTTGCAAGTCTCTCTTGTAATTTTTCTTTATCATAGTCAGAAGTTGTCTTTTCAATCTGAACTCTAATTTCATTAACTCTAGCTTTAATGGCATTCTTGCCTCCACTACCATTCACAAGAGTTGTATTATCTTTATCACTAACAACTTTCTTACAAGATCCTAGATATTCTAGTGTAGCATTTTCTAATTTATATCCTTGTTCTTCAGATATAACAGTCGCACCAGTTAAAATAGCAATATCTTCAAGCATTGCTTTTCTTCTATCACCAAAACCAGGAGCTTTAACTGCGAGTACTTTAAATGTTCCTCTTAATTTATTTACAACTAGAGTTGCAAGCGCTTCTCCTTCAATATCTTCTGCAATAATAAGAATAGGTTTACCAGCTTGAACAACTTTTTCAAGTAGTGGTAATAAATCTTTCATATTACTAATTTTTTTATCATGAACTAAAACATATGGATCTTCCAGATCGGCTTCCATTGAATCAGAATTAGTCACAAAATATGGAGAAAGATACCCTCTATCAAATTGCATACCTTCTACAAATTCAAGGTATGTTTCAGCGGTTTTAGATTCTTCAACTGTAATTACTCCATCTTTTCCTACTTTATCCATTGCTTCAGCAATTTTTGATCCAATTTCTTGATCATCATTAGCCGAAATAGTAGCAACTTGTGCAATCTGATTTGAGTTAGGAATATCTTTTGAAATCTTTGAGAGAAATTCAATCACACTATCTTTTGCTAAATCAATGCCTTTTTTAATTTCCATCGGATTAGCACCAGCTGTAACATTTTTTAATCCCTCAGCAATAATAGATTGTGCCAAAACTGTAGCAGTAGTTGTACCATCTCCAGCTATATCAGAAGTTTTTGAAGCAACTTCCCTCAACATTTGTGCACCAACATTTTCGAGTTGGTCTTCTAAATCAATGTCTTTTGCAACTGTCACACCATCTTTGGTGATAGTAGGTGAACCAAATTTTTTCTCAATAACGACATTTCTGCCTTTAGGGCCCAAAGTAACCCTAACAGCATTTGCCAGTTTATCTACACCTTTTTTTAATGTTGCACGTGCTTGTATATCATATGCTATTTCTTTAGCCATTTAATCCTCCTTAAAGTACTGCTAGAATATCAGTTTCTCTCATGATAAGCAATTCTTTGCCTTCATGAACAATTTCAGTACCAGAATATTTTCCATATAGAACTTTATCACCTTTCTTAACGCTCATTGGAGTAACACAAGTACAAGTTTCCTTATCGCATGCTTTACCTGGACCAACAACAACAACTGTTCCTTGTTGAGGTTTTTCTTGTGCTGTATCAGGTAGAATAATCCCACTGGCAGTTTTTTCATCTGCAGCCAATGGCTCTACAACAACACGGTCATCTAACGGTTTTATATTTAAAGACATTCTTCCTCCATTATTAGTTTTGCGCTTGGAATTTTAATATTAATAAATAACAATACCAAACAAATTTGGAATCACTTCCCTGTACTGCCAAAACCGCCTTCTCCACGATCACTATTTGATAATTCATCTACCAACTCAAATTCTATCGGAGAACTATCTACAGCTACCAATTGAAAGTATCTTTCTCCTCGCTTAATTTCATAATCTTTAGGATATATATTATCAACCATTCCAACTAATTCTCCCCTATAACCTGCATCAATTAATCCGATTGAATTAGCTAATCGAATAGGAGTCTTTGATATGCTAGATCTAGGAAATAAATAATATGCCTTATTATCTAAATTTTCACATGCAATTTGTAAATGAATAGGTTGTGTAGAATTTCCAGGGATAACCTGATCATCTATCACAAATAAGTCTAATCCGGCATCACCCGAGTGGAAATGTGAATGATCTTCATATAAAGCTTTTGCCTTATCGTTAAAAGGTTTAATTCTTAGCTTCATTTTTATGTATTACTGTACGAATAGGATATGGAATTTCAATATTCTCTTGTTGGAAACGCTTATGAAGCTTCTTAATAAATGCATTCAAAATAACATTATGATCTCCAAATTTCTTTCCTTGAAAATAAATAAAGAAATTAATACTTGAGGCAGCAAATTCTCTAAATCGAATTACCGGCTTATAATCCTTACTAACACAATCTAATTCATTGTAAATATTTTCTGCTACTTCAAGAGCTATTTTTTCTACATGATCTAAATCGCTATCATAAGAAACTCCTACCTGTATAGGAACTCTAAAAGCTGCGTCCATTGAAGTATAATTTTTTGATACAGACCCAGAAAGAACAGAATTTGGAATTGATATTACATTATTTGCTCTTTCTTGTATAGTGGTATATCTCCATCCAATGTTTTTGACATACCCTTGATATCCATTACTCAACTCAACATAATCTCCTTCTTTCATAGTCTTACTTAAAAGAATATTAATTCCACCAAATAAATCTGCAAGAGTATCTTTTAACGCCAAAGAAACAGCTAAACCACCTACTCCCAATGCAGTTAGAAGAGGGGTAATAGAGATACCAAATGATTGAAGGACCACTAAAAATGCAAGTGAGAAAATAGAAACATTAATTAATCCTTTAAAAATACCAGTAGATGGAAGTGAACTATTATTTTTTGACCACACATCCAACATTCCTAAGACTATTTTTGAAGCGGTTAAACTCATTGAAATAACTAAAAACGAAAATATTAATTTAGATGCGTAAACATTATAAGGATCTCCAAGCTCAACATTGCTAAGTGCAATTGATAAAGATGCTAAGAAAAACCAGAATATTATCATAGAATTAAACGCGTTTATGACAACATCATCTCCTTTAAAAGATGTTTTATCAGAAAAACTCTTTAATCTGCTGAATAGATAGGTTTTAAAGAAGAAACCTATACATACACCGATAACAACGGTTAAAACAGGCTCTAGCCACTCTAAATAAGGTATTTCTATATTCATGGGGGTAGATTACTAATAAAAGTTTACTTCGTCAAGACAATGACAAATTTAAATTGAAGGATCAATCCAATCATTATTTGCCTTAATTAAGCTAATTAACTCATCAACTGCATCTTTACTTGAAATATTCCTTTTAATTAAATCCTTTCCTTTATAAAGAGAAATTACTCCTTTACCTGACCCAACATATCCATAATCAGCATCTGCCATTTCACCAGGACCATTTACAATACATCCCATTACAGCTATTTTTAACTGTTTTAGGTGATTTGTTTTCTCTTTTACTAATGCTGTAGTTTCCTGAAGATCAAATTTTGTTCTTCCACAAGATGGACAAGAAATATAGTCTGTTTTGAAAATTCTTGTCCTTGTATTTTGAAGAATAGAAAAACTAAGTTCATTAATTCTATCTTGGTGAATATCAGAGTGCAACCACAAACCGTTTCCCATTCCTTCTAACAACATAGTGCCAAAATCTATTGATGCATCAATACATAGTCTTTCAAAATCTTTTTTTTCATAACTCTTTTTAAATAAGACGGGATTAGCAATACCTTGTTCCTCAAAGAAATTGAATATATGTCTAAAATCAGTTATATCATCAAAATCAAAGATAAACACAACATTTGTAGGCATAGAACTAATAATAGAATTAGTAATAGTTTCTTTATTTAAAGAGACAAAATTTATTACATCAGATTTATGTTCTGATTGGCGATATTCTTTAAGTGAAGAAAAATAAGGAAATTTTTCATTTTTATGATTTATCAAGTGTTCTTTATAAAAATAATCAGGGCTATTCCCTTCAAATAAAATATCAGAACTTGATATTACAACTGGAACACTATCTCCACCAACATTGAGTACTTTTGAAGTAATTCTTTTATGGTAATTTGACAATCTATCATTATGTGTACTCATAATAGATGGGACATGATGTTCCAATGTTTTAATCTTGTCAATAATCTTTTTAGCAGTAGGTATTTCAAACTCTGGTTCTTCGGTCAGAGATACGCGAATTGTATCACCAATACCATCATAAAGCAATGAACCAATTCCTAAAGATGATTTTATCCTACCATCAATCCCATCTCCTGCTTCTGTTACACCAAGATGTAATGGAAAATGCATATTTTCTTCGTCCATTTTTTGAACCAATAAACGATATGCATGCACCATTACCAATGGATTGCTTGATTTCATCGATAAAACAACTTGATCAAAATTATGTTGATTACAAATTCTTAGAAATTCTAATGCAGATTCAACCATACCAAGAGGCGTATCTCCAAATCGATTCATTATTCTATCTGATAAAGAACCATGATTTGTCCCTATTCTCATAGCAGTATTGTGTTTTTTACATACTTCTAGCAAAGGAACGAAACGTTCTTCAATTTTGAGTAATTCATTATTATATGTCTTATCATCATATTCTTTTATCTCAAATTTCTTACGATCCACATAATTACCAGGATTAATTCTAACTTTTTCGACAATTTTTGCGGCAGTAATTGCTGCATTGGGTGTAAAATGAATATCTGCAACTAAGGGAGCATTATATCCCTTCTTTCTTAAAATACTCTTAATATTTTCTAGATTTTCAGCTTCTTTAATATTGGGAGCAGTAAATCGGACTATTTCCCCACCTGCATTGATAATTCTAATGGCTTGATCAACACTTGCATCTGTATCTAGAGTTGAAACAGTAGTCATTGATTGTGTTCTAATAGGATAATCACTGCCAATCATCATATCCCCAACTTGAACATTAACAGTTTTTCTTCTCACGTCTATAAAATTTTAAAGGTTGTAAGAGATAATAACGCAAAGAAAATTCCAAGCAACCAGAAACGTACCACCACTCTTGATTCAGGCCAGCCTTTTAATTCAAAATGGTGATGAAGTGGTGCCATTAAGAATAATTTTTTTGGTTTTCCATATTTCTTTTTGGTCCACCTATGATATACTACCTGTAATATTACTGACAAAGCTTCCAAAACAAAAACTCCACCAACAATGATCAACAAAAGTTCTTTCTTCAGTAGTATTGCTAATGTTCCTAACGCAGCACCCATAGACAAAGAACCAACGTCTCCCATAAAGATTAATGCTGGCCTTGCATTAAACCATAAAAATCCAAGACAGCCTCCAAAAAGAGCGGCTGCAAAAACTGTTAATTCACTTGCCATTGGTATATAAGTAATATTTAAATAATCAGAAAAATCGACTCTGCCAGATATATAAGATAGAACTCCAAATACACTTACAGATATAGCGAGTAATCCTGTAGCCAACCCATCAAGTCCATCGGTTAGATTTACAGCATTTGATGTTGCAGATACAACAAGAATAATGAATAGAGTGTAAATTAATGGATTAAGAAAATCAATTGAAACATATTTTAGAAATGGAACAAAGGTTAAATAAGTATTATCTACGCCATCAGTAACATAAACACCAGAATTAATAATCATAAATGAAATAAAAATACCAAGAATAGATTGGGCAATTAACTTATAACGTCCAGCCAAACCTCCAGCTTTCTTCTTAATAGATTTTAAATAATCATCATAAAAACCAACACAACCCATCCAAAGCATTGAAACACAAATAATTTGTATAAATAGATTACTTCGATCTGAAAATATCAAGGTAGGTATTACTGTAGCAACAATAATGAGAACACCGCCCATTGTTGGTGTTCCTTTTTTTTGATGATGGCTATCTGGACCATGATCTGTGATAGACTCTCCAATTTGAAGTCTTGTAAGGTTTCGAACAATAATTGGACCAAAAATAAAACTAATCAAAAGTGCAAAAATCGCACTTGCTCCTGCACTAAATGTGATATATTCAAGTAAATTTCTTAACGGATCTAATAGTTCATTTAACATAGTTTTTAATATCTTCTGCTACCGAATCTAACCCCATACTTCGTGAACCTTTTAGTAAAACAATATCATTTTTTTCCAACAAATTACAAACCTTATTAGAAAGGGCTTCTTTACTGTTGAAATGTAAACTTAACGGAATATTTTTACTATCATTAAAAGTATTTTTTGCTAAATCTCCATAACAAATAATAGTATCAATCTTTTTATCACAATAATCGGCAATTTCTTCATGAAATTTTACTTCATCTTTTCCTAATTCTTTCATATCGCCAAATACAAAAATCTTTTTCCCTTCGGTTTGATAGCTCTGGAGATTATCAATAGCAGCTTTCACAGATTCTGGATTTGCATTGTATGCATCATCTATTAAAGTAATATTATTGGATAAAAGACATACTTCTCCTCGACCTTTTGGTAAAATAAAATCTTGTAATAGTTCATCAAATCTTACTAAATCCTCTTCTAACATAAAGTCTTCACAGACCTTACAAGCAATAGAAGCATTTTTCAGAAAAACTTTGTTCTTTCCTAGAGGATGATTAACAAGACCTCGGAATGGTTCAGGTATATCTTTGTTATAGTATCCTTTTTTCGAATGAGTAAGAATAGATTTCTTTTCTTTTGTAATATTCTCAATTGAACCAAATCCTTCTAAATGAGCATCAGAAATATTTGTAATAACACCTATATCAGGCTTAACCATTGATGATAAGTATTCTATATCTCCCAATCTATTTGCACCAAGCTCCAAAACATAAACTCGGGAAGCGTTATGTGGAAAAGAAAATATGCTTAAAGGAACTCCAATAGAGGTATTAAAATTGCCTTCTGTTTTAGATACATCATATCCTTTTTTACTTAAAATATGAGATATAAGATCCTTTGTTGTTGTCTTTCCATTACTACCTGTTACAGCAATAACATTTCCGTTAAAATCATTCATCCATTGAGAACAAATTTTGCCGATAAATAATATAACATCATCGACAAGGAAAGTATTATGATTTTCATCGCCAGATTGAACAATAGCATAAGTTGCTCCAGCAGAAAGTGCTTCACCAACAAATTCAGATCCATCAAAATTTTTCCCTTTGATTGCCAAAAATAAATCACCTTTTTTTATATCGCGACTATCTGTACTAACTCCATTTACTGGTAAAAGGTCATTCTTACCAATTACATCAGAAAAATATCTGGAAAATAACTCTGTCTCTAGAATATCAACTCGCATAAAAACTTTCTATAATTTTTCTATCAGAATAATAAAGTTTTTTACCATTAATCTCTTGAAATTCTTCATTACCCTTTCCAAAAATAACTAAAATATCATCGGCATCTAAATGTTCAAGAGCAATTAATAGTCCTTTTTCACGATCATCAAATACTGTATATATATCCTTCGAAAATCCTTTTATCACATCGTTATTAATGTCATTGATATTTTCAAATCTTGGATTATCAGGTACTACGTAACATTCGGTGGCAAATTGTTCAACTGCCTTAGCCATTTCTGTTCGTTTAGACTGATCTCTGTTGCCACCTGCACCAAACAATACCTTAATTTTCTTATTCGGATATATTTCTTTCAAAGAGCTCAACATATTGACATAAGCATCTGGTGTATGCCCATAATCAACAATAATATCTGGAAATCCTGGTTTTGATATATTTTCGTGCCTTCCACTAATATAATTACAGTTATTAATCCCTTTTTCAATGATAGAAGACTGTACCCCAAGCTCTAATGCAATAGAAGAAGCTAAAATAATATTTTCAAGGTTGTATCTCCCTTTTAATTCTGAATTAATCTCTAAAGAACAATTACCTGAAACCATTGTTCCAGTAATACCATCTTGATTAATAGAAAATTTTGTACAAAAATAGTCTGCTTGATCATTTTTTAGAGATATCTTCTTAGAATTTGGATAATCTTTGCAAATATCTTCTCCATAACTACTATCACTCAATACTAATGGATTATTACCATCTTTTATCAGGTTAAATAGTTTCTTTTTATCATTAAAATAATTCTCTAATGATTTATGATAATCCAGGTGATCTAGGCTAAAATTAGTGAATCCTACAGCATCAAAAGCAATACTATCCACTCGATTCTGAGAAAGTGCATGAGATGACACTTCAAGGACAGCATAATCAAATTGTTCTGTAACCGCATGATGTAAGATTTGGAAAAGAGATATAGAATCTGGAGTAGTAAGAGAAAGATTTAGATTGGTAATGTCTGGAGTCACCCCCAACGTTCCAATTTGAATAACTTTCTTACCATCAGCTTCCAAAATATCTTTTAATATTAAGGTAGTAGAAGTTTTTCCATTTGTACCAGTAATTCCAATTGTTTTTATATGCTTTTCAGGATTTCCATAATAATTTGATGCAAGACATGTTAGTGCTTTTCGGGCATTCTCAACTTTAATAATTCTATCTGTTTCTTCTACATCATTTGAATCACTAATGACACAAACAGCCTTTTTATTCAATGCTTCTTCAATAAATTGATTTCCGTCTACATTAACACCCTGTATCGCAACAAAAACAAAGTTAGATTGAACCTCTTTTGAATTAGAAGTAATCCCTGATACTTTCTCTCCTAAGATAGCACTATTTGGTTGCGCGATATTGCGCAGAACTTTTTCAATTACGATTTCGATCATAGATCGTATTTGCTTCCATTGGATGTACATTAGTCATAGTTGGTGGCATATGCATATAACGAATATAATCGTTAATGTCTCTTTGGTTCCAAGGATCTTTAAAATAATTATCAGTATCTACAAAACCTTTTCTTGAATTATAGTAGGTAAACTTCTCAAAAGATGTGTTGAAAAATCCTGTTGAGTATGTATCATTATTCATTAACAACCATTTACTAGCTTCCGACCAACCGACTATTCCTCTATCAAAATATAATGTTGTAGCGCGACCAGTAGGAAAATAGAGTCCTTGATTATTTTTAGAAGCAAATCGATCATATTCAGGAGCACCTAATTGCAAAGATTCTGCAATAATATTCAGTTGTAAATATTTTTCTAAAATCTTATTCCTGTTTATATCAGCAATTAACATTAATTCTAGATTGGTTATCTCCTCACCAAGAATAGACTCAAAAAAGACAGAATCATTTTTATTTTCTTCATCAATAATCTCTTGAGAAAGAACTAAGGAAAAAATAAACAATACACTGATATATCTAATCATCTAAGCTAACTTTCTTTCTACTCTTTTTTATCATTGATCTCTTTTTTTTGCTTTCCACTCTTCTAACTTGCGAAGCCTTAGAAGGTTTCGTAGCAATTCTTTCCACAGGAATTTTTATATCAGAAAATAAAGATTCTAGTCGATTGATAGCATCAATTTTATTTTTATTCTGTGTACGATGGGTTTGCGCAATAATGATGATATCTCCACTTTTGGATATTCTATTATGATATTTTTCTAAAAATAATTGCTTAAGATAATCTGGAATATCAGAATCATGAATATTATATCGCAATTGTACTGCGGTGGAAACCTTGTTCACATTCTGTCCTCCAGGTCCTTGAGAACGAACAAATGAAAAACGTAATTCTGATTCTTTAATTTTAATCATGAATTTTCTTCCTAAATTTAACAAATATTTATGGACCAATTCACAAAACGTAAAATTTCTGTTTATGGCATTAATGGATGCCTTGATGCATTGAAATCCAGCTTGGTTGAAATCAACCAAGTTTATCTTGAGAATGCATCTCCTGCATCAGAACACAAAGAACTTGAATCGTTGTACTCAAAATTACCGAAAGATAAAGTGCTTTTGGTAGATCAAGCTGGTTTTGCAAAGAAAATAGATAATAATAGAGCACAAGGAATATTAATTAATGCACAAGTATCTGTTTTTCAAACCTTACCATTACCTAAACATAAAAACGAATGCTATGTTATCCTTGATCAAGTACAAGATCCACATAACCTAGGACAAATATTACGTATTTGTGCCGGAGGAAACGTTGATGGCGTAATTATAACCGACAGAAGTAGTGTCTCAATGACTAGCGCAGTAGCACAAGTAAGTCAAGGAGGTTTTGCAAAAATTCCTTTGTATGAAATCAACAATATTAATCAAACTATACTCCATTTCAAGGAACATGATTGTTGGATTACAAGCTTCGAAAACAATATTAATGCTCAAAATTGGTATTCCATTGATTTTCAAGGAAGAACTGTATTGATTTTTGGAGGAGAAGGTAGTGGAATTAGTAAACAAGTATTAAAAAATTCTGATTTTACTGCAACTATCCCAATGTCAAATGAAATGAATTCATTAAATGTATCTTCAGCTGTCAGTGCAATTGTGTTCGAACGATTAAGACAAATTTCTAAATAGATTATTGAGACTGAGCAAATTCTTCAGTTGCTTTCCAAACACGCCAAACATTTTTATAACATATTTTTTCGATATCTTCTTCTGAATATCCTCTCTTTAATAGATGATAAATCAAATTAGGAAAATCAGAAGCATCTTTTAAATCATATGGAAGACTATCGCCTACTCCATCATAATCTGATCCAAATCCAACATGATCAACACCAACCAAACTAACGACATGATCAATATGATCAGCAGCATCAGTTACATCACAAAAAATAGGATTTCTTTTAGAAACTCTCTTGGCGAATGCTTTAATTTTTTCATCATCATCTTCAAGATTATTTTTTTCAGCGTATGCGCTCACTCTTTCTTGATTTGCCTTTCGTTTATCTTGTGATTCTTTGGTTAAAAATGTTGATCCAAAATTAATCTGGATTACTCCACCATTTTCAGCAAGACGTTTTATCATATCATCATTCATGTTACGTTCAAAACCTGGCGTAAAATGACGACACGAAGAGTGGGAAGCAATTGCAGGAACTTTTGTAACATCCATTACGTGATAGAAAGCATTATCCGATACATGAGAAATATCTACCATAACTCCAACACGATTCATTTCAGCAACAACATCTCTACCAAAATCACTTAATCCTTGATGGGTTCCAGTAGTATCATATGATGAATCACAAATCGCATTATCTTTTGCATGTGTTAATGTGATATATCGAATTCCTCTTTCATGAAAATAGGCTACATTCGCCAAATCACCTTCAATTGGAGCACCATTTTCCATTCCCATTGGCAACGCAATTTTTCCTGCGGCAACTATTGCTTCTGCATTTGCCAGACTATAGGCTACTTCAAATTTATCAGGATGATCATCTGCCATCTTTTGTACCATATTAATCAATGAATCCGCTTTGGCTTTGGCACCGCCAGTTACTTGGTAACTTGAAGGAACATAAATAGACATGAAGGGCACATCTAATCCTCCTTCTTTGGCTCGAACATAATCAAAATCGCCCCCTTCTGTTCTAACAGATAAGTCTTCATGGCCTCCTTTATTTAATCGCCATGGAACATCAATATGTCCATCTGTAATAATAAATTTATGCGCTAATTCATCGGCTTTCTTCATTAGGGCTGCATCATTATCGGTACAATTCATAAGCAATGTGGTTGCAATAAAAATAAGAGTAATTTTTGATAATTTCATGTTCGGTTTTTCCTTTGTATAAATCGGAGGTTAGTAGCGGGAGTAGGATTTGAACCTACGACCTCCGGGTTATGAGCCCGACGAGCTACCATGCTGCTCCATCCCGCGATCTGCATGTATAATAAGTAAAAAAAAGAAAAAAAGGGAACCTTTTTTTCGTGGAAACATATACTTATATGAGGAGCAAGTTAGAATTTAAAATTACCTCTTAATTCCTTTCTCTTACCCTTGGTTAGGTTAATTTGCTCCTCTCCTTTTTTTATAATCCGTTATTTTAATAAATTCTTTTTGGACGAATTCCAATCGCAGTTAGTAAAACATATGATGTAGAATTAATTGTGTTTGCAATCTCATTTACATCAATTGTTCCATGTTCATTGGAACCAAAAATTAAGACTTCATCTCCATGCTGAATATCAACTGATCCGACATCAATCATCAACTGATCCATACAAATTCTTCCAGTAATCTTGAAATTTTGATCTTTAAACTTTACAAACCCATCTACATACCACGGACGTGGTACTCCATCTGCAAATCCTGCTTGTACTACTGCAATTCTTGTATCTTCTTTGGTGGTATATACCCCTCCATAGCTAATATGGGTTCCTGCTTTGACCTCTCTTACTTCTACCACAGGTGCGGTAAAGGTCATTACCGGTTCAATTCGTAAATCTTGTGGGACTTCATCGGATGGAAAGGCTCCATACAGCAACATTCCCACTCTTATCATATTAAATCGAGATTCTGGAAGGTTTAACATGGCCCCACTATTACTACAATGAATAAAGGTAGGGTTCATTCCTAATTTTTCTGCAATCGCTAAGACATCATTAAACTTATTGAGTTGATCATTTGCATATGATAAATCGCCTTCATCAGCAGTTGCAAAGTGTGAATACAATCCTTCAATCTCAATGGTATCAATTTGATGTGCTTGTTGTAAGAATTCTTCTGCTTGTTCTAGTGGAATACCCAATCGTGTCATTCCAGTATCTACTTTAAGGTGTACTCGTAGCTTATTATCCCCCTGATGAGCCTTTAAAGCTTGCAAATCATCAAAAGAAGATACATTTAAGAGTAGATTATGGGTTTCAGCATCTGAAAGCGTATGAGGGTTTAATCTAGAATACACAAGAATGTCAGCAGTAATGCCAGCATCACGTAATTCAATGCCTTCTTCAATGGTAAAAACAGCAAAATGCTGTATTCCTTCTTTTTCTAATGTTTGTGCAACCTGGACTGCACCATGGCCATATCCATTTGCCTTCACAGTAGCCATAATCGGAATATCTCCCACCTCATTCTTTAGCAAACGATAATTGTTTGCCAATCGTTCTAAATCAATATGTACTTTTGGTCCGATATAGCTCATTAATGTGCCTCATACCATGAAGACCCAACTCCACAGTCAATTTCAATTGGAACATCCAAGTCCATTGCATTTTTCATATGTTTTACCACCATTTCTGTAACATAATCAATTTCATTATTATGTACTTCTAAAAGTAGTTCATCATGAATTTGTAAAATTAATTTTGATTTTAAATTATTTTCCTTCAAATCTTTATCAATTCTAATCATTGCTAACTTAATCATCTCTGCTGCGGTTCCCTGAATTGGCATATTGATGGCCATTCTCTCTGCTGCATCCCTTCTCACTTGGTTTTGGCTGTCTGAATCCCATACTGCACGCTTTCTACCAAGCAATGTTTGCACTGATTTGTCTTTTTTAACCAATAATTTTGTGTCTTCCATGTATTGTTTGATTCCTTTGTACTTATCAAAGTAAACATCAATGATTTTCTTTGATTCTGCAAATGGAATTCCCAATTCTTGGCTTAATCGAAATGATCCCGCGCCATACATGATACCAAAATTGACGATTTTGGCAATACGTCTCATTTCGGGCAATACATCTTGGTCTTCCTTTACATTAAACACATTTTTTGCAGTAAAAGTATGAATATCTTCCCCATCATTCAGTGCTTTTGTAAGTGCCTCATCCTTGCTCAAGTGTGCCATGACCCTTAATTCTATTTGAGAATAATCTGCAGATAAAATCTGATAATCATCAGATTGGGCTTTAATAGCCTTACGTACTTCTTTTCCATCTTCGGTACGAATAGGAATATTTTGGAAATTAGGACTGCTTGTTGATAAGCGACCCGTTGCTGTCATGGTTTGGTTAAAAGAAGAATGCACACGATTAGTAATCTCGTTAATATTGTTTGGAATAGGATCTAGATATGTATTTTTTAATTTAAATAGTTTTCTATACCCTAAAATCAAACTTGGCAGTTCATGGTATTCTTTTAATTTGGTTAGTATTGCTTCTGCGGTTGAACGTTTTTTAATCATAGGGAGGTTTAATTGATCAAAAAGTATCTCTGCAAGTTGCTGAGATGAATTGAGATTAAACTCTTGGCCAGCAAGCTTAATAATGCTCTTTTTTAATGCATCAAGTTTGATACCAATTTCTTTAGAACGCGATAAAAGATAATTACGGTCTACAAATATGCCGTGAAATTGCATATCAATTAGTACAGGAAGTAAATCTATTTCAATATTTTTAAAGTAGGAGTATAAATTCTGTTTTTTCAATTCTTTTAAGAAAATATCGGTTAATTCGATTACAACATCTGCATCTTCAGCCGCATAAAAAGTAATATCGGCAAGATCTACTTGATCCATAGTAATTTGGTTACGTCCCGAACCAATTAAATCTTGGATTGGAACCATTTTATAATTCAAATGGGATAAGGATAAGTTATCCAGTTTATAAGAACGTGCATTAGGATCGATTAAATGAGCAGCAATCATGGTATCAAACTCAATTCCTTGTAAATCAATCCCAAATCGTTTCATAATCAGTGCATCATACTTAATATTTTGTCCTGTTTTTGGTATTTTTTCATTTTCTAGTACAGGTTTTAAAATATTGGTAGCCACTTCTAAATCATTGTCTCCAAATAAGTTGTCAACCTTGTCTTTAAAATGAATAGGAACATATACTCCAGTGTCTTTTTTCACAGAAAAACTAAATCCTACAATCTCTGCTATCATCGGATTGACTGAAGTAGTTTCCAAATCAACCGACAACCATTCTCCTTCTTGAATAGAATCTGCAAAAGATTGAAGACGATCTAAACTGGTTATTAAATCATATTCTTTTTTCCTTTTTACTGTTTCAGGAGAAATATTGGTACCAGAACCTATCTTTTTAAGTAGACCAGTAAATTCAAGTTCCTTAAAAATTGATTCTAGTTTTGTGTTGTTCACTTCTTTCTTTTCAAAATCAGAAAGAGACGCATCAACTTTCACATCTGTTAAGATGGTAACAAGCTTCTTGCTAAGGAACGCACTTTCTTTACTATTTAATAATTTTTCTTTCAATTTTTCATTTTCAATCTGGTCAATATTTTCATAGATATTTTCCATTGAACCAAATTTTTGAATCAGTTTTTTTGCGGTGACAGGACCAACGCCTTCCACTCCAGGAACATTATCAGAGCTATCACCCATTAGCCCAAGTAAATCAATAATATGTTCTGGACCAACTCCCCATTTTTCCGATACTTTTTGTGCATTAAAAATTTCTTTTTCTCTTCTTCTAGCTTGCGGAGCATATAACAAAGTTTTATCATTAATTAATTGCATAAAATCCTTATCTCCGCTTACAATATTGCATTGCAAATTATCTTTTTCACACATTTTAGCAACCGTTCCAATGATATCATCTGCTTCCACTCCTTCGATTCGCAACACTGGAATGTTCATCCCATCCAAGAGTTCCCATAAATATGGAAGTTGGGTTTGGATTTCATCTGGCATCGCAGATCGATTGGCTTTATAGTCTGTATATAATTCATGTCGGAAATTCTTTCCTTTTGAATCAAATGCAGCAACAATATAATCTGGATTTTCTTCTTCCAACAATTGAAATACCTGATTTGCGAACCCAAATACAGCACTTGTTGGTATTCCTGCAGTAGTCGTTAACGGATTGCGAATTAAAGCATAATGTGATCGGTATAAAGTCGCATACCCGTCAATAATAAATAGTCTCTTTTTGTTGTTTGTTGAAGGACTCATAATTTAGTTGGATAACGTCGCTAATTTATAAAAATAGTAGCTTAGAAACTATAGGTTAATGAAGCGCCAAACTCTGTTGGAGGACCATATGATTTATATAATTTTGTTGCATACATTGGTGGTTCTAATCCAAAAATAAATCCTCTTACTGGATAAGATCTATCTAAAACATTCTTTGCATACACTCTCAAATCAAATTTGTTAAATGATTGTGAATAGTATGCATTTAACAAATGATAGGGATCAGATTCATAGTCATCATTTGATGAATCATAGATAAATCCATCTTTCCCAGATATTTCAATCATTAATTTTTTTTCAGAATCAAACGAATAGTTTAAACCAATACTATAATTCCAATTGGGTGCATGAGCTTTTTCTCCATGTCCATGACCTTCATGATTGTCTTCATGGTCTTCTTCATGGTCTTCACTATGACCGAACTCAATTTCAGTGCTCAGTAAGCCTAGGGATGTTATTAAAGATATTTTATCATTTATCTTAAGTTCTCCTGAAGACTCTAATCCATATTCTGCTCCAGAATCTGCGTTTACTTTGAAAAATGCAAATGCATTAGGATTGTTTGGATCTAACTGTTCACTTGTTTCAAAAATATGATTATCATGAGCTAAATAAAATACAGATCCACTAAATTTGACATTATCAGTAAACCATCTAATTCCAGCAGTAACATCCATATAGGATTCTTTCTTATAAGTTCTTTCATCGCTATCTAAATATGGATTCTGATTAATACCACCTGGATGATATCCTGCAGCATAATATGCAAACCAATGCAGATTTGGTATAGGATGTTGTTCAAATGAAACTTTATAAGATAGATTGGAATCAGGTTCATACTCGAAACTTTGAGTACTATCATTTAAATCATCATATTCAACCGATCTATTTTCATTTCTTAATGCTACAGAAAGAGAAGAGTTGTCATTTAATTGATAGGACATTTCTCCATACACTGATAATGTATTAATATCAAACCCTGAAGCAAGATTTGTGGCAGAACCTCCATAAATATATCCTTCTGCATTAGTTTCTTCGCGATAATTAGAAGAAAATAATCCTAATACAAAACTATATATATCATTAAATCTTTCATTTGAATTGAATCTCATATCAAAAGATTTGGTATCAATATCTCTAGTAAAAGAATCAAAGAAATCATAGTCATATCCCTCTACAGAAGCATCCCAGTTATATGGATTAGAGGCCCAGAATGTATTATTCCCCCAATCAGAATCATAACTATGCAATGTATTATTATCTGACATTCCAACATTGACACTTAGGTCAAATTCATTCATATCATATGCATAGTCTGCGATAAGTATTGTTGATTCTTGAGAATCTTTACCAGGATTATCTGAATAAGTTTTATTATCTGTATTATTATCTGGAGACCAATCATCATAACCATTGTTAAAATCGGAATAAATCAATGTGTATTTTTGAGTTAAACGATCAGTTTGATTTAAAAATTTTAGCCTTAGAGATGTTTCATTTTTATCTGCTGTAGGATTTGATAAAAACTGATTGTTTTTATATCCATCAGATGAGTGGTTATGTGCAACAAATCGCATCTTCCAATCTTCAGGTAATAAAAAATTGTACACAAGCCCACTAGTGATAGAATTATAGCTACCATATTGTGTTAATAAATATCCTTCTTGGTTATCAGTAGGATCATTGGTTTTAAAATTAATCAATCCAGATGAAGCATTTGCACCAAACATACTGGTCTGAACACCCATTAACACTTCTACTTGTTGCATATCAAATAGTGGCGTAATGACTCCTAATTCAGATAGATCCATACCATCTAATATAAGACCAACATAAGTATTTGGTGGACCTTGATCGGCATAACGACTAACAGAACCTTCTCCTCTGATTTGAAAATAACGAGGGCGAGAGCTTCCTCCTGCATAATTTAGATTAGGTACATTTTGAATTATATCAGCAAAATGCTGTCCTTCTCTAATTTTTAATTCATCGCTAAAAATACGAGCTGAAGCTGCTAAATCTCCTTCGTTGACTTTTCGATAGGAAGAATAAACTTCAACTCCTTCAAGTGCTACAGACTCTTCTTCGAGTTCAAATCGGAAGGGTTGGACTTTCCCATTTTTTAATTCCTGAGAAACTGATAAAGATTTATAACCAATTACTGACACTTCAACAGTTGCAAGCCCTTCTAGTAAATTTTCTATAAGAAACTTACCTTCTTTGTCAGTGCTAGTTCCATTATTAATTAATCCATCTTCAATAGAGACAACTATATTAGCATCAGCCAATGGAAGCCTAGTATCTTTATCAATAACTAATCCAGTTATTGTTGCAGATTGCGAAAATAAAAAACCAAAAAATAATGAATAAACTATGTTTTTAATAATATTCCTTCAACAGCATTATCTGTCTAGTTGTATGAGTCTAATCTCAGCAGATTGCACCCCAAATTATTTTTAATCCATTTACACATTAAAAAATCTGTAAGTTAATATTATGAAAAATGAGATAACTCTCAAAGCCATATTTTTAGGTATCATCCTTTCTATCGTTCTTTCCGCTGCAATGGCATATTTAGGACTCTATGCAGGTATGACTATCTCTGCATCTATTCCAGCAGCAATTGTATCGATGGGAATTTTACGATTATTCCGAAATTCAAATATTTTAGAAAATAATATTGTACAAACTGCAGCGTCTGCTGGAGAATCCTTAGCCGCTGGAGTTATTTTTACCCTTCCTGCTTTACTCCTTATTGGATATTGGGAAAATGTAGATTATTGGGAAGTAACTAAAATCGCGATGGTAGGTGGTTTGCTTGGAGTACTCTTTACTGTTCCGTTAAGACGTGCATTGATTTTAAAAGCACAATTGAAATTTCCTGAAGGAGTTGCAACAGCTGCTGTATTAAAAACAGGACATGAATCCGATGTAGAAAAATCAAGTAAAAGCTTGAAAATAATTGGATTGTCTGCACTGATTGGAGGTATCGTTAAGTTTGGAGACCTTGGTCTAAGCATTTGGTCCAGTGCAATCGGTGGTGCAGTTGCAATAAGAGGTGCAATTTTTGGAATGGGTTCTACCCTATCTCCTTCTCTTATTAGTGTTGGTTATATCGTAGGAAGAAATATTGGTATTTTAGCCTTCTCTGGCGGATTAATTTCTTGGGCAGTAGCTATTCCAATTTATTCATATATGAATGGATACGAAGGATCAGCATGGGATGCTGCTGGTATTATTTGGAATACAAAAATTCGTTATTTAGGAGTAGGTGCAATGGTAGTTGGAGGGATTTGGTCTGTTATCCAACTTGCTAAGCCACTTGTTGAAAGTATCCAGTTAAGTCTAAAAACTTTAAAAGAAGATTCAGATAGCATTCCACTTGAAGAAAGAGACTTACCAATCAATTATGTTTTTATTGGTATACTTGCCTTGTTAATTCCTATCTCGTTTACATATTTTAATATTATCCCATCTTGGGGAGCAGCTATTACATTATCCTTTGTTATGTGTATATTTGGATTTCTATTCTCAGCAGTAGCAGCATATATGGCTGGAGTGGTTGGATCATCAAATAACCCTATATCAGGAGTAACAATTGCTACAATCTTATTTAGCTCATTATTGATTGTCACATTCTTTAATACAGAATCGTCTGAAGGAGCTGCGGCAGCCATCCTAATTGGAGCTGTTGTATGTTGTGCTGCTGCAATTGGAGGAGATAATTTACAAGATTTGAAAACCGGTAACATTGTAGGCGCAACACCATGGAAGCAACAACTTATGCAACTTGTAGGGGTAATAAGTTCAGCAATGACGTTGGGAATCGTTCTAATATTACTTCACGAAGCATATGGCATTGGTGGATCTGACTTACCAGCTCCACAAGCTGTTTTAATGACAAACGTAGCTAAAGGTGTATTTGCTGGAGATTTAGAATGGGGAATGATTTATGCTGGTGCAGTTATTGGAGTACTCATTATCTTATTGGATCAATATCAACTTCGAAGAGGAGCAGATTTCAGAGTTCCAATCTTAGCAGTTGCCATCGGAATTTATCTTCCAATCGAATTGACTTTCCCAATCTTTATTGGTGGAATGCTCAATCATTATGCAGGAAAAACTGCTTCACAGAAAGGAAAAGATAATGGACTATTGCTTGCCGCTGGACTAATTACAGGAGAAGCACTAATGGCAATCTTAATTGCTGTTCCACTATTCTTTGATAAAAATTATTGGCCAAGCTATGGCCTTCCAGAGCCTTTTGCTGATATAGTTGGAGTTGCCATCTTAGCATGTATTCTTATTGGATTATATAGAACTGCTAGCAAATAAATTAATAACCTACAATAGCAAATGTAGAATCATATCTTTTTAATTGTGCGGCTTTCTTGCTTGCAGATGCATAAGACTTAAAACCTTTGCTACGTACATAATATGTCATTTTTCCTCTATTAAATGCCTGGGTTACTGCTATATCTAATATCCCTGTTTCATTCAATGCGTTCTTTAAGGTAATAGCATTTTCTTTATTTTCAAATGCACCAAATTGAATAAACCATGTTTTATTAGATTGGACTTTTTTTTGATTAATAATTGGTTTATTTAATTTTTTCTGATATTCTTTTGCTGTTTTAATTTCTCCAGCCGCAGTTAATGCTTTATAAAGTAATCCTTTTGAGATATTCGTCACAAGATGGCTAGGAGCGTTTACATTAAATTGTTTAAGTAGCTTAGAAGACTGGATATAAGACCCTATAGCATAACTTAATTCAGCTTTTTTCAAGATAGATAACCAATAATAATCAGAATTGTCATTTAACTGAATGATTTGCTCATATATTTCTAATGCTTTGTCACCATCAATGGTATTAATTGCTTTTTGATAGAGAACACTAGAATCTGTATCTTGACCGTAACAAAAAGTAATCAGAGAAATAAGTAAAATTGCTTTTATTTTAATTGTTATTTTCATTAAGAGTAACGCTATAACAGACTTCAGATAATGATTTTCTTAGTTCAATATTATCTGTATCAAGTTTTATTTGATTTAATTTAATGATATAAGATTCTTCATGTTGTTTTGCAAATTTTTCAACTAGCTCTCTTGCTGCATCTTCATCATTTTTTTCAAGGTAAATATCGATAAGGCGATTAAATACGTATTTATGAAACATATTAGATAGTATTCCTTCATATAATTCTTCCATTTCGTTAAACCTATTTTCCTCAAACAACATATTCTCAATATCTTTAAATGTTTTAACGCTTGCATTTGGTTCTTTATCGGCAAATAAAATTAAGTTCTTTATTGCTAAATCAATATCTCCTTTCTTTTGATAAACTTTAGCAAGCTCTAAGTACGATTCATGGTATACATGTTCTGAAAGAACACTTCTCTCAAGAAAATTAATATAATTTTTTTGATTATCTTTCTCTTTGTAATCCATTGCAATAAAATAATTTAGCATTGATTCTTCATTTTTTGATTTTGATTGATGTTTAATCAACTTTTTTTCTAAATCTAATGCCTTATCCCATGATTGATTATCAATACAAATATTTTTAAGCATTGTTAAAGCCCATATGTTTTTAGAATCCAACTCAATTATTTTTTTAAATTCATCTTCTGATCTAATCGTATTACCAACTTCTAGATAATCCAGTCCAAGAGCTTGATGAATCTGAATTTTCATTTGCTTAGATAATCCAGGTCTAACAATAATACTTTGATGAATTCTGATTGCTTTGTTTATGTTTCTATCTCTAAGGAGATTCCCTAGTAATAGATATGCTTCAGTATTATTTGAATCTTTTTTAATAAGGTCTTTCAAGATTTGAAAAGCTCTTTCATGGTTATTATCTATGATAGCTTTTAATGCTTTATTGTAAACTTCAACATCGGTAGACTGTTTTGATTTCCTATTATTCACTAGAAAAACAAGAATCAGAACAATGAATATTAGAGGGAGGAAATAATACATTATTTCCAAAAAGCTATTCCTTATCAGTAAAATTAAATTCTTCACCGATAGCTACATTTCTTAAGCTATCAAGTTCATCAGAAACTTCTTTATTTTTCTTCACCAAACCAGAAATCTCAGAACGATAAGAAATCACAGATTTCAAAGAAATGATATATCCTATCACAATTCCAATCATAATAAGAGCTACGATTACTATATATCCATCCCCTGTAACGCCTTTCTCTTTAAAAAAATGAATGGTAATGGGATCACTATTCATTCGGAATAAAAAGAAAGTTCCAGCAAGAAATGCTGAGAAAAATAAAATCTTTAATAACCTAAACATTATGCTCTAACTATTTCCTTTCCATGTAAAACTACTCCTGTTGCATCTATAATTTCTACTGGAATGATATCTTTAATTTTACTTGAATTTTTCTCTAAAATCACCCATTGATTTGAATCAGTTCTTCCAGCCCAGTGATTAGATGATTTTTTGCTTTCTTTCTCTATTAATACATTTTCAACCTGACCAATTTTTTTTGAATTCAATTCTAAAGTGTGTTTCTTTTGAAGATTCATTAGTTTGTCCAATCGTTCTTTTTTTATTGTTTCATCAATTTGATCAGTAAATTGTTCAGCTTTTGTATATGGTCTAGGTGAATATTTAAAGGTAAAAGCGGAATTAAATTTTATTTTTTCCATTAAATCTAATGTTTCCTCAAAATGTTTTTCAGTCTCACCAGGGAAACCGACAATAATATCAGTTGATAATCCACAATTAGGCATTATTTCTCTTATTGTATCAGCCATAGAATGAAAATGTTCCTTTGTATATGTTCTATTCATACGTTCCAAAATTTCGTTAGAACCAGACTGCATAGGAAAATGAACATAATTACAAATATTTTTTCTTGAAGCCATGACTTCTAATAATTCGACATTAATATCTTGAGGGTGTGGAGAAGTGTAACGAATACGTTTTACTCCATTAATATCTGAAACAGAAAGAAGTAAATCGGCAAACGAATTATTTTCGTGTTTATATGAATTAACATTCTGGCCTAATAAAGTTATTTCTACAAAACCTTGGTCAACTGCTTTTTTTACTTCAGTAACAATACTTTCAACGCTTCTACTTCTTTCTCTTCCTCTAGTAAATGGTACAATACAAAATGAACAGAATTTATCACATCCTCTCATAATTGAAACCCATGCATTAACGCCTTTATTTCTCTTTGGAAACAAATCTTCATATACTTCATATCTCGATAATTTTGTATCAACAATACTATTCTGTTCCACCATATGACGATTCATTAACTTAGGAAGGTTTCTATAAGAGTCTGGACCAAGAATAATATCAACATAAGGCTTATTTTTTAGTAAGTCATTCTTAAGGTTTTGAGCCATACATCCTAAAACACCGATAATCAAATGTGGTTTTTCTTTTTTGAGTTTGTGAAAATTTCCTAAACGAGAATGGATTTTCTTTTCTGCATTTTCTCTAATTGCACATGTATTGACAAAAATAGCATCTGCATCATTTAAATTTTCTGTTTTTTTTAATCCGATATCCTTGAGAATACCATCGACAAGCTCTGAATCAGCCATATTCATTTGACACCCATAACTCTCGAGCGCGTAGCGTTTCACTTTTAATTCAGAGTTGTACATATTATTTGATATAACCGATAAAAAAGTATTTTTTAGGATCTTCTACTTTTTTATTTTTATGCACTTCGTAGTGAAGATGGAATCCAGCAGCTCTACCGCTGTTACCAGATTTTCCTAACACATCACCTCGTTTAACCTTCTGGCCTTTTTTAACATTAATCTTATAAAGATGGGCATATATTGTTTCATAACCATAACCATGATCAACCTTCACATAACGTCCCCAGCCAGAATCATACTGTGCCTTTGTTACAACTCCATCACCTGCTGCAATAACAGGAGTATTTAAGTTAACCGCAAAGTCTTGTCCACGGTGCATTCTTCTTTTTCCATCTATTGGATCAGTTCGATAACCATAAGTTGAACCTAAATATGCAGATTCAACAGGCATAATAGATGGAACGTGGCGATACATTTTTTCGTTTGATTTAATTTTATTAAAAATAGTATTGTAACTATTCTTCTGTGAATTAACAGTATACGATAACGAATCAATCGTATTTTTTAATTTATCTAATATCGTTGAAGAACTTTCATCACTTATTTCTTCAATATCTGATCCACCTGTTCCCATCTTCTTAATATTATCATCTAATGGTGGCAATGCAGCATATGTTCTTATTTCGCTATCTTTTTCTTCTAGCAATGCTAAGTCTTTTTCAAGTTCAGAAACTTTATTTAATAATTCTTCAGAAACATCAGAATATTTCTGATTGGTTTCTTCTATCTTCCCTTTGTAATAATTACTTGAGAACTCGACAGAAAGATAATAATTGATCCCAATGAATAACATAAAAAGAACAGTAAGAAAAGTGGCAACATTCAAGAGTGAAAAATTAATCTGATGTAGTTTATTAGAAGAAAGATAATGGAATGAAAAGTATTTTTTCTTATTCATAGTTACTTGTCTTTCTTTTCAGTCGAATCTATTGGTTCAGATGTTTCATCATCAGGATTGTTAATTTCATCTTTTTTATCTTTGATTCTTTTTTTAATCCCAACAATATTATCAATTAGTGATAAATAACGTTTGTCACCAACAAAATTTAGAACATTTTTATCTTGAGTCTTATTAAATACATAAAGTCCCAATTTTACATACAAACTAGAAAGTTTTCTTTCTAATTGAAGAATATCAAGACGAAGTCTGCTATTGTGAGTAAATTCTTCTGCTTTTTCAGAGGCAACTACGCTCCATTCAGATACACTCTTTTTAATATCTTCCCAAACATTGCTCATGAAGGTGAATTTATAGATGAAAATAAATATAGCAAAGAATTTAAAGAGGGGCTCCCAGCCATTTCGGCTAGGAGCCCCTTTCCTTTTTATCGGTAGCCAACCAATTTATTAATTTTGTTTTCTCAAATAAGCAGGTATATCAGATTCATTTTTATCATTTTCTTTATGACTCTGGTCTGCTTCATGAGTTTGATCATATCCATCTCCGAACACAAGTGTCGGTCCATCTCCTTCTTCTTCTTCTAAATTAATTTCTTCGTTCTTGTTAAAACTTGAACTATTACTAGAGTTACTTTCTCTAAATAACGGAGTATCTTCTATCTCCATTATTTCTTCGCTTTTTCTATTGTAATTACCTCTTAATACATCTTGTGAATTTTCCATTTGTTCAATTGGTTTTGAATTGAATCCTGTAGCAATAACAGTTACTTTTAATTCATCTCCCATATTTTTATCAAGAACATATCCAGAGAATAGATTTACATCTTTTCCTGCTTCTTCATAGATAATTTTTGTAGCAGCTGAAAGTTCTTCCAGAGTCATATCTTCACTTGCCGTAATATTAACGATAGCTCCTCTTGCTCCACTAATTGATTGTGTATCTAACAATGGACTAGATATTGCTTGCTGAGCAGCTAAAACAGCTCTTTCTTCTCCTCTTGCAATACCTGAACCCATCACTGCATCACCCATTCCTCGCATTACACTCTCAACATCAGCAAAGTCTAAATTAATTTCTCCTCGCTGATTAATTAAGTCCGATATTCCTTGTGCTGCTTGCAATAATATTGAGTCAGACATTTTAAATGAATCTTTCGCGGTTGTCCCTTTCTCAATAACTGATAGTAGCCTTTCATTAGGAATAATGATTAGTGTATCACAAAAATTTCTTAATGTAGAAACTCCTTGTAAAGCCCTTGACATTCTCTGCGGTGCTTCAAAATTAAAAGGTAAGGTTACAATTGCAACTGTAAGAATTCCTAAGTCTTTACATACTTTTGCAATAACAGGTGCTGCACCTGTCCCAGTACCTCCTCCCATACCAGCAGTAACAAAAACCATGTCAGATCCCGCAACAAGCGATTGAACAAGTTCTTGATCATTTAGCATTGCTTTACGACCAATATCTGGTTTTGCACCCGCTCCTAAACCTTTGGTTAAATCTCTTCCAATTTGAATTTTGGTTTCAGCATGATTAGTATCTAAATCTTGGACATCAGTATTAATCGCAATGAAATCTACTCCTTCCATTCCTGATGTAATCATTCTATTCACTGCATTTCCTCCAGCACCACCGACTCCTAGTACCTTAATTCTAGCTTTTTGATCTTTTATATCATCAAATTCAAATAACATTTCTCTCTCCTTTTTTTATTCAAAGAAACCTTTCCATATATTTGAAAAGTTTTCTGTAAATGATTTTTTAATACCAATAAGAGGATTATCGTCTCCTACATGCGATACTGGCCATAATAATAGACCAATAAGCGTTGCATATTCTCGTTTGTCCTCTAAATTTTCTTTGAAGACTATATTCTTTAGTGGTAAATATTCACATTTTGTTCCTAGTTGTTCCTTAAATAGTAAATCAAGGTTTTTTACATTTGCTCCGCCTCCAGTAATTTTAATACCTGATCCAAATTTTAATATATTTACCCCTGAAGCTTGGATTTCTTCATTCACTTTATTAATTATTTCTTTAAACCTTGATTCTGCAATTTCTGAGACTTCTTTTTTATTAAATTTTCTTTTTAAATCATCGTTTTCTATTGGTAACTCAAAATTTGATTCAACATCAGCAAGTTTTGATAGTGCAGATACATGTTTTCTTTTTATTTCTTCTGCATGTTGAATTGATATATTGAATCTTGTCGCTAAATCTTTTGTCACTAAATTAGATCCTATAGGAATTACCTTTGAGTGAATAAGGTATTTGTCTTTATAGATTACAACATTAGTTTTATCAGAACCAATATCTACAAACACAACTCCGAGCTTCTTATCGTCTTCTGAAAGATTGCCATAAGAGGATGCTAAACCATCAAACACTGGATTAATATCAATTGCTAAATCTCCAGTAAAACATGCATCAATTTGAGCTAAATTAAATTCTTGAACATGAACTATGTGAGCTCTTGCTTCAACAATTTTTCCACGCATACCAAGAGGATTACGAATGAGAGGTGAATCATCTATAATAAATCCTTGAGAAATCTTGTGTAAGATATGTCTGCCTGTAGAAACTTGAATATCAGCACACTGCGATAAAAGTTTTGATTTAATTTCTTCATCTATCTTAGAATCAGTACTATCATTTATGCTGGTACGACTTAATGAATTAATAGATTTAATAGTTTCACCTGACATTGAAACCATAACATCTTTAATGTTAATTTTTGCTTCTTTTTCAATTCTATCTATCAAATATTCCAAATCTTTTCTTAACCTTTCTTTATCAACGATAGTTCCACATTCTATGCTTTCAGTTTTAATAGTTTGAATAGATAAAATCTCTAATTCTTGATTTTGATTTACTCTTCCCACAGCACCTTTAATACTGAAAGAACCTAAATCAAAAGCTATATGTAATGGACTGCTCATATTCTTTCTCTAACTATTATTTGATTTTTATATCTAAGATCTATGTATTTATAAATATTGAAGTTTTTATCATCAGGTAAAGCACTTTCAAACGCTTCCAAATGATCTAGTTTTGTAAGAATCTCATCTGATCCAAGTAAAATTTTTGTTTTACCATTTTTAAGAATTATCTCGTATTCATTTTCTTCATTAAAAAGAAATTCTGAAATTTCTTCATATAAACTAGAGAAGTTTTCCTTTGAATATCTGATAATATTCACAGATTTCAGAACATTGGAAGATTTGGTTCTTTCTCCTCTTGGATATAATTCTTTGTTGGTTTTAAAATTCGATAATATTGGAAGAGATATACTAGAATATTGGACTGGTAAACAAATACCATCAGAATCTAGCATAATTAAATCTTCCGCATTGATTATGGCAATAGGCTCTCTTTCATAGATAGTAATATTAATTGTTTGAGGAAATGTTCTGAAAATCTTGCAATCTTTTATGTACTCTAGAGACTGAATATCATTCTTATAAGATTTTAAATCAGAAAATATAATATGATGATTATTAATTTTATCTTTATAAGAAAGTAATGGGGTTTCGTCAAAATAATTTATACCATCAATCTCAACATTTTTAATGGTAAACATATCATTAAATGCCGCCCATTTAATAGCTAAGAAAATTATTATTCCCATTCTTAACAAAAAGAAAGGAATTTCTATATAGCGTGAACAAGATATAAGAAACTTTTTTACTTTGTTAATATTCATAATGATTCAATTTCTCTCTTTTCAAAACCCATTAGTTTTACTTCTAAATTCATTTCTATACCAAATTTATCTTTAACTGTAGATTTTGCTTTTTTTATTAAAGCCAACATCTCTTCTGCCTTTGCATCTCCTACATTCACAAAAAAATTTGCATGTTTTTCAGAAATTTGTGCTTGTCCAATAGTTAAACCTTTTAATCCTGCTTTATCAATTAACATTCCAGCAGGATTATCTTTTGAAGGATTTTTGAACACGCTACCAGCAGAACGATAGTTCAGTGGTTGTGTATCTTTTCTTCCAGATTGAGCTATTTGAGATTGGTCCTTTATTAAATTTTCATCCGATAAAGTAAGATCAAATATTGCTGATAAAAGTATACTTCCATTTTTAAACGAAGAGGATCTATAACCAAAATCAATCTCAGATTTTAATAAAGTTACGAGCTGGTTATCAGGATCAAGTAATTCTACGCTCTCCAAGCAATTTGAAACTTCGCCTCCCCATGCACCAGCATTCATAATCAATGCCCCTCCAAGAGTGCCTGGGACTCCAACAAGGTTTTCTAAACCTTTTAGATTATTTTTAACGGATTCTCTTACTAATTTTCCTAACATTACTCCACATTCTGCATAAATCTTATTATTGTTTACTTTTAAATCTTTTAGACAATCTTTGATACAAATCACTATACCCTTGATACCATTGTCACTAACCAATAAGTTGGAACCTGAACCAATAACATTAATTTCTTGATTAGCTTCTTTACTTATTTCAAATACTTTAATCAAATCTTCTTTATTGGATGGCAAAACAAACACTTCCGCAGGACCACCAATACCATATGTTGTATGTTTTTTCATCAATTCATCGACTAAAACCATTGAATTTGTATCATTTGTAATATATTCTTTTAACTTTTTCATTATCCCAGCTTATTCTTAAGTAAATCACAATATCGCCATATATTTCCTGCTCCAATTGTTAGAATTATGTCTCCTTTTTTGTAATTTGATTCTATATCATTAACCAAATTCTTTAATGTTGTGTTAGAAACCGATTTGTGTCCTAAATTTTTCATTTCCTCTACAATCTTTTCAGAACTAATAGGTTTATTCATTGACTCTCTAGATGCAAAAATCTCAGTTACTAGTACAAAATCAGCTAACAAGAGAGATTGTGCAAATTCTTTGGAAAATCGTTCTGTCCTTGAATAAAGATGAGGTTGAAAAGCTACTACCAATCTTCTATCCCAATTATCTTTTATTGCTTTTATAACACTTTCTACCTCTACTGGATGATGTCCATAATCATCAATAATTGTTAATTCTTCACTATGGGTTTTAATATCAAATCTTCTTTTTACTCCTTCAAAACTACTTAGACTTGTGGTAATCTTGTCCATTGGAATATTCATTATGGTAGCTATTGAAATAGCTCCTAAAGCATTCAATACATTATATTGACCAGGAAGATTTATAGACATAGGATACTTTTTATTCTTTTTGACAAGATTAAATGTAGTTTTACCATTTTCTTGTACAATATCTTCTGCTCTAAAATCAACATCTTTTGATTGAATTCCATAAGTAAAGATTGGTTTATCAATTGACTCAATTAATGAGGCAGCATTTTCAGAATCTTTGCAAATACTTACAGCTCCATAGAATGGAATAGGACTTGTAAATTCAAGAAAAGTTCTTTTTAAATCATTTATATCTTTATAGCAGTCTACATGTTCTAAGTCAATATTGTTGATAAGAGCTATAGTAGGATTGAGTTCTAGGAAACTTCTATTATATTCATCGGCTTCAACTACAAAGACATCTCCTTCACCTAATACTGAATTGGTATTTATAGATTTAACAACTCCTCCAACAATAATCGTAGGATCCAATTCAGAATCTTTTAATATTGAACCAATCATTGATGTTGTTGTTGTTTTTCCATGTGTACCAGAAATCGCAACCGTAGAAGTTTTCAATTTTGCAAGCTGTGAAATCATTTTTGCTCTAGAATAACAAACAATATTCTGTTTCTTCGCCTCCATTAATTCACAATTATCTTTCGGAATAGCATCAGAGTAAACTACAATATCAGATCCATTGATATTTTCCGCTTTGTGCCCTATGGATATTTCAATATTTAGTTTTTGAAGCCTATCTACGTTAGTAGATTGAGTTAAATCAGATCCAGTAATATCAAACTCCTGATTATGCAATAATTCTGCAATACCACTCATTCCGATACCTCCAATACCAATAAAATGGATATTTTTTGCATTAATTAGCATGTAAATGCTCCAAAATATTGTCGGTAATAATTTTTAAAGAATTAGGTTTGTTCATTGCTTTTATATTCTCTCTCATAGAAGAATAAATTCTCTCATTGGTAAATATTTCATTAATTTTTTTAAATAATGCTTCACCAGTTATATCTTTTTCTTGCATAATAATAGATGCAAAATTTTCCTCTAAAACCTTAGCATTGTAGTATTGATGGTTTTCTGCAGCAAATCTAAATGGTACAAAAATTGCAGGTTTCTCAAATTGTAATAATTCAGATACTGTCATTGCACCAGATCTTGATACAACTAAATCGGCAATACCATATAGGTAAGGCATATTTTCAACGAATGATAATACATTAATTGAACTATTATTGTATTCTTCATATTTACTAAAGTTATTTTTTCCCACAAGCCAAATAAGATTAATATCTGGAATAATATTTTTCTTAATTCCATCCAAAACAAGATTATTTAAAAATTCTGATCCTTGACTTCCTCCAACAACAAGTAGCACTCTTTTGTTATTATCAATATCTAATGATATATCTTTGTAGGATTTACTATGCAACGGATTTCCAGAGAATATAGTATTTGATTTTTTTAAATAAGTTTTTGCACTATCAAATCCGAGAAAAACAATTTTTGCTTTCTTCCCAAATAATCTAGTTACAATACCAGGAAATGAATTCTGATCATGTAAAAAGTATGAAATATTGAATATTCTAGCGACTTGAAGAGGTAAAAAGGAAGAATATCCACCAGTTGCAATAACTAAATTTGGCTTGTTCTTTAGGAAAAATAAAAATACTCTTATAAAACCAAAAAATAATTCAAACAATAAGAGAAAACTATTTAACAAATTCTTGATATTAAAGGATCGATTTAATCCTCTAATTGGAATTAATAAACTTTCTAAATTTTCAGAAATTATTTTTTGTGATTCAATTCCATATTTTGATCCAATATAATACATACTTTTATTTTTTAACTTTTTATCAAGTTCTTGTTTAATTGCCATCAACGGATAGTAATGACCTCCTGTTCCACCACCACAGAATACTATATTAACTTTACGTACCAATGCGAGGCCTCCATTCTTTAACATTTAATTTTCGTTGAGCTTTACTAATATTTAAAAGAATACCTATCATCAATAAATTCATTATTAAAGCCGATCCACCATGGCTAATAAAAGGAAGAGGAATTCCAGTCACAGGAAGCATGCCTACAACATATCCAATATGAACGAAGGCATAATAAGTAATACTTAATCCAAAACCGATAGTTAAGATTATTCCAAAAATATCATTTGAATTTTTTGCAATCTGTATAACTCGATAAAAAATAATCATATAGGCAATAATGAGAATTGTAGTACCTATAAATCCAAGCTCTTCGCCAACAATTGCAAAAATAAAATCTGAATATTGTTCTGGCAGATATCCCAATTTTTGTGTGCCTGCTCCAAGCATTCCCGATAAACCGCCTTGATTAAGTGCAATTTCTGCTTGCGTTGCATGGAATACTGTTGCTGAATTATCGCTAGATGCAATGCCTAGAATTCCATTTGCAAAGTCAACTATTCTATCTGTCCAATAATTTCCTCTATTGAGAGCAAATATTAAGAAAGAACTTCCTGCTAATAAAACTGTAGTAGAAAACTGTACTAATCTTGTTCCACCAACAAATAATAATGAAAAAACAATAGCCATAAGCACCATTGCAGTAGACAAATCAGGCTGACTCCATATTAAAAGAGCAATTGGAGAAACAACAAGAACTGGAAAAACAATTCCTGTAAGAAATTGATTCATATTTTTATAGTATTTATCAATGTAATCAGCTAAAAACACTATTACTGAGAATCTGGCAAAATCGGCAACTTGAAATGAAATTGGTCCAATGGAAATCCATCTAAAATCTCCCTGCAGTTTTGTGTACAATAACAATAGGAATGAAGTACCCATTAAAAACCAAGCCAACTTTTGGAGATGTCTATAATTAAAATAGGACATGAATATAAGTATTAATACTCCAGGAACAAGTTTTGCAGCCTGTCTAAGAAAATATGAATAACCTACTTCAGGGGAACTTGCAAGAAGAAGCATTGGCAGACCAAGGGCAACTAAGAAAACAACCGTCCAAAGTAACCATTTATCTTGTTTTTTCTCTTTAATATTAATTTTCATGATGCATATCCGTTAACAATTTCTTTAAAGAAAGAACCTCTATGTTCAAAATTATCAAACTGATCAAAGCTTGCACATGCAGGTGACATTAAAACAGAATCTCCTTCCTTTGCTAAAGCAAAAGCATTATCAACAGCATCTTTAAACTTATTTTGTTCTATTACATGTATCGAAGAAGATAAAGAAGCTGTAATATCTTTTGCTGCCATACCATATGCTATTATTAATTTTATTGCACTATGATATTGTAAAATTTTAGAAAAATCTGAGTCTTTTGACAATCCACCCATTATAAGAAGAACGTTCTTTCCAATAGATTTTATAGCTACTTCTACTGATGAAATGTTTGTTGCTTTAGAATCATTAATAAATTTTATACCATCAATCTCTTTAACGAATTCAAATCTATGCTCTAAACCTTCAAATTCTTTTAAAGAAGAAAAGATTAATTCATCATTCATATCCAATTTCTTTGCAATGGTAGCAATACCAATGAAATTTGAAATATTATGTACACCTTTTATTTTACAATCATCTATCAAAAGAAAATTTTCATTAGAAGAAGATTTTATCTTATTATCTTCTAAGTAGAATTGACTATGTTCTTTATTCAAAGAGTAACTTATACAAGGAACATTTATTTTATTTATTTCTTTCGATATTACTTCATCGTCGCAATTGTATATGACCAAATCGTCTTTACCCATGTTTTTGAGTAGATTCATTTTTGATTTACAGTAACTTGTAAAGTTATCATATCGATCTAAATGATCTTCTGTGATATTTAAGATAAGTGCTATCTTAGGTTTAAATTCTTGTATATCTTCAGTTTGAAAACTAGATAGTTCAAGAATACAAAAATCATTTTCTGTAATCATATTTTTATTCTCTTTATAAACAATCTTTGAGAAAGGAATACCGATATTGCCAGATTTTATAACATTAAATTTCTTTGATAATATTTTGTGCAAACAACTAACTGTAGTTGTTTTTCCATTAGTTCCAGTAATAGCAATCAATTCTAGATTAGAAAATCTATAGGCAAATTCAACTTCACCAATAATCTGGATATTATTTTTCTTAGCTTCTTGCAAAATCTCTATATTTTTAGGAACTCCAGGAGATTTGATTATTAAGTCTGAATTCAAGACTTCTTTTGAATGATTCCCGAGTTCAACTTTTATATTTAAATCAGTTAGATCTTGGATATAATCTTCATTAATATTTTCTTTTGAATCAGAGACAAATACATTAGCCCCAAGTAATGATGCTAGCTTAGCAGACCAATAACCACTATCACCTAATCCGATAATACTAATATTTTTTTTCTTTAGATTCATATTTTAGCTTCCAGTTTGCAAATCGAATTTTTTGGTACCTTTGTTCCAGGTTCCAAGGACTGGAATACTATTCTACCAGAACCAGTAATCTGAGGTTTTATACCTCGTAGTTTCAAAATCTGTATTGCTTCTCTTACATTTTTATCTTTTAAATCAGGAACAACTACTAATTCTATATTTTTTTGAATTAAAACTTGGTTTGATCTTTTTAATTTTCCGTTTATGTTTTTTGTCTCTCTTTTTTTATCCACTTTAATACTTGAATCAATATTGATAATTCGATTCATCACCGATTTAAAAACAGGTGCTGCTGAAACTCCTCCAAAATGCTGATTGCCAGAGGTGGAAGGTTCGTCTATTATGATCAATGCAAGCAATTGGGGATTATCTTTTGGAAAAAATCCAACAAAGCTTGATAAATGTTTTGATTCTGAATAACCACCACTTATGGATTTTTGTGCAGTTCCTGTTTTCCCTGCAACATCCCAACCTTCTAAATAAGCTTTCTTGCCAGAACCAATATTAATAGTTTTGAATAATATATTTTTCAAAATTTCAGCATTACTTTGTGATAAGACACGTTTTTTAACTCTCTTTTTATTATTAAGAGTTGTCTTATCATTCTTTATAACTTTATCAACGAGATATGGTTTCAATAAAAAACCTCCATTTGCGATTGAAGCATATGCCATTGCCACATGAACTGGAGTAACAGAAACTTCATATCCTATTGGAACACTATGCATACTAGAAAGAGTCCATTGTTTTGTATTTTTAAGCGTTCCATTAGGTTCTCCATAAAGACTTAAACCAGTTTTTGAACCAAAACCCAGTTCTTTTGCTTTGTCATATATCCGATCTCTTCCTAATTCTTCAGCAATCTTAATCGTTCCAATATTACTTGAGTATATCAAGATCTCTTCCATTGTTAGTATGGTATTAGGTTCATAATCCTCCACCATCTTTATTCCATGAAAATCATATGGGCCTTCAACATTATATTCTTCAAGCAGATCAATACCATCCTCTAAAGCAGCTCCAATAGTAACAATTTTGAATGTGGATCCTGGTTCAATTAAATCTGAAATAATTCTATTTTTTTTATAACTTGCTTCAAATTCTCGTTGAAAATTTGGATTAAAGTCAGGCACACTAACCATTGACAAAATTCTACCATCTTCAGGATCAATAATGATACCCATAGCACCAATTGCTTCAGTTTTTTCCATTTGATTTATTAATTCTTCTCTTAGAATAGCCTGATATTCCTTGTTAAGCGTTAAATATATATCTGAACCATCTTCAGGATCTTCAGAATTCAGTGTTGGATCAGAAATTCTTTTTCCTCTATTGTTTATTTTAAATGCTCTTGATGTGGATTTACCCTTCAAATGTTTATCGTATTGATATTCTAAACCTTCTATTCCCCTATCATCGGTATCTGTAAATCCAACAATCTGACCAAATAATTCCTGTTGTGGGTAATATCTTTTATAATCTTTTTCTATTTTTAATATTTCTGGATATTTTCTTGTCAGATTTTGACAATTCTTGTTTGTTTTCTTCTCTAAAACTATATAAGATTTATTAGTATTAAGAAGCTTAGTTTCATAATAATCTATATCTTTACCAGTACAGTCTGATATATCTTTTAGAAGTGTTTTTTTATCATTTAGATATTCAGGATGAATACCAATTTCATAAAATGTTAAATTCTGTGTAAGAGCCCCGCCATCTACATCAAAAATATTCCCTCTTTTTCCTTCAACATATTCTTGTCTAAAACCTTGCAATTTATCAGTTGCATTCACAATCTGTAAATCAAACAGTCTAAAAATGAATAGTACTCCCACGATTAGTAGCATACTGCTTAAAAATCGTATTCTATTCTTAAAATTTAGAAAGCTTCTAGTCATTATTTAACTTTGTATTTACTATAATTGTTTCTGGCTTACTATCAACAAGGCCAATTGTTTTTGCTTTTTTCGATAGTACGTCAGATCTTTTCATTTTTTCGACTTTATTGGCTGTTAAAGCCAATTCTTCTTTCAATAAATTCAATGTCTTTAATTGGATATCAATATGTGATTGTGTTTTATCCATCTCTAGGAAACTCGCTAGATATATATAAACACTGATAAAAACTATTAAGAACATCGCTCCCCACTTGTAATTATCCCTTCTTTCAATCTGAGCTATAGTTAATCTTTTTTTCTTCTTCGATTTAGCCAATTTTTTCTCCCACTCTCATTTTTGCACTTCTTGATCTTCTATTTGATGTAATCTCTTCATCAGTTGGAGTAAGTGGTTTTTTTGATAAGATCTGAAGCTGCTTATTTCGACTTAATTCCTTAAACTTTTTTTTAACCATTCGATCTTCCATAGAATGGTAACTAATAATTACAATTCTACCATTAAGATCAAGGAAATCCATAAAGACATCTAGGAACAATTCTAAATGTTCTAATTCATTATTGGTTTTAATTCTTAAAGCTTGGAATACTCTTGCACATGTTTTGATGCGATATTTATAAGGTGTCAGTCTCTTTATAATATTTGTTAGTGCTTCAGTGTTTATTATTTCCTTTGATTCTTTAATAGCTTTTGCGATTCGAAATGCATTTCTTTCTTCTCCAAATTCTTTCAAAATTATCCCTAATTCTCTTTCTGAAGAATTTGCAATAACATCTTCTGCTGTTTTTTGATTATTTAAATCAAATCTCATATCTAATCTTGAATTATATCTATATGAGAATCCTCTGGAAGGGCTATCCAATTGAAAAGAAGAAAGACCAAGGTCTAGAAAAATACCATTCACTTGGTTGATTTCCAGTTTAGAAAGAACATCTTCCAAATCTTTATAGCTTGAATGGAATAATTCAAAGTTTTTAAAATCACTTAATTTGTTTCGCGCAATTCTAATTGAATTGGAATCCCTATCAAAACCAACTAAGAATCCATCTTTTAAATTTTGTAAAATTTCATAAGAATGTCCACCGAGACCAACAGTTCCATCAATATAAAACCCAGTTTCTAGAATATTTAGATTATTAATTGTTTCCGACAACATTACAGGAAAATGACCATGATTTTCTGTCGGAATAGAATTCATCAGACAGTTACTTTCTTGGAGAGTTCTTCGTAAGAATCGTCATCAACAACGGTTTTCTTATCGCTAAAGATAAGGGTTCTCTTATCCCAGATTTCAACTTTATTTAGAACACCAATAATTGTTAAATCTTTAACAATTTTTGCATATTCAATTAATTGTTTTGATAGAATTACCCTTCCTTGATCATCGCATGAAGCCATTCTTGCATGTCTTAAATGGTTTCTTAAAAAAATACGATTAGTAGTAGACAATGAAGATAATTGATTTAATTCAATTTCAATCTTTTTCCATTCACTCAAAGGATATACCCATATGCATGAATCAATACCTCTTGTTAAAACAAATGTATTTTTATCACTTTTTTTAAGTTGTTGTCGGAATGGAGAAGGAATATTGACTCGGTTCTTCGAATCAACTACAAAATTATATTCTCCTATAAATGTATATTGGCTACTCATAATAAAAAGGGAAAATTACCCACAATTCACCACCTATCTTAATAAGAAGACATATCTGAGTCAATAAGTTTATTGAAAAAGATATTTAATTAGACAGAAATAACAGAAGAAATAGTAAAGTGGGTAATATTTTATCTACTAGGAATGTATTTTATTACAGAAACCACCATAGGATCAGACTTTAAATTAACTACAACTGGAAAACCATTGGCGACGAGACTGGAAAAATCAACAGAAGATCCAAATTGAGATTTAGAGTATAAAACTAATTTTATATCACTGGTATTCCCTATTATAATTGTTTTATTTTCTCCATCCCATTTTTCGTTAATAACATCAGATTTAACTTTATCACAAATATCACAGATAAAATATTCTTGTTCAGAATTGTCATCGGAAAAATAAATATAGTTTTCATCAGATGATTCGAAACGAATGGTTACAGGAAATTCTAAATCTTCAGCAAAAGATTCTTCAGAATTAATTATATAAAGAGATTCTAAATCATTTTGACTTAGTCGCAAAGATTCCTCTTTATCAAATACCGAAGAAGTTGGCCTATTTTGTAGTGTAATAATAGCCACTAGAACTATAATAAATATAAAACCAATTAAAATATTAGATCTTTGTATATCAGATAATTGAATATTAAAAATATCTTTTTTTTCTGGTTCATACTGGGAATCAATAATTCTTTTCTTTGTTTTTTTATTTAAAAAATCATCTAGACTATCAATAGCTTCGTCAACATCACAACCAATCTCTCTTATATAAGCTTTGAAAAATAATCTTAAATATACACCAGGAATCTCAATAAATTTTCCAGATTCAAGTGCTTTCAGATATTTAATATCAATTTTTGTTCTACGACTTATATCTTCTAGAGAAATTTTATATTCTCTTCTTATTTTCTTATAATGTGAGTAAAAAATCATAATTCCTTTAGCATTTTTTCGATTCTACTATTTTTAAACTTCCTTAATGGAAAACCTACAATATTATGATAACATCCGTCAATCTTTTTAATTAAAAATTGTTCACATTCCTCAATATTATATGCTCCTGCTTTATCTAATATATCGAAAGATGATATATATCTTGTGATATCATCATCTGATAAATTCTTAAACGTAACAAAAGAATGATCAACAATTGTATTAACTTTACCACCCACCACTAAACTTAGAGCACTCATCACACAATGTGTTTGGTTTGATAATTCTTTGATAATCTTAAATGCTTCTTCTATTGACTTTGGTTTTCCAATGATTTTCTCTTTCAAATCAATAATAGTGTCACCAGAAACAACAGCATTATGTTTATTTTTTTTCCAGACAGAAAAAGCTTTTTTCTCACATATATCTCTAACATAATCATAAGGTAGAAGCTTATTTTTATTCTCCTCATCTATATCAGAAGGATGAACATTAAAATTATATCCTAATTTTGAGAAAATTTTTTTTCTTCTTGGTGATTTAGATGCTAATATTATTTCCATTTTTTTTTAAGTAAATTTAGTTATTTTTGTTGAGTAAAAATGAATGATTTAAAAACAGTAACTGAAACTTATTCAAAATATATTAATTCGATACCCAAGGCTAGAGAATTTTTTAATCGACCTTTAACATATACTGAAAAAATCCTTTTTTCTCATTTAAGTGAGCCACTTGAATCTATTCCTAATAGAATAAAATCATTTTGTTCTATTAAACCAGACAGAGTCGCTATGCAAGATGCTACAGCTCAGATGGCTTTGCTCCAATTTATGAATTCTGGAATGAAAACTACCGCTGTTCCAACAACAGTCCATTGTGATCACTTAATTACAGCAATAAATGGTGCAAAAGATGACCTAAATAATGCTATTATTAAAAACAAAGAAGTTTATGATTTTCTAGTTTCTGTATGTACCAAGTATGGAATTGGATTTTGGAAACCTGGTGCAGGAATTATACATCAAATTGTTCTAGAGAATTATGCTTTTCCAGGATCATTAATGATTGGAACAGACTCTCACACTCCTAATGCAGGAGGTTTGGGAATGATCGCTATTGGTGTAGGAGGAGCAGACGCAGTGGATGTAATGACTGATTCGTTGTGGGAAGTAAATTGGCCAGGAATTATTGGAGTAAAACTGACCGGAAAATTAAACAATTGGACTTCATCAAAAGATATAATATTAAAACTTGCAGGAATTTTGACAGTAGAAGGCGGTACAGGCAAGATTATTGAGTATTTTGGTGAAGGAACGCAAAGCATAAGTTGTACTGGAAAGGCAACAATTACTAATATGGGAGCAGAAGTCGGAGCGACTACATCTATTTTTCCATATGATAAAAAAATGTATGAATATCTTGTTGCAACATCACGATCAGAAATTGCAGCAGAAGCAGAAAAAATAAAAAATGAACTAAAAGCTGACGATGAAGTCTTTGATAATCCAGAAAAATATTATGATGAAGTAATTGAAATTAATCTGTCCGAATTAGAACCACATATTGTTGGTCCTTACAGTCCAGATCTTTCAAGAAAAATATCAGAAATGCCTGATGCAATTGAAAAAAATAATTACCAAAATAATCTAAAAGTTGGATTAATTGGAAGCTGTACTAACTCATCATATGAAGATATTGAAAGAGCGGCTCATATTGCAAAACAAGCACTAGACAGAGGGTTAAAAACTAAATCACAATTTTATATTACTCCTGGCTCAAACCAAATAAAGGCAACAATGGAACGTGATGGATATACAGAAATATTTGAAAAACTTGGTGGAGAAGTACTTGCCAATGCATGTGGACCATGTATAGGTCAATGGAAGAGATCCGATGTAAATGATGGTGAGAAAAATACGATTATTACTTCTTTTAATAGAAATTTTGCAAAGCGTAACGATGGAAATGCAGCAACTGAAGCATTCGTTGCTAGTCCTGAAATTGTTACGGCTTTGGCCATTGCAGGAAAACTAGATTTTAATCCTATTTCAGATAGTATTATGCTTGATAATGATAAAAAATTCATATTTGAACCACCAAAAGGTTCAGAATTACCTGATGAAGGATTTGCAAAAGTTAAAACATTAGATTTTGATTCTTTTGAAGTACCAGAAATTAATAAAGAGATCTTTATTAATCCTAATAGCAAAAGACTACAGCTATTGAAACCTTTCGAAAAATGGAACAATAGAGAAATGGAAGATCTCAGAATACTGATAAAAACAAAAGGAAAATGCACAACAGATCATGTTTCTCCAGCTGGACCATGGCTTAGATTTAGAGGGCACTTAGAAAATATATCACAAAATATGTATTCTGGAGCATTAAATGCTTTTACAGAAACTACTGGTGAAGCAATTAATACAGAGAACAGAAAAACAGAAAATATATATGAAGTTTCCAAATATTATAATTCAAATAATATTAACTGGATAGTCATTGCAGATGAAAATTATGGTGAAGGATCTAGTAGAGAACATGCAGCTATGGAACCAAGATTTATGGGTTGTAAAATAATTCTTGCAAAAAGCTTTGCTAGGATTGCACAGACTAACCTTCAAAAACAAGGGATTATACCTTTAATCTTTGAAAATGAATCAGACTATGATTTAATTGAGGCATTTGATACAATTTCAACTGTTAATCTGGAAGAATTCAAATCAGGAAATAACATTAAACTATCTCTAAAGAAACCAGATGGATCAATACATACAATTAATACCTTGCACACGTTTTCTAATAATCAAGTTTCATGGTTTAAAGCGGGATCTGCATTAAATCTTATAGCAAATCAGTCATGAATGGTATAAGTCAAATAAATAAAGACTGGGATTTTACTATTGGATTAGAAATTCATGTTCAATTAGAAACAAATTCTAAGATGTTTAGTTCATGTGAGTATTCTTATGATAAATCAGAAAATTCCTTAACATGTCCTACTTCCCTAGGATTGCCTGGAGCTTTGCCAACTATTAATGAAAGAGCAATTGATTTTGCAATCAAATTTGGTTTAGCAGTAAATGGAAATATTAATTCATCTTTTTCATTTGCTAGAAAACACTATTTTTATCCTGATCTTCCTAAAGGATATCAAATCTCACAGTACGAAAAACCAATTGTAACAGGAGGATCAATTCCAATTTGGTGGGATAATAAGAAATATAACATTGATTTAACACGAGCTCATCTTGAAGAAGATGCGGGAAAATTAACTCACAATCCCTCTAAAAATAAAAGCGAAGTTGACTTTAATAGAAGCGGTGTTCCTTTAATCGAAATTGTAACAGAACCAGTTATGTTTCATCCTGAACAAGCAAGAACATTCATTCAAAGAATTAAACAAATTGTTAATTACATTCTCATATCCAATGCTGAAATGGAACAAGGAAAGTTGAGGTGTGATGCAAATATTTCTATTAAGAAAAAAAATTCAAAAAAATTTGGAACAAAAACAGAAATTAAAAACATTAATTCTTTTAGAAATGTACAAAAAGCAATTGAATCTGAAATAAAAAGACAACATAAATTGTTGATGACTGGAAAACCAGTGAAACAAGCAACTCTTACATGGAATAACGAAAAAAATATTGCAGAAGTAATGCGTATCAAAGAAAATGCTGATGATTATAGATATTTTCCTGATCCTGATTTACCACCAGTAAAAGTTGATCAAAAAAGAATTCAATCAATCAAAAAATCACTTCCCCTTCTTCCATTTGACTTAGAAGATATGTGGATAAAAAATCATAATTTTACATCCACTGAGGCTACAACCCTATCCAATACTGCTGAAATTGCATCCTACTTTGAAAAAATAACTTCAGTGAATACAAATCCCAAAGATGCAAATAAATGGATTACAGGAGAATTATTTAGACTATTTAATGAAGAGAATAAATTATTTGATAGTAAGAAAATCAGTCCTAAAGATTTATCAGAGATTATATCTTTAGTCAATACGGAAAAAATAACAGCATCTTCTGGAAAAAATATCTTAAGAAAATTATTTCACTCTAAATCATCTCTTAAAACAATTCTCAAAGATGGAAAATATGCTGATGATTCTAAAAAAGTGAATATCAAAGAGATTGTACAATCAGTTCTTAAAGAAAATCGAGAAGAAGTTTCTAGATTTAGAAACGGAGAAGAAAAATTACTTGGTTATTTTATAGGAAAGATAATGAAAGTTTCTGGTGGAAAAATAAATCACAAAAAAATTATTGAAGTTCTGAATAAAGAATTAAAGAAAAAATAATTAGAATTTTCTTCCTTGAGACATTAAATCTCGAATCACAACGTCAATACCTTTTTTATCAATAATTCTTAGTCCCTTTGCAGATACTCTTAAAGTAATAGACTTGTTTAAACTATCAACCCAGAAAGTTTTCTTCTGAAGATTAACATTAAATTTTCTACGAGATTTGTTATGAGCATGACTAACTTTGTTGCCATACATAACTTTCTTACCTGTAACTTCACAAACTCTTGACATTTTTTAACCTTTTTTTGTTTAATTTTATTAAGGTTTGGAAATATAAATCATTTATGACTCATTTCAAAAAAAAATTACAAATTGGCAATATTAATATAGACTTCCCTTTCTTCTTAGCCCCTATGGCCGGAGTGACAGATTATGCTTTTAGAGTAATAGCAAAAGAATTCGGTGCTGGCATAGTATATTCAGAATTTGTCTCTGCACATGGAATTATTAGGAAAAACGAGAAAACTCTCAAAATGATTCAGTTTTCCGATTTCGAAAGACCGATTGGAATTCAAATATTTGGTGATAGCCCTGAAGTAATGAGAGATGCAGCCAAAGTTGTCTATGAAAAATTCAAACCAAATCTTATTGATATTAATTATGGATGTCCAGTACCTAAAGTAACTAAGAAAGGAGCTGGATCTGCTGCATTAAAAGATTTATGTCTTATGGAAGATATTACTCAAGCAGTCGTAGAATCTGTCCCAAAAATTCCAGTAACTGTTAAAATGAGGGCTGGATGGAATGCAGAAAAAATAGTTAGTACAGAAGCTGGGATTAAACTTGAAAAAATTGGAGTGAAAGCTATTACATTACACCCAAGAACTACGGTTCAAATGTATAAATCAAAAGCAAACTGGGATTTGATAAAAGAATTAAAAGAAAATGTTGATATCCCGGTCATTGGAAACGGTGATATAAATAGTATTGATGATATAAAAAAGATGTTCAAAACTACAAATTGCGATGGTATTATGATTGGTAGAGCTGCGCTTGGTAATCCTTGGTTTTTTACTGAAATAAAAAAATATATGAATAATGAAGATCCAAAAGATATTAGCATGAAAGAAAGGTTCGAAGTCTGTCAAAAACATTTAGATTTACTTGTACAGACTCATGGTGAAGTAATTGGAACAAATAATATGCGAAAACATTTTGGTTGGTACTTTAAAGGATTTAAAGATGCATCGGCATTGCGAAAAAAATTGGTTTTAGTAAAGAATTATTCTGAAATGAAAGATATTTTATCTAATATTAGGCACTAAAAACAAAGGAAAAAATAATAAGGGAGATTATGGACAAAAATTTTAAAGCAATTAATGAACCAATACTCGATTTTGAACCAGGTTCAAAGCATAGAGAAGAACTATTAAAAGAATTAGAACGACAATCAAGTAGACAAGTTGAGATTCCTGTTATTATTCATGGAAAAGAACACTTTACAGGAAATACAAAGAAATGTGTCAAACCACATGATCATAATCATATCCTTGGTCAAAGCCATCAAGCTGGTGAGAAAGAAATAAAAATGACTATTGAGTCATCAATGGAAGCTTGGAAATCATGGTCTACTACATCCCTAGAATACAGAGCATCAATTTTCAGAAAAGTTGCAGACTTAATAGCCGGACCTTACAGATATAAAATCAATGCAGCAGCAATGTTAGATATTGGAAAAAGTATTTTCCAAGCAGAGATTGATGCATCATGCGAATTAATTGATTTTTTGAATTTTAACATAGAATATGCTCATAAAATGCATGGAGTTTTTCAACCATTCTCCCCTCCTGAAATGGATAATTCATTAGAATTTAGACCTCTTGAAGGATTTGTATTTGCAATAGCTCCATTTAATTTCTTTAGTATTGGTGGAAATCTTGCCGCTGCACCTGCTTTACTTGGAAATACAGCAATATGGAAACCAGCAAGTAGTGCTATTTATTCATCTTATTATATTATGAAACTTTATAAAGAAGCTGGACTTCCTGATGGAGTTATTAATTTTCTTCCAGGATCTGGAGCAGAAATTGGAAACAAAGTTTTAAATCATAAAGACTTGGCTGGTATTCATTTTACCGGATCTACAGAAACATTTAGGACAATATGGAAAACAGTATCTAATAATATAGAAAATTATAAAAACTACCCTAGACTTGTTGGAGAAACAGGTGGAAAAGATTTTTGTATAGCACATGAATCTGCGAATATTGATGCTTTAGTAACTGGAATGATTCGAGGAGCATTTGAATATCAAGGACAAAAATGTTCAGCAATGTCTAGGGCTTATCTTCCTAAAAATCAATGGGATGAAATTAAAGAAAAACTAGTCAGAGAAGTTGCAACCATTGACGTTGGACCGCCTGAAGATTTAAAAAACTTTGTTAATGCTGTAATCGATGAAAATGCTTTTGATAAGATTGCTTCTTATGTTGATTTTGCTAATGATGCAAATGATTGTGATGTTTTATGTGGAGGTACATATGATAAATCAAAAGGATATTTCATTCAACCTACTGTTATTGTAACAACCAATCCTCACTTTAAAACTTTAGAAGAGGAAATTTTTGGACCAGTGCTTACAATTTATGTTTACGACAATAATAAATGGTCAGAAACATTAGATCTCATTGATAATACTTCTCCTTATGCATTAACGGGATGTGTTTTTTCAGAAGACAAAGCTATTGCTGAGGAGGTAAAATCAACACTGAAATTTGCAGCTGGTAATTTCTATATAAATGACAAACCAACAGGTGCAGTTGTTGGTCAACAACCATTTGGAGGAAGCAGGGCATCTGGTACAAATGACAAAGCTGGATCAATGCTAAATCTATTAAGATGGACTTCACCAAGAACTATCAAAGAAACGTTTGAACCTCCAGTAAAATATCAATACCCATTCATGGACGAACATGAAGATTCATGAATATCAAGCAAAAGAAATTTTAGAAAAATTTGATATTCCAATTCAAAGAGGTTACCCTCTAGATGATAAAAAAGATATCAATTCTACTATTAGAAAAGTTCAAGAAAACTTTGACACTGAAGCAGTAATCGTTAAAGCACAAGTTCATGCTGGAGGAAGAGGCAAAGGTGGAGGAGTAAAATATTGTGCAACTTATGAAGATGCTCAAAATGCAGCTAATAGTATTTTAGGAATGAATCTCATTACACATCAAACTGATCCTGAAGGTAAAAAAGTAAATAAAATACTTATTACTGAAGCTTTGGATATTAAAAAAGAGTATTACTTTGCTATCACATTCGATCGTTCAAAAAATTGTGATGTATTTATTGTATCAGATGAAGGTGGTGTTGATATTGAAGAAGTTGCCAAGAATTCACCAGAAAAAATTATTAAGGCTTGGATTAATGACTCAGAAAATTCTCTTTTAAATGGAATTAATGATATCATTTCAAAACTTTCATTAGAAAAGTATCAAAATCAAATTGAAGATATCTTTAGAAAACTATATAGATGTTATTATGAATCAGATTGTTCTTTGTTAGAAATTAATCCACTTGTTATTACTACAGATGATGATATTATTGCACTTGATGCTAAAGTAAATATCGACTCTAATGCTCTTTTTAGACATCCTGAAATAACATCATACCGAGATAAATCAGAAGAAAATCCGTTGGAACTGAAAGCGTCTGAATATGGACTAAATTATATTAAACTTGATGGCAATGTAGGATGTATGGTTAATGGTGCCGGATTAGCCATGGCAACTATGGATATAATAAAACATTATGGAGGTAAACCAGCAAATTTTTTAGATGTTGGTGGTGCTGCTAATGTAGAAACTATTAAAAATGGATTTAAGATTATTTTATCCGATCGTAATGTAAAATCGATTTTAATTAATATCTTTGGTGGAATTGTACGATGTGATAGAGTTGCAAATGGAGTAATTCAGGCTGTTAAAGAATTGGATTTGGATGCTTCCGTTGTCGTGAGACTTCAAGGAACAAATGCTGATTTGGCTAAAAAAATACTTGATGATTCTGGTATTAATATAATTAGTGCTGAAACAATAAATGAAGCTGCTGAAAAGGCAGTAGAGGCAGTGCAATAATGTCAATATTATTAAATAAAAATACTACTATTCTAGTACAAGGAATTACTGGTTCTGAAGGTCTCTTTCATACTGAACAAATGCTTAATTATAATGCAAAAGTATTGTGTGGAGTTACTCCAGGAAAAGGTGGACAAATAGTTACAAATAATCAATTACCTGTTTTTAACTCAATTAAAGATGCAAAAAAACAATTTGATATTCATGCCACTACTATTTTTGTTCCTCCAAAATTTGCAGCAGCTGCAATAATTGAAGCTATTGAACAAAATATCAAATTAATAGTATGTATTTCTGAAGGAATACCTGTTAGAGATATGATTCAGGTAAAAAATATGCTTAATAAATCTTCTAGTATATTAATAGGACCAAATTGTCCAGGCATTATTACTGCAGAAGAATCAAAAATTGGTATTACTCCTGGTTTCATTTGCAAAAAAGGATCCATAGGAATCTTATCCCGATCTGGAACATTAACATATGAAGCTATTGACCAAGTTGTTAATATAGGGCTTGGATTAACAACAGCAGTAGGAATTGGTGGCGATCCAGTGATTGGTTCAAGTATGATTGATATTCTAAAACACTTTGATGCAGATGGAGAAACAAAAGGAGTTGTTATGATTGGAGAAATAGGTGGTAATATGGAAAATGAAGCTGCAAAATGGATAAAAGACAACATGAATAAACCTGTTGTTTCCTTTATTGCTGGTCAAACTGCTCCAAAGGGAAAAAGAATGGGTCACGCAGGTGCCATCATATCAGAGGGATCAGAAACTGCTGAAGCAAAAATTGCCATATTGAAAGAATGTGGAGTTACAATTTCAAATACTGTATCAGAAATTGGAAGTACTATGAAAAGAATAATAGGATAATAAATGAATCAAACACTAGCAATTATAAAACCAGACGCAATGAAAAAAGGTAATATGGAAAATATTAAAAAAGATATTATAGATAATGGATTTAATATTCTAAAAGAAAAAACATTGTTACTTACAGATGAACAAGCGTGTTCTTTTTATGATATTCATAAAGAAAAACCATTTTTTGATGAATTAGTAGAGTTTATGACATCATATGAGTGTCATGTTATGATATTGGAGAAAGAAAATGCTGTAGAAGAATGGCGTAATCTCATGGGAGCAACAGACTCACAAAAAGCTGAAATTGGAACTATAAGAAATAAATATGGAACGGATGTATCTATGAATGCTACACATGGTTCAGATAGCAATGAAAATGCAATAAAGGAAATCAACTTTTTCTTCAATGGCTAGGTACATTACATTACTGCTCCTGATAGCTATATGCTATGCACAAGAATCTAGTAATGCATGGCTTGATATTACTTTAGAAGAAGATAAGACACCTCAAAATGTAGAATCAAATATAGTAGATAAAGATGATACTATATATTTCATTATACAAGTTGCTGCAAGAAAAAATTTTCCTGAAGCTATTGATGTAGTTAAGAAACTCAATGAAATTGGCTTTGATGCATTTATTCAAAAAAATGATACCAATCCAGATGCAAGATATAGAATTCGTTATGGAAACTTCTCTTCTAGAGAAGAGGCTTCTAAGACAGCAAATATCATTAAAAAAAAATTAGGATATGACTGTTGGATTAATCAAGTAGAATTATAAAAATTATTTTAATTCAAACATTTATTTGTTTATATTGGCGCTGATTAAGGAAAAAAATGTTACCAAAAAAGAAGCAATCAAAAACGAGGTCAAAAAAGAGAAGAACTCATTATAAATCTTCACTAGTCCATACTGTTAAGTGTAAGAATACAGGTGAAGAACATTTACCTCATCATGCATACTACCATGACGGAATTCTTTATTATAAAGGAAAACCTGTCGATCAAGAATAATGGATTGTTGTTTTATTTTTTCAGGACAAGGTTCACACCGTCCTGGTATGGGAATAAATCTCTATAGAAATTCTTCAATAGCAAAATCAAAAATCGATTTAGCTGATTCATTGCTGGGTTATAAAATATCTGAAATTATGTTTGATGATAATGAATCTGTTTTAAAAAAAACAATTAATGCCCAAGTAGCGATTTATATTCATTCATGTATTTTATTTGATATTATAAAAGACAGCAAATATAACCCTGTTGCAGTTGCCGGACACAGTTTGGGTGAATTTTCAGCATTATATGCAAATGGAACATACAGTTTTGAAGATGGATTAGAAATTGTTAAGACACGTGCAGAGGCAATGCATAAATGCGAGACTAGCAACAAAGGAAAGATGAGTGCGGTAATGGGTCTCAGTAAAGAAATAATCTCTGAAGTATGCAATAATAGTGATACACAAGTTGCTAATATCAATTCTGATCAACAAATTGTTATTTCTGGACCAGATATATCTGTTAAAAAAATTTCCAATGAATTAAAGTCTTTGGGAGCAAAACGTATCATCCCATTAAATGTGAGTGGTGCATTCCATTCAAAATTAATGTCCGAAGCAAAATCAAAATTAAGAGATATTATTACAGAAAAAATATTTCAAACTCCTTACTGCCCTATTGTCTCAAATTATGATGCAAAAAACAGAACAAATACTGATGAAATCAAACATGCTTTAATTGAACAGATTGATAATACGGTACTCTGGCTTGCAAGTGTCAAGCAACTTGGAAACATTAATAATAATTTTGTTGAGATAGGCCCAAAGAAAGTTTTATCCGGATTAATAAAAAAAATAAACGAATCATTTCATATCTCTAGTTTTAATTCTTATAATGATACTAAAGAATTGTTAAATGTTTAAATATTCAAATAAAACTGCTGTTGTCACAGGAGCATCCAGAGGTATTGGCAAGGCAATTGCAACGACTTTAGCAAACAATGGAATGCAAGTAATTGGTATCGCAACTTCTGAAAAATCGCTAGATGCAATTAGAGATATAAAAAATATCATTCCTTTTTGCTGTAATATATCAGATGAAAAATCTATTGAAGATTTATATGCTTTCGTAAAAGAACATTCTAGCAATATTGATATCTTGGTTAATAATGCTGGAATTCATATGGATAATATCCTATTAAGAATGAAAACAGAAGAATGGAAAAAAGTATTAGATGTAAACCTGAATGGACCTTTTTATTTAACAAGAATATTATTAAAAGATATGATAAAAAATAAAAGAGGAAGAATCATCAATATATCATCTATTTCAGGAACTGATGGAAACAAAGGACAAAGCAATTATTCTGCCTCTAAAGGTGGATTGTTAGCATTTACAAAATCTCTTGCGAAAGAAGTGGGAAAACGCAATATAACTGTAAATTGTATCGCTCCAGGAATCATTGAAACTGATATGATCTTTGACTTGAGTGATACGGTAAAAACAGATTATTTACGAAGAATTCCATTGAAAAAATTTGGAAAACCAGAAGATATTAGCAAAATGATTTTGTTTTTATGTTCTGATGAAGCGAGTTATATTACTGGTCAAACATTTTACATTGATGGTGGAATGTCATTAAATTGATTAGGAGTTAAAATATGTCATCACATGATAAAGTAAAAAATATAGTTGTCGATAAATTAGGGGTTGAAGAATCAAGGATTGTGCCTGAAGCAAATTTTCTTGATGACCTTGGTGCAGATTCACTGGATATTGTTGAATTAATTATGGAATTCGAAGAAGAATTCGATTTAGAAATTCCTGATGAAGATGCAGAAACAATTACTACTGTCGGTGCAGCAGTAGATTATATCAATAAACACACTAGTTAATCTTGAAAAATAGAGTTGTCATTACTGGAGAAGGTAGCATTTCTCCGTTAGGTCTTTCATCAAAATCCTTGTGGAATAATTTAGTCGATGGTGTATCTGGAATTAGATTAATAAAACAATTTGATACAAAAGATTTAAGTGTAAAAATTGCTGGAGAAATTTCTGATTTTAATCCTTCCGAATTTTTTAATCGCAAACAAGAAAGAAAGCTTGATCGATATACTATGTTTGCACTGATTGCAGCTGAAGAAGCAATCAAGCAATCAGAAATTGATTCTTCTGAAGCTGGTGTAATTCTTGGCGTTGGTATTGGCGGTATGCATACTCTTGAAGAACAACATTCAAGAGTTGAGAATCGAGGTCAACGTGGTGTATCACCACAATTTATTCCAAAAATGATAGCCAATATTGCTGGAAGTCAAATTGCTATAAAATATGGATTTCATGGACCAAATTATGCAGTTACCTCTGCATGTTCATCAGCAACCGATGCGATTGGGATGGCCTATCAGCTTATTCAATCTGGACAGACTGATATAATCATCTCTGGTGGATGTGAAGCAGGAATTACTCCATTAACTCTTTCAGGATTTTCCAATATGAAAGCTTTGTCTACACAAAATGATAATCCAACTGAAGCATCTAAACCATTTGATAAAAATAGAGACGGATTTATACTCTCCGAAGGTGCGGGCATCTTAGTATTGGAATCTCTAGAACACGCAGAAAAAAGAAATGCAACTATTTTAGGTGAAATTGTAGGATACGGATGTACAAATGATGCTTACCATGTTACTAGACCAGATAATGATAGCAAAAGTGCAACAAAAGCAATCAATCTTGCGCTAAAAAATAGCAATCTTAATCCTGATGATATTGATTACATTAATGCTCATGGTACTTCCACATACTATAATGATATGTTAGAAACTCAAGCAATTAAACAAGCATTCGGAAATCATGCAAAAAAATTACTCATTAGCTCAACAAAATCAATGACAGGTCATTTATTGGGTGCTACAGGTGCTATTGAAGCAATTGCATGTATTAATGCGCTGAATGAAGGCATAATCCCTCCTACTATTAATTACAATACACCTGATCCTGAATGTGATTTAAACTACGTCCCAAACAAGCACGTTAAAAAGGAAATCAATACTGCAATGAGTAACTCTTTTGGTTTTGGTGGTCATAATTCAGTATTGGTGTTCAAAAAATTCTAAGACATAGATTTTTTTAAAGTATCAATATTATCAATATTCATAATATCAACATTGTGACTATATGCACACCAATAACTTAACCAATCAACATAGTTCACTAAATAGAGACACGAAGCAAGACGATGAGGAGCTATTTCTGATGGAACATCAATATGATTATTGGAAGCAACTCTATCCTTTAAAATATTGTTTGTAATGTTCATTCTTTTAATATTTTTATTATATCTAATATCAATCCAAACTAAAGAAAGTATATTTTTGTCAATCTCTTTTCCTTGCCATCCTACAATCTCATTATGATTCATTTCTGGAAGCGTAATATTATAAGATAACATTTTACTATTCTCATTCAATTGTGATTTCAATCTGAAGCCAATAGAAGTTGTACTCTCTTCTGTTACAATAATTGGAATAGTAGGATATATTTTTTTAGCCAAAACATGTGCTGTGCTCTCTTCTAAAGATAGTTTATCAGAATAACTCTGAAGTAAATCAACACTGATATCTTCAAGTAAGCTACTATCTAATAATCTAACTAGAACTGTTAGAGCATAACCTGTCGCAGATCTTGGAGGGTATCCTTCAGGAAGAATATAGTAACTTTTATTATCATCTTTTAAAGCTTCTAAAAGTTTTCCTCCTGATGTTATTCCAAAAATATTATTGGTAAGCTCTTTTGCAGAATGATAATATGATAGAGTTTCTTCTGTATTTCCAGAATAAGACGATACAATGACTAATGTATTTTGATTGATTGCAGTATTTGGAATATAATTTCTTTCTATAACGATATTTATTTGCGGTAAAAGATCTTTAACAATCAATCCAGCAATGGCAGATCCCCCCATCCCCATAATAACAACCTTATCATAATCTGAACTAATACTGAGTGAGCTAGTATTATTAATAGTATCAGAAATTTGTTTTGGAAAATCTTTTATTTTGTTATACATCAGTTATCTATTTCGTTTAATTATTAAATCCAAAAGTAGTTCAATATCTTTTTGAATATCTTCTGGTAAAGAAATTACAACTTCTCTACATTTTTTTTCATAATTACTCAGCAAGTCATTTGCCTTATTTAAAACACCACTTTTTTTGAAATAATCTGCCAAAATCTGTTTTTTCTCAACAATATCCACTGATTTTATTTGATTTTGTAATTTTTCCCAATTTTCTCTATCATGTCCAAACGCTATACTTGATAGGACTGTTTTTTTTCTTCTTTTAATATCAGAATTTGTTCCTTTTCCCATATTTCCTTTTGATGTCAAAATTTCTAATATATCATCCTGCATTTGAAAGATTATTCCTAAATTTTCACCTAATTCTTTAAGACTTAATCTATATTCTAGAAATGTTTCATTAATGAATGCTGGAATTTCAAAACATAAAGAAAATAAAGATCCCGTTTTCTTTTTACTCATTAATAGATAATCATTTATTGTAGCATTTCTATTTTCAAATTCCATATCATACGCTTGTCCTTCACAAATCTCTAGAATAACTTCATTATATCTAACAAGGACTTCTAAAGTGTTAGTCTTTATTTTACTAATATAGATAGGTCCTAATGCTCCCAATCCATCTCCAGACAATATTGCATGGGCATTGTCCCATTTTTCATGAATCGTAGTTACATTATGCCTTAAAGTATCTTCATCCATTATATCATCATGAACTAATGTAAAATTATGTAACAGTTCTACACCCATGGCAGCATTCATAGTATCATTAGAATCATTTTCAAAAAGATCTCCCAAAAATTGCACAATAATTGGTCTTAATCTTTTTCCTTCAGACTGTATAATATGCTTAATGGGATCGTAAAGATAGGATGGGTCTTTTAAATCTTGAAGTTTATTCCATTCTTCAAGAAAATGTCTTCTATATTCTTCTATGCTTTTAATGTTCACTAAGTGTTTCTAATATTTTTTTAGTATGTTTATAACCATCTTCTGCAGAAGGTGCACCTGCCTGATAAACATTACAATTATCTGTTTTATTCATGATATCTGCCAATGGATAATCATTACCGCCTTCCATTGTTCTATCTCCTATAAAAATATATTGACTGGTAGGAAAATATTTTTTTACCTCGCTTAGTACTTGAGATTTATTCATTCCTTTTGGTGTAATATCAATCGATATTTGCCCTCCAATAACAGCTTCAATATCTTTCCAGGTTGCATTAATTTCTTCTGCAATAGAAGGTCTTTCGCCAACATTGTTATCATATTCAAAATAATCTTGCCGCTGTTCTAAAGAACAATCCCTTCCCACTATACTAAAATTTAGCATTGAACCTCTATCTTCAATATGGTTCCCTGCTTTAGTGGTATAATTGGTGTTTTCCAATTTTTCTTGTAGAAAATTAAGTAAATCCTCTGGTGGTTTAAATTCATGATTATACTTTTGATTATCGTTGATAAATAATTGATTCCCGCCGCAAGGAAACACGCCCGCAGTAAGATCTAATATATAATTGGGAACTTGTTCTCTTATTTTTTCTAGATTACTACCACTTACAAGATAAAAAGTGTTTTCTTTAGACCATTTTGAAAAAAATTCTTCAAAATCTTCCGTCATTTTTCTTCTTGAAGGTGTTAAAGTACCATCCACATCAAAAATATAAATCTTTTCCATAATTAGTTCTCCCCTTCTAGACTTGCAAAATATCTTTTAGCTTCTTTTTTAATATGAGGCGATAAATAAAGCGCAGAAATCATTGTTGGTATAGCCATTAAAGCAAACATAGAATCAACAATATTAACGGCTAAGTCTAAAGAAAGCACAGATCCAATTACAAGTGTAAAAATATAGAACATTCTATAGTATACTTTTGAACCTGCTCCAAATAAATACGATGCGCACTTACAACCATAATACGAATAACCAAACATGGTTGATAAAGCAAAGGTTGCAACTGAGAACACTAGAATAAAATCTCCGACGATACCAAGATGGTTAGAAAAAGCTTTTTGAGTTAAACTTACTCCTTCAAATTGCGTTCCAGTCCAGTCATTTGAAAGCAAAATGACGAGACCAGTAATTGAACAAACAAGAATTGTATCAATAAATGGACCAAGCATTGCGACTAGACCTGATCTAATAGGTTCGTTTGTTTTTGCTGCTCCAATAGCCATGACCTCTGTTCCCATCCCAGCTTCATTTGAAAATGCTGCTCTTCTAAAACCTTGACTAATTACTACAGCTGTACCTACAAACCCTCCAGCAACAGCACTTCCCTTAAAAGCGCTAACAAAAATTAAATTAAAAATTGATGGAATTGCTGCAATGTTTGATAAAACAATAAACAGTCCTGACAAAAGATAAATTAAAACCATAAATGGTACCAATTTGGAAGCTACATCAGCAATACGTTGTAACCCGCCAAAAATCACGACTGAAACTATCATCGCAATTATGATTCCAATAGTAAGATCCATATAAAATGCATCATTTATATTGAGATTATATTTTACAAGCTGATCTGAAAGAATTTGTGTTAATTGATTAACCTGCAATAAAGATAAACATCCAATAAGACCCGCAATACTAAACCAATAGGATAAGAACTTAAATTTCTTTCCCATTCCTTGCTCTATGACATACATAGGGCCACCTTGTAATTCATTTTCGGAATCATACCCTCGAAACATAATCCCTAGAGAACAAGTAAAAAACTTTGTTGCCATACCAACGATGGCACTAATCCACATCCAGAAAAGTGCACCAGGACCTCCAAGAGATATTGCAATTGCGACTCCTGCGATATTCCCTATACCAACTGTACTGGATAGTGCGGTAGACAATGCTTGAAAATGAGTAATTTGACCTTCATCATCGGGATTATCATATTTACCCCACAATATATCAAAAGCATGTTTAAAATATCTAAATGGAGTTAATTTGGAATATATCAGAAAGAATATTCCACCGCCAATGACTAGATTAGGAACACCAAAATCTCCCCAAATAAAATTTGCAAAGTCTGTAAAAAAATTGTTAATTAAATCCATCATTAAGTAAGTTAAGAATATAATGAAAAAAATTGATTATTATATTTTAAGAGAATTCTCAATAATATTCTTATTTGTATCAGTATTCTTTGTTCTTGTATCGTTTATTGTAGACATTTTTGAAAATCTCAACAGGTTTATAGACAACGAAGTAACAAATGATATTCTTATCGATTATTATGTTGCATCGCTCCCAGAAATGATTAGTGTCACTATTCCTGTCACTTGTCTAGTTGCATCGGTATTTACTTACGGCATGATGGTACAAAGAAAAGAATGGTTGGTCTTCAAATCATCAGGGCTTAGTCTGTATAGGCTTGCACTCCCTATACTGTTTGTAGGATTGTTTATGAGTATAGGATCATTTTTCTTTGAAAATAATATTGTCATAAAGAATAATAAGATAAAAAATGAACTTAGAGAAAAATATATTAGCAAAAATCGAAATAAAGGAGGAGATAAGTCAATTTATGAAAATGTTTATTTCCAAAAAAATCAAGATTATCTAATTGCCATTGAAAAATACAATAAAACTAATCAAACAATAGTAAATCTTAATTTTATTGAACTCAATGATGGAAAAATGATAAGAAGGATAGATTCAAAAAAGAGTATTTGGGAACCAGTAGAAGAGAAATGGAAAGTACGAGATTACTCAATTAGGGAATTCGACAATTCTGGTTCTGAAAGAATGATAGCAACCTCTAAACAAGATTCATTATTAAACTTAAATTTTATCCCTGAAGATATTAATCAGATTGGAAGCTCCTCTGAAGAAGTATCCTACAATCAACTGAAAAATCAAATTGTTACCTTAAAAAGTAATGGTGTAAATACTATAAAATGGGAAGTAGATCTCCATTACAAAATTGCATATTCCTTTATAAGCCTTATTATTATTTTTTGCGGTATCCCTTTATCGGTATTTAGATCTAATACCACACTAGCATTCGGTGGAGGATTAAGTTTAGCAACAATCTTTGCTTATATAGTCCTGTTGAAGTTTGGACAATCCCTTGGATATGCTGGAGCATTATCCCCCTTCTTAGCTGCATGGTTTTCCAATATAATTTTTATTATCCTTGGAACGTGGTTAATGCTTAATGCAAGAAAATAGGGTAATGAATAAATTGAACAATCCTTACGCTACAGCACTTGATGGATTAATATTAAACGATCCTGTATCTGCTTTTTTTGATTTTTGCCGTGAACGAGAAAAAATTCGGCTAGCAAGGAAAAGTGGTGCTCCACCTCCATGGACAGATGATCCTATTTTTCAACAAGGTCGCTTCTTAAATGTCTTTCGAGAAGATGATCGTGGTAGCAAAGCTATTCTATCCTTTGCTAAAGACTTAGGAAAAGATTTACCGATGTTGATTCATGCTTTATTTTTTGGTCGTTGGTGTAACAGACAAGAAACATTAGATGAACTATCTTCAGATATGTTGCTACAACCAGAAAAGTTACTTAAAACACTAAATTCTTTTGATCATTGGTGTAATCTTACCGCTTACCCTGTTGAACCAATACATTGGGAAGAGACAGAATATTCACGATTAGATGCAGCCACAACATTATTTGGAAATATTAAAGAATCATTAGCCAAAATTATCATAGAAGCTCAAGGAGATGTAATCAAAGCTACTAATTCGGTTAATACTCTTTTTAAAATGCAAAATGATTTTCCTATTTTTATGGCTGTTATTGACTTGGCTTGGTTTAGACCAGATATTATCCATCCAACAAGCCATGTTCCAACAGGGGTTGGTGCTGTGGCTTATCTAGATCGACTTCAAACACATTTTGGCCTAAATAATCATCAACAAACATGTGATCGAATGATCGCATTACAAAAAGAATATTGGCCAGAGGCTAAACGAGCATTTCAACCTATTGATATTGAATATCTATCTTGTGAGTGCAGAAAATATTATAGCTATGTTAATGGAACAAAATTATTTGAAGGAAAAAATGTCTTTCAACCCATTATCTTAGAATAAATCCATTTTTTAATGGGTCTTCCGGGTTGATCCAAAATGTATTTTTTCCAGTTATGTAAGCATTGCCGCTCACTTCAGGTATTACAGCATCATAATTCCCGAAGGTTGTTGTTTCAACCACTTTTACCGAGAATGTTGAACCAATAATACTTTCAATTATAATAGATTCGCCAAGCTTAATCTCGTCTTTGGCATGGAGAATGGCTGCCCTGGCACTGACACCAGTTCCTGTAGGACTTCGATCCACTTCTCCTTCCGCAAAAATACAGACATTTCGACTGTGATGATTTGGATTTTTCGATACTCCAGTAAAAATCGTTCCATAAAGAAAATTCATATCAGGCTCTAAAGGATGAACCATCTTAACCGAATCCATGACCGCATGTTTTATTTTTATTCCAGTCTCAATCAACTGATTTTGGTACTCCGATGTGCAATCCAAACCAAGTTGTGCAACATCTACAAATGCATAAAATGCACCACCGAAAGCAAGATCATAATTAATTTTTCCGATTCCTGGAACATCAATTTCTGTATCAAGTGATTGAACAAAAGACGGGACATTCTCAAATCGTACTCCAGTTACCTGTCCATTTTTAACTTTTGCGTAGGATTTAATGAATCCAGATGGCACGTCCATTTTGACTTCTGTTTCTGGTTCGT